>JACCDP011016991.1_pt1 | contig 29325 bp, 35 predicted proteins | sample 7445841 | NCBI WGS metagenome assembly JACCDP01 (sample SAMN15323441, study PRJNA562643) | freshwater metagenome | isolation source: river surface water | place: USA:Blue River Watershed | collected 2017-08-17 | reverse complement strand
CGACTTTCTCGGCTGGCGATATTGTCTCGCTGTACAACAATACGTCGGGCAGTTTAACGATCACTTGCTCGATTACGACTGCTTATGTAGCAGGAACAAACTCAGACGTAGCGACAATGACATTAGCAACAAGAGGTATCGCTACGATTCTGTTTATCTCTGGCACGGTTTGCGTCGTCTCTGGGAACGTGTCATGACGGGGATGTTTTTAGCGCTGCTGGGCGGGAAGGTGCAGATCGTCACCGATCAGTTCTTTGAGTACACCACCCTGCTGTTGCCCGGCAACGGAACCAACGGCGCACAGAACAACACGTTCTTAGATGCGTCTACTAATAACTTCACCATCACCCGCAACGGCAACACGACACAGGGTACGTTCTCACCGTTCAGTCAGACTGGGTGGGGGAATTATTTTGATGGTACTGGTGACAATTTAGTTCTACCATCGTCTTCAAATTTAGCGTTTGGGACGGGTGATTTTTGTGTTGAGGCTTGGGTTTACTGGACTGCTACAGGTGTTTTAGATGCGATTTATAGCAACCTTGTAAATAGTGCTGGCGGGGATACACAATTTAATTTTGAATTAACAGCAACAAACAAAGTACGAGTTACGGCTTGGTCAACAGTTTTTTTAACAGGAGCGACTAGCGTCGTTTCTAATACTTGGAATCACATTGCTGTTTGTAGATCAGGCACAACACTATCTATCTTTTTAAATGGGACACGGGACGCGACAACAACAACTTCAAATAATTGGTCTAGTACAAATGCTTTTTACATTGGAGATTACCCTGTTGGCGGGTCTGCTTTTTCAGGGTATATATCCAATCTTCGTGTTGTAAAGGGTTCAACACCTTATGACGCTACATCATCAAGCCTAACAGTACCAACTGCACCTTTAACGGCCATCACAAATACTCAACTGCTGACCTGCCAATCCAACCGCTTCAAAGATAACAGCACCAACAACTTCACTATCACCGTCAACGGAAACACCTCCGTACAAGCCTTCTCCCCATTCAACCCCACCTCAAGCTGGTCTGCTACGACTAATGGTGGGTCAGGGTATTTTGATGGGAGTGGGGATTATTTGACGGTTGCTAGCAATTCCGCTTTTGCTTTTGGGACAAACAACTTTGCTATTGCATTTTGGATATACCCGACACAAGCATTTGCAGCCACTGGCTCTGCGCCAGTATCAATGGCGTACAACACGGGATTTAACATATCCATTGACAACGTAGAGTTATCGTTCTGGATTGCAGGGACTCGTATCACGTCATCTACAAGACCAACACCGAACCAGTGGAATTACGTTGTTTGCACACGCCAAAGCGGTACTGCTTATGTTTACATTAACGGCACACAAACGGCCACAGGTTCTTTAACAGGCTCTGTTACTAATAGCCAAATTTACATCGGAACAGCATCACACAACGTCGCAGCCGAAACGGTTGTTGGTTATTTGTCTGGCATCCGCATCTTAGACACAAACCTAGCCTCAACCGTACCAACCTCGCCGCCGACGAATGATGGTAATACAAAACTCCTCCTCAACTTCACCAACGCTGGTATCTACGATGCCACAAGCAAGAATGATCTGGAGACGGTGGGCAATGCTCAGATAAGTACGGCACAGAGCAAGTGGGGTGGTAGCAGTATGTCGTTTGATGGGACAACTGATTATTTAGTAGAGCCAACAAGTGTTTATTTTGGGTATGGAACAGGCGACTTTACCATTGAGTTTTGGCTGTATCTAAACGGCGCAGGAGTGCAAACTGTATTTAGTAACTTATCTGGTACAGCAAGCACAAATCCTCATATTTATATCAACTCAACAACACTTATTTATTACACAGCAGGCGCAACCGCAATTACAGGAGCGTCTTTGAGTACGGGTGTGTGGTATCACATTGCCTTGTGCAGAGCATCTGGTTCTACAAGAATGTTTATTAACGGAACACAAACAGGTTCTACTTATGCCGATACAAATAATTACGGGCAAAGCGCACCTTTAGGTGTTGGAACTTATTGGAACGGTGGCGCTCCTGTTAGTGCAAGCACATTAAACGGATATTTACAAGACGTTAGAGTAACAAAATACGCTCGCTACACAGCCAATTTCACTGCACCAACAGCAGCGTTTCCGACCCTTTAGGAATAGATATGTACTGGACTAAAAACGGGTCTATCCCATCACAAGAGACAGATGGCACAGAGGGCTGGCAACAGGCTCCATCGCCTCCTACAGACATCCCTGAAGGCAAGGAACTTGTATGGTTAAACTGGGAATGGGTCGTTAGAGACCCTAAGCCACAAGACAGAGCAGGCTACCAGTGGAATTGGCAGCACGAGAGCAGGACTTGGGTAGAGAGTGCTTGGCAGACATCGCCTTCAGAAGCAATACCCATTACAATCCCAGAAGTCCTAACCACATCCCAAGTTTCTAACCTCACCACGGCACAGCTCATATAAGGCAACAATGTGTTCGGCTTTGATCCATTTTCAACTGCGCCGTTCTCAGCGATCAGTGGATCGGGTGCCAACACATACCAAAAGGAAGTAGCTGAAACAGCCACCGGTACTGACGCTACCGATGCAATCCTAACGATTAATTCAGCCGTTGCAGAAACGGCCACAGGTACAGACACCACCAACGCCAACCTAACCATCGATTCGGCTGTTGCAGAAACGGCCACGGCAACAGATACAACTGCGTCAAACCTCGCGCTTGATTCAGCCGTCGCTGAAAGCGCCACCGCTTCTGATGCAGTAGATGCCCAGAAGTTTTTAGATGGATTGATATCAGAATCAGCATCCGCCACGGATGCGGTATCTGCGACGTTTACTTTAGTAGCTAGCGTCCTTGAAACAGCGCTTAGCTCAGATGCTGTATCCACTACAGTAAATATTACTGGCAGCGTATCGGAGTCAGCAACTGCAACCGATCTAACGACCACAGGGCAAAGCTTCGATGGTGCCGTAAGCGAAACTGCCTCAGGGTCTGATGCAGTTCTGTCGGGGTCCTTGTACGACAGGTCGGTAAGCGAAACAAGCTCAGCAAGCGATGCAATTAATGCGCTGCACTTCTTAGGAGGCATCATTGCCGAAGCAGCTTCGGCGTTAGATAATATTGCGACCTTAGCAAACTTCGTTGGATCAATAACGGAGAATGCGGCCGGCTCGGACTCGTTGCAGACGGGCGGTTTATCGCAAGTGTCAGTATCTGAATCAGCATCAGCAAGTGATTCAGTATCGAGCGGTAATTTGTGGAATGAAATTGACGATACACAGGTGGCGAATTGGCAGCAAATTAATAGCGTCCAATCGGCCAACTGGAATCCAGTGACAATAAATTGAGGTAGATCATGCCTATTACACGCACGTCATTACTAGACCTACCCATCATCGAAACGGATACGGAAACCGGTACCTGGGGCGATGCTGTTAATAAAGGGCTGACCGAGTACCTTGATATTGCAATTGCCGGCATAACGGACCTGACGGGGTCTAACTTCTCTGGCTCGCCCAATTACGATTTAACGCTCACGCTAACCACGGGCGACGCAAGCGCAACGAATATCGTTTACAACACGGCCCAGTACTCTACGATCCGTGTATCGAGCTTGAATGCCAACTCAACAATTATTGCGCCAAACTCATCGCGCTCATACAAAGTCATCAACGCTGACAGCACGTATACGCTTACGATCAAAAAGTCCGGTGGCACAGGGGTGACAGTAAACCCTGGCGCATCGCTGGTTGCCGTATACAACGGGTCGGATTACGTGGGGCTAGGAGTCCAGGCGGCTGCAACGCTTACATCAGGTCAGCTTATAAAAGGTGCGGGAAGTACGGTCGTGACGCCAGCAACGGCGGGGACTGATTATGTGGCGCCTGGTACAGCAACAACATTTACAGCACTTCAAACCTTTTTAGGATCTTCGTCTAACCTGGCGCAGTCGCTTGCTAACTCATCAGAGGTGGTGACGGTATCGGGCTCAGGCGTACCGGCGACAGTCGATTACGATGTCACCACACAATCGGTGTTGTATTACACCGGTAACGCAGGGGCAAACTGGACGGTTAATTTCCGTGCCTCATCTGGCACGACATTGAATACCGCACTGGCAACTGGGCGCAGTGTAACGGTGGCGCTCTTGGCGACTCAGGGCGTATCGCCTTTTTACAATGCAACCGTGCAGGTTGATGGCAATAACATCGTGCCTAAATATCAAGGCGGTATAGCGTGGGCGGCTGGTAATGCGTCAGGCATTGATGCTTACGTATATACGATCATAAAGACAGCGTCGGCAACCTTTACGGTGCTAGCCTCACAAACTCAATTCAAGTGAGCCTAATATGCCGCTTATCCAAAGAATAGGTTCTGCAAGCGCCAGGGGATTTGGATTTGGCAAGACAGGGTTCCTTTATCAAAGCACAGTAACTGAGACCGCAAGCGGATCTGACCAAACCAATCGAGACGCTATTCTCAGTGCGCTTATTGCTGAGACAGGTACTATTACAGACCTGATAACGACACTGCCAAGCTATGAAAGCCTGATAGCTGAATCATCCACAGCATCTGATGCAGTCATTGGATCTTTGCTATACGGGAGTACGGTTGAAGAAACCGCCGGTGGTTCGGATTCAATAAGTACACTTGCTAGCCAAAATGTTACCGCCGCAGAATCGGCATCAGGTTCAGATGCAATATCAACGGTCGGTACATTCAATGTTTCCACATCAGAAACCTCTTCGGGCTCAGATCAAACGCTTGCTTCCCTGCTGTATTCATCGAGCGTTGCAGAGTCAGCGAGCGGCGCAGATTCACAAAACGCATCACGTACAACGGCAGGATTGATTATCGAAGCCGTTCTTGGTGAGGATACCGTTGACCGACTTGTAAGCGTAGACGGTCTGATTGCAGAAGGTGGAACGGCCACAGACAGCATCGTTTCAGAATACACGCCGGGCCCAAGAGGTGTATTTGGCGGAGGGTTTGGAACAACGTATTCCAACGTGCTCCAATACATTGCCATTACTTCTACGGGCAACTCTACGGACTTTGGTGACCTACCGATCTCGGTTACGTTGCTTGCGGCATGCTCATCATCTACTAGGGGCATATTTGCCGGTGGCTCTACGGGTTCAGCTACCAACCGCATTTCTTACATCACTATTGCAACCACAGGAAATGCAGATGACTTTGGCGATCTTTTGGCGACAACATCGGAATTAGCAGGTTGCAGCAATGAAACCAGAGGTTTGTTTGGTGGCAGCAGCGCACCGAATAATGTGATTCAGTACATCACTATTGCTTCATTGGGTAATGCCACTGACTTTGGCGATCTGACAAGTAGTCTGCGCCTGCTAGCGGCCTGCTCTTCAACAACAAAAGGCATCTTTGCTGGCGGCCTTACCGCGGTCAATGTCATACAAGAGGTCACAATCGCAACCACTGGTAATGCAACAGACTTCGGAGATTTAACGCAGGGCAGGAATTCGCTAGCCGGATTGTCTTCCAATACGATTGGCGTATTTGGCGGCGGGAATACCAGCACAACAGGTTCGCCAGTACGGGTTAATACCATCGATTACATCACCATGGCCACCGCAGGTAATGCGTCTGACTTTGGCGATCTGACGGTTTCAAGAAACACGTTAGCTGCGTGCTCATCAACAACACGAGGTGTATTTGGTGGTGGCTCTACAGGCTCTATATCAAATGTGATGGACTACATCACGATTGCATCAACATCGAATGCAACTGACTTTGGCGACCTTTATGCAGGACGGGCGCAGTTGGCTGCATGCTCAAGCGCACACGGCGGTTTGTAATGCATGACTTAATCATCAAGAAACTTAGCAACGCTCTGCCGGCGGTTAAGCCTGAGTATGGGCTGATGCTTAAAAACATACAGACCCATATGCCCGCGGTGGTAAGGGACACAAGTAACTTTCATAAGTCCCATAGCCAGTTCATGCAAGTGACGCTGGACATCACGGCTATCTCACCAATCAGAAGCATTAAGCATACGCTTGCAGAAATAGAGCAAACCAAGAATGCCTTGCAAGAGGCTTACGTTAGTTTGCGAAAGCGCCAGATTGATATCAAGAAAAAACAAAGAGATATCGAACAGGCAAGAGATCCGCTAGACGCAGAGATGTACGAAGTTGAGTTGATAGAGCTACAGACGCAGCAAGAGAATGCTCAGAACTATGTCAACGGTGCATTGCGCAAGATGAACTTCTTGGTTAACCAGCACGATCAGTTGCTTAAGAAGATCGGGCGGGATGAAATCACTGAAGAGGATTACGAGAAGGAAGAGGCCAGGTATCACATCATGACCTGCATGAAACAGGCGTTGAATGCGGCCAGGTCTAGGGGCGGTCTAATTGATGAAGGCAATCTGATTTACCTCTTCGATTTAGGTATCAACGCGGCACAAGCACAGGCTGAACTGAGTGCTTACTTGGCGCTGGAAAACAAGATCATGGCCCAAGGTAACATGCCGACCCATGAGATGACCGTCCGCTGGCTAGAAGCGTGTGCTGACAAGTGGCAGAACGAGCCGGCAAAATTTGCCGCTCGCAGAGGTTTTACAGTGCTTGATTATTCCTCGCTAACAAACAAACAGATTAGCGACAAGGCGGCATGATGCATATCGTAGTAGGCACACCTTGTTATGGCGGCATGATGTGTACTGCTTACACAGAGTCGTTACTTGGTTTGAAAGAAGCGTGTGTACAGAATGGCATCAAGCTTACGGTGATATTTCTAGGCAACGAGTCCTTAATTCAGCGCGGCAGGAATACGATTGCTCACCATTTCTTGCAGACAGATGCAAGCCACTTGATGTTCATTGATGCTGATCAGAAGTTCCGGCCAAATGACATAGCCAGAATGATTAAGGCTGACAAGGGGATTATTGGCGGCCCGGTCCCTATGAAGGGCATTAATTGGGAAGGTGTTAGGCGTGGCGCATTGGATGGGTACAAAACGCTTTCAGACCTATCTGGCTACTACAACATCAACAAACTATCAGGCCACGACATGATGGATGTCAACTTGCCATTTCAAGTGCGGCATGTTGGCACAGGGTTTATGCTCATCCGTCGGGATGTGTTTGAGAAGCTAAAGCCGCATGTTGGTATGTACAGAAATGGTGATGAAGAGATCTTTGATTACTTCAAGGTTAGGAATGTAAACAACGAATTGCTCTCTGAGGACTACAACTTTTGTGAGTCTTATAGAGAGCATGGCGGTACGGTATGGCTAGCGCCTTGGTGTGAGATAGGGCATTTCGGCGCGTACTGCTTCTCGGGCAGGTTCATTTCTTAAAGGAACGACATGGAAGACAAAACTCATGAGTTAGCCGTGCTCAAAGCGCAAGCTAAGATCCGATTAGAGGAACTCAAGGCCCAGGACTCTGCAAAGGAAGTTGCTGGCAAAGCGATTGGCGAGGATGGGCTGCTATACATTTTCCTGATCGTACTTGTGGGAGTTGGTGCGTCGCTCTTCCTTGAAGGGGAGAAGATTGCTGCCGTGATGGGCCTTCTCGGTGCTTCACTTACTGCACTTATCCAGATGTTAAACGGCATTGCGGGTACTGCTCCTAAGCAGGAAAAGCCCGAGTTTGAAGTCATCAAGGACTTGATCACCCGCCTTGATAAGTTGGATCGTGCTGAACCTCCCATGCAGGTTGATGTTGAAGGCAGCAAAGTAACGGTCAAAAAAGGCCAAGACGTTGTAACGACTAAGGGGTAATTATGGTTGAGCTACTTAGCGGCGGTCTTTTAGGCTCCATCTTTGGCGGTTTGTTCAGGCTTGCACCTGAAGTCCTAAAGTTCTTGGACAAAAAGAACGAACGCGCCCACGAACTATCTATGTTCCAACTCCAGACCGACCTCGAAAAAATGAGAGGCGAGTTCAAGATGGAGGAGAAGTACGTTGACTACTCGACTCAGCAACTTGACACGATTAAAGCGGCCTTTCAAGAACAGGCTGAGACGGCTAAAGCCGCTGGTTGGTTTGTGGCTGGCATCTCAGCACTGGTTCGTCCGGGCATCACGTGGGCTTTGTTTTTCATGTACGCGGCAGTCAAGGCGGCTGCGCTTGCTATGGCATTTCAGACTGGTGGATCATGGATTGAAGTGATTACCAAAGTGTGGGACGAAGATGACTTCGCCATGTTTAACATGTGTCTAACGTTCTGGTTCGTTGGAAGAAGTATAGAAAAAAGAACGAAGTGATGGATGAGGCTAAGAAGCTTTGCAAGGATGTATTAATCAAGCCTTTCGAGGGCTTGGCAAAGCGTTTGCCTGATGGACGAGTTCAAGCCTACCCCGACCCCGGAACCCGTGGACATCCTTGGACAATCGGTTGGGGGGCAACCGGCCCTGACATTAATCCCGGTACGATCTGGACGATGCAGCAGTGTGAAGATGCGCTGGATCATCACGTTGAATACTTTCTCAGGGGGCTGTTTAAGATGTCCCCAAAGATACAGGCCGCGCTTCCAAGACGCATTGCCGCTGTGACTAGCTGGGTCTACAATTGCGGCCTAGGGAACTATCGGGTTTCCACGTTCAAGAAACGTATTGATGCGGGGGACTGGGATGGCGCGGCAGACCAATGTATGCTCTGGAATAAAGCTGCCGGCAGAGTACTCCCTGGCCTTACCCGTCGCCGTGCTGCTGAAGCAGCCTTAATGAGGTGAGCAATGCCGCTACGTAAAATCCTGTTCAAGTCGGGAGTTAATAAAGAGAATACGCGGTATACCAACGAGAACGGCTGGTATATAAGTGAGAAGGTACGCTTTCGCCAAGGTACGCCAGAAAAGATTGGCGGATGGCAGCGCATCTCTGGTCAATCGTTTCTTGGCATATGTCGCTCGCTATGGAACTGGGTAACGCTTAGCTTTGATAATCTGCTGGCGGTTGGTACGAACCTGAAGTTTTATATTGAACGCGGCGGCAATTATTACGACATAACGCCTATCCGTGAGACGGCAACGCTAACTGATCCGTTCTCCACTACGATCAATCAAACCACTGTGGTGGTAACAGACAATACCCACGGGGCGGCTACCGGTGACTTCGTTACCTTCAGTGGCGCATCTGCCGTGGGCGGCCTCACACTAAATGGCAATTACCAAATCACGGTAACAGGTACTAATACCTATACGATTACAGCATCTGCTCAGGCATCAAGCACTGCCACGGGTGGGGGTACTGTAACCGCCAAGTATGAGATACCCGTTGGCCCGGCAATCCAAGGCGGTGTGACAGGATGGGGTGCTGGCGGATGGGGCATGGGAACCTGGGGTTTTGGCGTCACAGGGACGGAGGCTTTGAGGTTGTGGGTGTCGCAGAACTGGGGTGAAGATCTTGTCTTTGCCTATCGTAGTGGACCCATCTATTACTGGGATGCAACCAATGGTGTAACAACGCGTGGCGTGGCGTTGAACACAACAGGTGGGACCTGTACGTTTACAGCTACATCGCCCACGACAGTAACGTTTGATCAAACCATTCTGTCAGAAAACACAGCCGTTAAGTTTGCGGCAACGACATCCATGCCATCTGGCGTAACGGCAGGGACAACCTACTATCTGCGCAACGTCATTGGAGCATCGGCAAATATCAGTGCGTCGCCAACTGGCGCGTTAGTGAATGCCGCATCAACAGGATCGGGTGTTTATATATCCGAGTTGGTGGATGTGCCAAGTGTGGTCAACACGATGATCGTATCGGATACGTTCAGATTCTTGTTGGCATTTGGCACGACTGAATATGGGAGCACGTCGCTGGACCCCATGCTGATCCGTTGGTCAAACCAAGAATCACTTACAGACTGGGTGCCTGCGTCGGCTAATCAGGCAGGTTCTTTGCGCCTATCTCATGGCTCCAAGATCGTGACCGTGGTTCAGACCAGGCAAGAGATCGTGGTCTTCACGGATGCTTCGTTGTATTCGCTGCAATACCTTGGGCCGCCACTGGTATGGGGAACCCAGCTTCTCGGTGACAACATTTCCATCATAGCGCCCAACGCAGCGATCGTTGCGTCCGGCATTGTGTATTGGATGGGCATCGACAAGTTTTACAAATACGACGGCCGTGTGCAGACCATGCGCTGTGATCTGCGTCGCCACATATTTTCCAATATCAACCCATCGCAAATTGACCAGGTCTTTGCAGGGACGAGCGAGGGGTTTAATGAGGTTTGGTGGTTCTACCCGTCTCTTAATTCGACGGTGATTGACCAGTACGTTGTGTACAACTATGCCGAGGATATTTGGTATTACGGCACCATGGGTAGGACCGCATGGAGTGACTCAGGCTTGCGAGCTTACCCGCAGGCTGCAACCTACGTAAACAATATTGTTAACCACGAACTAGGCTGGGATGATCAATCGACAGAAACGCCGGTGGCCATCAACGCTTACATTGAGTCGGCAGAGTTTGATATCGAAGATGGGCAGAAGCTTGGGTTTGTTTACCGTGTAGTACCTGACATAACCTTTGATAACTCAACCGTTGAATCGCCGCAGGTCACCATGACTTTGATTCCTATGATGAACTCGGGATCTGGGTACAACACGCCACAGTCTGAGGGCGGTAGCTCATCGGCAACGGTAGCAAGGTTATCGACGACAACCATCGAGCGGTTTACGGGCCAGGTCTATGTTCGTGTGCGTGGCAGACAGATGATCTTCAAGGTCGAGTCCACGGATCTTGGTAATGCGTGGCAGCTTGGATCACCAAGGATCGACATCAGGCCAGATGGTTCTGCGACGGGTCGTGGCGCATGAGCAACCTAAAGAATCCGGCCGCACCTAGTTTACCCCTTGCTCCTGATGTTTGGGATGCAAGGTACCAAGATCAGTTCTCCAATGTTTTGCGCTTATATTTCAATGGCTTACAGAACATAACTCAGAATCTGCTTGGGCCAAATGGCGGCAGGTTTATGAACACTCCACACGGTGGATGGTCTAGCGATTCGGATCAAGTGGCGGTAAGCACGACGGATTCGTATGCAGTTACGTTTGACGTAACAGATGTAGCTGATAGTGTTTATTTGGCTAATTCATCAAGGATGACAACCACTTACGCCGGTGTTTACAATTTACAATTCAGCATTCAGTTTGCAAATACCGATACACAAATACATGACGTGGATGTTTGGGCGGCTGTGAATGGAACGAATCTATCAAATAGCAATTCTAGATTTTCAGTACCAAACCGGCACGGTGGTGTGGATGGCCATTTGATTGCAGCATTAAATCTTTTTCTCACTATGCAAGCAAATGATTATGTGGAACTGTATTGGCACACTGACAATACTAACGTTTACATCGAGCAAATTAATGCAGCGTCATCACCAACAAGGCCGGCGACGCCATCAGTAATTGCAACCATGAGTTTTGTGTCTTCAATATCGGAGTAAGACATGGCAATTAAACAATATGTTGACCCAATAACCGGCGAAGTCACTGAGTACGACGATGGCTCCGATTGGGTCAAAGATAATTACACGATGCCAGACCCATACACAGGAGACTCATCAAATGTCCCGACGGTCGATGTCAATACTCCGTATGCGAACGGTACGGATTGGTCATCAATGTTTGGCAATAATATCTTCTCTCGGTTCCTTTCGGGCACAGCCTCTGGCCAGGATAAAGCACTAGCAACGCTTGGTTTCGGTATTGCCTCATTAGCCTCCGCGCTACGGAACAAACCTCCTGAAGTAAAGATGCCTGTATATAAAGAAGCTCCGGTATATAACCGTGCGCTTACTGCCCCTATGTTGCCTCCACAGCCAGCGCCGACTAAAAGCGCAAGTGGCCAAAACATTTACCAGCCCATGCGTGGGTTGCCGTTGTTCTTTAATCCAAACCCATTCCAGTTCAATCCGACAGAAGCGGCAAAGCGCTACGGTCCAACGCCAGAAGAACAGGCGGCTGGCATGGTTGGGTATCAGCAAGGATTAGAAAGGCTTTACCAAACACTGGGCACACAACCAGCAATACAGTTTGGCACTGGCGCGGACACGGTAACTGGAGCCACCGGCAATGACACTGTGGCTGGCGGTCAAAGCACGGTAACCGGCGGCGGTGGTCAAGACACTGTTGCAGGGGCTACTGGCGGCTCGCTTGATGATTTGATGATGGCTGCCGGCAGGTACTTAAAGGGACCTGGTGATGGTATGTCAGACAGCATCGAGGCTTACATCGAAGGCGGGTCTACTGGCGAAGGCCAGCCCGCACGATTAGCAAGAAATGAGTTTGTAATCCCTGCGGACGTGGTTGCAGATCTTGGTAATGGATCATCGGATGCTGGTGCAGAAGCGCTGTATGAAATGATGGACAGGATTCGCATGGCCAGGCATGAAACCAAGGATCAGCCGCCCGCGGTAAACGTCGATAAAATACTCCCGGCATGAGCCCTTTCGATCAAGAGTGGGAGCGGTGTTCGCCGTGGGTGCAGGCGGCTCTTGATCACGCCGGGAATTTGTTTACGTTAGAAGATGTAAAGAAAGCAGTCATCAAAGGTGAGGCGATATTCCTACCTGGGCTTGAGGCTGCTGTCATAGCAGAGATTCGGGTTTACCCGCAGAAACGAATTTACAACTGCTGGCTTGCTGGCGGTAACTTAGAAGAACTTAAGCTTGCTTTTGCGCCGGCCATAAGGCGGTATGCAAAGAGAGCTGGTTGTGATGCAATTACGATTCAAGGACGCCCAGGGTGGCAGCGTGTATTTAACATGCGCCAGAAAGGCGTAGTCTTAACTGAAGAGGTGGCGAAATGAGCCTTGGTGGTCCGTCAACAACTGTTACGCAAAGCGCACCGGAATATCAACTTCCGTACATATCGGATCTGTATCGCATGGGGCAGCAAATTGCCTACACGCCATACACACCGTATCAACTACCGCGGACGGCTGAAACCTCTGGGTTATATCAACAAGGTGTCGAGGCAGCGCAGCAAACTGCACAGACGCCGGGTCTTCTTGGCAGTGTCAACGTCGGTGGGCAGAACGTTGGCGTGATGCAGGCTTACATGAATCCGTACCAGCAGGCGGTAACGGATGTGGCCAAGCAAGGTGCCATGCGTGATTACCAGTCTGGTTTAAATACGCTTAAGGCACAGGCTGCTCAGCGAGGTGCTTTCGGAGGATCGCGACAGGCGATTGCTGAAACAGAAATGATGCGTAATCTTGGGTCGCAGCTAAGCAATATTCAGATGCAGGGGTCTGCGCAAGCGTTTGATAAGGCCGGCCAGTTATACCAACAGGACCTGGCCAATCAGCAGCAGAAAGCACAGACCTTGCAGCAGCTTGGTTTGGCTGATGAAGCACGCCGCCAGCGTGATCTTGATTTGATGTATCAAGAGTTTGAGAAGCAACGGCTGTATCCACAGCAGCAGGCTGAGGCTTACAAGTCAATTATCTTTGGCCAGCAGCAATCGCCAACGGCTTCTTACTACAACGCCCCATCTAACCCATTTGTTCAAACGCTTGGCCTTGCTGGATTGCTGTACGGAGGATTGCGATGACTACAACGATGGCCCAACCGGGCTTAGCCCCAGACATTAATTTGTTTGAGGCGATGGATATCTTCAAGAACTTTCCTGATGAAGAGCTTCCCAAGTACCGCAATGATCCGAAGCTAGCTTTAGTTGCAGCGGCGGAGATGGACCGTCGCTTACGTATTCGCAAGGACTTTGAGTCACGGTCGCAAAAACCATCTGGTCCTGTGGTCGATCAAATCCAGCAGCAGTTACTTGCACCACCACAAGGTATTGCGCAAGGGATGGATCAGCAGCCGATGGGTCAGCCCATGGGCCAACCGCAAGAGATGCAGCAGCCGCAACCTGCCATTGGTATGGCATCTGGCGGACCGGTGGCTTTTGCTGGCGGCGGTATGGGGCTACTAGCCGATCCAAGGTCTGGTATCTATCCACAGTCACAGGAATCTGAGGAAGATCGTAAAAAGCGCCTGCTTAGGGAGATTGAAGAAAAGCAAAGAGCGCCAAACGTTCCTGGCCAAGTAAGTGCTATCTTGGCGGCAGAGGCGGCAAGGCTGAAAGATCAACCTAAGCCAGCGGCTCCGGCAAATGCTTTGACCCAGCAGTCTGATGATCCAGGCAAGACAAGCCAAGATGCTTTGATAGCGTCAATTCTTGCCGGCCGGCAGCCAACGTCAAGCGCGGTAGCTGCCCCTGCTCCAACCCTTGGTGGCTTAGCAAGGATTGCCAAGGACTACATCCCAGAAATCAATCCTCCCATGAGCCCGGAAGAGAAGCGGAAGATTGAGGAGGAAGAAGCGGCTAGGTATCAACAGCGCTTCCCTGACAAAGTCAGTCCAATCATGGAAGAACTAGCAAAGGCTGCTGGCCAGCAGGTAAGCCCTGAAGAAGCTCGTCGTCGCGCCTTTATGAAAGCTGGTATTGCTGGACTTGGATACACGGGTCGCGACTTTGGTGCAGGTGTTGCCGGCATGCTTGAGGGATACCAAGGTACGAAGGAAGGTATCGAGGCTGCAAACAAAGAAGCCAAGATGAATGAGCTCAAAGCTCGTCTGGCTGGTGAGCAGTACAAGGATGCGTTGAAGCGCAAGGACTTTGAGAGCGCCCGCAAGTACGCAGAAGAGCAGGCTATCTACAAAGAGAAAGCTGTTGATGCTCGCAATCAGTTCAAGAGAGATACGCTTGGCATCATGGCTGCGATTAAGAATCTAACAAAGCCAGACAAAGTTGGAGGTGCTGGCGAAGCCAAGGGATCGATGACAGCAAGTAAGCTTGCAGATATCCGTGAGAAAGCTATTGAACGTGCGCAGCCAGAATTGCAGAGGCTTGATAGCGAATTCGACAAGCGTGCTGATGAAATGTTCTGGTCCTCCACCAAACTACCCAAGGCATGGCGCACCGGCTCTGATGACAAGTCTAGGAAGGCTCAAGAGGAGTATGCTGAGCGTAGGAAGCAGATTCTCGATAAGTACACGAACGAAGTGCTTGATGTATTTAGAGCTGCCAATCCTCTTGTCATAACGAAAGAACAAGCTCAAGCGATAGCCAGCGGTAAGAAATAAGGGGCAGATAAATGCCGATATTCCAGATACCTGGTGTAGGTCCAGTCAGCCTTCCAGATGGCCTTAAAGAAGATGAATACGAAAAGGTTGTAAGGAGGCTGGTAGAAACGTCAGGCGCCGGCAGGGAATCTGATGAAAGGGCTCCGTATACTGCTGGAGAGCTCTTCAAGTCTGGCATGGGTAGAACAGTCCAGCAGATGGGTGCCGGTGCAATGTATGACTTGCCGGCCCTTGGACTTGCTGCACTTGCCAAGCTAGGCTTTGGTGGGGCAGAGGATAAGGCGTTAGAGTTTCTACAGAAGGGTAAGCAGCGCTACGCAGAGATAGAGCGAGACTTTCCTACGCAATACAGGGATGTCACAAAGCTCCAGGGCCCGGGCGAATATATCGGATTTGGTATAGAGAAGGCGGGTGAGGCGCTCCCACAAATAGCAACGGCTATGTTGCCAGGTGGCGCGGCGGCATTTGCATCCCGCAATGCAGCAAGGGTTGCTGGCCAAGAAGCCATGAAGGCTGGCATACAAAGAGGATTGCCGGCTGCACTAGCAGAGCGTGAGGCTGTTGCCGCATCGAATCGATTGCTTGCAGGTCGTGCTGGCGCTGCAACGTTTGGTACGTCGTACGCACAGACGGCACCGGATTCATTCAGGGAAATCTTTGAGACCACTGGGCAGATGGACCCCGGCCTTGCAGTGGCTGCCGGTGCGGCTAACTCGTTGCTGGAAAGCTACATACCATCGAAGATCCTTGGTCAGCTTGGCGGGTTCGGTAGGCTCAAGTTGGTTGAAAAGACACTAGAGCGTGGCGGATTTACAAAAGAAGCTGCAAAGATTGGCGCTAAAGCTGCATGGATCAGCGCTCAGGAAGGCATGACCGAGGTTGCGCAAGATCTTGTGAATGGTCTTGCCATCAAAACCATCGATGCCAATTACGATATCTTCTCGCCAGAGAATATCAACAAGTACATAAACTCTATGGCAGCCGGTGCTGTTGGTGCCATCGGGCCTGCCACCGTTGGATCGATAGCCGATCGCACACGGCCAACACTGGAGCAACCGCAAATAACTCCGCCACGTGGCGGTGTTTCCGAGCAGATCCCGGTTACACCACCCTTGGCAGAAGCCCAGCCAGATGTTGCACCGCAGCAGAGTGTTGCACCGCAGCAATCCATACCGCCCGTGACACCGCCACCTGGCGCAGAGGTGCCACAAGCCGTCCCGCAGATTACGCCGCCCATGCAGGCAGCGCCAATACCGCCTGTACAGCAGCAGGTGCCACCCGTACAACAACCTGTACAACAACCTGTACCACCTACTGTACAACAAGCTGTACAACCACAGCAGCAGGCGTCCGTTCCGCCGGTGTCACAGGCTGCGCAACCGGTACCCCAGGTTACACAGATACCTGCACTTCCAGCGCCGGGCCCTGTAAGCCAATCGCCGCAAGCGCTTGTGCCTGAGGGCCAGCCTCCGCTTATTGAGATACCAAAAGAGTCCAAGCCTCTAGCGTTGCCTGCGCCTGTAGAGCAGGGTCCTCCACCTTACGTAGAGCCACCAGAGAATCTTGGTGAGTTCCCGCCGCCGGAGGATGTAGCGGCTGCGATGGAAGCGGAGAAGGAATTAACCGCCAAGCGTGAAGCTATTGAGCAGGGCAAGGGAAGTTTGTGGTCGGCATTGAAGGGCCGCATATCCTACGAGGACATCAAAGACGCTACGCCGGATAGAGAGTTTCGTATGCTCGCCGGAAAAAGCACTAGTCCCATTTTCAAGGGGCTGGACCTGATGATCGAGGATGGTGAGCTTGATCCATGGTTGCCCTACGAATTGCAGAGTGCGCAGTTTGAAAAGGATCCAACGCGTACGATATCTGCTGCCAATCATATTAAGGGCAGGCTGGCTGCAAGAGACTTCTTATCCAATGAAACCAAGAATGAATTAGCGGTGCTCGATGCAGAGCTTGAGCAGTTGGTTCAATTTATTAGGGAGTATGAAAATGAATTCAGGGCCGACAGTGAAGTTGCCGCAGCCTTTGATGAAGAAAGGGCAGCCCAGCTTGATGCAGAGCAAGCAGCATTACAAGAAGATCTGGAGCAAGCTGTCCCCAAGAGCGAAGAACGAGCTCCTGGAGTTAGCGAAGCTCCCGGACGAATTCCTATTCCGAAAGTAACACCATCGGTATCTGAAGCTCCTGCGGTTACCCAAGCCACGACAGTACCGCCTGTTACCAAGGCGCCGAGCACAACCCTGCGTCCGCCACAAATGCCAAGCAATGTCACCAAGGAAGAGCGTGACATGTTTGATAGCTTGCGGGCCGAGATGGATGCGCTTGGCTTGAAGGATATTGTGCTGGATCTTATCCGGCCGGAGAGAGTCAAGCGTAAGAATAGCGCTGGCTACAAGCTTGGGTCCATGCAAACGAGACTTATGCGTGAGACAGATGCCGCGGGCAAGGAGCGGCTTGTTGCCATATCAAGGACCATGAAGGTTGCGATTGACCTTGCCAAGCGCACGAAATCCAAAGAGGCTCAAAACACAACGGAGATTCGTAAGACGTTGCACCATGAAATTATTCATGCGCTGCGATCGCTTAGCTTGTTTACGGCAGATGAGTGGAAGACCCTGTCTGAAGCGTCTATCAGGGATTGGGTAAGCAGGAAGTGGCCTGGTGACAATGGGCTTTCTGTAAAGGATCTGTACAAAAGAGAGTCAAAAGATATCCAGATTGAAGAGGGTATCGCCAGGGCGTTTGAGAACTACACGATGGGTGAGTTCCAGCCCAAGGGTGCCGTGGCGCGTATCTTTCAAAAGACCAAAGAGTTTTTCCAGAAGCTTGCCAATTACGCCAAGGGGATTGGTATCAATGAGGCGGAGGCAGAGATCTTTGAGCGCATTCTTTCTGGAGAGATAGGCTCAAGAGTTAGAAAAGATCCTTTGCTTTATCGTGAGTTCTACAAGAAAGTCGAAGACGGGACAGCAACCAAGCAAGAACAAAAGACGCTGCAAGAAACTGAAGATATCATCATGGATGCTGCGCTATTGGACGTTGATCCAAGCGGATCCATGGATAAGCTTGTGATGTCAGGGCCAGAGTTCAAAGACATCAAGAAGAATACGTCGGAATACATCAAGGATCTTTCAACAGACAAGGCTGACATTCTGCTGAGCGCCTTGAACCTGCGCCAGTTAGGTGAGCTTGCAGCTAACGCCCTGCCGCAAGTTAAAGAGTTTTACAAAGCCGTATCTGACATGCTGGCCATGCGCGATACCCGGATTACCATGGCCGCGGATATCGCCCAGCGCTGGGTGGCATTCAATGACAAGCATCCCAAGATTGCGCAGACCTTGGCTGATGTCATGCATGCAGCCACGATCGCCGGCATCGATCCTGATACAGATCTTGAGAAGATCCGAAGCCAAGAGCTCAGGGATAACTGGGAAGTTATTTCCAGTGACCCAGAAGCGCTGAAGATCTACCGTGAGGTGCGCGATTATTACGCTGAGTCGCTAAACCTATACGAAAAGGCTTTGAAGCAGCGCATCCGTGAAAGCATGGAAGAGGGGCGCCCCAAGACGCAGGCGCTCTACGAGATTGAGCAGGAGTTCAATAAGATCCGCCAGACAGGACCGTACTTTCCGTTGGCGCGTTTTGGCGACTACTGGGTGTCATATGACACGATCAACAAGGAAGGCAAGAAGGTTCCTGAGTACTACATGTTTGAGAGCCGCGGTGAACAACGCAAGTTCATCGACGATCTAGTCAAGCAAGGTATTAAGTACAAGAGCGGTATCAAGACCAGTGAGATGTTGAGCCAGGGCGTACCCATGTCAGGGTTCGTGCGCAACATGATGGAGCTGGTTGATAAGACCGGTGGCGATACGTCAGCGCTCAAGGATGGTATCTGGCAGATGTTCCTTACCATGCAGCCGGATCTTTCTGCTCGCAAGCATTTCATCCATCGTAAGAAGGTGAAGGGCTACAGCAATGACGCGCTCAGGGCGTTTGCAGAAACATCCTTCCATGGTGCTTATCACCTGGCCAGGGTCCAGTACAACGGCCGGCTTGAGTCGCTCATGCTTCAAGCCAAAAAGTACAAGGAAGAGAACCCAAGCATCGAAGCCGAGCGTTACTACGAGGAGTTACAAAAGCGCAAAGAGTGGGTGAATGCGCCGGAGGATGTAAACAGCTTTACTAGCTGGGCAACAAGCTTCAGCTTCATGTATTTCCTAACCGCGCCTGCATCTGCATTGGTCAACATTGCGCAGACGCCCATGATCGCCTTCCCGTACTTGGGTGCGAAGTTTGGTTTTGGTAATGCGTTCAAAGAGTTGTCGCAGGCATCCAAGGAATTCTTTGCAAGCGGCGCTGGCCGTGACAAAGGTTTCTATGACATCCTTCGTACGCTAGAGAAAAAGACCAAAGAGAAGGGCATTAGCGAAGCAGAGCTAAGGCGAAGGCAAGAAGAGCTTGCTGCCATGCAACAGCTCTACATCGATGGCACGTTGAACCGTACTCAGACGCTTTCTCTTGCTGGCTTGGCGGAGAGGCCCTCGGATATTTTGCAGGGCGGTCTTAGTGCTGTGATGCGCAACAAAGCGTTCACCGTGCAGCAGAAGGTTACGTATGTATTGGGCTATAGCTTCAACCAGGCTGAGGTATTCAACCGCCAGATAACGGCTATGGCTGCTTATCGAAGCGCACGCAAAGCCGGCAAGACGCATGACGTGTCTTTGCAGATGGCCAAGGACATCGTGAATGAAACGCATTTCGAGTACACGAATGCGACCAAGCCTAGGTTTATGCAGGGTCCAACGGCGCGTATCTTCTTCCAGTTCAAGAACTATGCGCAGCAGATGACATACCTGCTTATCCGTACGTTGAACGAAGCTTTACGTGGGGCGGATGAAGCAACAAAGATTGAGGCAAGAAAGCGCCTGACTGGCATCTTGTTCATGACCGGGCTCTTTGCAGGTTATGAAGGACTGCCCCTGATGTGGGTTATCGAGGGTGTCATGAATGCCATGTTCGATGACGAAGATGAGCCTTACGATTTCTTCAACAGCGCCAAGAACAATATCGCTGATCTGTTTGGATCGAATGCTGCAAGGATACTAAGCGGTGGCGTGGTGTCAGAGATACTGGGTGGAGACATAGCTGGCCGTGTTGGCATGAACGGTATGTGGTTCAGAGACTCCAATCGATCGGCTGATGAGGTGCAGGCATTCAACCAGTTTGTTACTGACCTGGCTGGCCCGTTTGTTGGCATTGGCGCCAACATTGCAGACGGTATCAAGAAGATCAACGACGGCCATTACATGCGTGGCACAGAAGCCATGCTGCCGCCGGTACTGAAGGACTTCTTGAAGGTGTATAGGTTCTCGACCGAGGGCGCAACAACACTCCGCGGCGATCCTATCGTTGGTGAGATCAGTACGTGGGGTCTGTTCCTACAGGCTCTTGGCTTTACGCCTACCGACCTGGCGCGTAGCTACACGGCCATGGGTGAGATCAAGGGCATGGAGAAGGATATCGAGCGCAGGAGAAAGCGCTTGCTCCAGCAGATCACGCTTGCTGATATCAATGGTGATACGGATACCTACACTGAGGTACAGGAAAAGATCCAGCGGTTCAATGAGAAGAACCCTGAGAATCCGATTACCAAGGAAACGCTCAAGCGCTCCCTGTCCCAGCGCACGAAAGACAGTGATCGTGCCGTGCGTGGGATTATTGTGAATCCGAAGCGGGAATATCTATTAGAGGAGGCGAGATATCTCGGGGAGGAGGAGTAGCCGGTGCTGGCGCTATAACCCGGTTCTCGTAATCAATACCGCAGAACGTTGCGTAATCACGTAGCGTTCTGACCTTGCCTAGCCCATAGATACCCAGATCCTTCTTGTGATATAGAAGGTCTGCCATGCGGTCATTAGATCGCTTGGCCATATCCCACCAGCGTATCGGACGCACCTCATCATCTTCAGCCGCCCAGTGGCGGACCTCTTTGTTTCTGCCATAGAAATGGTAGACAGGTGCAAGCGGCGGATGAAGCACGTCATAGCCATGGGTGTACGCACGCACAGCTATGTTTTGTTCTTCGCCGTTGAAGTACAGAACGGGATCGTATGGAACCTCACGGACGAACTGGCCCAAGGTAAAGATAAACCCGGCGCCTATGTGGCATGCAGGCACTGGGTAGTCAGACTTCATGATGTCTGAGGTGAATGTAAGTAGGGGGTCATGTTCCTTAAACGTCTCACCCTCTTTGATCTTTGAATAGATCAGGTCCTTGGTATGCGACGTGTCGGTAGGTTTGCCGTCGATGAATTCAAAGCCGCGGGCGTAGCAGGAGTAAAGCTTCTTTGGATTGAGTGTGAAGTTGCTCTTCATGAGCCCTATGCATGTCTCATCCCAGTCCTGATCAAACCAACTATGCGAATCGACTTGTAAGAAATAGTCTTCGTTGTGGTACAGCGACTGGCAGATGTGCCTAGCCCAGCAGGCGCCACGTGCGTCGGTAGCGTGAATGAATACATACCTTATCTGATCAGCGAATCCTGTCTTCTCCAGGTGCCGATACTGGGGTGATGTGCCTTGGTCTACGATACCGAAGACAATGTCTTTAGGGTTCTTGGCTTTCTTGTAGCAGTCGTTTACGGTAAACCAAAGCAGCGGATCTCTGTAGGATGCGATGCTAACGAAGATTGTCATACAGTCCCTCGATGGTCATAGCGAGTAGGTCTAGCTCGCTTAGTTTGTATCTTGTATAGAAGCCTCGTTCACCAAGCCCGTGGACGCCTGAGTTTCCTTGATGGTGCTCGGGGCACAAAGGCACCACCAGGAAGTTGCTCGCTCGCTGGCTCATGCCCTGGCCCTCTCTGATGTGGTGTATGTGGGCCGGTGATGCACCAAGGTCTAGGTGTTTGCACAGGATGCATCCCATACTGGCGACGCGATCCATGTGCGCTTTATCTGCTTTGCGAGTCATGCTTGATCATTGTCCCAAAGCTTCCATTCCTCGCCACTCTTTACAACCTTCTTGGCGTCCTCTATGCCAGCGTCATACCCGGCACGGAATGCTCTTCCATAAGACGAACGAGAGAACATAAACCGGTTAGCTTTGATGTCGATCTTCAGCTCTTCGTACCACTTGGCCCACGCATCGTAGGCCGGATGGTTTTCCGCGGGGCAGGTTCTACCTTGATTGCAATCGCCATGGCAGGGTGGACAGGTTTTCATTTGTTCTCCCATATGCCTATCATTTGGTCCTTGTGTTCGCTGAGATGGTTCAATACGTTGTAGGCCATTTTGATTTCTGTAATGGCTTCAAGGCATAGGCCCATGGCGGTCATGTAATCATGGTTCTGGCAAAGGTCATACACGCGATTCATCAGTTGGTCTGCTTTGATCAAGTGGCCCGAATAATCCATCAATATGTTCCTGTAGTTCATCACACATAAGATCACTAAGGGTCTTGCCAAATACAGTGATGGCCTTCCCCTTGGTGGATTTAGAAATAACCATCACGGCTTTCTCAAGTCCGCGCTGGTATCCCTCATGATAATCAAGCTGGGCTGCACCTATCGTATCGATCGCCTGCCTCACCAGCTCTGATGCCATGCCGGGTTTCTCACGCAGCTTCTCTACTTGATCCGGGCGCAGGTAGACCTGATAAGGAACTAGCTTTCGTTTGTACTTCGCTTCCATTCTTCAAACTCCTTGCGCAAATCAATGAGTGCGCTTTGTGCTTCTGTGTTGGAAGCAAGCTCTGAGCGAGACTCGATATTCAGTGCCTCGCATATGGCACGGGCTGCGTCATCTTCTGAGTGAGAAAAGCACCAACCCGTATCCACGCACCAACGCTGGAACTCTGGATCCTTGGCTAGTATTCCTGCTGTCTGCACAAAGCTGCTGACCTTGGGTCTGACATAAGGCTGCTCATCTTCTCCGATCCGAACCATGGCCACGGCATAACGTGATCCTACAAAGTCACGCACGAGGTCTTGGTTTAGATCATCTGGATGAATGGCCAGTGTCAGCATGAAGCCTTCTTTGTTCTGACGCAGGGATACCTTGACGCATTCAAAGTTAATTGGATCCACGAAATACCCTTCCAAAAAAAGATTTGATACGTTGGCCCAAGGAAGGCGCAGGGTCTTCGCCTATACGCTTGATGTACTCATGCGTTGTCACCTCAAAGAACTCACCTGGGTTAGGTACCTGGGGACCGATAGCGCCAAGCCCTGAAGCCGGTGCAATCAATGGCCAAACAATCCACATGGGACGCTTGAACTTGTTGCAAACATCGGTGAGAACCATGCCCTTGCGCACGGCAAGTCGTATCGATCGCTCCTCAGCAGATCCAATAAACCCTCTGCGCCATCCGCCAGGTGGCGAGAACATCTCTTTACAGTACTTGTAGATTGTTTTGTCAGAGATCTTCAACGCTACGGACATTTCTTGCGGGTGCCAGCCAAGGTTGTACAAGCCATATATCTCCTTCTTGTCTTCCTCAGATACGAAGTAGTGATGTCTGTCGTATTTCTTAGGGCTACGACGGCGCCGCTTCTTGGGCGCTTCCATCAGAATGGAATATCCGAGTCGTCTATCGGAGCCGGCGGTGCTTTCTTGGCTTCATTCTGCTCCCATCCTTGGCGGACCTTGCAGTTGTAGTACGGGCCGCTGCGCCCTTCCTTGGACCACATGGATAAAGAAATCTTTGGCGTCTCTCCACGCTTTACCTTATTCATAATGTAAGCGCAAAGCTCTGCTGATAGCTCAACATCGCCACGGAAGTCGGGCGAACGATCAGTCTTGATCCGTGGGCTGAATAGGTTCGTTGAATCGTAGTATTTAGTTTCCATTAATCGCATCCTTACGTGCTTTGAACTTAGCTAACAGGTCCACGTACAACGACTCATCGTGGGCCTTAATCTTGGCTACCGTCTCTTTGTTGTCCTTCCAGAACGCATTTAGTTCAGCCTCAGTATTTGCCGTGGGCAAGAACTGAATGAACATATTCATAGCAAAATCAACAACTTCCGCCATACCTTTAACAGGTTCTTTAGGTTTAGGCTCAGGCTTTGGTTCAGGTGCAGGCTGCGGCGGGGTAGCGGAAACAGTGCCACGTGGCACTGTTTTCACAGCCGCATTACCGTCGTCATCTTCTGGAGCGATACCGCAAGCCGCCATGAGTGAGTACCTGCGTGCGTACGTCAATGCCGAACCGTAGCCCTGTGCATCATGCTTGGCTGCTGGAACATGAAGCTTGCCAGCGGATAACAGTTCGCCTGATGTGTGAACAAAGACAGTCTCAACTGTCACGCCATCTTGACACTCATGCGTCATTTGCATCAATGCGATACCGTTGTCATTTAGCGCATCAATCACTGCTTCAACGCACGTGGCAAGGTCTGCGTACTTAGACCGGAAGTGTGGGTTGTTACTTTGCTTTAGTGCGGGACTAAATCCCTTTTGTGCTTTAACTAATGCTTCCGCTATCTGCTTCAATTGCTTCTCCTAGTTGTCTACCGAAATCACAGTACTGCCTTACATCACAAAAACTTGTACATCTTGTATTAGCTCCGGGGCGGTGAACGATTTCCTGTCCTGGCTTTACTGCATCCTTTGCTTCTTGCTCTAACAGGAATACCTTCAGTGCTCGCTTGGCCCCTGGCTTCATGATGGCCCATGTCTCAGGCTTGGCCCATCGTTCGTCTGGTGTACACAGTGGCGGATCATCCATGACTGTTGCGGCATGAAGTGCGATACGGCTTTTGATAAAAGCTTCTTGCTCTTCAAAGGTCCACAGGGGTACATCGATCTGTACGATCGGTGCTTCTGGATAGTCAGCCTGGCGGCCTACGTTCCTGCGAGCCCAGTCTCTTACGATCGCATTGATCTTCAAGCCAACGACGTTATGGCCATGGGCACGGGCGAGATAGGCGTAGCAGTTCAGTTGGTATTCCCATTCGATCTTACCTTGCATGACTGCAAAACTGCTCGTAACTTTCCAGTCCTCGATGATCCGTCCATGGGGCGTGACAACCTGGCGGTCGATCGCACCAGAGATCTTCCAGCCATTAATCTCTTTGAAGTAGCGCTGCTCGGTGATCACGTCTTCCTCTGAAAACTTATCGAGGATGTGATGCACGGCTGTACCGAATAGACTGAAGACGGTATCGGATACGTCTTGTTCCATCTCATCGAAGTGCTTGTGCTTAAGTGCCACAACCCGCGGGCTATCGATAAGCTCTGTGACAGATAGCTTGGCATCGCCCTTGGAGTAGTTCTTGTTGCGTGCAAAGCGCAGCAGGACGTCTGGCAGATTGTATTTGTTAGTGATGTTCATGGCTTACTCTCTTCAAACTTCTCCATAGCCGCCTGTAAAAGTTGTAGTACTTCTGGGTTAGGTTCCTCAAGGTAGCGGTGAATCCAGAACATAACGTCCTCTGCTGCGAGGATGGCTTCGTATAACCATCGTTCATGGTTCATCGCTCTCTCCGTTTAATCATTTCATCCGCCACAAGGTATGCAATATCTGCAAAAGCAACCTCTGGCTTTTGACTGGGTACTTGGCCCCACTTGCCCGAAAAGATGCCGGTGATTACAGCCGCGGCGAAATAATCTCTGAGTTGCATCCCTGCTGTGTTTGGCTCATGCAGATGTCCTACGTCATGTGGGAATGCGTATTTTGTTTTAGCCATGATTCTTTTCCTTCAAGGCTTGTTCAATGGCTTTTGCAAAGGCAAGCACACCATAATTCTTACCACCATCGTAAAGATTTGTATCTGCTAGCTCAAACACTTCCTCATCCGTCAGCCCAACCCATTCACGCTTCCTGTAAAACCCTGCGCTGTTAAGAAGTTCCTCAAGACCAGGGCCAAAGATTTTGGTGGAATGTTGAAACATTATTAGTGCTTGGCGCAGTTCATCAATTTCTTCTTGCATCCGTTCCTGAATCATGCGTTCGCTAATTATTCTCTCCTGATGATCGGGGTGTTCCTCGCACCGTTCATTCCAAGTCTTAATGTGTTTCACAGCTTCCCCGCTCAGTGCTTGGCGCAGGACGGCTATGGCTTCACCGTAGTAATTTTCATTGCCCGTTTCCGTCAACATCTCTGCGCTTGCATCCTCCAGCACCTCTATCGCTTCTTCAATAGCTTCTCTATCCATGATTTTTCTCCCGCAGCTTGGCTTCGATGGCGCAAGCAAAATTACCCCAGTGCTGATTTCCTGAATGGATCTCTTGTATTTCATACGCAGTAAGCCCAACCCATTCTTTCTTTGGTGGTTTGCTTGAAATACAAGTAACCGTATAGGGTTTGCCGCATTGACACCGCCATGCCGTAGGCCCTGGCCCATACCAAACGCCGTCGATAAAACCTGTACCTCCATCTGGCGACACTGCGGTCTTTTGGCTAGCACGTGCGTAATTAAGACCTGTACCTTTACCTGGCGATAATACGGTCACAAGCCCAGCATGACTTATTGGATCACTCTCCAGCGCCTCAAGCGCCACCTGCATAGCTTTTCTGCTCATCGCTCCCTCTCCCTCAACATGGCGTCTGCAATCATGTAAGCCTGCCTCGCGGTTGCATCAAAATAATTCCCCCCCTGCGCCAGTGCTTGCATAGCCTTGGCTGCAAGGTAATCACGAAGGGACATACCTGGTTGGATTAAGTACGAGTGTGCAACGGGAAACGCTGCCCCGCCGTCTGTTGGCGTCTTTGCGTTTTTGTTTTCACTCATGCTTTCTCTCCTATTGCTTTAGCGATGGCAGAACGCACATGCTCATAAGTTCGCGGCCTACCGTCCAAGGCATCTGGATCATCAAGCACCATCAAAAGCGCATCTAATAAATCAGGCGCGGCGGCGATCAGGCGGGCATCAGCTTCCATTCGTTCTAACGTTTCAGGTTTGATAGTTGCGTATGCTGGCTGCCCGTAATTAATGCCATCAAGCATTACCGGCCCAGCCCATATACCGCCCCATTGAAAGTCATCGCCTGCCAGGCAAGAATCGTATGGCTCTAACTTCCATGGTCCTGGCGTGTGCTTTCTCATCGCCTAACTCCTATGTTGTAGTAAGCAGATACCCTCCTCACTATCTCTATGAAGTCACCAAAGTTGTGAGCATTCTTCAAGGTATCCATATCAATCGAATCCCATAGCTCCTCTGCCTCATCAAGCTTCATGGGCTCCACGTCTTCCTTGAGCCGCTCTAACTTGGTGATCACTTCCTTGAGCGCGTCGATCTGCTTCTGAATAAGTTCTGATGCCAGCATCTCAATATCCCGTGGGCATACCGGCGTGTACCCATCGGCCGGCATGGTAGAAAATAAACACAAGGGCCAAGAGCACGATCACTCGGAGGGCTCCCGACCACCGTCCGTGCCAGGTCCATTCTGAGACGGGCTGGTTGAGGTAGACGTTTTGGATCCAGAGCTGGTCGGGCGGGATTTCTGTGTGCCACTTGGCGGGCGGCCTGACGTATCGACTTCCAATACGCGGCCTTTCTGGTCTAAGCGCGATATGACCTGCTTGATAGGTAGCTCTTGGCTTTCTTCTTCCAGTGATGTCCAACATGGTGCTTTCTCCAGTTTGAAAAGTTTGTAGTTGTGTTTGAAATAGCGGCGCTGCGTGTCGTCAATCTTCATCACGACGTTCTTTGCAATAGCCTTACGCGATCCGGGGTAGTACATGAAATCCAAAAGCTTATTGCGCAGCCAGCTTGGCTCAAGCGGCAGCCAGCTACAGTAGGTCTCAAGACCTTCGCCCCAGATAAATTGGAACGCAGTACGCGCTTCTGTATCAAGGCGGTACTCACGTTTCCTAAGCGGTACGTTAGGCTCGCCTATGTAGATAGGCTTCCTGCATGTATCAAAGATCGCGGTGTTAATGACCGCTAGTAAGATGCGTTGTTCAGGTATTAATTGATCGGCATTCATTGTGCTCTCCAGTTAAAGAATGGTAACCTATGTTCACAACATATGGCAATATATATAGGAGGTATCCGACCAATGGCAATCAATAGCAGACAGAAGGGCCGGCGCGGGGAGTTGGAAGTAGCCAAGCTTATATCGCAGGCGCTGGATTTCCAAGTCAAATTGAATTATGACCAGTCCGCCACGGGTGGCTATGATATGAAAGTATGGGGTTGGGCAGTGGAGGTGAAGCGAGCCGAGAACCCTGACTGGCGTGCATGGCAGCGGCAGGCATTGAATAGTGCATGGAAGGATGGGCTGATGCCAATCCTATTCCATCGAAGGAACCATGCCCGGTACTGGGATGTGTATCTACCGATTAGTGTGTTTCTGGTGGTGTGGGGCGGCCAAGGGCCATTTGATGAAAATGATTGGATGCAGGTATCGTTTGAAGTAGCCATAGCAACGATGAGGATGACCCATGGATCCACGTATACGCAAAGCGATCGTGAACGACATGATCGAATCAATACCTCAGTCAGTGAAGCTTCAGGTGCGCCAGGAGATAGCGCAGCGCGTGGCACTGGAGTTGCAGATCAGGTCCATCAAGCTACTGGCTGATACTCAGGCATTCAGTAACTGGCTCAAAAAAAACCCCGGCGAGGGTAGCCGGGGAAAGACCTAAACAACCAGGAGACACGACCATGGACTAGCCGTGGAGTTCATGGTAACATTGCTCTGTCGGTGTGGCAACCGGCAGAGATGGACGGGAACCCCAGAGTATTTAGGTGGGGCTTGTGTGGTCACAATGTCTTCCCGTTCAGACTGCGTGATTGCCCAACGCCAAAGGGCCTTGCCCCTCCTAAGTCTTCTGGGGTTTTTCTTTTGGTGCCGACCGTACTCCGCACGAGAGTAGGGGCCGCAAGTGGGGCTGCTCGGAGTTGAACCGCGACACGGTATTCCAGCCTAGCTGAGACGGTGCAAATCCGCTAATCCGTGGGGCTCGCCGGAGATCCAAGCCCGGGGGTGTAGGTGCTAACCCGACCTGCACATGGATCTTCCCCGCAAGGGGGGTGATATTCACCGATGGCTTCCTCTCTCTACCCTGTATGGGGTAGGGGGAGCCTTTGGGTGATAAATACATAAATAAGGTTTTAGGCTCGCGGCCGCCGCTCATCGACCCGACGAACGGTATGCACAAACGCATAAAACTGTGGTTAAATACTCCTACCGACAAGGAGATAACCATGGACGAAATCATCAAACAGCTTGGCGATAAATGGCCATTCAAATACCACTACTGCGAAGACGG
>JACCDP011378729.1_pt1 | contig 29328 bp, 29 predicted proteins | sample 7445841 | NCBI WGS metagenome assembly JACCDP01 (sample SAMN15323441, study PRJNA562643) | freshwater metagenome | isolation source: river surface water | place: USA:Blue River Watershed | collected 2017-08-17 | reverse complement strand
GGTTGTCATAAATTAACAATTCTACCACTTCGTATAATATAACGAGCCCCTGAAGGATTGCTTCAGGGGCTCGTTATATTATTTGGATTGATTACCGTTAATTACCCAATTTTTGCTATTAAATCAGCAACACGAGCACTGTAACCCGTCTCGTTATCGTACCAACCAACCACTTTCACGGTATTTCCAATTACTTGTGTTAATTCAGCATCGAAAATACAAGAATGGGTATTTCCAACGATATCAATACTCACGATTGGATCTTCGTTATACTCCAAAATACCTTTCATTGCCCCTTCGGCTGCGGCTTTCATTGCAGCATTCACTTGTTCAGCAGAAGCTGCGTTTTTCAACGTACAGGTAAAATCGGTTACAGAACCATCTGGAATCGGAACCCGCATTGCATTACCGTTCAATTTGCCTTTTAAATGAGGCAATACCAACCCAACGGCCTTTGCAGCGCCGGTAGACGTTGGAACGATGCTGTAAGCTGCTGCTCTTGCACGACGCAAATCCTTGTGAGGAGCATCCGCCAAATTTTGATCCGCAGTATACGCGTGAATCGTTGTCATAAAGCCTTGTTCAACACCAAAGTTATCGTCCAATACTTTAACCATTGGGGCTAAGCAGTTGGTTGTGCAGCTGGCGTTGGACATGATAGATTCAGTCCCATCAATTACTTCGTCGTTTACGCCCAACACTACTGTTTTTACATCACCTGTAGCAGGAGCGGATATAACCACCTTCTTAGCGCCCGCTTCCAAATGCATCGCTGCTTTGGCTGCATCGGTAAAAATACCTGTACTTTCTAAAACTACATCAACCCCCATAGCACCCCAAGGCAATGCCTTCGGATCTCTTTCTGCTAACGCTTTGATTTTTTTACCGTTGATAATTAAGTGCTCTGCATCGGATGAAACAGTTCCTGGAAATTTACCATGAACTGAATCGTATTTTAACAAATGAGCTAATGTAGCATTGTCGGTTAAATCGTTGATGGCTACAACCTCAACGCCGGGCTTGTTAATAAGAAATTTAAACGCATGTCGGCCAATTCGACCAAATCCATTAATTGCTACTTTCATGATATTGTGAGTTTTGGATGATAAATTTTTGCAAAAATACGATATGTTTTTGGATCAATTATTCCCATATCGAAGTAAAAAATCTTGATACGCCAATTGTATTCCCTCTTCCAAGGTGGTTTTCGGTTTCCAACCGTTTGAAAACAAACGTGTGGAATCCATTAGTTTTCGGGGGGTTCCATTGGGTTTTGTTGTATCGAATACAATATCTCCTCCATAGCCTATGATCTTCCCAATTAACCTGGCTAGGTCGCCTATGGTGATGTCTGAACCATAGCCTACATTTACAAATTGTTTCTCGTTGTAATTCAACATTAAATAGACGAGGGCGTTGGCCAAATCATCGGCATATAAAAACTCACGCAGTGGAGAGCCATCGCCCCAAACCACAACCTCGGAGGCGTTGTTGCTTTTGGCTTCATGGAATTTTCTAATTAACGCTGGCAATACATGCGAATTTTCCGGATGATAATTATCGTTAGGACCGTACATGTTGGTAGGCATAGCCGAAATAAAATTGCAGCCGTATTGATCGCGGTACGATTCGCACATTTTTATTCCCGTAATTTTCGCAATGGCATAGGGTTCATTGGTTGATTCCAAATAACCACTCAATAAATATTCTTCTTTTAGCGGTTGGGGTGCCAATTTTGGATATATACAGGAGGAACCCAGAAATAATAGTTTTTTTACTTGGGCCTTGTAGGCAAAATGTATTAGGTTGTTTTGAATGCTAAGATTATCATACAAAAATTCTGCTCTGAAGGTATTGTTGGCTAAAATTCCACCCACTTTCGCAGCTGCCACAAATACATAATCAGGTTTTTCAGCCACATAAAACTCTTCTACAGCCAATTGATTTCTAAGATCTAATTCGGCAGAGGTTCGAGTAATGATATTGTTATATCCCAAGCGTTGCAATTCTCGGACGATAGCGCTTCCCACCATTCCACGATGACCTGCAACATAAATTTTTGCGGATAATTCCATTATTCGAAGTAGTTTTTGGTTTGAAAACCACCTTCTTTGAGGTATGTCTCTTTTTGCATCACTTTGATATCGCTTTGCATCATGTCATCAACTAAATCTTGCAACGAATGTTTAGGTTTCCAACCAAGTTTCTGATGAGCTTTGGTTGCATCTCCAATTAAAAGGTCTACCTCCGTAGGTCTAAAGTACTTAGGATCTACAAATACAACTTCCTGATTAACAACTAACGAAGCGGGTTTACCTGTAGTTTTTTGATGTTTTTCATGGTCAATTTCAACTACGTATCCCACTTCATTTACGCCCTCACCTTTGAAACCAAGCTTAATACCCACAAAGTCAAAACTCATCCTTACAAACTCACGAATTTCTGTGGTAACGCCGGTGGCAATTACAAAATCTTCGGCCTTCTCTTGCTGAAGAATCAACCACATCGCCTCCACGTAATCTTTGGCATGACCCCAATCTCTTTTGGAATTCAAATTTCCCAAATACAATTTATCCTGTAAACCCAAAGCAATTCGAGCTGCTGCACGTGTAATTTTTCTAGTTACAAACGTTTCACCTCGTATAGGACTTTCGTGATTAAACAAAATTCCACTGCATGCATATATATCGTATGCTTCTCTGTAGTTTACGGTAATCCAAAAACCATACATTTTAGCGACGGCATAAGGGCTTCTCGGATAAAATGGAGTTGTTTCTTTTTGTGGTATTTCCTGTACCAATCCGTACAATTCAGAAGTGGATGCTTGATAAATCCTTGTTTTTTGGGTTAATCCCAAAATTCTAATGGCCTCTAACAAGCGCAAGGTGCCCACCGCGTCGCAATTGGCCGTATATTCAGGCGTCTCAAAGCTAACGTGTACATGGGACATCGCTCCCAAATTGTATATCTCATCGGGTTGAACCTCTTGAATGATGCGAATTAAATTGGTTGAATCGGTTAAATCCCCGTAATGCATTTTAAACTTAGACCCTTCAATGTGAGGATCTTCGTAAATATGATCTACCCTATCCGTATTGAACAAAGAACTTCTTCGTTTGATTCCATGAACCATGTATCCTTTTTTCAATAGGAACTCGGCTAAATAAGCGCCATCTTGTCCAGTTATACCGGTAATTAATGCAACCTTCATTATTTTGCACAAAAATAATCATTTTGGCAATGGTACTTGTGGTTACTCATCAAATTTCCGTGCGACTTCGCTATGTTTTGCGCGAAATATTTGAAGCAAACCATAACATTGAAATTGTATTAGTTACCCTATCAGACTTTTTGCACTGGGAAAACCCCCTTGAATCGCATAAACCCTTAAAATCTATTTTCTATTACGAACCCAATTGGGAACGCGGAATTTCAACCGTTGATACTCTTAAAAACAAAATTCAACAGTTAGCCTTGGATGCTGATGTTGTTCATGTTAAAGGGTCCACCTTATTGATGGAAAATGGCATTGATTTCCGATGGGAAAATCCACCTTTTACGGAACTAACTACTTCACTTTCCTTTAGGTTGGGTGAGCAAAAAACAGATAAACTGCCGGTATTATTTCCAATCGAATCGTCCGAACTCGGGTACGACCCCTTTTCAATGGTGTTTTGGATATTAAGTAGATACGAAGAAAACCTGTGGTATATTAAAAAAAGTAAAGAGACCGTCTATTCAAAAAATCCATTGGCACATCGATTCTCAGCCAAAGAAAGTCATGCCTACCAAAACCAATATTTGGATAAACCTGTAGTGGATTGGGTCCGATTGCATTTGTTATCCTTGGCTGGCTACTCTTCAACAGAAGAAATACAACTCCGAAAGGAATCGTATAAAATTATTCCAACGGCCGATATTGACCTGTTTTTTAAATTCGGCAATCGAACTACGGTTCGAAACGTCGGGTCATGGTTGATTTCCCTTAAAAATCCAAGATTAGTATACGAACGTTTAATAACAATTCTTAGCGGGAAAGACCCACTAGATCCTCAGTACACAACTCTTCCTTTGTTAGAAAGCAGCGATTTCTCAAAGTGTTTTTTGTTGTTGAGTGAAAAACACGATCCATTTCACAAACAAAACTCGCTGGATAAAAAATCAGTTAAACAATCAATCGCAACTATCTTCAAACGATTAAATCCCACCCAGGTTGGAATACACCCAAGTATTGTTCTATCTCAATTTTCGGAAAATTCATCCATTCCCGCGGCGTGGACACTTGAAGCTAAACGGTTTAATTCATTTTCCAACCAGAAGACCATTCATGCTTCGCGTTTTCACTATTTGAATTTTTTTCTTCCTAGGCATTACGAGTGGTTGGAAAGCATGGGCATTTCGGAGGACTGGTCGATGGGTTACCACGATTTAATAGGTTTTCGCGCTTCTACATCGTTTGCCTTTGCTTGGTATAATCTGACCCAAGAAAAGCAGACTCATTTAATGGTGGTTCCATTTCAATCCATGGACGTAACCTGCAAAAACTATATGAGTCTTACAAATGAATTATCAATCACTTATATTGATTCAATTAAACAATCCATTGAATTTATAGGCGGAATGTTTGTTTTTATTTTTCACAACGAAAGTGTTAGCGAAAGTTACCCTTGGACTGGTTGGCGAAAAACAATATCGGCTTGGAATAAGTCTTAATTTTCATGGTAAATCAAAAGAAAATACAACTTATTTCTCGCAATAAAATCGACGATTCAAAATGGAATCTTTGTGTTATAAACAGCGCAGCGAATTTAGGTTATGGGCACACTCACTATTTAGACGGCATTTGTGAAAACAGTTGGATTGGGTTGGTATTTAAAGATTACGAAGCCGTTTTTCCACTGCCAATAAAACGGTTTTTGGGTGTTATTCCGTACATCGTGCAACCCAAATTTTGCCAACAATTGGGCGCCTTCGGAAACAATGCAGAGTGCACAGAGCGTGATTTTATTCGAGCCATTCCCTGGTATTTTATTCGGGTTCGATTGCATTTAAATCCCTATTACCAAGACCATTCAACGCTTGGTTTTGCAAATGAAACCGTATCTATTAGGACAAATTTTATTCTGAACTTACACGACCCAATAAAAATTAATAAAGATGGCTTGAAGAATATTCATGCGGTATCTGGTTTTACTTATTTAATCAACCGATTGGATGCTAAAACCGTTATTGAATTTTATAAAACTCGATGGGGTTCGGTTAATCAAAATATTAAAACTGTCGATTACCAGCGATTGCTATCGGTCATACAAAAACTTGGGTTTGTAAATGAAAGCAACCAAAAATCTTTGGGGTTTGTAGTAGTTTCGGCACACCCAGCGAATGAAAGCCAAAATCAGGAGAATCCTATGGAGAACAATACCGCAGGAGCCGGGCTATTTCTAGTGACTACGACGGGCACCCAACGATTTGCACATTTTATTTTGGGAGCACAAAACATTCATTATCCAGGCAGTCAAGGCATTATGCATGGCATCCTTCATAATGCAATTCAATATTTTCAAAACAAGGTGGATGTTTTTGATTTTGAGGGTAGCAGTATTCCAAGTGTACGTGATTTTTATAAAAAATTTAATCCTGTAGACAAACCCTTCCGCATCGTCAAAAAAGGCATATAGTTAAATATCTTTGCAAATACCTATGACGAACCCTTGGATAAAAGCCGCGCGACTAAGAACCCTGCCCTTGGCCATTAGCGGAATTATTTTAGGTTGGGCCGTATCGTATCCATTTGCTGGAGAAAATAGTTCGCGATGGGAAATATTTTTTTTCGCGCTGATTACAGCCATTTTGCTTCAAATTACCAGCAACTATGCCAACGATTATGGAGATTTCGAAAAGGGAGTTGATCAGGCTGCCGGCAGAACGGATCGAATGTTAGCGTCTGGAAAAATATCTCCTTCCTCCATGAAACTTAGCATTGTGATTCTATCCCTACTCACCTTATTTACAGGCATACAGTTGTTGAATTCCGCCGACGTATTTGACGACAATAGAGGGTGGATCTTGTTTTTTGTGGGTGTTTTCGCAATTCTCGCGGCAATATTTTATACCGTTGGAAACAAAGCCTATGGATATAAAGGCTGGGGCGATGTGTTTGTTTTTGGGTTTTTCGGATTAACCGCGGTTCTAGGTGTCTGTCTATTGTTAAATGCCCCCATTGGTTTTCCCCAACTATCAGCAGCTATTGGAATGGGTTGTTTAAGTACGGCCGTATTAAACATTAATAATTATAGAGATATACCTTCGGATGAAGCGAAAAATAAAAGAACCTTAGCTGTGGTATTTGGCGCTAAGAGAACTTTGCAATACCAAGGATTTTTACTGGTAATAGGGTTGGTGGGGGTAGTGGTTTCGCTGATTATTTTGCAGCATGACTATTTCCAATGGTCGCAATGGATAAAACCCGATATTGCCTATACATTGGGGTTGTTTTTTCCGTTCGTAGGTGTTTTAAACCATCAATATCTGCAATTGAAATCCTTGGAGCCGGGAGATCGAGAAAGAATAAATCCATTATTAAAGAAATTATCTCTAACAATTTTAGCGTTGGTTATTGCTTATAGTCTACTTGTATTTTTCATGGCACCCATAGCGGTTGGAAGTAGCACCATTCATTAACCATGCTGCACTATGATTTTTTCGTACAGTAAACATATTCTATCCTTTCAAAAACCCGCAAAAACAAGCAGAGGGGAATACATTGAAAAACCCAGTTGGCTTCTGAAACTAAGCCAAGAAAACACATCGGGTGTTGGGGAAGCGAGTCCATTGTGGGATTTAAGTGTAGATGGTAAAAAAGATATAGATTCGATATTGCGCGGAATTCCCCATGAATTATCAGACCAAGACATACTTAACCTGCTTGAAGAATGGCAACCTGGAAGCAATTCATCGCTACCATCGCTACGATTTGCCCTTCATTGTGCTTACCTAGACTTAAAAAATGGTGGTTCAGGGACTTGGTGTAATACCAATTTCACCCATAAAACCAAAGGTATCCCCATCAATGGATTGGTTTGGATGAACGACATTGAATCCATGGAAAAAGAAGCCCTTTCCAAGATAAAACAGGGCTTTCGCTGCATCAAATTCAAGGTTGGAGCGTTGGATTTCGACTCTGAATGCAAACTATTGGAACGTATTCGCAAGGAATTTACATCCAACCAACTAGAAATTAGACTGGATGCAAACGGTGCTTTTTCGGTGGATACAGCCTTGGAACAACTCAAAGACCTCAGCAGGTTTAACATACACAGCATAGAACAACCCATTTACCCGGGTTTAGAAATAATGGAAAAACTCTGCAGGGAATCTGCTATTGACATTGCTTTAGACGAAGAACTAATTGGAATGGCTGTTGGTTCTGCATCTGTTTATCTTTCCAAATTAAAACCCAAATATTTGATTTTAAAACCCACATTGTTGGGAGGGCTAGATATTTGTGATGCCTGGATTAAAGTAGCCGAATCCGCGGGTATTGGTTGGTGGAGCACCAGTGCATTGGAAGGAAATATCGGCTTATATGCAATAGCCCAATGGGTTTCGGAAAAAGAAAACCTGCGTTATCAAGGTTTAGGAACTGGATCTTTGTTTGTTGAAAATTTTCCAAGTAAAACAGAAGTTAAAGGGGAAGAGTTATGGGTGAAATAAGGCTTCCAAATGACTTCAAACAACTGCTTGGAGAACTTATGAACTCCAACGAAAAAAACGACTTCCTCGATTCCATGCAGGAAACACCAAAAACCAGCATTCGATTAAACCCCCGCAAAGGTCAATTCTTGGACACTCAATTATCCTATAAAACCGCCCAGCATTGTTCAGACGTTCATGTATTATCCGAACGACCTTCTTTTATTGGAGATCCAGGTTGGCATTGCGGTGCTTACTACGTGCAAGAATTTAACAGCACGCGGGTTGGAGAAACCGTGCGTTGGTTATTACCAAATTTTGAAATTGGCAGTTTAGTTTTGGATTTGTGTGGAGCGCCTGGTGGTAAATCTACCCATATTTCGTCGGTTTTAAGACCTGGTGATTTGCTCATTGCCAACGAGGTAATTCAAAGTAGAAATCCAATATTAATAGAGAATCTTAGCAAATGGGGAGAAGCCAATTTTGTTGTAACCCGAGCAGACGCAAGTGATTTCGGTAAAAACAAGGGGTTGTTTTCTGTTGTTGTAGCCGATATGCCATGCAGCGGTGAAGGGATGTTTCGAAAAGACAATAAAGCCATAGAAGAGTGGAGTTTGCCTCACGTAAAGCTTTGTGCTTCTAGACAAAAGAGAATTGCCGATGACATTTGGACTTCCTTGGAAGTTGGTGGTTATTTTATCTATTCCACGTGTACGTTCAATGTTCAAGAAAACGAAGAAAACGTAGAACATATTTGTAAGGTTTTGGGAGGAAAAACGGTTACGCTACCAAGTCATTTGGTTGGTAATTCCGTTTCGTTATTGTCAAACACCTATCGCTTTTATCCGCACACAACGGAAGGAGAAGGATTGTTTTTGGCAGTTATTCAGAAAACACCCTTGACGGATCCACTCACAAGAGAGCACACTTTTCATGCAGTAAAAAACAAAAAACGAGATTTCGGTAAAAAGGCTGTTGAATTACCTGGTGGTATCGGTTTGCAATGGGTTGGCTATTCAAACCACCATGGGGAAACATCTGTAGTTAAAAACGGGGCTTGGTTGGATAAACATCCCCATTTGCTTGAAACCTTACCCAAAATAAGCGCTGCAGGGATTCCCATCGGCTTGTTTAATAAAAATCTATGGAAACCTTCAGCTGCCATTGATTTATTGTGCGAAGGACCTACGAAAATCTATCCGCATTTAGAAATATCGATTGAGCAAGCCATTCAATACTACCAACGAGAATTTTTATCGATAAAAACACCGATGAAAGGTGTGGTTGGATTGCGGTGGAACGGTTTGTCTTTGGGTACAGGAAACGCTGTAAATCAGGGCATCAACAATTTATGGCCAAACGGCTGGAGAATCCATCAAAAAAGCACGGGTGCAACAACAATCCTAGCCCGTAACTCGAGAATGTAATCGGTTGATTAGTGCATCCGTTTGATTCTCTCAATGTATTTCATTTCTTTTTCGGTTAGAAATCTCCATTTTCCTCTGCCCAATTTGAGTTTGTCAAATTCCCCCAACATCGCACGATCTAACGAAGTAACTTCATAGCCAAAGTGCTCAAACATTCTGCGAACAATTCTATTTCTTCCGCTCTTAATCTCAACACCTAACACATTTTCTTCGCCTTCTTCTACCCAACCTATTTGTTCAAAGGTCATCCAACCGTCCTCTAGCTCAACTCCTTCCACCCAAGCCAACATGTGTTCTTTGGTGGGTCGTTTATCCAAGGTAGCTCGATAAATCTTTTTTATTTCGAAACTTGGGTGCATTAATTTCTGTGAAAGCTCCCCGTCGTTTGTTAACAATAAAACTCCTGTAGTATTTCTATCCAATCGACCTACGGGATAAATTCTTTCTTTGCCTGGTAAATCAATTAAATCCAAAACCGTTTGTCTTCCCTCTGGATCTGAAGTTGAGGTGATGTATCCTTTCGGTTTATTAAGCAAAATGTAAATTGGTTTTTCGGGGGTCACTTTCTTGTCTTCCACTTTAACCGTATCGTGAGGACGAACTTTGGTGCCAAGTTCGGTAACCACCTCGCCATTTACTTTGACTAAGCCTTGTGTAATTAATTCATCGGCTTCTCTTCTGCTGCATATCCCGCTGTTGGCTATGTATCGATTCAAACGAACCAAATCTTCTCCTGCGAGTAATGATTGCTCTTGTTGTTGTTGAACTTTTCCCAATGTTCGTCTGCTACCCTTGTAACCTTTGGGCGTTTCTTGAAAGTTATCCTTCTTCTTAGACGATTTGTTTTTAGCAAAACCTCTTGATGGGCTGTCTGTATTTTCAGGTTTGTTGAAACTTCGACTTGTTGGTCTTTCCGAATTGTTTCTACGCGGGTTTGTTGAGTTTCCCTCTCTGTTAAAACCGCCCTCTTTACGAAATCCACTGTCTTTCTGGAAGCCGCCTTCCTTTCGAAAACCGCTTTCTTTGCGGTAGCCACCCTCATTGTTAAAACCTCCTTCTTTGCGGTATCCACTCGGTTTGTTAAAACCCTTGTCTTTATTTGAAACACCCTCTTTGCGGTAGCCTTCGTCTTTACGGTAGCCACCCTCTTTGCGAAAGCCCCCTTCTGAACGATAGCCGCCCTCTTTACGGTAGCCGCCTTCTTTTCGAAAGCCACCTTCGTTGTTAAATCCCCTATCATTGCGATAGCCTCCCTCACCTCTTGGTTGATTTTCTGGTCTGGAATTATTACTAAATCTCTGCGGTCTGTTTTGCGAGGGTCTTGATGAACGATCTTCCGATTTATATGCTCTACCGGAATTGCTATCGCCACGGCTGAAATTACCACGCGTAGATGCGGGTCTTCCTTCCCTACCAAAACCTCCTGCTGCGTCCTTACGAAATCCACCTTCGTTACGAAATCCCGATTTAGGCTCGTTCCTAGTTCCAGATCTTTTTTCTCCTCGTGGAAAGGATCGTCCTTCGTTACGAGAACCGGATTGATTTTCGTCCCTATATCCAGCTCGATTGGATTTGGTGTTGGAGAAATTAGAAGTAGAACGACTATTATCTCTGGGTTTAGAACCTCTCGGTGTTGAGGATCTTCCCTCATCTCCAGTAGAAAATTTTTGCGTGTTTTTGGGAGAATCCGATTTAATACGATTTCTTCTCTCTCCGGGTTGTCTGTCTTTAAACTTTTGACCTCCCGAGTTTTTGTTTTCGTTTGAATTAGGCGACTTCACAGCTGTCTATAATATTTACACAAAGTTAACCATAGTTCAACCGGGAATAGTTACTTTTATCAATTTTAATTAATTCAACTTTACCTTCTTGCAATTCCCGGTAACCAAAATCATAACAATAGTTGTTAATTTCATTGGGCTGATGGTATTGAACTTGGGTTAAAAAACTAAACTCAAACCCCTTTTTCAAAAGAAGGGTTTTGTCGATTTGTACCTTTTCGGCTATTGATTTCTCGTATAATTCTTTGAGAATTTGTCTGTTTCGTCTCAACACAGCATTGATTTCTCTCGTAATTTTCATGTCTGTGCGATTGGATTTGTTGTGATAAGCAGATCTACAATTGTCGTCACAGAATTTTTTATCCAATCTTCCTTTAAGTCGTGCAGAACATTCCAAGCAATTGTTTTCCATAGTGTTTTGGGTGGATTTACAATTTACTAGAGGGTATCCCCTACTGAGGGTATCCATCAATTTTTGCATAAAACACAAATTTTAACTGTTGGACGAAAATTGTGTGTGTAAACGAGTAAAATTTAATAAACGGATATATTCGTTTTACATACGATTCAAGCAAATTACCGGATATACTTTTGCATCACTTACAGAAGAATATGATGGCCACGTATACAATGTAAGTGTTTTAATTTTAAGTGTTTATTACGTATTAATTTAAGTGTTTATGAAAGTTCTAATTAATTCAGTTCGTCTGGTAGGTAACGTGGGTTTAGCGCCCGAAGTAACAAAATTTGAAAACGGCAAAGTTCGAGCAAAGGTGAGTCTTGCAACCACAGAAAAAAGTAAAGATGATGGTGGTTCTTGGCAAGATCGAACCGAATGGCACAGACTGGTAGCGTGGGGAAAACTCGCTGATCGTTTTGAAAAAATTGTAACGAAGGGTTCGAGACTTGTAGTTGAGGGAAAACTTCAGCACCGCAGTTATACAGACTCAGACGGACAAAAAAAATCCTTTTCTGAAGTGGTTGTTTCTGATTTTCTAGTAATCAAAAACAACAAAGCTGCGGATTTGGAAAATCTTCGAATTGAAGATGTGCGTTTCTAATTCATCGATGAGAAAAGAGGTCACACAGAATCTGTGTGACCTTCTTTTTAAATTTCGCTGAATTAATGAAGTATTTTTGTGTTGTGATTGAATACAACAAACTTCAATTAAACAATGGTCTGCGTTTTATTCATGTAGAAGACACGAGCAGGACTACTGTTGTTTTAAATACGCTTTATCGCGTTGGTGCGAGGGACGAGGACGAGAACAGAACTGGTTTCGCCCATTTATTTGAGCATTTGATGTTTGCGGGTAGCGAAAATGTCCCGGTTTTTGACAAGGAGGTTGAAGAGGCAGGAGGTCAAAACAATGCTTTTACGAATAATGACTTCACCAATTATTATTTGGTTATGCCTCGGGAAAACATAGAAACGGCATTTTGGTTGGAGAGTGATCGATTGCACTCTCTAAACATTAATGAAAATTCTCTCACTGTTCAGCAAGGTGTTGTAGTAGAAGAGTTCAAACAACGTTGCTTTAATGCACCTTTTGGTATGTTGTGGCATCACATTCGTAGAGCGCTGTATGAAAAAAGCAGTTATCGATGGCCTACTATTGGACTCACATTTGAACATATTGAACATGCGACCCTTTCCGATGTACAGTCCTTTTATAATCAATATTATTGTCCTTCAAATGCTATTGTAAGTTTGGTAGGAAATGTAAGTTGGATGGAAGCAAAACAACTTGCCGAAAAATGGTTTGGTAGTATTGCGCCGAGATCTACTTCTAATGTGAACACCTACATTTCTAATGAAGCTGTTGCATCATCCGTTTGGAACGAAACAGATTTGTCTCCAAATCCAGCTGTTTTTATTGTTTGGCCTGGTCCATCCGTTAAAAACTTACATGATTCGTTGAGCTTAGAATTGTTTTCGGAATTATTAGGCGGATCTGATGTGTCACCACTACAAATAGAACTAGTCAAAAAACAACAAATTTTTAATGCATCAGAATGCTTTTACTTGAAAGGTTTGGACGAGGGTATGTTTATTTTGTATGGGATTTTGAACGAAGGAATAAGCTTTGAAATTGGAAAAGCGAGTTTGTTAAAGGAAATAGAAAAGTTGTATTCTGATTCTTCACTTGAAGAACGATTGGTTGGTGTTAAAAACAGAATAATAACCCAACTTCTATTGGAAAGAACCCAGCCAATGCAAATAGCCCAAAAGCTTTGCTACTATGAGAATATCGACATGCTTGATTTGGTCAATAAGGAAAAGGAAATATTAGAAAACATCAGCCTATCCGATATTTTAAACATAGCAAAAAAGAATTTACGCAACGACGTTTATCAAACGATAAAGTATACACCAATATCCAACGCATGAATTTCAGAAAAGTAAGACCCTCTCCTACTCCCATTTCAAATTTTCCGATTCCCTCCTTAGAACCCATCTTGTTGAAGAATGGTCAGCAGGCATATGTCCAAAATTCTCCAGGACTTGATTTAGTAAGAATAGAATTATTTTGGCTTGCCGGAAGTAAAGACACCCAACAGCCTTTTGTTTCTGCATTGGCAGGAGAAATGCTCTTTTCGGGTAACCCAAGGATATCCGAGGAAGAGATTATTAAAAAATTGGATTATCATGGTGCATCATATTCTATGGATACCGGAATTAATACGTCCAGTATTTCTGTTAGATTTCAAAAAAAACACAGCGGTATAATCATTCCGTGGGTGCTTGATAACATTGGTTCGGTAACCTATCCAGACGTAGAGGTTGATAACAACATTATGATTCGTTCTGCTGGAATTGAAAGACAGCAGCAAACACCAAAATATTGGAGTAATCGTATTGCGTTGGAAGCGCTGTACGGTACCACAAATCCGCTTTCGAGGTTTGGTGAAGTTGCGGATTTAGAATCCATAAACTCTTCGTTACTTAATCAATTTCGACAAAAATATCTAGACCTGGGATCTTCAATGGTTTTCTTTGCAGGAGACATCGATAACCAGGTTTTGGGATTGATTGAAAACCATATTACTCTTAGTTCAAGTCTGCCTTTTACTAGGCCCAATAAAATAAGTCAACATTATCCCGCTAACGGCAACAAAACAATTAAAAAATCCCTGCCCAATGCAAGTCAGGTTAGCCTACAAATGGCTAAACACATTGTACCGGATTGCCCTAGAGACAAACACATTCTTACAATGTTAAATTTAGTTTTGGGTGGTTATTTTGGCAGCAGATTGATGCAAGAATTGCGAGAAAAACAGGGATTAACTTATGGAATCGGTAGCTATTTTAAATCTGCTTTTGATGATTATACTTGGATAATTTCAGGGGAAATGAACGGAGAGAATATAGAAAGCAGCATTGAAGCAATCTATTTAATTTTCAATAATTTGCGGACAGAACTTATACATATTGAAGAATTAAACAAGTTAAAACAATATTATTCTGGGATTTTTCGTTCTGGTTTTGATGGTCCATTTGCACTATCCAACAAAGTACAAAGCAATATTTTAAAACACCAAGATCATAATTATTATACAACGGTCTTAGGAGAAATTTGGTCTATAACATCCGAAGAAATATTAAGCATGGCAAACAGACATTTAATTGATGATTCTTTCGTTATAGGATTAGCAGGTAATTTGTAACATTGATTCTCAAAGCCTTAAATATTACACTTACAGTCTTTATTACTGCTGCACTAGAGGCGGTTGTATCTCCTGTTTACATTACTAAGGTTTGTTTGGACAAATCCACCAGCAATTTATGGATTTCAACTAAAGTTACAGATGCAGACGTTTGCGGTTCTTTTAAATTCCATCGAGTGTATGGAAGAGAAGATGCATCTTCGCCATTTGTTTTGCTTACTCAAACAACAACCTACAATATAAATGGTCTTGGTTCCGTAGTTCCCAACAACAAGCGCTGGGAAGTGTTTATTTCTACTCATTTTGCCTGCAACGGTGTGGATTCGTTAATTAGCAATAGATCGTCCGTAGATGATGTTGCACCGATACTCTTTGAGCCGGACAGTGTTTCTGTAAATTATGCAAGTCAACATTTAATTGCCGGTTGGAGCAAACCACCTGTTAACGATATAATGGGGTTTAGTTTATTTAAAGAAAATGGAGGTACCAACTTGTTGCTTAAAGACACATTTTCGTTGTTTTATTCGTTTCCATTATCTGATTTTAATCCAAGGAATTTTGGTACTGTAAAGTTCAGCATCGCCGCTTTTGACAGTTGTTTAAACGGCGGTATACTAAGCAGTTATCATTCTCCACCTTTTTTAAACGTTCAAGTTGATCCCAATTATTATTGTTCGCGAAAATGCAGCTTAATACTCAGCCCCTACAAGGGTTGGTCTGCGGATTCTTTTTGGTTATATCGCTACAATACCAAGACGGCTGTTTGGACATTAATTGAATCAAACGGGATGGTGACTGGAACCACATTAATAATCGATTCAAATTTAGAGTTGGATATTACGTATGATTATTTTTTTCGATGTAAAAAAGTGGGGTCGGCTACAACATCCAGTTCAAATCGGGTTGCGCTGCAACTACCATCCTTAAACAAAACGAATCCACCCACAATTGATCGCGTAAGTGTAAGCGGAAATGCTATCGATATTTCCGGAAGTTCAGGGTTGCTTTATCCTAATTTTTCTTATAATCTAGAAAAACAAAACTCCAGCGGTAGCTGGATTTCTTTGGAAAGCTCAACAAATACAGGCTCTTCTGCCACCACTAAGAGCATTTCATACTTGGATATTGCTGCAAATGCAAGCAGTGGATACACCAAATACCGTATAATTAGAAAAGACCAGTGTTCCAATGGATTTGATACATCTGAAAAACATATAAACGTTTGGTTAAGGGAAAATGGTGGTAGGGTTTATTGGAACAGGTATTGGGGTTGGATTTGCTCAAGCTGCAGTAATTCAATAACTTACGAATTTAAAAGATACAACACCCTATCTTCTTCTTGGGATTTTATACGGGCATTTCAAAATTTCGAAGATACTTTTTTTATTGCTGCAGGAACGTGGCAAGGCATTCAACGTTTCCGTGTGGAAGCAAGGAACAACACCACCGGTTTGATTAGTCTTTCTAACGAATTACTGATTGATTTAGGATACGACAACACAACAAAAGATACGCTTTTAATTCCCACCGCGTTTACTCCCAATGGGCTAAACCCAGTTTTTAAAATTAGCAACCCTGCAATTTCTTTGGGTGAAAGCACATTAAGCATATACAATCGCTGGGGCGAAAAGTTGTGGTACGGAGATGGACTGGAAGGTTGGACAGGAATAGACCTTAACGGAAATCCGGTTGGAGATGGTTTGTACATTTACGATTTAACCGCGGTGTACAGAAACAAACGTGTAGTTAGATCTGGCTCTGTTTTGCTACTAAAATGAGTGTAACTGTTTCATTTTCAGGAAGATGTGGTTTTTTGAACGGCAATCAACGAAACCAATTGCGAAAATTTATTAAATCAATTTCCGCAAGAGAAGAAATTAAAAACGTTGAACTTACTTATGTTTTTTTAACCGATGAAGAATTGTTAAAAATAAACCAACGTCATCTGAATCACGATTATTTTACAGACATTATTACTTTCGACCTTAGCGACGGTGACGACTTCATTGTTGGTGAATTATACATTTCAAAAGATCGTATAAAGGACCATGCAAAAGTTTACAAGACGAGTGAGCATGAAGAGTTTTTGCGTGTATTCGCTCATGGGTTTCTTCATCTTTTAGGTTACAACGACAAAACGGAAGAAGAAACTCAAAGAATGCGCAAGGAAGAAGAGCGCTGTTTATCTTTGTGGGGAGAAATTAACGCTGTTTCACGGGAAACAATAACTATATAAATGGAAAATCAGTACGATGTTATCGTGGTTGGGGCAGGACATGCTGGTTGCGAAGCTGCACATGCCGCAGCAACGATGGGCAGTAAGGTGCTTTTGGTGACCATGAACATGGAAACCATAGCTAAAATGAGTTGCAACCCAGCGATGGGGGGGGTTGCCAAGGGTCAAATTATTAGAGAAATAGACGCACTTGGAGGAATGAGCGGTATTATAACCGACAAAACGATGATTCAATTTCGTATGTTAAATCGTTCAAAGGGTGTTGCCATGTGGAGTCCGCGAGCGCAATCCGATCGCTGGCGCTTTGCAGAGGAATGGAGACTGCAATTGGAGGGAAATGCAAACATCGATTTTTTTCAAGATAGCGTAAAAGAACTGTTGTTTCACGGGAAACAGCTAATAGGCATTAAAACAGCCATGGACATCCGTTTCTATGGAAAAAGTGTTGTCTTAACTACCGGAACGTTTTTGAATGGGCTCATACACATTGGAAAAAAGAATTTTGGCGGAGGTAGGATGGGAGAAAAGGCATCTACAGGAATTACTGCTCAACTGGAGGAATTAGGATTTCAATCAGGTCGAATGAAAACCGGAACCCCACCCCGAGTTGATGGAAGGTCGCTTAATTATTCAGTGATGGAAGAACAAAAAGGAGATGAAGTACCCGAAAAATTTAGTTTTTCACGTGAAACCACACCATTAACTCAACAACGAAGCTGCTACATAACCTATACAAATTCTAATGTGCACGAGATATTGCGCGAAGGATTCGAAGACAGTCCCATGTATAACGGTAGTATAACCGGTTTAGGTCCTCGTTATTGTCCAAGCATCGAAGATAAAATTAATCGTTTCGCAGAAAGAGAACGGCACCAAATATTCGTTGAACCAGAAGGTTGGAACACCGTAGAAATTTATGTAAATGGTTTTAGCACATCGTTACCAGATCACATTCAAACCAAAGCTCTTCAACAAATACCTGGCTTCGAAAAAGCAAAAATCTTTAGACCAGGATATGCTATCGAGTACGATTATTTCCAACCAACACAACTAAAAGCCTCATTAGAAACCAAACTAATTGACAATTTATATTTTGCTGGACAAATAAATGGGACAACCGGATACGAGGAAGCAGCAGCCCAAGGACTCGTTGCCGGTATTAATGCAAGCTTAAAAACAAAAAATCAAGATCCTTTAATATTAAAAAGAAACGAAGCATATATCGGCGTACTTATCGATGACCTAATTACAAAGGGTACAGAAGAGCCATACAGAATGTTTACTTCACGAGCAGAATATAGAATCAGTTTAAGACAAGACAACGCCGATGAAAGACTAACTCCATTGGGATACAAAATCGGTTTAGCTGATGATATCAGAATGATTGTATTAGAACAGAAAATCAACAATGGAAAAAAAATCATCAACTATTTGGCTGCAACCAATATAGAACCCGTCGATGTAGAAAATTATTTAAAAACAAAAGAGACATCATCGTTAACAGAAAAAACTAGATTAAAGAAATTTCTATTGAGACCAGAAATAGAAATAACAGATCTGATACAAATACCACAACACCAAGAATTTCTTTCCAACTACACATCTATAGAATTGGAAAAAGCTAGTATAGCTATAAAATACGAAGCTTATATTAATAGAGAAAACGAAGCGGCTTTAAAAACCATCAAACTGGAAGATCTAAACATTCCAGACAATTACGATTTCAACAAACTTGAATCCATAAGCACTGAGGGTAGACAAAAGTTATCTAAAGTAAGACCCGCAACCATAGGTCAAGCTAAACGAATATCTGGAGTAAGTGCATCCGATATACAAGTTTTACTTATACATTTCGGAAGATAAATGCCATTAAATTCTACTAAAATATTATTGATTCTCAGCAGTGTCTATTTTATGGGTTGTGGAAATCCAGTTACACCCACAGGTGGACCTAAAGACAATGAACCACCAAAGATTAAAACGATACATTTTGATACTACCTCAAAAAAATACACTAAAATACAAATTGAATTTGATGAAAATATTACTGTAAAAGGACAAATCACAGCGTCACCAAAATCCTCCATAAAACCAATCATTAATAGAAATAAACTATCCTTTGATGTACCAAAAGAAGCTAAAACAATTTTTATTAAAAACAAAATCGTCGATTTAAACGAAAGCAATCCATACAACGGATCGAATATATCCCTAACCCATGATTCGGGAGTAATATTATTAAAGAATTTAACCAAAGAGAATAAGTTAACTGTATTCATAAAAAAAGATACATTTATATATATACCACAAATAGATAAAAACAATTATCAATTCGAGAATTTAGATTATACAGAAAAAAATATTACAATCATCCATAACGATAATAATAACTATCTAATCGATACAAAAGAAGATTTTAATGTTGTACCTATAGATCACAAATTTTATTCAAAATTCGATACAATTAAAATACACTTCTTACACCCTAGAATAACACCGTATGATAAAAGAATAAAAATCGATAGTCAATTATATTTAACCACCAAAACATTAAAATACTATTCAAACTTAAATTTAACTAAAAATATAATTTGTCAAAACGATACCTGCGCAAATCAATTGGACTCATTAAAAAATATATTCAACCGAGGAACGATTTACTACTACATAACTAACAAAGACACTATCGTATTAAATGAAATATTTAGTCCTAATCAAATTAAATATTCTTTTAAATCACCCATTCAAACAACTATTTCCAAACAAAAAGCATCCAAACTATCTATACCATTGGGTGTATTGCATGTAATCAAACCAGATACGAATACGATTTATATTTATTTAAAAAATGAAAAAAATCAATTTATTATACACTTGAATAATACAACAACAGATTCAATATATCTACCGGCTGGCAACTATCAGTGTTACTCATCTTACAACAATTTATATAACAACGAAATTCCAGCAGTATCAGAAAATCTTTATTACTATAAAGACCAAGTAATAATTAACAGTAAACTTGAAAATCATTTAATATTACCAAAAAAAGAGTTATATAATACTGGAATAACATTCAGGTAAATTACATTTCACGTGAAACGAAATCAACACTTCTCATAGTAAACGAAAAACTACAAATAAAACTGATTTTGTATCACTATTTCTTAATAAAATAATGTGATTTATTCTCTAACCAATATAGAAAAAAAACAATATAAACTATTGAATTTAAATACTTTAAATAAATATAAAGTAACGATATCTACATATCCACACAGCTATAATATATATATAATACCTTTATTTTTTAATAAAAGAAAAGAATATATAAATAGCACTAACGGAAATGTGAAAATCTTGTAACACTATTATTGATTAAAATAAAGCAGCTCTGTTTAGAATTATTTAGATTTGCTATATGATTGAAAGAATTGAATTTCTTCAACGGGAAATACAGGAATATAAATTTGACGCAAACAATACAGCTGAGAATTTTCGATTGTTGTATTTATCGAAAAAAGGTCAGATTACTGAGTTGTTTGATGAATTTAAACAACTAGAAGGTTCTGAGAAAAAAGAAATTGGTTTGCCATTGAATCAGTTAAAACGAGTAGCGGAAGATATATGGCAAAATCAAAAAAGTACTGAGGAAAAAGTAAATTCATCTACGAATCATGTAAATTTTGATACTTCATTACCCGTATATCAGAATCAACCGGGAAGTCCGCATCCATTGAAAATAGTAGAAAATGAATTGGTAACAATTTTTTCAACGTTAGGATTCGATTTAGCGGAAGGACCAGAAATAGAAGATGACTATCATAATTTTGGTGCTTTAAATTTTGCTGATGATCATCCTGCCAGGGACATGCAAGATACTTTTTTTATCGGTGACCATGTATTGAGGACACATACTTCCAGCGTACAAATACGTGAATTGAAGAAAGGTAATTTACCATTGCGTTTAATAATGCCAGGACGCGTATATCGAAATGAAGCAGTAAGTTCAAGAAGTAACTGTTTTTTTCATCAAATAGAAGGATTGTATGTAGATGAAAATGTCAGTTTTGCTGATTTAAAACAAACATTATATTATTTCGTACAACAATTCTTCGGTGATGGCACTAAAGTTAGATTTAGAGCTAGCTATTTTCCTTTTACAGAACCAAGTGCAGAAATGGATATTTGGGCTGGGTTAGATACCGAAGAAAATAAAAGACTTACAAAAGGAACAGGTTGGTTAGAAGTCTTGGGTTGTGGAATGGTGCATCCAAATGTATTGGAATCATGTGGAATAGATTCAAGGAAATATACAGGCTTTGCCTTTGGAATGGGGATTGACAGAATTACTATGTTGAGGTATGGCATCAATGATATCAGAGATTTATTTATTAATGATATTCGATTATTAAATCAATTTAAAAGTTATTAATAATTGAGTAAAAAAAATATATATTTTTTTTCTGATTTTCATCTGGGAATGCCTCCTGGACAATCAAGTATATCAAGAGAAAAGAAGATAGTATCAATTTTAAAAGAAATATCTTCTGATGCGCATAGCATATTTTTGTTAGGAGATATTTTTGATTTTTGGTTTGAATATAAAGAAGTTGTACCTAAAGGATATTTTCGCTTACTCAATACCATTGCTGAATTAACCGAACAAAAAATCAGCATCTATATTTTTCCAGGAAACCACGATTTATGGATTAATGATTATATAGAAAAATATTGCGGTGCAATTGTATTACGTGAACCGCAAGAATTTTACTATGGAAATAAAAAATTTCATATTCACCACGGTGATGGTTTGGGACCTGGTGATAGAAAATATAAATTTTTAAAAAGAATTTTTCAAAATAAAACAAGCAATTTTTTGTTTAGGTGGTTACATCCAGATATAGGTGTTAGCATTGCTCGATGGTTAAGTTCAAAGAGTAGGCTAGCACAAGGAATAACGGGTGATAGTTATTTAGGTGATGACAAAGAATACCTTACACAATATTGCAACGATGTTTTAAAAAATAAAAATTCAAAAAATAATCCTGACTACGAAGAAGACAAATTAATTTTTTTAGAAAACGACGATGATGTAGTGAATTATTTTGTTTTTGGTCATAGACATTTATTACTAGATATAAAATTAACGGATAACAGCAGGTATATAAATTTAGGACATTGGTTAACCATGAGTAATTATGGGGTATTTGATGGTAGTGACTTTCGAATGATTTCCCTTACTTGAGAGTAAGGAGTTTGCTAAAGGCAAAAAGGGTTTATAGGATTATTAAACAGTGTTGTTTTAAAAGGTTATTAGAATCATTGGTCCCTTGTGTATTTTTGTAAATCTGTATGTTAGAAAAATTAGAGGCGGTTTACGCTAAATTTAAAGAGATAGAATTGTTATTAAGCAGTCCGGAGATAGCATCGGATGTAAGGCGATTCACCAAATTAAACAAAGAGTACAAGGATTTAGAAGAGATAGTTGAGTCTTATCACGAATATAAAAAGTGGTATTTGGGAATAAAAGAGGCACGTGAAATTTTAAAAAACGAAAAAGACAAAGAATTAAGAGATTTGGCTAAAGAGGAGTTAGAGTTATTGGAAAGTCAAGAGACTGCTTTAGAAGAAAAAATACGTATACAATTATTGCCAAAGGATCCGGAAGACGCTAAGCCAGCGGTGGTAGAAATAAGGTCGGGTACGGGTGGCGATGAAGCTTCTATTTTTGCTGGTGATTTGTACCGTATGTATCAACGGTATTGCGATTCTCGTGGCTGGAAAATGAACGTAGTGGAGGTAAACGAAGGAACGATGGGTGGTTATTCGAAAGTTGTATTTGAGGTTGATGAGCCGGGTTCTTACGGGGTTCTAAAATACGAAAGCGGTGTTCATCGTGTTCAGCGAGTGCCAGCAACCGAAAGTCAAGGCAGAATACACACATCGGCAGCGAGCGTAGTTGTGATGCCAGAAGCGGAGGAGGTAGATGTACAATTGAATCCTGCAGATGTAAAAATGGAAACAGCACGTAGTGGAGGTGCGGGAGGACAAAACGTAAACAAGGTAGAAACAAAGGTTATGTTAACGCATATTCCTACTGGGCTGGTGGTTGTTTGTCAGACCGAAAGAAATCAGTTAGGAAACCGAGAAAAGGCAATGAAAATGTTGGCGACCAAGTTGTATGAAATCGAATATACCAAACACATGGAGGCTATATCTTCTAGGCGTAAGACCTTGGTTAGTACAGGTGATAGAAGTGCCAAAGTGAGAACGTACAATTATCCTCAAGGCCGCGTAACAGACCACAGAATAGGGTTAACTTTATATAACTTACCGGCTATTGTTAATGGCGATATACAAGAGATATTAAATCAACTTCAGATAGCAGAAAATGCGGAAAGAATGAAAGAATCTACGCAATAGTACATTCTACATATGCTAATTACACACCGGCAGCCTGTTGTTTGATGCTTTTGTCGCTTTGCTGGTGTGGAACAAGTTTTTCCTCAACCCTTTTATCTTTTTTACTGGATGCAGAATAGGATTTCATGGCTGTTTTTTTAGTGTTCTACACTAAAGACATGCCGAACCCTTAGAACGTTGTTCATTTATCGTTTAACAGCGGGTAAATACCGATGAAGTGTTTTAATTAACCGATAAAGTCGATTACTGTTATTAGTTGTTCAGAAACAAGCTGTTAAAAATCGCTTTTCCGTCAGAGTTTAATAAGAAATCTGAGTAGGCTCTTTCGGGATGAGGCATCATTCCGAATACATTTTTGGTTTTGTTGCAAATACCAGCAATGTTATTTACCGATCCGTTGGGGTTTGTTTCCGGTGTGGATTCGCCCAACGAATTTACGTATCTAAAAATTACCTGGTTGTTGGATTCAATTTCGTTCAAGGTTTGATCGTCGCAATAAAATCTGCCCTCTCCGTGAGCGATAGGAATGCAATACGCGGTATTGACGTCTAGTGTTCTGTTGATGGTTGTGTTGTTGGAACCGGGCTTCAAGTAGACATTTTCGCAGATAAATTGTCTATTGGTGTTTCTTAACAAAGCTCCGGGTAAAAGTCCGCTTTCGCATAAAATTTGAAATCCATTGCAAATTCCCATAACGAATCCACCGTTGTTTGCGTGTTTTTTAACACTTTCCATAATTGGGGAAAGCTTTGCAATTGCACCCGTTCTGAGGTAATCACCGTAGGTGAAACCGCCAGGCAAAAAGATATGCGAACACCCTTGAAGATCGGTGTCTTTATGCCACAATTCAACGATTGGCTGCGAAGTATAATCGTTTAAAACACGAATTAGGTCTCTATCGCAATTAGAACCGGGAAAAATTACAACACCAATTTTCATAATCAGTGCAAAGGTAGTAAAAAGGCTTTATTTGGTGATAAAACCCATGTTTATTAATGCATAATGGTTTACGGAGGCGACGGGAAAGTAAACAAAGTCTTTGAGTAGAGCGGTGTGTTTGGTGTTGTAAATGCTCGTTTTAGAAGAACTAAGCAGGGTATCGGAAGGTATGGGAGTGGTTATGCGAAGCGATTCTGCAAGTCGAAGCAGACGCCAAAATAGTAATAAGTTAAATGAATTTAGTTTCTTTTTCGGTGGTTTTACGTTTAGTTTATCTGCCAGGGTAGTAAACAATTTTTCGTAAGAGAGATTTTCAGAAACACACAAATACTTTTCGTTCCATGCATTTTGATTTAAAAGAAACAACAACAGTTTGGCCACATCCTCTACCCCTACGAAGCCATTCGTGCCGGATGGACAAATGGGCAAACCGCGATGTACAGCACTATAAATTTGGTGTGCACTTGAGCTTGAATCACCAAAACCAAGGATGATTCCTGGGTTGATAACGATTACTTGTAGTCCTTCTTCTTTGCCTCTCCAAACTTCTAGTTCGGCCTGGTATTTAGAAATGGCATAATCGCTGTTAAACTTGCTATCGGTCCAGGTTGTGTTTTCATCAATATGTTCAGAGTCTTCGGGCCTACCTAGGGCTGCAACAGAGGAAACGTAAAGCAATTTGTTTAAATGGTTGTACAAACACGCATTCACTACGTTTTTTGTTCCGATAACATTTGTTTGGTATAACAAGTCTCTATCGTTTTTATTGAAAGAAACGGCCGCCGCACAATGAAAAAACAATTCGCACCCATTGGAAAGGTCAATTAAGTCGTCGGAGTTGTTTAGGTCGCCCTCAATCCATTCGGGTTGTAAATGCTGGGGTAAATCGTAATACGCATGGATGGTATTGAAAAATGCTATTTTATTTTTATTTCGAAACAAGGATCTAACGGAATAACCCTCTTTCAGTAGCAAGCAAGTGAGGTGTGCTCCTACAAATCCGGTTGATCCGGTAACACAAACCTTAATATTTGGCATTTAACTACAAATTACATCAAAATCGGCCAATGATTTACACGTTAACCACAAATCGGAAGTAAGTTTGTAGCATGAAAAAATTACTCATCCTAAATGGCCCTAATTTAAATTTATTGGGGACAAGGGAGCCTGATATTTATGGAAATGAGTCGTTTGATGAATACTTACAAGGATTACGTCAAAAGTATTTTGGAATGGAAATCGAGTATTTTCAATCCAATGTAGAGGGTGAAATTGTAAATCGCTTGCAAGAGGCGGGTAGGGATGAGGATTTATTTGGAATAGCTATGAATGCCGGTGCATATTCGCACACATCGATTGCTATCGCAGACACAATTTTAGCCATCAACAAGCCTGTAGTTTTGGTACATATAAGCAATATTTATTCGAGGGAATTGGAGCGGCGCACAGATTTATTGATGGGTGCTGCCATTGGTTCAATCACTGGACTTGGATTGTTGGGATACGATTTGGCATTGCGGTTTTTAATGAGTAAAATGCAATAGATATGGGCTTAAGACAGGAAAAGTTTGCAAAATTAATTCAGCGCGACTTGGGTGAGTTGTTTACCATCAACAAATCGTGGACCGGTGGGGCATTTATTACCATTAGCGAGGTTGCTGTGAGCCCGGATTTGGGGTATGTAAAAGTATATCTCAGTTTATTTAACAATCCAAATCGTGCGGCTATAATGTCGTTGTTGGAAGAAAACAACAAAGCTATTCGACACGCGCTTGCACAGCGACTAAAAAACCAAGTAAGAAAAATACCAGAGATTGTATTTTTTGAGGATGAAACGATGGATTATGTGGTAAAAATCGAGAAACTTTTCGATTCGTTGAACGAAGAAAACAAGGATAAACCGTAATATTCTTCTTGCTGCGTTTGCCATTTAATATATCGAGGCGTTATTTTTTTTCTGGAAGCAATCCCAGCGTAGTAAATATCATTACGGGTATATCTGTTTTGGGGTATGCTGTTGGCGCTGCCGGTTTGATAATATTAATGAGCGCGTTAAATGGTTTTGAAACGGCTATTTTTTCTTCCTACGAATTAACCGATCCGAGTTGGGTATTGCGACCTAAGGAGGGTAAAACCAAATCTTTAGACCCATCCAATTTGTTGGCCTTGGGCTCGATCAATACCAAAGCTACGCTCGTACTCCGAGACAAAGCGATTTTAAAATACGGAGATCAGCAAACAGCGTGCGAAGTGGTGGGGGTTGATAGTGGTATTTACAAGCTTTGGGATATGGATACGGTTGTATCGGAAGGCGAAGCGAAAATGTACGATCCGGTGCGTGCAGAACAGAATTATATTTCTGATTTTGCTTGGATGGGAGAGGGTTTGATTTATCGTTTGGGGGTTGGGACGATTGATGCTCCAATTTCTTTGATTTCCATGGACAGGGGTGGTTCAGTAATGAGTGCTCAGGCCTACAATGAACTTGTCTTTATTCCATCTGCAATGTTGCGGTTACCCGAGGAAGAAAGTCAAAATCGCGTATACGTAAGTTTGTCCGCCGCGCGAAATTTATTTCAAACGGAATCTATCAGTGAAATTTATTTCACCGATTTGACAGAGCAAGAAAGACAAAAACTTATGGATTTTGGGGTAAAAAACGGAATGGAATTGGTGGGTGGAAGAGAAATACACAGCATGTTGTATAAGATGTTTAATTCCGAAAAGTGGATATCGTTTGCTATACTTTCATTTGTGCTGTTGTTGATCACGTTTAACTTGATAGGTGCTTTGAGTTTGATGGTCATTGAAAAACAGCGGGATTTCCGTTTGTTTTATAGATTGGGCATGCGCGAATCGTCCATTCAATTGTTGGTTTTTTTTGAAGGGCTCATGGTTGCTATGGCGGGCACTTTGGTGGGTATTGCTTTGGGGTCGGGCTTGGTCTTTTTGCAAGATCGCTATGGCTGGGTTAAAACCGAAAGTACATTTACCATGGCTTATCCTGTGGAATTGCGATTGCAGGATGTAGTTTGGGTTTCTTTATTGGCTTTGGTACTGGGTGGTTTTAGTGCTCTTTTGCCTTCTTTGCGTGCCAAGAAAATAGCAATCACGAATATAGTTTTGGATAAATAACAATGAAGTATTTACTTGTAGGTTTAGGCAATATCGGGGAGGAATATTCTGGAACCAGGCATAACATTGGTTTTGATGTAGTAGACCGATTGAGCAAGAATTTTGGGTCGGAGTGGGTTGGCGTAAAGCATGGTAGCCTTGCGCGATTTTCTCATAGAGGAAGGCAAATCATTTTACTCAAACCCAATACTTATATGAATTTAAGCGGAAAGGCAATTAGTTATTGGATGCAGCAAGAGAAATTAAAACTTGAGAATATTCTTGTAATCACAGACGATTTAAGTTTGCCTTTGGGTAGTTTGAGGATGCGAAGTAAGGGTAGTGATGGCGGACACAACGGATTAAAAAGTATTCAGCAAAGCTTAAACACAAGCGATTATCCTAGGTTGCGTTTTGGCATTGGCAATGATTTTCCGATGGGACGACAAGTGGAATTTGTATTAGGAAAGTGGGAGGATAATGAACTAGAAACAGTAAATAAATCGATAGAAAAAGCCGCGGATGGAAGTTTGCAGTTTTGCACTTTGGGATTGGGTTTTGCGATGAATTTTACGAACACGAATAAACCATGAAAGGAACGATAGAAACCGTATTTTCACCTGCTTTATTTCCATATTTGGAACAGGGGGTGGCAGGCAAACAAGTTGTGATTATAGATATTTTGCGAGCTACAACAACCATGTGTGTGGCGTTGGATAGGGGTTGTGGTAGTTTGTTGGCTGTGTCGGCAAAGGAGGATTCTTTGCAGTTTAAAAGCAAGGATTACTTGTTGGCAGGGGAAAGAAACGGCTATAAAATTGATGGGTTCGATTTTGGCAATTCGCCCCAAGAGTTCACCGAAGATAAAGTTGCGGGGAAAAACGTTGTAATAACAACCACCAATGGAACGCAGGCTTTGGTAATGAGCAAAGAGGCCGATAAAATTTGGGTGGCTTCTTTTTATAATTTATCGGCAACGGTGGATATGGTTGTACGCTGTGGTTTGCCGGTGGTTTTGTTTTGCGCGGGTTGGAAAAATCGATTTAATTTGGAGGATTCTTTGTTTGCAGGGGCTATGGTTGAACAGTTGTTGGACCGGGGCTACGAGATAGAGGATGATGCTTCGCGTGCAGCTCTTTCTATGTTTCGAGATAGTCAGGGTGATCTAGCGGGTTACTTAGCCGATGCCAATCACGTTCAACGGTTTAAGTCTATGCATGCGGAGTCTGACTTGGACGTTTGTTTGCAGGTTGACAAGGGCAAGTTTGCGGTATTGGCAGAAATCAAAGAAGTTTCTTTTGGCGATACGAAGGTTTGTGCGGGGGAATTGGTGCAATACGTAGCAGGAAGTGTAAATTTGCAATAAACTATTGAAAAAAGATGAATAGACCAATTCGGGTTTTGGTTGCCAAAGTTGGCTTGGACGGTCACGATAGGGGTGCTAAAGTAATTGCTTCGGCTTTACGTGACGAGGGGATGGAGGTGATATACACAGGGTTACGACAGACCCCAGAAATGGTGGTTCAAGCGGCTATACAGGAGGATGTGGATGTTATTGGAGTTAGTATACTTAGCGGAGCACACAACACCGTTTTTCCGAGGATTCTCGATTTGTTAAAGGAAAAAGAGATACACGATGTATTGCTAACCGGCGGTGGTATAATTCCTGATAGTGATGTAGAACATTTAAACAGTTTGGGGGTTGCTAAGTTGTTCCCACCGGGTACAGACACCAAGGATATAGCGCAATATATGCGAACATGGGTAGCAGAACACCGTAAATTTTAAGTTATATATGTATGTACAACAATATTTTAACCAAGAACGAGGATAACATACTGATTATTTCCATTAATCGTGAAAGTAAACTGAATGCGTTGACCATTGAGACGTTGCAGGAGATTAAACAGGCTGTTAATTCTGGCAACGAAGATGGGTCGGTTCATGGAATGATTATCACGGGTGTGGGCAGCAAGGCGTTTGCAGCAGGTGCAGATATTAGTGAGTTTGCTAATTTTTCGGTTGACGAGGCGACAACCATGAG
>JACCDP010514635.1_pt1 | contig 29332 bp, 20 predicted proteins | sample 7445841 | NCBI WGS metagenome assembly JACCDP01 (sample SAMN15323441, study PRJNA562643) | freshwater metagenome | isolation source: river surface water | place: USA:Blue River Watershed | collected 2017-08-17 | reverse complement strand
TTTTTACTAAAAAAAGGCACCACTACATCATGTAGTATACTCCCTACATGGTGTAGTGACCGATTAATGGAATCTACTATAAAATACACCCTAGACATCAAGGGAGACATGTGTATTTTATCCTCAGATTTTCCAATATCCATTTTTTCACTCACTCATACAGAAAACAACCGACATAAATAGGATGAATATTACAGAATTGTTCTGAAAATTGAATGATGAATATATATATATATTTATCATTATTCGAAGTACCAATCATGTTATCACGCATAAATGTTAATGCCATATTACATATACCAGATCAATATCCTAGTACATTTATCAAGTTTATAACTGATTCGAAATTAAAACCGCCGAGTATTCGTTCGCGAATTGGAAAAGCATTAAATATTATGTTACATCATCCATTGTGTTATTGGACACGTGCGGATTGTGATGCCTTCGTACGGAAATTTAACATAAGCACCAGCGATAGTATTCAGTTGTTCAATAAGCATGAACAATGGGGAATATCTATGAGCAAAGAAAAGGGAAAAAATTATATTTGTTATCCGTATCGTATTTCTAATAAACGAAAAATGAGAATAAATTTTGGAAAAGAATTGACACTTGAAGCAAAAAATATGGAAATAAATCGAATAAAGTCGAATATTCAGGCGGATTATTGTATGGTTCCAAACGAAGAATGGGAAATGGGCCATAAAAATCCAGAATCGGGTGATAATTCACTTGATAATTTGATATTACAACCCCCCATTCAATCTAAATATCGTGATCGATACATATTTATTGATACTCTCACGAAAATACCTACTCCAAGTACTCTTATACACATGGATAAGGCTGGAAAAAATCCATATACAAAACAACAATTACTAATTTTGAAGTCATGGTTGAATAGCTTGGAGATATAACGACACAATATCCAGTGTTTGCGTATGGACATAGTTTGTCATATGATTACACCTTGGATTGTTCATTACAACGCTCTACACATATATGATAATACTCCTCGTTTAATTCAATACCCATACAACGTCTACCGGTAGTCATACATGCTATAGCGGTTGTGCCACTACCAATAAATGGATCAACCACTAGCGCACCTTTTTTGCTGAATATATTTATTAAATGCTCTATCAACGCAACGGGCTTAACCGTGATATGTGTATTGTTACTACCCTTCTCTTTTTTAGTTGGTTTAGCCACCATAAAATTTTTATCGTACAAGTCATTATAACTGTCTGTAGTGATGATATTTGATGGAACGTGATCATTATCGATGCCAACCTTATATGAAAAATTTAATAATCCTGTTTTAAATTGTAATTCATTCTGTATAAACGTCAATTTACCAATCGGTTTCATGGCGACACAAATCGGCTCAAAACATGAACGAATCTGGGGGGTTTTAAAGTCCTTGTATTCATCAAGTAGCTTTTTCTTTTCTACCTCATTGATATCCATTTTTTGTATAATATGATTCATAGACATACCTTTGGGCATAGATTGCGTGTATGTCCAATTTATCATATCTCGAATTTCAAATCCGGCTATTTCACATGCCATTGCTATAGCATGATATAATCTAGGTGATGAAAATGATAAGAAATACCCCCCTGGCTTCATTTTATCGAATAATAGTTTTGATAATTCTAAATAATAGTCATATAAATCCTTCACCTGCGATTTATCAAATTTCATACCTTTGGGTAGATGCTTGATATGACTATTTTTTTTATCTTTATTAATGCTAGCAGATGACCAATTATTGTCTAGTTTATCTATAAAATAGGGCGGATCAGTAATAACGCAATCAATGCTGTTGTTTTCTAGGGAGTTTAATTTTTTCATACAATCGGTGTTAACGATGTATATATTTCCATCGACATAGGTATTAATGTCATTTGCGGAAGAGTCCATTACAATATAACTAATATGGATTACGTATTAAGTATATTTTGTATATATTTTGTTATACTTCGAATATCATTGATATAGAAACGTCGAGAGATTTCATTGTAGGTGGATCACGAAGACTAGGTTTGATTTTAATTCATTGTTATATATATCATTTGACTGGATAAGGGATATGCCACTATTCTTTATGGTGTATGTCTGTACATGTCTTAAGAATAATTTTTCAACAGGTATCTTAATGTGATCGTTGCCTAGAGTATATTCGATGTATTCGCATTTCAATATACTGTTTATCTCACGAAATATATTTATGACTAGATTGTTGTCAGTGTCTAGAGAGATGTGCTCAGGTAAATCAGGTATACATTTTATTACAAGATTATTTCCATTGTGCTTATAATATAATTCGTCATGCCATAGTGGAACGAAATATTTATCTCCTTCTAATTCTAACACATATATATTGTCCTTCAATAAGTCGTCGAGAGATGGGTTTAAAATAATAATGTTATCATCTACCACTTTTCGATTAATAATGTGTCTGATATTGTCAACCGTTTCAGGTGAAATATATAATACATGTTGATATGTATTTATAAATTCGAAAATCTGAATGGCTTTATCCTTATCCATGTTTTCAAATAATTTTACAGACAAAGTATGACAATCATGAACAATACATTGAACGATTTTGAATATTTCCGATTGGTTATGCGTAAAAAAAGAAGATAGGAATCCACTAACTAATGTATTGTAATCATTGTCGACCATTTCTTCACTTTCATGTTCCTCTAAATAAGTATTCAAATATTCGTATGATTCGCGAATCATTTTAAATTTTTTTTCGTATATACCATCAGTATCTGGAACATGCTTGTCTGGATGGTATTTTAAAGCCATAATTCTATATTGTTTTTTTAATTCAGTAAATGTAAAGGGTAGTTTACAATTAATTTGTAAATTTAAACAGGCTTGGTTAAAATCCATGAATTTTATTTATTATATTATACAAATACCTTTCTAAATGGTAAATAGGTCTATAATTATTGTTATAATATTGTAAAAATGTGAACGTATCTATGAATATGCCAGATAAAGCATCGCTGTTGATTATATTGTTGGCTGTTAACATTGTAATTAATTTCCATACGATATATCCTACGTCCATATCATATATAAATATATCATAAATACGATCACGGAAAGTATTAAATTTAATATCACTAGGGGTCATGATTAATTGATACAATTGTTGAGTATATATATTCACATTATGTTGTAGAGGTAACGTATCTGTATTCAAATTTTTAATATTTGTAATAGAAGACAATTCAAATTTGGGAACAAGCTTTGTATCCAGTATTTTATTATAATTACTTTTAGTGGGTCTAGCTACTGGTATAATATTAAACGTGTTTAAGATATCATCTGATATAAAGGAAATATGTTCTGTAAGTATGATATATATAATATTGATTTCGTTACAGTTTTTTTGAATATAACTATAAAAACATTCTAATAGTTCGCTATGAATTTTATGAAAATTTTTACATACAATAATACCAGTTTTATTAGTTCTAGCAGACAATATATCAATGACATTAATATATATTTCATTCCACAGCATTTTCGAGTTACAACCCAGAAGTGCCATATCTACTTCAAAGTGAATGTCACTGATTTTAAAATAATAATTCGTTTTATTGAATACACATGTAAGTTTTTTTTCATATTTTAGGTTACTTGGACTATATCGTTTGATACAATTTAGCATTTGAGTGTATTTTCCGACTCCAGGAGGTCCATAAAAGATTATATTCTTTAATTTATCTATATTAGTTGGAAAGGTACTGAATGTTTTGGTTAATGATGGATGGAGAGATACTTTATCGCAACCTTGTATATAATCATTAAATGTTGTATGTAAAAATTTCATATACATAACTTCATATGAAATCTTTATATCTTTTACTTGGTGTTTATGCTATGACGATTCAATGGGTAGTAATATGTTCACAATATAATCATAAAAAATAGGATAAAGATAAACAGTTATTATTCCATAATGAATATTGTATTAACAGATCAAATGTTTAATATTAAACATGTATATTTTACTGAACCCGTTACAAATACAATCATCGAGAATAGTGAGTTTGTTAAAATAATTTATTCAGATCAAAATATGATGCTTAATGGCGTATACATGTTATTATATTTAAAGACGACACATGTCGAACAATATTTTAATAAGATAAAATACGTATATAATGTAGAACATGATAATATTGCGTTAAGTAAAATATTTAAATTAGAAGAAGATATATTAGACAAATACAAATCTTCAAAACAAAAAAAGTATATTATCAGAGATTATCTGTGTAATGGAAATATTAAATTATTTCCTAGTATACATTTAGATCATCCGATTAATGTAAATACATTCATATTGAAAGTATCAGGAATATGGGAAAACGAAGACGAGTATGGGCTCACTTATAAAATACTGCCCATCTAACCATCCGTCGAAAAATATTGTAGTATGACTTGTAGCATTCCAATAAAACTAATATTTATGATAGTCAATATGGCTATAATGCTAGTTAGTTGTGACGACAATATGTTCATGCCATCTTCGCCTTTGTTTACCTGGGTTGTCTGTGAACCGGATGTAATATCTTTTATATATCTAACCACTAGAAGTAGCTGTATAATAATAAAAAACGACGATGTTCCAGCATATGTATAATATTCATCGGAAACACGGCCGCTATTTATTTCTTTATAAAATTTAACATTTTGAAAAATTACAAAACTAAGAATACCTAAAATTAAAAAGATTGGGAAGGCCTTACTCGCGACAACTTTCAAAAACCCAAATACACCTTGTGAGAAACTTGATTTAGATGATATAGCAAATATACTAATTAATAAACCAATCAATGCGAATATACTAGAGCTAAAACCCCATACTGTCGCAGTGGCATAATTGTTATTTTTTCCGAATAAAATGGGGATTAGTACGCCAACGATGGAGAATAGCGCAAACAAGGTAATATTATATATGTTTTTAGGAGCTATATTTTCACTTGAGATAGTTACGTTATTGGTTGAAGGTCCTTCCAATAGCAGTGTGTCGGCAGATGAATCTCCACCGACATATTTATTTTTATTACCCCCTTTATATTTCATATAACGTATATTATTATTTTTTTTTACTCGTAAATATATTTGTGTACGACACAATATAGATAAAACCCAGATAATTATTTCTCATTTTACATTATAATGAGTCGATTTCCACAATATAATGTAAATAATGAACACCAATTAATTAGACGGCAGAATACATATGTATTAGACAGACAATTGGTAACTATTCACAGTGAAGATAGAGATATAAAAAAATGGCCGAACTCTAATCATTTTGAGATAGATTTGCCTGAAACTATGACAAATGTACAATCTATTCGACTTGTAGAAATCGGAATTCCGAATAATCAGTATATATTTAGTAGCAACCAACAAAATACAAAGCTAAACTTTTATCTGATTCCTAAATTATCAACCGATACAACTGAATACTCTAATTTAGTATTGAATATGAATAACCCGTATACGATAACTATTCAAGAAGGCTCATATACACCAACCGAATTAGCGACTGAATTACAAAACCTCATGAATCAGAGTGTCACTAATTATCTAATCGGGTCAGGAATACCCACTGCGAATTACGATAGATTTACAGTGTATTACGACACAGTCGGACGGGTGTTATATTTCGGAAATACGTTTGATGACTTTACATTTAAATTTCAAGAGCAAATACTATATGATCTCTCGTGTGCGTCGATTGTAATAGAAAAATATCCTTTAGCATGGAATCAATATAGCAATTGGGGCTTACCATCCTTTTTAGGATTTGATAAGAGTGAATATACTTCGCTAGAAACACCTACTACGATTACATTTAATTATAACAATTATAATTGGTTAGTTCCCAACACATCTATATTACCCCCAAGTACTACACCGCACGCGTATTATATACGAGCACCAGTTACATTATCCATATACGGAGATAGTGCGATATACATGGAATTAGAAAAATATAATTCGATGGCAGAGTTGTCTCCATATTCAGAACGAACAAATAACATGTATAACAATGACTACAATGGTCGTGTTAATTCCGCATTTGCTAAGATCCCGATGGTAACTGGGTCTGGTACTCAAGTATTCGATTCCAGAACTAGATTTTTACAAAATATTTCTCAATATTTTCCACCAATTGATAAAATAAAAAAATTAAAATTTAAATTCAGATATCACGATGGTCGCTTGGTCGACTTTAAAGATAGCGAATTTAATTTTACAATAGCATTTCATATACTAAAGGATGAGATTGCTAGAGATTACGAATTGCGTGTACCGCCCGAGTATTATATTGTATAATACGATATAACACATCATTGTATATCTTGAACTACAATATCAAAATTCTATACTATCGCATAACGAATCGTTCAATTTCATCTGGCGGACAAGTATTATAATTTCCTTTAAACCCTGACAATTTAATAAACGACGGTTTACTCATGCGGTTTGTTTTATAATATATGTAATCACCAAATTTACCAGACCGAATACTGATTTCATCTGTAATAATTCTAATTATAGATGAGTTCAGAACCACCTTATTCTCTATAATAGGAATGATGTCATCCATAGTGATATCATCGACATCTTTGTGTAACCCCGACAATGATTTTTTTTCGTTATCTCCCCACGTAATATAGTTTCCAAACTTGCCTTTTTTCAATATCACTTCATTTCCTTTATATACTCCTATAACATTCGTCATAGATGGAACGTCTATAAGTTCAGTAACCGAGTATTCACGACGTTTCATTTTATCAATGTTAATATCTTTTTTAACTGGAAAGAATTTGATATCCCCGTTGACATCTTTTTTTATAACTGGGCCATATTTACCAACCATATACACGTGGTGGTCATCCAATGTAATGAGTTGCTTGTCAGATGAGTTTAGTCCACTCGAACAACTATCAATATCATCATGGCATTCTTTACATAATGTATACCACAGTTTGTCTCCTTTGGCAATTACATCTAAATTAGTTTCCATATTTTTAGTATATTCATAATCGAATAATTTGTCAAAATGTTGGATTAAGAATTCTAGTACAAGTATACCTAATGGTTGTATAACTAACTTATTCTTCTCGTTACCGAATTCTCTTTCAGTTTCAATTTCTTCTAATTCATTTTTAACCAATTCATAATCAACACATTTAATTTTTTTACCAGTCACATTTTCTTTCTTTACATATCCTCTCTCTTGGATTTTATCAATTAGACTAGAGAAGGTGGATGGTCGACCTATACCATTTTCTTCTAACAACTGTACCAGCTTTGCTTCTGTATAGTGCGATTTTAAATCTCGAATACTCACTTTACAAGTTATTTTATTGTAGTTGACAATATTATCATGTTTAATTGTCTGTAAGAAATGAAATTCAGGGCTCTCTTTATCGTATCCGCGTACTATTTTCCAACCTGGAAATTCTACCAACTCCGTGCTGTATTTATATATACAATCCATTGGAGCAGTAATCTTAGCACTAACATGTTGATAAATAGCTGAGCTCATACAACTTTCTACAGTATTTGACCAGATTGTATAATACATTTTTCTTTCCTTTGGAGAATAGGTTTCATCTATATTTGTGACAGTAATGTCCGTCGGACGAATTGCCTCATGAGCCTCTTGTACATTTTTTTCCTTGTCACTTTTCTTACCTTTTGTTTTCTGTTTGTTTTTTTCATTTTTTCGTTCACTTAATCGTGTTACATTTTCATGAACATATTTATCACCATACGATTCAGTAATATATTCAGATGCTTTTTGAATAAACTCTATGCTATACGTAGTACTATCTGTACGCATGTACGTTATATGTCCATCTTCATACAATTTTTGACAAATGGTCATAGCCTCCTTAGGTGAAATGTTCAATTCACTAGACGCCCTTTGTTGTAGCGAACTAGTAGTGAAGGGGGTGGGCGGAGACTTAGTAGTGGTTGTAGGTTTAGAGCAGTTATATACATGTTTAAAGTCAATTGATTTTTCTAAAAAATCTTCCATCGTGTTTGTTGTAGAGTTGAATCCAATGATCTCAAAATTAGTGTCTAATAAGAAACCTAAATTTAGTTGTGTAAAGTATCCGGTAGTGTTATACACCTTTTTACCAGGAGACGCATCGATTTCTTTTTGATTGTCATATACTAATCGTACAGCCGGCGTTTGACATCTACCCGCAGAAAGTCCAGACTTTGTATTATTTGATATATGCTCCCACAGTATTGGACTAATTTTATAACCAACAATGACATCTAATATTTGTCTTGCGATCTGAGCATGTACTACATCCATGTTTATGGTAGTATAATTATTGACAGCTCGAACAATGGCGTCTTGTGTAATTTCATGAAACACAATACGTTTCGTAGTCATCGGTAAATTGAACACTTTACATATATGCCACGCGATACTTTCACCTTCACGATCATCATCTGATGCTAACATAACATCTTTCGCATTTTTAATCATAGCACGTATTTTATTAATTTGTTGCGTTTTAGTATCTATTAGTTGAAAATCTGGTTGAAAGTTATTTTCAATATCAATATATTTAATACCAGGTAGTTCACGAATGTGTCCAAAGCTGGCAATACATTTATATCCACTTCCTAAATAATGTTCTATTTTTTGACATTTTGCGGGAGATTCTACTATTAGAAGAGTATATGACATATATTATGATTTACATAAATAAATATGCTTACATATCAATTTTCCGGAGAATTGGTATGTAAATGAGTTTGATATCGGGTAATTTAGTGGATAATATGATGGCAATCGGATGAAGCCGTAATTGTTGAAGAAGTACTATTTTTGAATTCTTGCCACGTCATAATTTTTGCCGGACCTTCGAATGGAATTAGATTTTCTACTGGGCTATACACGGGATCCTCTGGTACAATTACACTGTCAATATATATTTGTTTTAATAATTTACCAACGGCATATGACGCATCATGCTGATCAATTTCACCATTTTCGATGGCTTGTAATTGTTCGATTAGTTTAAATAGGAATTCTGTATTAATAGTATCATCTTTTACCTTGTCAAATACAGCCGGATAATGAAACTTTAAAAATTTACATGACTGGCCACACATAGTATTGAATTCATCTGGGTTGTTTTTAGCAAGTTCTGCGTGGTCACTCTTTAACTTTAACAGTAAATTAATGTTATTTAACAATACCGTGCTATGTTTTAATTCACGGATAAGCTGTGTATTATCTTCCACATTATTTTCAACTATCAATTTTTGTAATTTTTGTCGTTCGTATTCGTTCATACTATAATAGTAATACAATTTATTTCTTTAGATTTAAACTTTTTCTAAATATATTTTATAAACAATGGTTGCTTTACTACCACATCAAATTGGGAAAGAATCAGGAGGAGTCATGGCCGTAGAGAGCGCACCGATGCTACCGGGCGTATCAAATCCAAGAGAGAATGCCTTATTATATAGACAGAATCAGAATGCTCAACAAAATGCGATGAATAAAGGAGTTCAGTCTAAAGGTGGAAGAAAAATACATAGAGGAGGAAATAACACTATGCGTATGGTAGTACCATCTTTTCCATCACCAGGGCCAACTGTATCTGTAGGTAGCCAGTCAGCTACGGGTAATAGTATATCATCGAATACACTTAACGGTCAGGTATCTGCGAACGCAGTATGTGACCAATGTATTGGAAGTGCTTCAAGCAGTGCTTTATGTCAAGGACCTACATGTAATCCACAGGCAGGAGGCAGACGATATAAAATGAAGTCAATGAAGTCACACAAATCAAAGAAGTCGCACAAATCAAAGAAGTCGCACAAATCAAATAAGTCGCACAAATCAAAGAAGTCACACAAATCAAAGAAGTCGCACAAATCAATGTAGACAATGAGTAAATGATATATTTACGAATTGTCATTTTTTTAAAATCACAATATAAAGTAATATGAGGTCAAGTGATATTACTTTATCAATAGTTATAATTTTAATATTCATTGGGTTGTATTTTTACAATATTTTAGCAGTCGGCATTAAGCGAATAAAAGACAATTGGCCAGAATACAGATGTAATCCGATGATCATGCCGTTTGCTGGAACATTTGGCCATGATGCTGGACAAAATTTTACATATTGTATACAAACAACACAGTCTGATTATATGGGTAGCTTATTACAACCGCTACATTATATAATGTCCGTTATGAATAATACTACAGGTGGGATAATGAAATCGGTACAAGATATACGGTCATTTATAAATGAGATTAGAAATTCTATAGTGAGCATTGTTCAAAGCATATTTGGAGTATTTTTAAATATATTGACACAATTTCAATTTATGTTAATTAAAATAAAGGATATGGTTTCCAAGCTAGTTGGAATTATGGCATCCATGATGTTTATATTACAAGGCACTGTAATGACTATGCAATCCACATGGAATGGTCCGCCAGGACAAATGGTACGTTTCATGTCGAATTTAAGCATATAGAAAAAAATAAATTTATTTATTATAAGAATAAAATATATGAGTGATTCTATTTTTAATGTAATAAATAAATTATATGATAAAGTTGGGTTTTTGGAAAAATATGGAGGCTCATTATGGGTAACTATTATTTTATTTATTATATTTTTTTTAGCGATATCATATTATTATATATACAATAATTTACAGCCAATAAAAATAGATTGGGTTAACCAACGATGTAAGCCATATGTATTACCCTTCGCTGGTATCATTAATCCACCAGATAATATGAGTGGTTTTGAGTTTACATCTCAAAATTTTACTGGATGTATTCAAAATATTCTGGTAGATATAATCGGAATTTTCTTGGCTCCATTTTATTATTTAGTAGATGTACTGAACAAAACTTTGACTGTTATAAGTGAATCAATTCAAGCAATTAGACAGGTTCTTAGTAATATACGAAACACGCTAGCTACAATTTCAGAAGATATGATGAGTAGATCATTAAACGTATTAATTCCATTACAGCATATTTTAATTAAATTAAAGGACATGATGGGTAAAACTACTGGAATATTAACGGCATCATTGTATACATTATTGGGAATATACGATACATTACAAGCTACTATCGGTTCTATAGTTGAAATAGTAGTGGCTATTTTAGTAGCATTGGCTGCGTTGATAGCAATATTTTTTATGATACCTTTCGGGTTTGGTCTACCATTCGCAATACCGTTACTAGTGATTTTTATATTAATTACTATACCGGCTATAATGGTATATATCATACAAGTTATGATATTAAAAAATATGGCAAGTTCGCTGCCAGGGGCACCGTGATAATTGTAAGTCTAGAGTGTATTTAGGAATTACATTCGTAATTGTTATTATCTTATACAAAAATGGATATAGTATTTGTACAAAAATGGATATAGTATTTGTACAAAACGGTCATTTTAGCTAGTATTTTTAGTAATATTTGTATTATACTACCACCGATATATTTTTTATATACGAAATATATATAATATGGAGTTTAAATTACTAGGTTTGACATTTCGTGCAGAAGTCGTTATTATATGTATAATTCTTGGCGCAATCATTGGCAGCCATTTATTATGTTCGTGTAGTCGCGTAGGCTTAATTGAAGGCATGCAAGTAATAGGAGCATCTTTAGAGTATACAATGGGATCTGACATTGCCAATAGTTGGACGAATAAGGCATTACAGTATGCCGACAAAATGGGATATTCTGATGCTCGTGATAAATATGTTCAGTATAAGGGTACGCCCGTTCCTTTACCAGAAGGTCAATTGTATATGTTTGCCGATAATCAATTTAAACCAGAATGCTGTCCGTCTACATATTCCAACAGTTCTGGATGTGCTTGTATTACTCAAGAACAAGTTACTTATCTTAATGAACGGGGTGGAAATAGAACCATGGCACCTGCTGAGTACTAAATTCGGGAATCAATAGTAAACATACACGCCGAATGTTGAAAGGTGTAAAGAAAAATAACTGATCACTATGTACAATGATCAGTTATTTTATTGGTGTAACATAATATAGTGTACATGGTTATTGATATACTTGTAAGTCTATTGTATTTTCTAGATATATAGTGTATTAAACAAGTAGTTGGTGTTTTCCGTTTTAATCATCTTTTTTAGAACTTCGGTTGTTACAGTAAATGGGAATTCAACTGTCAGTGTCATTTCGTTTTCAAATAATTTAGAGTTAGGCTTCATCAATCTATACAAGTTGAGTTTTGTATAAATGATCTCCAGACATCTCTTTAGGTTTCTAACACCATTTTCATGTTGAGTATAATTTTCAACAATATAGTCAATTGTATCATCCGGCACAACGACATCACTGGGTTTAAAATTAACTTGTTCAATAATTTTCGGAATTAAATAATTCTTCGAGATAACACGTTTATCTTTTTTTTCGTAACCTTTGGTTTGAATTTTATACATTCTGTCTAATAGAATTGGGTTAACTTTTGATTCATCATTATAACTAAATATGAATAAGCATTTACTTAAATCAAAGTCAATTTCCGAGAAATATTTATCATGAAATTGACAATTTTGAGATGTGTCGGTTAAATGGGTCAATATTCCAGCAATTTCCTCACCCTTTGGTGTATCACTGATCTTATCTAATTCATCGAAATAGATAACTGGATTCATTGATTTCGTCTTTATAAGGATATCTACAATTTTACCCCATGTACTACCTTCATATGTATAACTATGTCCTTCTAGAAAACTACTATCGGTTGCTCCTCCTAGTGCGATAAATGCGAAATCGCGATTAAGAATCTTACTGATGCCCTCTTTGACAAGTGTGGTTTTACCTGTTCCCATGGGACCTTTAATAGCAATGGCAGTACCAATGGCTTTAGGATTACTGATCCATTGACCAATCATCTGCATAATTTGTAACTTAGCATCATCTAGTCCATAGACAGCACTGTCTAATATTTGTTTCGAATTAGCCATATATTCATGACATGCGTCGATTCCATTTTCCATAGTCAAAGGCAAACTTTTATATAGATTAAAAGGGATTTGCATAAACGTATCCACCCAATTCTTTACTTTATAATATTCACCATTACCTGTATCCATATATCTCAACGCAGCAATTTTATTTAACGCAATGGCTTTAATGTTTACAGGAATATTGGATTCTAATAGCGTGAGTCTATATGGTTTTTGAACCAAGTTGACCTTATTAATTTCTTCTACTTCGCGAATAACCTTTTCTTGTTCTTCAATAGTTAGGTTCTCCTGAAAGAATTTATAATCATTCATTAGGCTTTTTTTATTAACCAATTTCTTAAACTGTTTCACGTTTTTTATTTTTTGTGTTTTAAGCTTCTTTTCATACTGTTGTTTCATTTTTTTTTCCTTGAGATTCAACTCTTTCAAGCTTTCAATTGCTAGCTTATTTGTTTTATCTTTTTCTAATATACCTTCGAATACCTTTCTAATTTCATCGAAGGTTTCTTGTTGTTTATGTATATCAACATCATCCGATGTATTTTTTACTGATTTTCTTTTATATTTATTTTTGTTTTCGTCTTCATCTTCGTCCTCGTCTTCGTCATCTTCATCTTCGTCGTCGTATTCATCTTCGTCTTCATCTTCGTCTTCATCTTCATCTTCATCTTCATCATATTCATCATCATCTTCATAATCACTATCATCTTCGTCGTCATCTTCATCCATATTCTTTCGTGGGTTATCGATTGTTAATATGATATTAAACCCTTTTTTTTTCCCAAGTCGACTACGATGTGTTTCTGGTTCATCTGATTCAGAATCAGAATCATCTTCATCTACGGTTTCATACTCGGATTCATCCGCTTCATTATCACTATGGTCAATTTCAACTGTTGTTTTTTTTGTTTTATTTGTTTTGTTTTTCGTAGTTAAAGTTTTAGTAGCTTGTTTTTTTTTATAAGTTCTTTTATTGTGTGCCTCTTCATCGGGTGGGTTAGCTTCAGAGGTAGCGTTTGTTTCGTTCGATTCATCATTTAATCGTTGCTGTAATTCTTCACCTTCTTTAATTTTGTTTGTAAGGTATTTAGATGGAAAGATTTTATTTAGAAATTTTCTGTATTCAAACAAATCCATACCTTCGTCACTATCTGAGTCGCTATGAGTACTATTATTATCATCACCGTCATTATCACTGCTATCCGACTCATTATTTTTCTTTAAATTTTTATTTTTTATATCGCCTGTTTTGCGAGAGCGAGTATTGTATACCTTTTTACTAGGTTTAGGCTGATCTTTTTGAGATGACATTCTAAATTAAATTTCCAATAAGGTATCAAAGAATTGTAAGTTCAATTTTATTTATTTGACAATAAATAAAAAATTGATGAATTGAAAATAGTTAAATATACTCTAATAATATAAAGGAAAGATGGTACACAAATCCAATGAATCCATTCCCAAAAAAAAAAGTACAAAGATTATTGGTATCCAATTTAGTATACTTAGCCCGGATGAAATACGAAAGGGGTCAGTTGCTGAGATTACATCTAGAGATACCTATATAAATAATAAGCCGGTAATAGGCGGATTATTTGATCCTAGAATGGGCGTATTAGAACCTGGTTTAATTTGTCCAACCGACGGATTAGATTATATGGAAACTCCTGGCTATTTTGGACATATTGAATTAGCTAGGCCAGTATTCTACATACAATATTTAAATACTATTATAAAAATTTTACGAAGTGTATGTATTAAATGTAGCAAGCTAAAAATTAGTAAAGAAAATTATAAACAGGCATTAAAATTAAACGCAGATGACAGATGGAATTATGTATTTCAATTAGCGAGTAAAGTAATGCGTTGTGGTGAAGATAGTGAAGATGGATGCGGATGTTTACAACCTAGAAAGATTAAAAAAGAAGGTTTGGCGACCCTCTTTGCCGAATGGGACAATGTGAATGGTTTAACGGAAGAAGACAAAGAAAAATTAAACATGAAATTAACTCCAGAAATTGTGTTGAAAATATTCCGTCGCATTTCAGATGACGATGTGAACTTCATGGGATTCAGTCCTGTATTTTCTAGGCCAGATTGGATGATTTGTCAAGTATTGGCTGTTCCGCCACCAGCGGTTCGTCCATCTATTAAAATGGATGGACAACAGCGAAGCGAAGACGATATTAGTCATATTTTAGTAAATATAATCAAGGCAAATAAAATACTTCAAGAAAAATTACAAGAAGGCGCAAACGCAAATATTATTGATGATTGGCACACCGTATTACAGTATTATGTTGCTACACAAGTTGACAATAAGATTCCAGGTGTAGCGTCGGTTGCGCAACGTTCAGGTCGTCCACTTAAATCGATTAAGGAACGATTAAATGGAAAGGGGGGTAGAGTGAGAGGAAATTTAATGGGCAAGCGAGTTGACTTTTCCGCTCGTTCTGTAATTACACCAGATCCAAATCTATCTATTCGTGAATTAGGTATTCCGCTTAAAGTAGCGAAAAATATTACTAAGCCAGTGACTGTAAATACTCTTAACAAAGCATTTCTGTTAAAATTGGTTAGAAATGGTCCAGATGAATATCCTGGCGCAAAAATTTTAGAAAAGAAGAATGGTGAACAAATTACTCTTCGTTATGCTGACAGAGAAAACATTCGTCTAGAAGATGGTGATATAGTTCATCGTCACATGATGGACGGAGATGGGGTTCTATTTAATAGACAACCCACTCTTCATAGAATGAGTATGATGTGTCATATAGCAGTTATCATGTATAAGGGTGATACCTTCCGCATGAATGTAGCCGATAGAGTTTGTGTTGGCAACAGGGGGCGTTAAAAACGTGTTACCCCCTAATGAATCTACCTTTTAGAAAGGTGGATTTGTGAAATACCTTGTTGCGGGAAGTCCCTTAGAGCCTATCTAGTCTAATAAACTAGAGAACCACTACCAAGTCCATTTTGGGAAACCAATGGATGGCCGAGATATAGAACTCGGGTATGGTAATAATGTGGAGGATTGGGTAATCCGCAGTGTTACTTCCTAATGTCGTATAGCAGACTATGGAAGGCATTCAGAGACTGAACGGGTGTTGGTGAACGATGAAGGAGTAGCTATCCAGAGTTTGCTTAAGATACAGTCCACCCCTATTGGAAACTTTAGGGACCAGCATGAGAGCATATATGCTCTTAAGTATTTGACAAAACCATACAATGCTGACTTTGACGGGGATAGATTTTGTCCCCAACAGATGACTGCTCGCTAAGTTGTAGATAATACTTAGTGCGAAAAACAGTGTAAAGTCTACTAGTAAATGTATTTAGCAAAGGTACATGTTACTAATATAATCATCTAGTCATTTCTTTTAAAAAATAATATAAATGCATAAATATCAATCTCTATAACAATGATATTAAATATTGATGAAAAAGATAGAGCAAAAGAATTTATATTAAATTTGAAAGAATGGCAACGTAATCAAATTGCGGGAAACTCCTTAGAGCTTTCACTACCACTCGTATATGGAAACACTTATGAGGAACTCGGTTAATAGCCGAACCCAATGGTAAAAATGTGAAAGATTGGACAATCCGCAGCCAATCTTCTAAGTCCGTTATGATAGGATACGAAGAAGGTTCAGAGACTAGACGGTTACGGGTCTTAAATGATGGTTTAATCAACCAGATAAGGCACAAGGTATAGTCCGGCTTCTATGGAAACATAGAAGAACAATGGAAATGAATTTGCATATGCCCCAAGACGAGGAGTCCGAGGCAGAATTGAAAAATTTGGCAGCAGTGCCGTATCAAATAATTAGTCCAGCAAATAACGCATCTATTATTGGTGTATTCCAAGATTCTTTATTGGGTTCTTACCGTTTTACGAGACCCGAAATTAAGTTTAATCAATTAGATGCAATGAATTTATTAATGGCGTTCAATAAAATAGACACAACTAAACTACGAAAAAACAAGGTGATTACTAATTTTGATATATTGAGTCAAATTATGCCGCCTATAACCATGAAATACAAAACGAAGTTGTTTGACGAGTCGGAAGACTATGGTACGTCAAACAATGTGTTTGAAGTGATGGGTGGAAAATATATTCGTGGCCAACTAGAAAAGACTGTACTTGGTTCTGGTGGAAATCTACTACAGCGAATATGTAATTATTTTGGAAATATGGCCGCTGCCGATTTCGTAGATAATTTACAAAACATTGTTACAGAATACATGAAAGTAAGCGCATTTAGCGTTGGAATAAGTGATTTGATTGCAGACAAAGCAACAAACGAGAAAATCGCACAAACGATCACTGCTAAAAAAACAGACGTCAAGAATCTAATCGATCAAACCCATTTAGGTATATTTGAAAATAAAACGGGCAAAACAAATGAGGAGGAATTCGAAACACAAGTGACAAATATTCTTAATAATGCCACAAATGAAGCTGGTAAAATTGGTCGTAAAAGCTTAGATAAAGGTAATCGTTTTGTTATCATGGTAAATGCTGGTTCAAAGGGTGGTGAGATTAACATTTCTCAGATGATATCATGTTTGGGTCAACAAACGGTTGATGGCAAGCGCATTCCTTATGGGTTTGAAAATAGAACATTACCACATTATACAAAGTATGACGATTCTCCTACCGCACGTGGGTTTGTTGAAAGTTCGTTCATTTCTGGGTTATCGCCAGAAGAGTTATTCTTTCATGCTATGGGTGGTCGTGTTGGTTTAATTGATACAGCAGTTAAGACATCTCAAACCGGATATATCCAGCGAAGATTAATTAAAGGTTTGGAAGATTTAAAGGTCGAGTATGATATGACGGTGCGCAACAATAAACAAAGAATCATTCAATTTAGTTATGGGGATGATGGTATTGATACAGTACGTGTAGAAAATCAATTATTACCACTTGTATCCATGTCTCTAGAAGAAATATATGTTCATTATCATATTCCAAATGAAAATGACTCTAATAATGTATTTATGATTACATATACGAAGGGGGCCAGTGAACGAATGAAAAAACAGTCAAATGACTTACTTGTAAAAACAAAGTCATACATTGATTATATGATTGAAATGCGCGAAAAAATAGTAAGTAACGTATTTAAAAATATGGATGGTAAAATGGTACATATTCCAGTGTCATTCCAGACAATTATCGCCAATATTCAAGGGTTACAAAATATTAATAAGAATTCAATGGTTGACATTACACCATTAGAAGCGTTCACTTTAATTGAAAATAATTTCAATAAGCTAGAACAGTTATATTATGCCAAACCTACTGAGTTATTTAAAGTGATGTACTATTATTATCTTTCACCAAAAGAATTATTAGTAGTGAAGCGATTTAATAGAAAAACGCTAATTGCTTTGTTGGAAATGATAACGTCTATTTATAAAAACGCAATTGTAGCACCAGGTGAAATGGTTGGTTTAATTGCCGCCCAATCAATTGGTGAACCAACTACCCAGATGACCTTAAACACATTTCATTTTGCGGGTGTCGCGTCTAAATCGAATGTAACACGTGGTGTTCCAAGAATTGAAGAGATCCTATCTTTATCCGAGAATCCTAAGAATCCATCCGTAAACATTTATTTGCCAAAAGATCAGGAAGGAAGTCGTGAATCTGCACAGCAATTCATTCCATTGATTGAATACACGAAAATGCGTGAAATTGTTGGGTCAATCGAGATTTGTTTCGATCCAGATGATTTAAATACTCTAATCGAGGAGGATATTGATACACTTACGCAATATTACGAATTTGAGCAGATGATTGACAATTGCTCTGGGCAGAAGAATCTAGATACAACCCAACGATCTAAATGGATTATTCGCATGGAAATGGATACAGAGGCAATGCTTGATAAAAATATTACTATGGATGATATCAATTTTGCGATCGCGAATAGTTTTAACGATGAGGTACATTGCGTGTATTCCGATTATAACTCGGATAAATTAATCTTCAGACTTCGATTGAAAAATGTTGCCTCTAATAGTAAAAAATCAACTCATGTCAACCCACTTGACCAATCCGATGAAATTTATTTATTAAAGAACTTTCAAGATAACCTTCTTAATAATATCATTCTTAGCGGAATTAAAAATATTGAAAAAGTTGTATTGCGTAAAATTACAAATAGCTTAGTCTTAGAAGATGGAAAATACAATAAAAAGGAAAGCTGGGTACTGGACACGGTTGGAACAAATTTACTAGAAATTTTAGCACTAGACTATATTGATGCTACACGCACAATTAGTAATGATATTCAAGAAGTATACCGCGTATTTGGTATAGAAGCTGCTAGAAATGCTATTTTCGCAGAGTTAACTGAGGTAATTGAATTTGATAGTACATATATCAACTATCATCATTTATCAATGCTTTGTGACAGAATGTGTTATAAATCTAGCATGATTTCCATATTTAGACATGGAATTAATAATGATGATATTGGACCCATCGCGAAGGCATCATTCGAGGAAACTCCAGAGATGTTTTTAAAGGCCGCTAAACACGCCGAGTTAGATCCTATGCGAGGCGTGTCAGCAAATGTCATGTGTGGTCAGCAAGGATATTTTGGTACATCTGCGTTCCAGGTCCTTGCTGATTTAAATGCTATGATGGAATATGAACCGGCTAATTCTACTCTTGAAGAGGATCAAGTGTTAGACTGTGTATATGATGATGTAAGTGGTTCGGGTGATAAATGTGGTATTAATAAACTAACAATCGAAAGTAATGCCATTAATATTAAAAATGTAGATTTAGGACAAGATGACGATTATAATTTAGAATTTTAGTTGTTTGATATGAAAAGGTATATATAAAATAATATTATTTAAATAATATGTATTAGATAATATTAAGTACATCAAATGTTATTGTATGAAACTATTTTTTCATATGTAATAAAAAAATACAGTTGTAATACGGATTCAACAGATATGTTTTTATTTACTCGGTATTTTACGTCAAACGCATTTAATACCGCAACAACCACGACTCCATCTGACGTGCCATATACACATAATACATATATAAAATACAAATTTTTCGTATTAAAAAATTTTATTTTACACGACCAAACTACGGCTTTGTATTTAAATCGTATACTAGATCTATTTGGAACAACGCAACGGAAATATTTCGCACTTATACGGTTTAAACATATAGCCTTAATGAAAAGTAAAAAATATCTAAATACACAAATGGACTTAAATTTTAACGATTTAAATGATATTCCAAATAAGTATAAGATTGATATTATTAATAATCATACAAAATATCAATTTAATATTTTAGATTTAATTCGTATTATAAATTCTTCTTTATCATATGATACTAATTTTTTTACGGATCCAAAGGTAATTAAAAATCCGTGGAACAATACACCATTTAGTATATCTGATTTATACAATATTTATTTTTTTATTAAATACTCTACAATTAGCATGCCTATATTATTATTACGATTTTTTCAAAGTAATTTCTCTTTACAACACTTCGAGAAGCATAATCAATTCATTATAAAAGATATTATTATTGGGAATTGTAACAAACTAAATGATGAATATAAACACATATACATAAGAAACATGCTATACTTTTATAATGCGAATATTCTTAGTATTAAACATAAATTACATATTTCAGATATATTTCCTCGTGCGCGTACTATCCAATTATTTGGTAAATATATTAAAACATATTTGTCCATTATGTATTCATATGAAGAAGATATTCGAATAGAAAGTCGTACTAAGCTTATGCGTGATCTACTTGATTTTAAAAAAATGAATCCATTTCTAGGAAGAAGAATAAAATATACAAATATCAATAAGCTCTTTTATATTAGTAAATTAGTACATGAGAACAAGGATTTTATATTGACTCCTGTATCCTACATTCCTCATCCATCGATGATATCCATAGAACAACGATCATTTTGTATTGATCATCCATTGAAATTGAGCTATACATATTTTCCTGTATTTGAAAATAACAAACCAACTATTACACCTAATAAAATAAACATAGATGAGTTGTTTATCTTTGTTAAGGATTATAAATTTTCAGATCGTCAACTTAATATTATTACTGAACTATATTATCCATTAGTTAAAAAAATTAACATCAGATGGTCATCTAGACATAGTATTCGCAACAGTCGTGTAAATCGGTTAGAAAATATACAGCATATGAATGATGATATTAGTGATGTACATGTTACAGAAACAAATGATAATGATGCGCATGTTACGGATACAAATGAGAGTGAAGACAATACAACTTTTGCTACACGTACAGATAATACTGTGGACGAAATTATCATGGAGGATGAAATTATGCGTGATATTTCTAGCGATGATAATGTTAGCGATGATAATGTTAGCGATGATAATGTTAGCGATGATAATGTTAGCGATGATAATACTATTCATAGTGATATTAATCATGATGCTTCATCTGATGATAACGCCGAAATGTATGTCAATAGTGTTGGCAATAATACGACATTTATATATAATAATGATAATTATGTGGATTTATACGATGATAATATTGTAGAAATGGAAGATACTAGTCCAGATAACTATACCTATATGTCAGATTATAGTCTAGATAACTCCAATGATTCAAACTAAATACAATATTTTTGTTTACATCTTAGTATTACATCAATATTACACCTTATTAAATATTGGTAATGAATTACATGTAGATATGGTTCCAATATGTTGACAACAAGGACATCTACTACAACTGTATTTGTAATTAAAGTTTTGCTGGCATGAATCATGACATACTATGTTACAATGTATACATACTACATAATTATTACTTACGGATGTGCGACAAATCATACATACATGTAGTTTGCCAGATGTTATAGACGAAATAGTCATGCTATTGCCCATATTGATTATTATTTACTAAAAGTATATAATAAACAGATTTTTATTGAGGCATTATCCATTGTACATGATCAATTTTATTCGTTATTTTACAATAGGGAATCTATGCTTCTTACACAATGCGTAATTTTTTCTTAATAACTTTTACTTCGGGTATGTCTTCGGGTTCTGTAATATCATCGGTAACATCATCTACAAACATTTGAATAATTTTACTAATATCATTATTTTGCTCTAATATTTCTTGTTTGATATCTGATTCAGGCATAAATTTAACATCTAATAATCCATTAATAGTTTTATCGATAATCATTTTATATTTTGGAACATCCTTTTTGTATTTACTAAACCCAGGTACTCTAACAATGTAGGTATTACCTCCGGTAACATTATACGAGAGATATTCACGTGTATTTTCTTTGAAAGTGCGTGGAGCAATTAATGTAATTGGAAAACTAAATCTATTGGATAAGATTAACAAATCTAGGGTTGTTAGGTAATAATTACTATTCATAATTAATTGTTCTATAGTTAAATTACCACTTGATAATAATTTTGATTCTGAATTCATACCATAGTAACTAAATATATGTATAATATTAGTAGGATATTTACTATATAACTTGTTATACTCTTCGATCAATATATTTTTAATGATATTTATGTCTACGGTATGATTCATTGTTTTTATAATTGTTAATGCTATATCAAATGAACAAATGCTATTATCCGCAGAAAATTCAAGTTCTTTATAATCACTTTTAAACTTTGATTTTAATTTTGAATATATCGGCTTTACTATCGCGGGACAAGCGCCATGTACCTTAAATGTGTTTCCTGGTTGGACCTTATCTATACGTGCAGTGGGTTGTTCGCGTTCAGGCACTTTTTTAGAATATTCATTATCATAATGTTGTGTTATAATGGGTTCAACCATATCATATGTTTTATATGTGATATATTTATTTTTAATGTCAGGTATCATATCTTCGAAATAGTCGGATGTTAATAATGACTGTAATAGAATAATCTCATCATCGTTTAAATTGTATTTTAAGTCAGTAAAGGTTAAAAATGTTTTTGGTTCAAACATGAATTGCTTTATTCTATTGTATCTAATTAATTCATCAGATATCTTACTATAATATATGATTTCGTTATCTAAATTGCTCAATAGATTATTTTTTGGAATTAACAATATTTCGGACTTGTTCATACTTGCTTCTATATTTGGAAGTGTTAAGTTATTCGATATAATAAACTCAACCTCATTTTTCATAAGTTCACGAATAAGCCTAATTAGTTTATCTAATTGGATATAATAGACCATATTGTGCGCATTTGAAAGTTGTTCTATTTCATCGCGAATACTTTTATTGTTGAATTGATTTAACAACATTTTTAATTTACTACGGAATGAATTATATAATTCAGTTTCTAATCTAATTTTGTTAACATATTCTGTTCTGGCAATATCTATATTGCTGCTTGTTTGTATGTCTTTATTTGCCTGGTAATAGTTGTGTTCATCAATTGTATATAATATACTTGTATCTACATTTTGTTCTGGTTCAGTTAATTCAATAAACTGGTTAGTTTGGGTTAAAACACCGACAATGAGTCCATCTTCTAATACTTTTACGACTGGTTTACACAATATCTCATTATTTGTTATTCGCGATATAGTTGATAAAAAAAGGATTGTATCTTCGAAATTTTTTAATTCATGTTCATTGTCCATAGTAATAATTGGATATTCGGTTAGTATGCCAGATGGATAACATGGTATGTAACCAATCATATCCTCGTATTGTATATGTAACCCAATTACTTTGCTATCATAATTTATAACAGTATCTATAATTTGAAGTTGGTATTTTTTAATTATTTCGATAATCTTTTCCAGTGGGTGATTTCTAATAAACTTTATTTCTTTGAAATTATATCTTTTAGCAACATCTAGTATGCTATATAAGGGTTTACACATAGAATTATATATATCGACTATGGTTTCTGCCATTGTTTTTAGATTAGGTATTTTTGTAATTAATTCAGGTGTAAATAATTTTGTAGTGACTAGTTTTGTAGTATTTGTCTTAGACTTATCTACAACTATGTATACTGGCTCGTAATATTCGTATTTTTTTATAAAAATAGCAGTATCCTTTGACATGTCAAACTTATGTATTGAATAAAAATTAGATGGACATATAATATTAATATTTGTGGTTATATCGTCTTGTGGCAATTCTAATATAATTAAATTTAATCCATTTACGAATAAACTTTTATTATTCTCGCAGATTAAATCCCATAAATATACGTGATCAATTACAGAAGTAGGTGCCATTAGAAATTCCTTAAAATTTATATAAGCGCTAATGATGATTTTTAACTGCCGAGAGTCTGATTTTATTAATGTATCATATATTTTTGTGTTGGAGTATTCTGCCACATTTAAATCTATATCGTCCGTTTGTTTACTTCTAAACGATGTAATTAAATTGCCATTTTGGTACCGGACAAAGCTATCTAGTGTAAGTGTTTGTATTATTTTATCTGTTATTAATTTTTCAACCGGTAATATTTTATCTTGATTCAATTCACTGTAAACATCCGCGATACACGCTAGAAACGATTTATTTTTAGTATTTTCGACACCTTTACGTAAGTAACACGGATATTCCTTTTTTAAATTCCTATTTGTAACGCTTATTTGGCATTTTTTATTGTCGGTTTGAATAAATTGTTGAATCGCAAACGGTAAGTAACCTAAACGTCCTTCTTCTAATGGCAATTTATCTGGTCCTTTTATATACTCATCTACGTCTATTTTGGCGTCCGTATTTAATACTGTATCTTTTAAGTCTATTTTGTCTGTATCCATTGCGCATTTTATTCTACGTTTCTGCTGGGCTGGTTTATCCCATGTTTTAAAACAACATGGTACGCCTAGACCGTCTGGATGGGCATTCTTCTTTAAAAATCCAGGGTAATGTTGAATATATTTTCCGTTGTTGTCTATGTGCTCACTCGGATGAGTAAATTCCCATATAGTTTCACCAGGAGGTACCGTTTCGGCGTTTTGTGGGATTATTCCCCCGTACTTTCCACTTTTAACCTGTTCATCCGTTAAACTAATATTATTCTTAAAGTCCCAATATCTAGGACAAATATACCAATATTGTTTATCTGGAGAAGAACCATATTTAATCGCATGCTCATACGAGCCAGGGCTTTCTACGTCTATTTTTTCTTTTTCCTCATCTGTTAGGATTACTGGTTGTCTTCTTTTGTTCCATGGACAAGCTCTTGAATATGATAGATATTTACCATCAGACTCCGTCAAAAACAATACTGGATCTTTCTTATACATTGATTTGAAAAATGGGTTAGGATTGGCTATTTTCATACCAGTAACACCCTGTTCCAACGTATCATCATCGTCTATTATCATCTTAGGTTTTTTGTTAGTTTTTTTAGGCTTGACATCTAATGCTGTTATGGCAGGTTCAATCGCTTTTATGGCAGGTTCAACCGGTTTTATGGCAGGTTCATTTGGTTTATCTACGACTTGTATGTTTACAGGTACCTCGTTGTCGTCGTTATCACTTAAGTTGACATCAATTCCTGCGTCTTCGTCTACTGGTAAGTTCACATTGATTCCTACATCTTCGTTTTCGTCCTCATTAATGTTTACATCAATTCCTTCGTTTTCGTCTTCGTCTTCGTCTTCATTAATGTTTACATCAATTCCGTCGTCGTCATCGTCTGGTATGGTAACGTCAATGCCACCATCATTCGTGTCACTATTTGAATCATTTCCTCCAACATATTCAATTTCAATATCATCGTCGTTATTATTTTCATCCATACCGTCATCATCTAAATCATCGTCTTCAAATAGAAAATCTAATACATTTACAGTCTTTTCTTTTGATTTATTAGCTTGCTCTCCGAAAGTTAGATTTTGGGCAATAATCGCAGCAGGAATATTTTCAGTAATATGTTTTTCAGAGGGCGCTACTATTTCGTCGATTTGAACCAAGTCATCAATCGTTTTAGTTTTACATAACTCATTTATTTTAGATAACTCTATAGAACTTGTATTTGGTGCTTGTGTTATACGCACCAAAGAATCCAAATAAATGGGTATGGTCGACATATAAAAAATATTATTAATGTTTTCCATCTCAATCATAATGTTTTGTTTAAATTGATCTTGAGTAATCTTGGTTAAGAACCCAGGATTATTTTTTATTTTTAATGTTCTTCTTTTGCTTAAATTTTGAACGACTTGTACATTATTCAATAATTCTGCTATTTTTAATTGGGCATCTGTCTCTTTTAATTGAAAATTATCCATCAATGCTTTCACTATGTCTTGATCCACATTTGCCTTATTTAATAACTCCACTATAAACGCCTCTTGACTATCCATTTCATTAAAATTAGCCACACGTTTATATCGCATCACGATTCCTTTCTTCAATTCACCTACAACCACATTAAATAGACTAGAAACACAACCTAAAATGGTGTTCAAATTAATATTCTTTTCAATGGATATATAGGCAAAATATTTAAGATTTAAAATTTCCAAATTTTTATCATACAAACTTGAAAATAAATTCATATTGTATCCACTATTCTTTAAGTAGTCTTGTACAATCTGTATGGTTGGATTTACTGCATCACGAATAATCTGTTCAATATTTGAAACTGTCTTGGATTGTTTGAATGTAACCTTCACATATATATTCGCATAATTGTCAAATTCTAAAAAAATAGGAATCATCACTCCATTCTCATCATGTTCAATATAACATGCTACCTTTTTACTGGTCCCAATTGTCTTCATTAACTTAAAGATAACATTTTTTGGTAAGTATGGGATTTTTTTTCCATTTTTGGCAATCTTATCACAATATAAGCGGTATATATTTTCATTTTTCTTAGAAGGATTATATTTAATGAATGGAATGTTCTTGTTCGCACGAATTAGCTTAAAAATGATTTCGAGCGGTAGGTTAAATTGATACTCTTGTGATATAACAAATTCTACTGTTTGAACACCCTTTTCTATATACCTTAACTCTGATTGCTTTGTATTGTATATATTATAAAATAAATCGATGTTATCTCTTTGTTTTTCAAATTTATCGTTAATAAGTAGTTTATTAGCCTCAACTAATGCCAGATGTTTGTCGTTTAAATTGTTTAAATCAAATATACCTTTTTCTTTTAAAAATGGGAAATAAATATGACACGCAAACTTTTCTGATATATTTTTAGATACAACCGTTTCCAATACATCTTTTGCTACGGTTAGATATAGTGTATTTCCAACTATACTCCCGCTGGATAACAACAAGTCTTTATTTGTGGTAGTGATTATGTTGTCCGCGTGTGTTTCTAGCAGTTTATTCACATGTTTTAATTCAAATGGATTGACCGTATAACTATATGTGTCGTCTGATGTAATGATATGTTGACCCAATGGAATGTTAATCACTTGCGGTTGGGTCGTTATATTTAAATTCAGTATGTCATTATATGTATATATAGCCTTTTCGGGTATTTTATCATAACTAAAGTTGGTTATATTTGAAATAAATTGAAACAATATATCATATGTTAACGATACCTTACCATTTTGTGTTAAATTATCATATAGTTTGGTACTGTCAATTGTTTGTAGTTGTTGAGTAAATAAATATATTTCATCAAATGCGACTTGCTTGGAATATTCCATGATAATCTTTTTTTTAATAGTTTCGATTGTGTCATCTAAATATATAGATTGTTTTGTAAAAGTAACTGTAATTGATGGATCATTATTTATTATACTCAATTGGTCTTCTTTGAAAATTTGGGTTAATCTGACATCATTAACTGGACGGATTTTAATTATTTCATTTAAATCGTCGTTGTAGTTAATTGAACCCATAAACACTGTTATATTTGTTATACGATCCTTACCTGTTAATTTACAGATCTTAAATATCTCAGTCATTTATATATAAAATCTAAATATTATTTTATATGTAAATATGCTTAATCATTATACAGTTTACATTTGTAAATATAATCTTATAGTAGATATCACATGTGTATTGGTTACATGGTAGAACGTTTCAATTACAAAATGAATGTGTAGTATTCTATGCGCGACGGAAGTGAATTTAGATAGCCGTGACATTAGTATTCTGTTTATATATTCTTATGATTTCGTTAATAATATAGTTTTCCTTTATTTTATTTGAAAATTGTAACGCATACATTTTTGACATAAACGCTATCTCCTCGCATTTATCTAAATTATCAAGACACCATTTCATTTTATCGTCTAAATCACTAAAGTCATTTTCTAACGGAACATAATGTATATACGGTATTAAATAACGCTCCATTTTCCATGAATCAATGTAAAACTTTGGAATTAAAGCAACTGAATTAGATAATAATATCCAATTTAGATTTGTGGCAAAATCATTTCCTTCTACACTAATAACGAACATATATTTTAATTGGTCTTTTATAGTCAAATATGGTTTGATATAATCTTCTGGTTTAAAATCTATTTTATCTTGTTCTGGTTTTTTATAATTAGTCCAACTCAACCCAATATTATACTTTTCATTATTTTTATATTTTAACACTAAATCACGTCTGGATGCTCTTCTTGTTGTATACCAGAAAAAATCGCCTGAGTTTGCCCCTCTCCAAACGCACGATGGGATTTTATTTTTAAAATGATTGTCGTCTACTACATCTTTAATATAATGATGCGGTATATATAAATTTTCTAGTGGTAATAATACAGATCTTTTTGGATGGCTTATGTTTCGTGACTTGACAAATGATGGGATATTGCGCGATTCAGATTCATCATACATACTATATTCAAATGATAACTCAATGTCGCCTATAAATTTCAACAGATTATCATTGTGTTGATAAAAATGGTCGGTTGGTTTATATTCTGACAATTTAGTACGTAGAGTTCTTTTATCGCATGGTAATTTGGAGTCGATTTTTTCATTATACACGTCACCTAAATAATATTTGATTCGTTCATTACAATCCACTTGATAGTAATTCATGTTATCTGGTATCATGATACATAAGCTGGATTTTTCTACATATTTTATATTTATTACACATTCTTTTATAGTTTGTTTTCTATAGTAAACCATGTTAGACCAAATAACAAATACGTTGACATTTAATTCTAAACATTTCTCCTTACATTTTGTAAAATTTTCGAATGCGCATGTATAGTAATTATC
>JACCDP010027310.1_pt1 | contig 29339 bp, 22 predicted proteins | sample 7445841 | NCBI WGS metagenome assembly JACCDP01 (sample SAMN15323441, study PRJNA562643) | freshwater metagenome | isolation source: river surface water | place: USA:Blue River Watershed | collected 2017-08-17 | reverse complement strand
ATTTCCCACAACAGATAGTAACTAACGAAGCCGATGGGGACTTAGATTATCTTCCATTAGTCGGTGATGGATCTACAGTGATAGATGGATTAGGCGATTCTACCACACAGGGTAAAGAAACAGCCGAAGCTATCAGAGAAGGAGATCAATTTGGTTATGATTTTGATTTTAGTCAAGACGGCACATACCTAGTAATTAGCGCACCTTTATCGGATCAGTTATCTTATGAAAATTTCCGAGGAATATACCGTACAAATCAAACATATGTTTTGGATGATGTAGTTTTACATTCAGGAAGTTATTACAAGTGTTTAATAAGTTTTAATGGTGTGGCTGCTGGGGTATTTGATGGCAGTAAATGGCAACTTTTATCATCATCTCTTGAATCAAACAACGGTAAAGTTTTTGTCTACAAAAAAGATGAAGACAGTTACGACCTTGTACAGACCTTAGCAAGAAGTAATGTGAATTTCACCAGCGCAGAAAAATTTGGTGAGAGTGTATCACTTGCTTCTGATGCTAGTGTGTTAGCAGTAGGTAGTTTATTAGCAGATGATACTAGAACAGATCAAGGTGTTGTTAGAGTATTCAACATGTCTAATAATACATTTGAATTCAAGCAATTAGTAAAGAATAGAAATCCAGAATCTGTAGAAGGGTTCGGCGCTGAAATTAGATTTGTTAATAATAACAAAACTCTTGCTATATTAAGTGTATTGGGTGATTCGTATGTGGGAACTACGTTTGATAGCGAGTCAACTACTTTTGATAGATCAACTACAAGAGTAAGAGATTTTAATAGAGACAGCGGAAGAATTGACATTTATGACAAATACAATGAGAATTTTGTATTTGCCGAATCCCTGCCAGTAGAAAATTCTAACAGTGATAGATATGCATTTGCGTTCGACGCAGGCAATAATGTTATAGTATCGTCAGCTATCAATGCTGTGAATGCATCTGTAGCCAACGGCTCTATCTATACATATACTAAAAACAGTAACACATTTAGTTGGACCCTAGATCAACAAGAATCTAACAAAGTTGATATTACAAAAATTAAAAAAGTTTTCTTATATAATAAGAAAACAAATGACTTAGTCACGTACCTAGATGTGATAGACCCAGTGCAAGGCAAAATTGCTGGTGTGGCTGAACAAGAAATTAAATTTAAAACATATCACGATCCAGCAACGTACTCAATAGGTATTGACAGTGTACGTGTTGATGATGGTATGGCATGGCTCGATCAGCAAGTAGGTACTTTGTGGTGGGATTTAACCAGAGCTAAATTCTTAGACAGCTACAATGGTGATATTGTTTATAAAAACAGTACTTGGAATACTCTTTATGAAACCGGTAGTATTGATGTTTATGAATGGGTAGAATCTAAATTAACGCCTGATCAGTGGGACGCACAAGCTGACACTGAAGAAGGACTAGTTTTGGGTATAAGCGGACAGAGTTTATATGGTAACAGTGTTTATAGTTTAAAAAGAAAATATGATTCTGTATCTCAAACTTTCAGAAACACTTATTATTTCTGGGTCAAAAATAAAACTATAACTCCTAATGTTCAAGGAAGAAGCATTTCTGCAAGCAGTGTAGCTTCTTTAATAAGAGATCCTAAAGGACAGGGATTAAAATATATTCAATTTACTGACACTGATTCTTTTAGTTTAGTTAATGTCTCTAATAGTTTACAAGATAGTGACATTGTTTTAGCAGTTCAATATTGGATTGTTAATCAGGATAAACTTAATATTCATACCGATTGGAAAATTATTAGTGAAAATAGGAATACGGAAATTCCTTCCTTGATAGAAAGAAAATGGATTGATAGTCTAGTTGGTGTGGATGAAAATAATAAATTAGTGCCTGATTTAAATTTACCACCTAAACAACGTTACGGTAATCAATTTGTTCCTAGACAGAGCATGTTTATTAATAGGTTGGAAGCCTTAAAGCAGTTTATTGAAAGGCTCAACAGTGAATTTAAAAAATTATTAATCGTTGATTCTGCTGACCTTAGTGATTTTAATTCCATTGACAAAGTTCCATCGACTGTATCGGGCTCTTATGATTATACAGTCGATGCAGACAATGAACTAAGATTAATCAACACTGGTGGATTTACACAGCCAAGTTTACGACCCGTAGTTGTTGATGGCGAAATTATTGATATTTTAATTGATAATCCTGGATCTGGCTACATTTATGCACCATACCTAACAATAAACGGTACAGGTAAAAATGCAAGAATTAAAGCAATCATTAATCAAACAAACGGCAGCATAACCGGATTTAATATTATTAATAAGGGATATGGTTACAGTGAATTTGACACTACAGTGACTATAAGAAACCTAAGTACATTGGTTAGGAGCGATAGCAATGCAATAGGCCGCTGGAGCATCTACGACTTTAATGTTTCTTCAAGCTCTTGGGTAAGAACAAAAACTCAAGGTTATGATGTAACTCAATTCTGGAATTATATTGACTGGTATGATACAGGATATAATCAATTTACAAAGGTTGATTATATTGTAGACGGAACATACCAACTCTATACGTTAGACTCTGATGTAGGCCAAATAGTAAAAGTAAAAAATGTTGGATCTGCAGGATGGGTTCTTTTAGAAAAATTTGCAAATATTAAAAGTGTTGATTACACCGAGTCTTACAAGGTTGTTGGAAGGCAAAACGGTACTATCCAATTATCTAATAAATTCTATCAATTTGTTGATACAAATTTAGGATATGATGGGCCATTATTCGATGCTGATACGTTTGATAATTCTGGTTCTAGTGAATTACGTATAATACTAACAGCGTTAAAGAATAAAATTTTAAAGGATGATTTACGATACATTTACTTAGATTTATTCTTCTCAAGTCTTCGTTATGTTTTAGCAGAACAGACATTTGTTGATTGGATCTTTAAAACAAGTTTTGTTAAGGCAATGCACAATGTAGGTGAACTAAAGCAAAAAGTTACATACAATAATGATAGTTTAGAAGATTTTGAAGATTACATTTCTGAAGTCAAGCCTTATAGAACTAAAATCAGAGAATATGTAAGCAATTACACAGCAGTTGATAATAGTCAAAGTATGGTCACGGATTTTGATTTGCCAGCAGTGGCTAGAAATAATAAAGTAGAACCGTTGACTGTTACTGTTGAAAATGAAACTATTGTAACAAATGATGACGAAATCAATCAGTATCCTTGGAAACATTGGTTAGACAATGTTGGGTTCGTTATTGATGAAATCGTGTTAGTCGACGGCGGTGCTGGGTATATTAATAGGCCAGTAGTTCGATTTATAGGTGAGTGTGATGAGCCTGCAGTTGCTAGAGCATATATAGCCAACGGTAAAGTTACTAAAATTGAAATATTATCTAAAGGTAAAGGATATTTAAAAGCACCTGTTGTGGAAATTTCTGGTGGATTTGCAACAACAGGAACTAATGCTAGAGCTGTGTCTATTATAAAAAATGATGCAGTTAGAAGTAGTTTAATCAAAATTAAATTTGATAGAATTACACGAAACTTCTTTATCACAGATTTGTCTGTAACTGAAACGTTTGTTGGAACTGGTTCTAGATTACAATTCCCATTGAAATGGAGCCCAGACACACGTATCGGAAATACCATAGTTGTAGTACAAAATCAAGAATCACTGCGAGACACATATTCTGTTACAAGTAAAAAATCTACATCTAGAGGTTATACATCATATTCTGGATTACTAACATTTGATACAGCCCCTGCTGTTGGCGATCAAATATCAATTACATATGTAAAGGACTTTAACAATCTTTCAGCAGCGGATCGTATAAACTATTATTATAATCCAGAGACTGGTCAGCTAGGCAAAGACATGTCCCAACTTATGACCGGTGTAGATTATGGTGGTGTTAACATCGTTGGCTTAGATTTTAAAGCCAGTAGCGGATGGGACGAGCTTCCTTGGTTTAATGATGTATGGGATACGTTTGATGCAACCTTCGACGATTACATTGTTACGGTTTCTGACAGTAGTTACGAGTTTCAGCTTCCTTATACACCTTCGGTAGGGCAGCAAATAAATGTCTATGTTAACGGTATAAGAATTGATGATTTGTATTTCGATGTGTATGACGGTAGCACAGTTCAACCTAACGGAAGATTAGTAGCCCCCGCCACCGCAAAAATGAAAACAATTATCGGTGATGGAGTTACAAACACTTTCGCCCTACCAAATCTAACAAGCACACCTACATTAGACATTAATGCTGGCGATCAAGTTATTTTTAGAAAATCTACTAGCGATGGTTCACAAGCCCCGAATAATTTAGATTACGATACTGCATTAAGCGGCGGAGATCTTGCTTATGCTACGGCTACGGGTCTGGCAGCTGAGGATATTATTGTAGACGGTGACGGATTTGTCACCCCAACATCTAGTCCAGCTACAGAAGAAGTTGTTCCAGGTCAAATTTTTGATGCTGTGGCTATCAAAGTATACCATAGACCAACAAACGGTTCAGCCAATGTAACAACTAAAAATTACATTGCTGATGGTGTGAATAAAATATTCTCAATAGAACAATATCCTAATACACAAGAAGCACTGATTGTTAAAGTTGATGACACTATCGTAGAATTAGGTGACAACTACTCTGTAAATTACGACACTAAATCTATAGAATTCATTACAGCCCCAACCGATAAGTCTATAGTTTCAATAACTAGCTTTGGATATAACGGCACTGACATATTAGATTTAGATTATTTTATTGGTGATGGCAGCACAATTGAGTTCATAACCAATGCAACTTGGAGTGATGAAGCAACATCTTTGGTAGTTGTGTCTGGCACACTAAAAGACTATGTATTGTTTAGAACAGATGTTACGTATGATGCTACAGACAAGGTTGGAATAAGATTTGGTGCAGCCCCAGCCGCCGGCGCAGTGGTTAATTACTTGATTTCTGGATCTTCAGAAAGAACATTTAGTTTGACTTCTAAAGAAATTTTAGTTGGTGATGGGTCAACAAATACCTTTGCGTTAACAAACACTTTAGGCAATAAAGATCCGTTTGAAGCTAACATAATTGTAAGAAATTCTACGAATAGTCAAGTATTATCTGGTCCTGATAATATCTATTATACATTATCAGACAATAATTTGATATACAAAATTCCTACAGTTAAATTTGAATCCGATTCATATGAAGCTGACAATTTTAAAGTTTACTTAGATGGTGTACAATTAACATTGATGATAGATTATAGATTAGATTTGTTAACTGGTGAAGTTATTCTAAATCTTTCTAATTATGTAGATGGTGCACGAATGATTGTTAGTATACTACCCAATGCAGATTATGAAATATCTACAGATTCTACAGTCGATCTAATAACTTTTGCCAGTGCCCCTGCATTGAATCATGAAATAGTTATATTAAGCATGTATAACCATGATGTATTAGATATAGAGCGAACACAAGTTACCATAGAAACTGCCAATTCTCTTGAAGCGGATACTGTTGAATATTTAGAATATAACAAAGCGTTAGGCGGTATCATTGCTTTAGGTAGAGAAATAATTAGCGACGATTTTGTTTTAGTAATTAAAAATAACATTTTGTTAACATCTAGTGTAGATTACATATTGCTACCAGATAAAACTGAAATAAAATTAACCGATGATCCTGCAGACAGTGATCAATTCGACATAATAACATTCTCCAGCAATGTTTCTAAGCCCGGGTTTGGTTATATGCAATTTAAAGATATGCTAAACAGGGATCATTATAAGAGAATTTCAAAGCAAAAGAGCACTGTGTTAGCACAGACTTTGAATTATTACGATAATCAGATTATAGTGGACGACGGTAGTGTCTTAACAGAACCTAATAGAGGAAAAAATTTACCAGGAGTTATATATGTCAACGGGGAAAGAATAGAGTACTTTGTTAAAAATAACAATATTCTTTCTCAAATTAGAAGGGGAACACTGGGTACAGGAACACCTACAAGTCATACTTCGGGATTAGATGTAATAGATATTGGCCCAACTGAAACCGTGCCATATACTGATGATATGATTGTTGATACACATATCTATGATGGCAGTACTGGGCTGATACCTTTACAATATACTCCTCAACCAACTATGGGCACTATCGATGATGGAAGCACAACATATATAGATTGGTACAGGGATACAATACCTGAACAATTCGGACAGTGTGATGAAATAGAAGTATTTGTGGGCGGATATAGTATTAAAGGTGCTTGGGCTTCTGAAATAGATTACAGCTTAGGTGAAATAATTGTTTATGGAACATATATGTTCCGCTGTTTACAAAATCACACTAGTTCAGAATCTTTTGTAGATGACAAAGATAAATGGGAATACTTTGTCGGAACACAGAGATTGACCAAGATACCACATAAGGTATATAACAACGATCTACATCCAGAAAGCACCGAAGGCGATCAGCAATTCGAAGCAGAATTTGCTGTTGATGGAACCACTGATGCGGTTCGTCTAACGCACGACCTAGTATCTGGTACTAAAGTTGTTGTTGTAAAGAAAGTTGGGCGTGTCTGGAATGATCCAGGCAAGAGTTTAGTTGATTCTAACAACAAAGTTGCTAATTTTCTTAAAAATACTAGCACTTTATTCCCTCGATAAATACACTGATTGAGAGACAACCATGCAAAATAAAGATTTAACAGGATTACATATAGAAGGTCATATTAAAATTTGGTACCCTGAAACGGGAGAAATTGCTGTCAATAAGCGCAATGCTATCCATTATGAAAATATGAGCATAGCACTTGCAGAAAGTATAGCCAATTCTGGACAGGGATTTATATATGAAATGGCGTTTGGCAATGGCGGGACCACAGTTGATCCTACCGGAATTATAACATACTTAACCCCTAACAGTACAGGAATTAATGCAAGTCTTTACAATCAAAAATATACTAAAGTGGTTGATGATAGGAGCGTATCAAATGTCGACCCTACAAGAAATTACATTGAGACACGACACGTCACTGGTGTAAATTATACCGATGTGTTTGTGACTTGTTTGCTTGATTATGGTGAGCCTAACGGTCAAAATGCTTTTGATAATACTACAGATAATGAAGGAAATTTTGTATTTGATGAGTTAGGTCTTAAATCCTATAGCACTAGCGGTCAAAGTAGATTACTAACACATGTGATTTTCCATCCAGTACAAAAAAGTTTAAATCGTCTAATTCAAATTGATTATACAGTTAGAATTCAAAGCCTAACAGGCATAGCTGGAGCATAAGATGGCATATCAAGTTAGATTTACTGATACTACAAAGACTCCGATCACAGTTCAGGACCAGACTTTAAACACTGAAAAAAGTGTAGCATTTGTAGGTAAAAATTATGCCGGCTATAGTCAAGCTATCGCAGAAAACTTTTTACATTTGTTAGAAAATTTTGCAAAAAGTTCAGCACCAACTAACCCTATTACTGGACAACTTTGGTATGATACTACAGTTGGAGCAAATAATCAGCTTAAACTTTATGATGGTACTGGTTGGGTCGCTGCCGGTAATGTTAAAAAGGCAACAACACAACCTACAACTTCGGTAGTCGGTGATCTTTGGGTCGATACTGACAACCAACAATTATATCTTTATAATGGAACTAGTTGGGTTTTAGTTGGACCGCAATATAGTATAGGTCAAAAAACTGGTGCAGAAGTAGAATTAATTTCTGATACAATCGGCGATAACATAAGACCATGTTTAACGTTATTTGTTAAAGATGAACGTGTAGCAATTATAAGCGAATACGATTTTACACCCAAATCAGCTATAGAAGGGTTTACTGTAATTAAACAGGGTATTAACTTATCCACAAAAAACTTTAATTCAAGCACTACAGGAAATAAATTTTGGGGTACAGCAGAAAAAGCAGAAGCTCTAATTGTTGGTGGGGCTACGATTGCGGCTTCTAGTTTCCTTAGATCGGATGCATCAAGCACAACAAATTATGGTTTTAATGTTAGAAATAATGCAGGTGTTAGTATTGGTGGCGATTTAGCATTAAGCATCAGCATTGATAGTAATACAGTTGTTTTCTACAACAAAATTTCTGGATCAAGCATTGATTTTAAAGTTAAAACATCTTCAAGCAGTCCAACAGTACTGAGAATAGACAGTTCAGAACGTGTAGGTATTAATAAAACAAACCCAGATGAAGCATTAGATGTTACTGGAAATATCAAAACAAATAGTCAGTTACTAGTAAGAGGAACCGAAAACGCTACAAATTTACTTACTGGCAGCATAAAAACTGATGGCGGAGCTAGTATTACAAAAAGTTTATTTGTGGGCGACGGAATAAACGTAACTGGCTCGAGTTCTTTTGGAAACTTACTACCAAAAACAGACAGCACATATAACTTAGGTTCATCTGCAGTAAGGTGGACCAACATTTATGCAGACAATGTTATTGCTGATAATTTTACAGGTAACTTTACGGGATTCCTTACAGGAAATGTTAGCGGATCTGCAGGTAGTTTAGTAAGTAGTACAGAATTTAGTTTAGGTGATAAGCTAGACGGCAGCGGTAGTATCATACAAGCCAGTGATGTAGTTAGTACTGGTGTTAATTTTAACGGTTCTACTACATCAGGTAAAGTTGTTTTAACAGGTATTATTGCTAGTACATTTATTACTAACAAAACACCAGTACTTGATTCTTTCAATACTGACGAACTTATTATAAGCAGAAGTGGCAATCTTAGAAAAACTACCAAACAAACGCTTTTAAGAAATGTCCCTACAGTTCCAACTGGTGCGATATTTCCGTTTGCAGGAACAACAGTGCCTACAGGTTATTTGTTATGTGATGGCAGTGAACAGTTAATTGCTAATTATCCTGAATTGTTTGCAGTAATACAATATAATTATAAATCACTTAGTTTGTTAACTGGTGTATCAACATTTGGATTACCAGATCTAAGAGGTAGGTTCCCATTAGGTAGAGATAATATGGGAAATAGTGGTGATAGTTCAGCAAACAGAGTAACCGATGTTGCAGCAGACTCTGTGGGCGGCGTTGGCGGCAGCAGTGATGTAACACTTACAAGAAACAATTTACCAGAACACGTACACGACCTTAAAGGTGATGCAGGAAGCCAATTTTATGCATTTAGACCTACTGCTGGTACACCTCCAGATTCAAACGCTGAAAGTGCTAACGGATTAACCGCATCGGGTCAAGGTCAGTTAATGGTAGATAGTGGTGGTATATTTACAGATGATTTGGCTTCAAGCACATTAAGTGTTCCAGTCACTGTTACTAACCATTATCAAACAATTAATTATATTATATTCACAGGTAGGATAGCATAATGGCTTATGTATTAAACAAAACTGACGGTTCAGTTTTAACAGAATTAATTGACAGCACCATAGATCAAACTAGTACTGATCTTACTCTGATTGGAAAAAACGTTTCTAATTACGGTGAATATTTTAATGAAAACTTAATTAAATTACTTGAAAATTTTTCAAATACAACAGCACCATCTTTTCCAATAACAGGTCAATTATGGTATGATACCTCAGACAATAGATTAAAGGTATATGATGGCACACAGTTTAGAACCAGCGGTGGTCCTATAGTATCTGGAACTACACCTAGTAGCCTAATTCAAGGCGATTTGTGGATTAACAACACAACAAATCAAATGTATTTTTATGATGGCACAGACTTATTATTAGCTGGACCGATTTATACAGATGAGCAAGGTATATCAGGACCCGAAGTTGTTAGTATTCAAGATACTGCTGGTAATCTTAAAGTAATTGTTAAAGAATGGTGTGGCCAAACATTGATGGGTATTTACAGTAAAGATGAGTTTACACCAGCTTCGGCAATTGATGGTTTTACGGGCACAATTAAAAAAGGCTTCAATGCAGGATCATTGTCGGACTTTAAGTTAAACGCAACTGCTACCAAAGCCGATGGTCTGACAAATCCAAGTAATCCAACTGGCTCAGCACTTTCTGCAACAGCGTTTGTTAGCACAACTACTAATAGCACTACAGTTGGAACGCTATCTGTACAGAATTCAACGCCTTTGATACTTGGCCCTAATCAGAATAATGAAGTAAGGATCAGTACATCGTCTTTTCAGATGATTAGTAACAATTCTGGACAGGATTTTGTAGTTAAAGTTAAAAATGCATCGTTTACAAATGATGCGATCACTGTTAAACCGTTAACGTCGTATGTGGGAATTTTTAATTCTTCTCCCTCTGCTACTTTAGATGTGGGAGGTGGTGTAACTTTATCCGGTGACTTGACACTGACAGCTGGCAAATTTAAGCCATATTATAATAGAATTACTACCAATCACACAGCAGTTGCTGGTGAGAGATTAATCGTTGATATTGTTGCTCCAGCAACAATCACACTACCTGCTAGCCCATCTGTAGGAGATTATGTGACAATAATTGATGCTTCAAGTGCTGGGTTTGGTACATATAACGTAACAGTTGCCAGAAATGGCAGCAAAATTAACAATGCTACTTCAGATTTAACTGTAAATCAAAGTGGCAGGGCTTTTACTCTTGTCTATGTAGGGGCGACAAGGGGCTGGGTTTATGAGAATAACTTAGTTTAAATAAATATAGAAAAGGGGTTTAGGGAATGCCTTATAACATTAATAGATACAACGGTACGCTGTTGACCACTGTTGAAGATGGAACAGTAGATACTACATTAGACATTAAACTAATCGGTAAAAATTATGCCGGTTACGGTGAAGTGCAGAATGAAAATTTTGTACATTTATTAGAAAATTTTGCTGGAACGGGAGAACCGTCTAAAAAGACAACGGGCCAGATTTGGTATGATAGTGCAAATAAAAAATTAAAATTTTATGATGGCACTAAATTTAGGACTACGGGCGGCGCAGAAGTAGGAACCACAGAACCAGTAGGATTGACCACTGGTGATTTTTGGTTTAACACTGCTACCAATCAATTGTATGCTTGGGACGGCGGAGATTTTATACTTGTTGGACCACAGGCAGTTGCTGATGCAGAAACTACTCAGTTACGTTCTAGAAGTGTTGTTGATACTACCAGTGCTACTCATGCTATTGTTGAAGCAGTTATAGATGGCACTACAGTTTATGTTATTAGCAGTGATGAATTTACCCTAAATAATTCCCTTAATGCTATCACTGGCTTTAGCGTAATCAAAAAAGGCATAACACTAGTAAACACTCCTAATGTAACATCGGGCGTTGATGTTGCCGGTGTTACAAGTTCAGATCATAGATTTTGGGGCACATCAAGTAACGCTCTTAAATTGGGTGGGGTTGATGCAACAAACTTTGTTAGAAGTGACGTTGCCGCATTGCCGTCAGTTGCTATTAGATTCAGTGATTTAGGTTATACAGTTGGTAATGATAATGACCTAGCAGTGTATATTGATGGTACTACACCAACTATTGCCAACGTACTTAGTGATACAATAACATTTAAAACTACTAGCAGCGGTACAAAAACACCATTAAAGTTAGTAGGAGCTAATTTAATACCAGGAACACATAATGTTTCTAACATTGGTGCTGATGCAACACGATATGCAACAGTTTATGCTACGAGCTTTAATGGAACTGCTACACAAGCAGATTCATTAAATGTTGGTGGAACATATAGAACAGCATCAACTGCATCTAGTGTGAACACTATCGCTGCAAGAGATAGTTCCGGTAACATTTATGCAAATCGTTTCGAGGGTGTGGCAGCAGAAGCTGAATACGCTGACTTAGCTGAAGTTTATGCTACAGATTCTCAATATTCCGTTGGTACTGTAGTAGCAGTTGGTGGTGAAAAAGAAGTACGTGCATCGATTTTTGGTGATCGTGCTATTGGTGTTATTTCAGAAAATCCTGCTTATTTGATGAACAAAGATGCTGATGGTCAAGCAGTGGCACTCAAAGGTCGTGTTCCTGTTCGAGTTATTGGTTCTATCAAGAAAGGTGACAGATTAGTTGCTTCTGATAATGGCTGCGCAATCCGTGCAACATTACATCAGTTTGCAGATGTATTTGGAATAGCTCTTGAGTCAAACGATGACGTAACTGAAAAAACTATCGAAGCAGTTATACTGTAATATAAATAGATAGAAACTAACAGAGAGATTTAAAAATGCCAGGATCAGCAGGAATTTTCCCAAAAAACGACGGAGATACGATTTATGCCGCCGATTATAATAATGTTCAAGACACTGTACAAACTTTATTAGGAACGGGGCTTGCTGACCAGGGTTACGGACAAGCAGTAGGCAGCTCTCAAGTTTCATCTAGTAACAAAGTCACTGTAAGTCAATGGACTACGTTACGTACTGATCTACTTAAAATTAGAACTCACCAAACTGGTGTTGATGAAACTGGAAATTTAACAATACCTACAACCAGCGATGTTATTACAAACGAATTTGTGAATCAATATAAAACATATGCTACGACATGTACCACAAACAGATTTACTATAGCTAGTAATCAAGGTCAAGAAGAAGCATTTGTTTCACGACAACGAGTTTCTGCTTGGAATGGAACTCTAACCCATACAATTACTGTGACTTTTGCCAGTGCAAATGCAGCTCGTCATTGGTTTAACGCTGGCGGTCAATTTAGGTTTACTGCTAGTAGAGCAGGCGGTAGTGCAACTGATAAAAATACTATTTGGACAAATTTATTAAGTGACATGGCCACTATTACATTGGCTGCTAATGGAACCACATACAGTGGTACTGGTGCATCTACAGTTACTACAAGCACTGGATGGTATCAGTTAACAACTTCTAATACAAAGATTTTTGAAAAGCCTGCTGCTGCTGGTGTATATAATGAAAACGATTACAATATCAATGCCAGAAAGAACGCTAATGATAACACTGCAACAGAATTGATAATTACAATTGAATTCAGAGATGATGATTCGGGCGATCAAAGACCTGTTGATCCTGGGACTTTAGGTGCTGACGGCACAGGTACAGCAGGGCCTGGTGTAGATGAAAGTGTAGATGGAACATTAACAAGCACAGTTAGGATTTTCAGACCAATCGGATCAAATGTCGAGCTAACAGCACCATCAGTTACAGAATCTGGTTTATAATCAAAAGATTTGACAGCAATGCCCTAATACTGCTAAAATAGTATTGGGGTATTTTTATGGATGAAAAACTAAAACAAGCATTTGAAGTTGCCAATTATATGACTACATTGGCAGACCAAAAACGAATTCTATTAGAAGAATTTAATCAAAATTCTTTACACTTTTTTAATGGCGGCTGTTTTTTAGCAAATAGAGAGTTAGTTACTTTTCTTAAAACATTAATTGATCTAGGTAAAGAATCGGCAGTAGTTGTTGATAACAATAACACGCCCATTGATATTTCTAATCTAAAATCATTTTTAGATGATATACTCGATGTATATACAACTGCTACAAATTCTTATCACAACAAACATCAAAAATTAAAATCAAGCAGGTCAGTAGAAAGTCTTGTAAACATATGACCAAAGGTATTTTAATTTTTGCTTTCAATAATACTGAAATAGATTATATATCTATAGCGGCGTATGCTGCCTGCCAGGCAAAAAAACACTTACAGTTACCAGTATCATTAATCACAAATCAAATAGATTATGCTACTAATCTATTTTCTGAAGTCTTTGATAAAATTATACATTGCGAAGATAACAGTATTCAAACAAAAAGATTTCATAATGATGAAAATTATAACAAAGCAATATGGTATAATTCTTCTAGGTCCAGCGCATTTGAATTAACACCTTATGATGAAACACTAGTTATTGACTCTGATTTCATTATAAACAGTGATTTTTTAAAATACTCTTGGCAACAACCAGATGAATTTCTTATATATGATAAATCTATGGATTTAGCTAGTCACAGAGATACTAAGGAGTTTGAAACAGTAAGCGATACAGGAATAAAGTTTTATTGGGCTACAGTATTTTTCTTTAGAAAAACAAAAAAGGTTGAATTATTTTTTAGAGTCTTAGAACACATTAAATCTAATTGGTATTACTATTTAAAACTTTATCAATTACCAAGTTCAAAATATAGAAATGATTATGCTTTTAGTATAGCGATTAATATACTTGATGGCAGCAGTAAAATATCGAATTTTTCTGTATTCCCTAATAAACTAATGTATATAACTGATAGGGATAGTTTGATTAGTCACGACAATACTAAGATGAAATTTTTAGTTCAAAAGAAAAATTCTGTAAATGAATTTACTGCATTATCTACAGATAATTTAGACATACATGTTATGTCCAAATACAGTTTAATGGACATTATAAAATGAAAGGCCATGTATTCTTAGCACAAAATTCACAGTCTACAAATTATGTAGATCAAGCATATGTATTGGCAAAGTCGATTAAAAAACACAATCAGATAAATTCTACTTGTCTTATTACTAACGATCAAGTCCCAGACAATTTTAGATATGTATTTGACTATATCGTTTCAATTCCTGGTGACGATTTTGCAAAAGAATCTACATGGAAAATTGAAAATCGTTGGAAGATTTTTCATAGTACACCTTTTCAGGAGAATTTAGTCTACGATACTGATATGATTTTAATGGGATCCAATGACCATTGGTGGGATTTCATGTCCAAACATGATGTATTATTAACATCAAAAGTTAATGATTATAGAGGAAATCATATTGTAGATACTTTTTATAGAGAAGCATTTAAATCTAATAATTTACCTAATGTATATATGGGCCTGCATTATTTTAAAAAAACGTCCAGAGCAAAAGAGTTTTATAGTTGGTTGGAAACTATAACTAAAAATTATAATCAGTTTTATGATAAATTTTTAATGCAGAAGAAACAGCGGTTCTCCAGCATGGATTTAAATGCCGCATTGGCTATTAGGTTTATGGAAGCCGAAAACGAGATGATTAGTTGTATAAATGTTCCTTCATTTACACACATGAAGCCTGCGATACAAAAATGGAATACTGTTCCTAAATCTTGGCAAGATGTTGTTTCAGTAAGTTATGATACGAACCTAGTTGTCGGCAATGTTTTACAAACAGGTGTATTTCATTATACCGAAGATAATTTTTTAACAAAAGAGTTTTATGATTGATAGATTAACTGATCAAGAGCTTTTAGAGGCACTGACAACGTTTGTGCCGCCAACCGTTGCATACGTTTATTATAATGACGCTAATAATATCGTTATGATATCTCCCAGGAAATATGATGATCAACAATTTATTGAAGTCCCGTTTGAACGTGTTTCGGATTTTTTAGAAGGTAAAAAAGATTTTGATCGTTATGATTTAGAATATTTTAAAACTGGTAGCGTAAAAGTTGTCGAAAATAAAAATTTTATAAGAAAACGTTTAATCTACGAAATCAAAGAATCTCAAAATTTAAATCAAGTAAATGTTTTTTATGGAAGTGATTCTTGGGAGTTTGTTCTATCTAATGACGCTGTTAATATTTTAGAAAAATCAAATATGAATTCTTTAATGCGATTTTTTGTTACAATAAAATCAAAACCCCAATTACTAATAAGGACAATAGAAATAAAAAGGTCTGATCTTGTCTCAAGGACTGGCGTAAATTTCGTATTTGATGAGGAAAAAGATTTGAGAAAGATTAGTTTATATACGTTTCCAGAATTTGATTCATATGGATTAATTAAAAATGCCTAAGTTAAAAGTTACTGATTTTGATATTATATATTTGAGCTATGATGAGCCAAATGCAGAAAAAAATTACGTTGATTTATTGACAAAAATTCCATGGGCTAAACGTGTTCACGGAGTTAAGGGCAGCGATGCCGCACACAAAGCCTGTGCAAAATTAAGTGAAACTGATAGATTTATTACTGTTGATGGTGACAATATTGTTAGACCTAATTTTGTCAATGAAGAACTTGATATCGACGATTCAGTTGATTTATCTAAGAGTGTGATCAGCTGGGGTGCGTGTAATATTATTAATGGACTAATATATGGCAATGGTGGAATAAAATGTTGGCCAAAAGAATTCGTATTGAATATGCGTACACACGAAAATGCTGATCCAACAAATATTAAAAGTCAAGTAGATTTTTGTTGGGACGCAAATTATATTCAGCAAGATAAGTGTTATAGTGATGTTTATAATAATGCTACTCCTCAGCAGGCCTGGCGTGCCGGGTTTCGTGAAGGAGTTAAGATGACTCTGTTAGAAGGATTTAAATTGGCAGATCCGGGCCAGGCTAGAAAACTTATTCACTGGAAAAATTTAGAAAGGCTAATGATTTGGTCTCATATAGGTCTTGATGTGCCGAATGGTATTTGGGCCATTTACGGTGCTAGACTAGGCTGCTATCTAACAAATATAACTAACTGGGACTATGTCAATGTTCGAGATTTCGAGTATTTGAATGACTACTGGAAGTATACCGTTATCTCTGAAATTGACGACGATAACATTTTAGATAAAATTAATGAATTAGGTGATAGCATAACAAGAAATCTAGACATTCCAATGGGTAATGTTGATTCGACAGCAAGCAAATTTTTTAAAATGGTGTATAAAAACCCAAGTAGGACTAAAACAAGATAATGTATGATATTGTTTTTATCAGTTATAACGAATTAAATGCCGAAGAGAACTGGCATAGGCTAAAGAAAAGATTTCCTATGGCTATACGTGTACACGGAGTTAAAGGATTACACCAAGCACATATTGTTGCCGCAAAACAGTGCTTTACAAAAATGTTTTGGGTAGTTGATGGCGATGCACATATCGTAGATGATTTTAGTTTTGATTATGTTGTTCCTGAAAATCAGCTAACAACAGTGCATGTATGGAGAAGTCAAAATCCAATAAATGGTTTAGAATATGGTAATGGCGGAGTAAAGTTATTGCCTAGACAGATGACTATTAATATGGATACTAGTAGGGTAGATATGACAACTAGCATCAGTCAGCATTTTAAAGCAGTAAAACAAGTCAGCAATATTAACGCATTTAATACTGACTCTTTTAATACTTGGAGGAGTGCATTTAGGGAATGTGCTAAATTAGCAGGCAAAGTCATTGATAGACAAAAAAATGATGAAACTGAGCATAGACTAGACGTTTGGTGCACTGTTGGTAAAGATAAACCTTACGGAAAATATGCATTAGATGGTGCACTTTCTGGAAAATTATATGGATGGCAGTGGGGTAAAATTCCATCACAGATGAAAAAAATTAATGACTTTGATTATTTAAGAAATATATTTGATACTACAAAGGTTGAAGAAAAATGCAAATAAAAGATTACCTAGATAGATTTGAAATTCTATATCCAAACAATGAAAAAATAAAAGATTATAGAAGATCGTATAATGACAAAGACTTTTCTAGTATTTTTAAAATATTAGGAGATGAAGACCTGCGCAAAGCAGTTATGGAACAGAATCTTTATAGTATTTTTAGATTAGTTAAAAATTATAATCCTGAAGAAATAGAAGATTTACGTAAAGCTGTTACTGAGCAAAATTTACACAGTATTTTTAGGCTTAGTCCTAACGAAGATTTTAGAAAATTAATTTTAGAGGATAATATTTTATGTTTTTGGAAAATCTTGAGTGAGATAGTACCACCAACAACATTAGTGAGTTCTTTCAAATATTTTAATACAAACAAAATTGAATTTAATGCAGACTGTTTTAGTCAAGGACAGTTAAAAAGTAAACTTTGGTTAATAAACGAATTAAGAAAGCTGAATTTAAATTTAGGTGTAATATTCATATGTGCTGGCTGGTATGCTACGTTAGCTACCATGTTATTAGAAGGAAGATTTGGGATTAAAAAAATTAGAAGTTTCGATGTTGATCCCACATGTGTTGATATTGCTGAACGATTTAATAAATTATGGGAAATGGAAAATTGGAAATTTAAGGCAGTTACAGCCAATATCCTAGATTTGGATTATTCTAAAACTACATATTCTGTAACTAAGCCTGACAAGTCAACATTACAATTAGTTGATATACCGGATACTATTATTAATACAAGTTGTGAGCATATTAAGGATTTTGAAAAATGGTATGCAAAGATTCCAGAAGGTAAAATTGTTGTTTTACAAACTAATAATTATTTTGAAATTCCAGATCATGTCAATTGTAGTAACACTTTGGAAGATTTTTCTAAAAATACACCGATGTCAAAATGCTTATTTGAAGGCGAACTTGATTTAGGAAAATACAAGCGATTTATGAGAATTGGAATTCGTTAATATAATGTTGTATCGATATAAAGATATAAAAACAGTTCATTTAGAAATTACTGAAAGATGTAATGCCAGTTGTCCTATGTGTGCTAGGAATATTAATGGTGGCGAAGATAATCCATATCTAAAAGATAATGAATTAACACTTAATGATTGTGAGAAAATATTCACAGTTGATTTTATACAGCAACTAGATAGAATGTACATGTGCGGAAATTTCGGAGATCCAGTGGCTGCTTCAGACACTTTAGAGGTATTTGAATATTTTAGAAGGAATAATTCTAAAATGAATTTAACTATGTACACAAACGGTAGTGCTAAACGTCCAGACTGGTGGAGACAGTTGGCAACTGTGTTAGGTAAAAACTCTTGTGTAGTTTTTAGTATTGATGGGTTAGAAGACACAAACCATCTTTATAGACAAAACACAATATGGACTAAGATAATGGAAAACGCTCAAGCGTTCATTGACGCCGGTGGTAGAGCTCGATGGGATTTTATTGTATTTGCACACAATGAACATCAAGTCGAAGAAGCAGAAGCTTTAAGTAAACGTATGGGATTTGAAAAATTTCAGTATAAAAAAAGCGCAAGATTTTTCAGTAACGCTAGTGGTGTTACAAAAGAAATGCATCAGGCTATGAATAGAAAGGGCGTTACCACACTTTTACAGGCGCCAATAAATCCTAAATATCGAAATAGTGTTTTAGATCAAATTAGTAAAGTAGTAGGTAAAGAAGAAGTTATTAAATTTTTGCCCTCAAAACAGTCAGAAGCATTAGAAGTTCAAGGTGCTCAAAAATTTAGCAAGGATATTTCTTTAAAATCTAAAATGGAAAAAGAATTAGATAGCTCAGTCATAAAATGTAAAGTAGCTGAGGAAAAGTCGCTATATATTAGTGCGGAAGGAATAGTTCAACCTTGTTGTTGGACAGCTGGACAAATGTATGTTTGGTATTATAAGCCAGAAGCAGCACAAATTTGGCAGGCAATCAATTCTGTGGGAAAAGATTCAATTGATGCAAAAAAACACAGTCTTGAGAGCATAGTTGATGGGTTGTATTTTCAATCCGTTGTTCCGGATAGCTGGAACAAATCGAGCTGCGCTGAAGGAAAATTAGCAGTTTGTGCCAAAACTTGTGGTACTAAGTATGACGCATTTGCAGAGCAGTTTAAATGAATATTGATGACATTAAAAAAATTGAGTTAGAAATTACAAGTAATTGTAACGCTGCCTGTCCTGGATGTGCCAGAACACAAAATCCTGATATACTTGAAATTCATAGTCTAACATTGGCTGACATAAAAAGAATATTTCCAACACCAGAGCATATTAAAAATAAACAATTTAAGTTTTGTGGCGTTCTCGGTGATCCAGCATTCAATAATGAATGTGTAGACATGGTTGAATATTTTACTTCTTATGGAGGATATTGTCAACTTAGTACTAACGGTGGGATACAGAAACCAGAATGGTGGCAACGGTTGGGCGCACTAAGCAATAAAACTAGAAAAGTCGACGTTGTTTTTTGTGTCGACGGACATAGAGAAAGCAATCACATATATCGTGTAAACACAGTGTTTGATGTTATAGAACGTAATATGTCTGCTTATTCTAAAGCTGGTGGCACAGGTACTTGGATGTTTATTGTATTTGACCACAATGAATACGAATTACCAGTTGCCGAAAAACATGCTAAAAGCCTGGGTTTTAAATTTGCTACAAGAACTGGTATGCGTAATAGTATTCACGATTGGGTAGCAGTAGTACGCAAAAAAACTGAAGGTAAAGTTATCAAAGAAGAAGTAGTCATTACAACTACTGGTGAAAAAGAACATAGTAAAAAACAGCAAGTTCAAGAGTTACAAAAGTTTATTGAAAAACCGGCAGAAGAAAAAAAAGAAGAAGTATTGAATTCTATAGTGTGCAAACTAATTCATGAAGGTGAAATTTTTATTGCAGCCAATCAAACAATGTGGCCCTGTTGTTTTTTATGGGACAGCTATTTTAAAAATAAAGAAAATATAAGAGAAAAGCTCAGTGATTATACAGAAAATTGGAATTCTTTAAAAACAAAAGGCATAAATGAAATATTAGAGAATGAATGGTTTGATGAAGTATTGGCATTGAGTTGGGATCCAAAACATAGTAAGCATTTGGACAGATGCATAAGAACATGCGGCTTTAAAAAAGCATATCAAAATGAGATTAAATTTAAATGAAACCAGATAAAAAACTACCGTCAGACACATTTTGTATTCTACCCTGGGTGCATCTAAGCACACGTCCAGATGGAAGTATGCGTGTTTGTTGTACAGCAAACGCCAGTAGTGTTGGCCCCACTAACGATAAACAGCATGGTGGTATGGTAGGTATATTAAAAACAGATGAAGGCAAACCCAGCAATCTTAATGTAAGTGACTTTCTATCAAGCTGGAATAGCACATATATGAAAAATGTGCGTAAGCAGATGCTTAATGGAGAACAGCCACCAAGTTGTTTAAAGTGTTATAAAGAAGAAGCAGCAGGGCATAATAGCAAACGTATGTGGGAAACTGCGTACTGGATGGATCGTGTCGACTTAGATCAATTAATTGCTGATACAGCACCTGACGGATCAATACCGCCCAAGTTAAGTTATATTGATTTAAGATTTGGTACTAAGTGTCAATTGGCTTGTGTGATGTGTAGTCCACATGATAGCAGTGGTTGGATCAAAGATTGGCAAGCAATACACCCGCAAATACAAAACTCAACATTAAAACAAACCACGATGTGGGCAAATAAAGGCTCTACGAATGGCAGTAGTTATAATTGGCACAAAAACAATCCTGTATTTTGGCAACAATTTTACGATCAAATACCGAACATGCAACAGTTGTATTTTGCTGGTGGCGAAAGTCTTATTATCGAAGAACATTACGAGATTTTGGAAGAATGCATACGTCAAGGACATGCGAAAAATTTAGAATTACGTTATAATAGTAACGGGGTAGAGTGGCGAGAAGATTTATTTGATTTGTGGAAACACTTCAAGCTAGTTCGTTTTCATTATAGTGTTGATAGCATACATGAAATGAACGACTATATCCGTTACCCAAGCAAATGGAGTCGTACGGCAGAAGTGTTTCATATTTTAGATACACAAACACCTGATAATACAGAAGTTACTGTGGCTTGTGCTGTACAGGCCTTAAACATCTATTATATTCCAGATTTTATTAAGTGGAAACTTGAACAGGGTTTCAAGAAAATAAACATGTGGCCATTTGGAGCAGGCGGCGTAAACTATCATTTTGTATATCATCCGCCACACTTAAATGTCAAAGTGTTACCTAAATGGTTTAAAGAAAAATGTAGACAAAAGTATCAAGAGTTTTATCCATGGTGGGAAGCTAATTGGGAAAAAGGTATTCCCGCATGGCACAAAGGAAGGGTAACTTACGAACAGTGGAGAGATGCTGGCTACGGAATTAAACGTTTAGAAGGAATGCTTCAGTTTATGGAAAGTGAAGATTGGAGTATTAGGCTTCCTGAAATGAAAGAGTTCTTAGACCTTTGTGATAAACAACGGGAAATCAGCTTCGCTGAAACATTTCCAGAAATGAAGGACATCTTTAATGAATAAACCAATACTATGTCCTTATACAATGGGCGGCATTAACTATAAAAATGGATTTGTGACTAGCTGTCCACAACAGAGCGATCAACTTCATATTTACAAAACAACACATGTTATTAAGCCATCTGATATAATTAATTCTGAAGGATTTAAAACTCATAGAAAAGAAATGATGGCAGGTACTTGGAGCAAGGGCTGTCATCTATGTAAAGAAGCTGAGGAGATCGGTGCACCATCGATGCGACAAGATTATGAAGCAGAAACAAAATACTATAACTCTGAAACAGGTGAAGTTGATTTTGCTAGTGTAAGACATATTGAATTAAGATTTAGCAATGCATGTAATATGGCCTGTTTGCATTGTAGTGATGTGTATTCTAGCGGGTGGATGAGTAAATTAAAGCATTATCAACCAGACGAAGAAGATAAAAAGCATAAACTAATACAGCTAACAAAGACATTTCATAAACAAAGTCCTGATGAGGATTTAACAATTTCTATCTCCATAGAAGAAATGGAGCAGATAGTTGACGATCTTAATGCTAAGTTTCCAAATATTGAAAAGATAGATTTTGCCGGCGGCGAAGTTTTATATCAAAAACAATTTTTCCCTTGCTTAGAACGATTAGCCAAACACCCAAATGCTAAAAATATATACCTAACATTCCATACTAATTTTAATACTAATTTTGATCCAGTTAGATTGGCAACCTTACTATCGGTATTTAGGCAGGGAATCATTCATATGAGTCTGGATGCCGGTACTAACATGTATCCTTATTTTAGAACCGGTAATTGGCAAATACTAAAAGATAATATTAAAAAATTTAGAGAAGCCGATAAAAAATCTCAATTGAATATCGTATGTACGACAAGTGCATATCAAATAATGGATATTGAAAATGTGTTTACATCGTTCTTAACATTAGATGTTGACAGAATAAATGCGTCAATAACATATACTCCGAGATATATGAATCCATCAATTATGACATTAAAATTTAAAGATGAAGTTTATCAAGATATTCAAAATACGTACAAGGTTATAAATGAGGAAAAAATAAAAAGAATGAATAACCTTGACGATTATAAACATCTGCGTTCTTGGGATCCGGTACTGCGAATTTTTAAAGACATCGAATCTGCATTTAAAGCAGTTAAAGAGATTGAACAGTATGTTTTTAACCGTCAGGCTAAAATAGAAGAATATGAAGCATTTTTGGTTTATATTAGAAAAACTGACGCCATATGGAAACATGATTTCAATGAGCATTTAGTCAAATATAAATTTGAAAATAATCAAATAGTGAGAACAACAGATGTTTGAAGATTCCAATAAAATCTATAAATTATTAGATTCGTCCCAACAAGAAATAGCTAAGGAAATTGTTTTACATAGGGTCAATGGTTTAGATTTTCCTTTTTCTAAAAATTGGAAAAGAATAGCAGTCAATTTATCTGGCGGTGCAGATAGTGCATGTTTAACTTATATACTCTGTAAAATTATTGAAGAAAATAATTATGATTGTAAAATAGATGCTATCACACATGTGCGGTGTTGGTCGACTAGACCCTGGCAGCAACCGATTAGTCTTGAAGTTTTTAATAAGTTAAAAATAATTTTTCCTAATATTATCAACGAAAGACATGAAAATTTTATTGCTCCGGTATTGGAGCACGGGACTTCTGGGTTTATATTCCCCAACATTGACAAAATAACTATGCACAGCGGCGATCAAGTTAGCATATCTGAGTTTAATGAGTATTGTTTTTATAGACACAATTTAGATGCGATTTTCAATGCTACATCAGCTAATCCTGCAGGAACAGACTTCCCTAAGAAAATGTTAGATAGAGAAAAATCTGCTAAAGATGGAATTATAAATGATTTGGTAATTGTTAACCATGGAAAATTTATTTGTCATCCTTTTAGATTTGTTGAAAAATCTTGGATAGTAGCACAATATCATTTATTTAAAATTACTGAATTATTAGATACAACTAGAAGTTGTGAAGGCGATGTAAAAAGTCAAGCAATTAAAAAGGATATACCTGATATTTTTCATTATACACCTGGCAAAACAGTTCCACAATGTGGTACTTGTTTTTGGTGTTTAGAACGTGAGTGGGCTTTTTCTAAATTAGAAGATACATTGGAAAAAATAAAAAATGTCTAATACATTCTGCCCCATACCTTGGAATTTTCAAGCTATTAGAGCTAATGGAGATGTGCGTGTTTGTTGCCAAGCTAACGTGACAAAGAATCAAGGTGTAATACGTAAAGAAGATAATACTGCATATAATGCCGGAAGAGACATTCTAATAGATGCACGTAATACAGACATGATGAGGACTATGCGTCTGAACATGCTTAATGGTGTATGGAATGATGAATGTGGTCGCTGTCGCAATGAAGAAGCTGCCGGCTTAGTAAGTAGGCGCACATATGAAAATGAACAGTGGAAATTAAGTATAGATGAAGTCAGATCTAAAACTAAAGGGGATGGCAGCATAGACCCAGCAGATTTTCCTGTTGTTTATTATGATTTACGTTTTGGGAATTTTTGTAATCTAAAGTGTCGCATGTGCGGGCCAACAGACAGCAATGCTTGGTATGATGATTGGATTAAACTTACCGGCAGTAATAAGTTTAAAGATACTAGTGGCATGATGGAAATTGTGGATGGTAACGTGTCTGCATTTAATTGGCCAGAATATGAACCTTTCTGGCAACAATTAGAAACTAATATCCATAATATTCAACATGTATATTTTGCTGGCGGTGAACCTATGCTCATAGAAAGACATTATGATTTTTTAGAACGCTGTGTTGAAAAAGATGCTGCAAAAAATATTATAGTAGAATACAATACTAATATGAGCACGTTGCCAACTAGAGTTACTGAATTATGGAAACACTTTAAACAAGTACGTATTGGGGCTAGTGTTGATGGTATGGGCAGTATGCAAGAGTATCAACGTAGTCCAGCAAAGTGGGAAAAGACATTGAACAATCTACGTAAAATTGATCAGCTACCTGATAATATTTTTGGTTGGTTAGCATTTACAGTAACGGCATACAATGTCAATCATATGATAGATTTTATGAAATGGAAATTAAAGGAGGCCAATTTTAGAAAGATTAACTTTACTAATAAGCGTCCAATAATAACTCATCATGTAGCACACCATCCTAAACATTTAAACATCAGGGTCTTGCCATTAAAATATAAAGAGGAAGTTACGAAAAGTTTTGAAGATTTTGTATGGTGGGTCAAAGATAATGGGTTCAACGAACACGTAGTAAAGCAAGCAGAATCTATTTCTAAAGGGATTACTAGCTACATGAATAGCGATAATTATTATGATACTCACTGGAATGAATTTGTAAGTTATACAAAGAAACTAGATGAAATACGTAGTGAAAGTTTGACCGATGTGGAACCTAAATTTAAGGAATATTTGAATGGCTAGTTTTGATACTGTTGATTTATTAGACGGTAATGTATTTCAAGTTACGTGGGATTTAGGTAGACGTTGCAACTACGATTGTAGTTATTGTCCAACACACAGGCACGATAACTTTAGTCCGCATGCTAGTTTAGAAGACCTAATTAAAAACAGCGACTTTGTTTTAGAATACATTAATTTATACATGACTTATAGGAATTACAAAAGAGCTAGTATAAGTTTCACTGGTGGGGAACCAACAGTAAACCCCAATTTTATTCCATTTATAAAGTATTTAAAAGACACATACAACGAAAAATATAAAGACAATTATGAATGCACATTTGCTTTGACCAGCAACGGGGCAATGAGTGAAAAAATGGCTAATCAAATTATGGATAATTTGAATCATATTACGATTAGCTATCATGCAGAAGCTGATGATTTTTTAAAGAATCAAGTAAAGGATCGCATGGTGCAGTTTGCAAAACAGGGCCCAGAAAAGAAATGTTCATTAAGTATTAATGTAATGTTTCATGCAGGCTATTTTGATGAGTGCAAAGACGTTTGTTCATTTTTAGATAATAAAGGAATAAAATATGTTCCTAGAATTATTGGAGAAGAACCCGATAGTCGTAGTAACTTTGCACACAAATATACAGAACAACAGATTACTTGGATGAAAAATTACTGGGATGATAACACTAAAAAGGTACAGCAACAATGAGCGAAGAAAATAAAGAGCTAGGACTTAAAATTGGTAGACCCTGTTGTGGCAGTAGAACTATGTGTCTTAGTAAAGATGGTGAAGACCGTAAAAGTAAATTTGTTGACTTCAGAGAATTTAAAGGTTGGCATTGCAGCGTTAATTGGTTCTTTATGCATATTGAACAACAAACTGATAGTGTTTATCATCACCAAACTTGTCAAGCACAGTTTGGCCAAACTCGTGGTCCAATAGGAAAATTAAGCGAGGGCGATAAAATACTCGCTGAATTAAAACAAAGACTAGAAAGTGGAACAATGCCAACAATTATATGTCCAAAACATACATGTGGATGTGGTCTTTGTGCTCCTAAATCTAGTACAAAAGAAAATTACGAAAAAGTTTTGTTTAGGCATGTAGACAAAAAGGTTTTTGAAAATAATGTCTAAATTTTGCCCATTGCCATTTAGTCATATGGCTATAAGACCTAATGGTAGAGTTTTTCCTTGTTGTAATTTTCGTTGGGACGGAGTTCCAGAAGATCTACATTTAAATCATCCAGATACTTTTAATCATCCCTTTTTAAAAGAAATTAGAGAAAAGATGAAAAACAATGAATTAGTTGATGGCTGTAGTAATTGTTATCTTAGCGAAGAAAAAACAGGTAAAAGTATGCGTCAATTTTTCTTAGAAAGAATTGATGAATATGATATGCCATCAACCCCCACAGATGATATTCAAATAACTTATTTAGATTTGGCATTAAGTAATGCGTGTAATAATAAATGCCGTATGTGTAATGCTGATCTGAGCACAAGTTGGTACAGTGATTGGAAAGCGTTAGGACGATCAATACCTAAAGGTCTTTTGGAAAAACCTAAAGTTTTAGAAAACTACGATCTTTCTAAATTAAGATTTTTAAAACTAATCGGCGGTGAACCTTTAATGGAACAGCCTAAATTCATTGATGTGCTATCTAGATGTAATAGAAAAGACTTATCGATATTGTTAACAACAAATGCAACATTGATTCCTAACGATGAATTATTTTCTTTAATAAAAGAATGCAGGAGTTTTAAAGTTAATCTCAGTATTGATGCATTTGGATCGTTAAATGATTTTTTACGTAAAGGCAGTAAATGGGAAAAAACTATCGAAGTCATTAAATGGTTTTATGATAATTTCCCTCACAAAGATGTGACAGTATTCGGTGTTGTGAGTATATACAATGTTAATTGTTTAGACAAACTTTATTTGTTTTTAAAAGAAAAGTTTCCTGAAATAAGTTTAGTATACATTATGGTAGATGGACCTGATTGGATGAGTCCTAAAAATCTTCCTGAAAATGTAAAATCTTTATTATTAGAAAAAATTAATATATGGGAACGTAATATCAATGTGCCAATATGGAACCTAATTAGAAATGAATTTTCTAAAAATGGTGATTTTAGAGAATTTATAAGACAAGATAAAAAATTGAATGATCTACGCAATGAATTTTGGGGTGATCATAATACAGAACTTTATGAAATGATAAAACAGTTTTATGAATGATCTAACAAAATCAGCTTACGATTTTACACAAATACCCTATAATGATATTGTGCGTGTTGGACAACGTACTATGTTATATCGTGACCTTTTTACAGTCAGTTGGTTACTAGGTAGATTTTGTAATTATAACTGTAGCTACTGTTGGCCATATGCCCGTAGTGATAAAAAAGATCATAGACCAACAGAATTATGTTTAAAAACAGTTGACGAAATAAAACGTCAAGCACGTGAGCGTGGATTTAACAGTTTTCATTTTAGTCTAAGTGGTGGTGAACCAACCTTTCATCCTGGCTATATTGATATACTCAATCATCTAAACAATGATGTAAACAACACTAATTATACCAGTGTTCATATGACTACAAACATGAGTAGAAATATGAAATGGTTTAAAGAGCAGTATTGTCCAGCAGTAAGCAAATTTCACAGAGCCAGTATTACTGCAAGTTTGCACACAGAGTATGTAAACACGCCACAAAAGAAAGCAGAATTTGCTGACAAACTAGACCTTTGTCAACAGCACGATGTGCAAGTAACTATTAATATGGTTATGGTTCCAGAATGGTTTGACCGTGACTATGAAAATGCACTGTATTTCCATAACCGCGGAATTAACGTAACGCTAAAACCGCAAAGCGACCCCACTGCTAGTTTTGTAGTTACTGGGTATACACCTGAAATGTTAGCTACGTTACGTAATGGAATGCCGCAACGTGCTTTTACTGAACAAAAATCCGCACTCGCAAAATTAGTAGAACGTCCTAAACCTAATTTTACAAAAGCACCTGATCCCATTTACTTAGAAGAACACAGTAATATACCTCAACACTTTCAAGTTGAGTTTGTGGATAAAGTAAAGAAAGTTTGGTATATGGACCAGGCTGAAAGATTTAATGCGTTTAACTTTAATAAATTTAAAGACTGGGAATGCTCAAGCGGTTATCGAAGTATTATTATTAGAGAACCTGATGGTAATATAAAGCGTAGCTACAGTTGCCACGATGAACCGCTAGGTAATATTGAAACTGGTTTTAAATTGTTCGATGGTCCTAAACCATGCATTACTAACAGTTGTGTAAGCAGTGCAGATTCTAAGATTCCAAAAAGAGCCCCGGGAACAAAACTTCCTTTGTGGCCCGGGGATAATTCTTTTAACTAACGTGTTTTTCTATCATTGGAAAAACGGTAGCAATAACACAAGCACACTCTTTAGCAACAAGTTGATGTTCTAACTGTGTACCATTTGCGCTACGAAGTTGAATAAAATGAACCCAACTACGTAATGTTCCATTCATATATAATTTGCTAACAGTGTTGCCTTCTGGTAGAACTGCACGGGCTTGTTCTTTTGCAATACCATTTTCTACAGCCCAAGTATATGCATCTTTAGCAGCGGCAATAACAAATTCTTGTTTTTTACGCCAAGCTTCTTTTAGAAGATTGTCATTATCAGAATCGCCTAGTTCAACAGAGTTTTGCCTATTCTTAGCATCTTGTAATCTTGCTTCACGAATTACAAAGTCGAGATCTTTTGTGGGATCGGCATATCGCTGACTGAATTCCTGGAAGGAGAAACTTCTGTGGCGTAGAATTTGTCTGGCGATATCCCGTGTAGTTTCGATTTCTAAACAAGCACTAACCATCTCTAATGGACTCCAGTGTT
>JACCDP010908397.1_pt1 | contig 29352 bp, 25 predicted proteins | sample 7445841 | NCBI WGS metagenome assembly JACCDP01 (sample SAMN15323441, study PRJNA562643) | freshwater metagenome | isolation source: river surface water | place: USA:Blue River Watershed | collected 2017-08-17 | reverse complement strand
TAGTATTGTATTTTCAATTCAAAAGACTTCATCCATCCCCGTTGAATTTTAAGTGTTTTGCCGGAGCTTGCTTCTAAGGCGCGTTCCAATGGAATGGACTTTTCACCCACCCAGCGCCAATTTTGATCTACAGCGATTAGACTGTTGACTAAAAACAACACCATAAAGACGGAAGTGGTCCTTTGAATCCACGGATTATTATCCATCAGCAAACAAAGGCAAACAACCCCGAGGCATAAGAGTGTTTGAGGAGCGTACCGCAAATTCCAAAATTCCGGTTGTATCGCCATTGATAACAAGAGCCCAAAAATAAGCAATAACCATTTCCAAGACGGTTTCCGCCATAGAAACAAGAGCATCAAAGGAACGAAAAGGATCCAGAGCTCTGCTTCAAAAGGACCAAAAGGACTCATTTCTACGGGTTGATGGTTACGGTAATATGGCACAGAGGCCTTTATTACGTCATATTTGAAGAGCGGCTTATCTACCGAGGGGTGATCGTGGTCGGTAAAAAGAGGCATTGAACCATGCGATTTCAAGGCCTTCTCGAATCGATTCATCGTAAAAAAATCTTTTGGATATTGTACTTCTGCCACCTCTTTACCCACGTTGTTTTTTCCCATCAACGGAAATAAAGGATGTCCTTTTTCCATCGTATTGCGAACATAGGTGGGATATCCAATGATAAAAACCCCCAATAGAACCATTAGACTCAGATTAAGGATCAATTTTACAGGGATTGATCGGTCAATTATGAGTTTAAAAACCATTCCAATACCACAAAAAACCAGCGCATAAACCAGTCCTGTAAACTTGAGGTTCACCAAGAAAATAAAACTAAAGACGAGCCATATAAATACCTTTTTATCAAACATTAAGTACTCGATCCAAAGCAAAAGAAAAATCCCTAGAAAGGAAAAAAGCACCCCATCAACATAAAAACTGAAGATTTGGCCTAGGGTGATGGTAGAAATGCTCATCATCAAGGTAAGAACAAGGCTTTTGAAAAAACCTAAATTCACTCTGTATTGAAGAAAGGAAAAAAGGAGGAAAGCAAAGGAGAATAAACTGATGAGGTGCAAGGACTTCCCAAGCTCAACATTTCCGGATAATTGGAAAATTCCCGATTGAAAAACCCAGGAGGCCTTAGGATAGGAGTTCACCCAACAAGCCTTTTCACCAGAAACGACGGAATCGACCAAGGCACGATCCCAGACAGGATTCCAACCATCCGACAAGAACATAATCGCATCTTGATGGTACCATTGTCCGTCGAAGGAAACATCAAAATACAGGTTGGAAATCAACAGGGAAAAGGCCAAGCAACCAGCGGAAATTAAAACCCACATAGGAGGAACATTGCTGTTTCGACGAACAAGTCCTATCAGGATAAGGGCGCCTATAAAAGCAGGAATTAGTATCCAACCCTGTACCGAAATACCCAAGAACAAAAGCAGGATTGAAATCGATAAATAGAGTGCGGGAAAAAGAAACAAAACCAACCCTGCTGCGTATAGCTGTTGCTGTAATGACTTCATGAAGCCGAAGTTAAGCGGTTTAGGCGGTTTTTTAATGTTAAATTGGTGAATTAGTTTTGAAGGTATCAATAAAATGAATTACTTTTCGTTGAGTAAATATGTGGAATAAGGCCATTTTAGGGTGTTTTTTATGGATTTCCTGGGGAGGCTTTTGCCAAATTGAAACAGGTTCTTGGCGCATGCACACAGCAACTATGCGCGCCATCGATATTGCCTCGGATAATGCTACGGTTTTTGTGGCTTACGAAAACGGCTTACTCCGGTATCACCTCGAGTCCAAAGAAAAAACATTGCTCAACAAATTAAACGGTTTGTCGGATATTTTGCTGTCCAGTTTATTTTACGATAGTGTCGGCCAGGCCTTGTATATAGGATATAAAAACGGGAATATCGATCAAATTATTGGAGATCGAATTTACAATATTCCCGCTATTCGATTGGCTTCATTTTCAGGCAGTAAGAAAATTAATCGATTTTACCGAACCGAAGAAGGAATATATGTATGCACCGATTTTGGGGTGGTTCTTTTAAATCCCGACAAAAAAGAGATTAAAGACACCTATTATCCAACGAATGGGGAAGAGCCAATTGTTGACATTACTTTGAAAAACAAAACGCTTTTTGCGCTTTCCCCAACACGATTGTTCACAGGCATGGAGGCAGATCCACTTCTCCCAGCTCCACAAGGATGGACCCATGATGTACGGTTACAGGAATGGCCTTATGGAGTGTATGCCGCGATTGAAAAAGTAAATGAAGATATTTTTGTTTTGGCGAGATCTACTGAATTTGGGAACGATACGGTTTTAAAATTAATTCCTACAGAGTTTGAAGTCTTTCAATATTATTCCACCTCTTTAGAAATTGCCAATTTGGGCCAGCATAATAATTTACTCGATGTTCTGGCAGACGGAGCTCTTTTATCCCTTGATGCACAAGGTGGTTTACAAGAAAGCGTCCTGAGTTTTTACTTGGGGATTTATTTTAGGCCCAACCAAATGGTGGTTTTACCCGATGGAAACAAGTGGATGGCCGATGAGTTTTCAGGTCCTATTCGTACTATTGGTGAGTATTCCTATGAGAAAATCACATATCCCGGTCCGCCGAGAAATGATTTTTATTCCATGGACTGGAACAAGGGAAAATTAGCGGTTGCGAGTGGGCGTTTAGAATTTAAAAGCCCGGGGTTTTTACGTCATGGATATTATCTATTCGAGGACGAAGATTGGTCCTTCAACGATAATTCAACCTTACAGGAATGGCAAAACATCGATATTCATGATTTTATTGACATTGCGGTAAACCCCAAAAACCCCGATGAGGTCGCGATTTCAACGTATTCGCGCTTTCCTCTATCCATTGTTGATACCAAAACCAACAGTTGCTCCGTGTACGACAGCGGCAACAGTCCCATTCAATTAAGCTTTGCGGGGAATGGCTGGGCTCTCGCCTCGGACGTGGCCTATGATTCTAAAGGAAATTTATGGGTATTGAATGGATGGTCGGAGCGACCTTTAGTGGCTAGGCAAGCCGATGGAACCTGGTGGTCTTATGATTGCGGGGTGGACGCAAGGAATAAATACACTACTAAAATGGTATTGGACAAGGACAACAATGTGTGGTTCGCAACCGAAACCAGTGGGGTTTTTGGGTATAATTATTCAAAAACCTTTGACAATACAGGCGATGATCAAAAAATCAATTTATCCAGTGGTGATTATACGGGAGCCCTGCCGGCGGAAAATATTACGGCATTAGCGGTGGATTTGGACGGAGAATTATGGATAGGAACCGATGCCGGATTTGCCGTCTTGTACAACCCTTCGGGCGCTTTTAATGCGGCTCCTGGAGACTATAACGCTCAAAGAATAAAGGTGAGATTTGAAGGAAATGTGGAATACATGTTGGGGTCTACACATATCACGGATATTGAGGTAGATGGAGGAAACAGGAAATGGATGGCGACTTCTGGGGCAGGTTTGGTCTTGCTATCACCCGATGGTTCTGAGATTATTCGACAGTTCACTAAGGAAAATTCGTCCTTAATTTCGAACAATATTTACGACATTAAAATCAATCAAGAAACGGGAGAACTGTTCATTATTACCGACCTTGGACTGGTTTCCTACCGTTCAGACGCTTCGCAAGACGATGCCGATTATTCTTCCACGAAAGTGTTTCCTAACCCCGTCAGGCCTGGCTATGACGGATTAATAACGATTCAAGGAATCCGCTATGATTCCGATGTTAAAGTTACCGATGTTGCGGGAAATCTGGTTTTCAAAACAACCTCAAACGGTGGAACTGCCACTTGGGATGGCAAGAGAATTGACGGCAGTCAGGTAGAGACTGGAGTTTATTTAATCTGGACATCAACAAATCAAGGAGGATCGAAGAAGGTTGGAAAAGTTGTTGTGGTGCGCTAAGTTCTTCCTATTTTCCTGTTACTTTTGTAAAAAAAAAATCATGTATCCAATAGAAATAGTACAACCCATGAAAAACGACCTAACATCCGTTGGGTTCGAAGAACTTTTAAGCGCTGAAGCAGTCGATCAAGCGATCAAGGCCTCAACGGAAACGTTGTTACTCGTGGTAAATTCCGTTTGTGGTTGCGCAGCAGGAAACATGCGCCCGGGAGTCAAAATGTCTTTAAACCATACCAATATACCCGCGAGACTATGTACGGTTTTTGCAGGCTATGATACAGAAGCCACACAACAAGCGCGCAAGTACTTTTTGCCCTACCCTCCATCGTCGCCTTCAATTGCTCTGTTTCATAAAGGAGCGTTAGTGCATTTTATTGAGCGACATCATATTGAAGGGGTAAGCGCAGCTTTAATCGCAGAGAATTTGCAAGCAGCCTACGACGAATATTGCTCGTGAAAAAGGGGTTTTATTTAAGTTCTTGTTCTACGTGCAAGCGAATTATCAAAGAGATAAATTTTCCTTCTGATCTTGAGTGGATTGACATTAAAGAAAACTCAATCAATGAAAAAGACCTAGATGCAGTTCGTTCAAAAATGGGATCATACGAAGCTTTGTTTTCTAAAAGGGCGGTTAAATATGCTGAAACGAAACCATTCTTAGTGGATGAATCTGCCTATAGAGAAAGGTTGCTAAAAGAGTATACTTTTCTCAAAAGGCCAGTAATTGTATATGACGATTTTATAAGTGTTGGAAACGACGCTAAAACGATTCAACAATTGACCTTGAAGTTTAGCGCTTCAAAAACTTAAGCAGTTTACGTTCGTTTCTTAAAATCAAAAGGATATAACCGAAAATCAGCAGGTTTCCAACGAAAAAAACGCTGAGGTTATAATCACGTAGGCGGATGTTCATGCCTAAACGGAAAAAGCTAAAAACGCTGTAAATAAAGATAGCAGCGCCGATGTAAAGAAAAAACTTGCGGGTATTGTAGGGAATCGGGTAATGTTTTTGTCCAAGGTAGTAGGACAAGGTCATTTGAGCCGCGTAAGCAATTAAAGTTGCCCAGGCACTGGCCACATATCCGAAAGCAGGAATAAATAAGAAATTAATAGCAAGGGTAATACCCGCTCCAAATAAGGCGATGTAAGCACCGAATTTGGTTTGATTGGATAATTTGTACCACACACTTTGATTGTAATAAATCCCTAAAAACACATTGGCCAATAATAATATTGGAACAACGTCGAGCCCCTCATAATAAGCCTCATTTCGAATAAACCATTTGAAAGCCCCTATATTGATAGAGACCACTAAAAACACGATGCAGACAATCGCTATGAATACATTCATAACTTTAGAAAAAACCGCCTCTCGATCAAGATTTTTTAATTGAGAAAAGAAGAAGGGTTCTGCGGCATAACGGTAGGCCTGCAGGAGAATACTTACGAGCATGGCTAATTTATAACATGCGCTGTAAATACCTACTTGGGAAGTGGCATACTCAAGAGAATTGGGGTCGGATGGGTGGTACAGCAATTGCTTTAAAAGTATGCGGTCGATGGTTTCATTGATGATTCCAGCAAAACCCGCAATAACTAAAGGGAGAGCATAAATCAACATGGATTTTACCAAGGGCCAATCAAAAGTAAACTTAAGGGGACGTAGGATATCGCTTACCAAAAAGAGCTTTACTGCGGAAGAACACAAATTGGCAATTAGAATGAAGAGAATGCCTTCTTCTGGGCGTTCAGGATTAAAAAACCCTAATAAAAAGATTAAATTTAAAAGAATATTAGTGCCGATAGCGCTGAACTGAATCAATACAAATTTTCTAGCACGGTTTTCTGCCCTTAGCTTTGCTAAGGGAAGGGATGCAACGGCATCAAGGCACACAATTGAACCTACAATTAGGATGAACTCAGCGTGGTCTTCATACAGCATCCATTTCGCTATTATGGGATTGCTGAGGTAGATTCCCAGAAAAAAAAGAATATTTAAAAATAAGACCGGAAAGAAACTGTTATTAAAAACATGGTCGGGTTTATCATGGTTTTGAATGAAACGAAAGTATGCTGTTTCCATTCCCAAGGGAAGTAAAACGACAAGAAATGCGATGTAGGCATAAAGATCGGAGAGAACGCCGTAATCTGCGGGCTTTGCAAAAACCGCGGTATATAATGGAACCAAAAGATAGTTTAATAATCTACCAAGAATACTCGGAAGACCATATAGTGCCGTTTGACTAAAGAGTTTAGAAATAGGTGAGGCCATTATCCTCTAAAGTTGGCTTTTTCTTTTCTAAGAAAAGCTTGGGTTCCCATAATAAATTCGTTGGTACCAAAACAAGAGGCGAAAGAGTCAATTTCAACCTCGTAGCCATTCAATTGGTTATTAAACCCTGCGTTCACGGATTGAATCGCTTTTTCAAGGGCATTTGGAGAATTCTTTAAAATTTTCGACGCGATTGAAGTGACGGAGGACTTTAAATCAGATGGCTCTACTACAGCATTCACCAAGCCCCAATCTTTAGCTTGTTCTGCTCCAATCATTTCCCCTGTAAAGATGAGCTGATTGGCTCTACCTCGACCAATGAGCAAAGGGAGTCGCTGTGTGCCTCCGTACCCAGGAATAACTCCCAACGAAACCTCAGGAAGCCCCATTCGCGCATTCGAAGAAGCGATACGAATATGACAAGCCATGGCTAGTTCGAGACCTCCACCTAGGGCAAAACCGTTCACGGCCGCAATAACAGGTTTATTCATTTGTTCGATAAAATTGAAGAGCTGATTTTGTCCGCTAAGGGCTAATTCCCCTCCTTCCGACACAGAGTAATCTGCAAATTCTTTAATGTCTGCACCCGCTACAAATGACTTTTCTCCCGACCCAGTGATGCAGACTACGCCAATGGATGAATCGTTACGGTAAGCGGTTAACGCTTCGTTTAACTCAGCAATTGTCGTTCGGTTTAACGCATTTAATTGTTCAGGACGATTAATTATGATCCAACCAACTTGTTGTTCTCTTTCGGTAATGATATTTTGTGACATCGATGAATTTTTTATAAAAATAAAGGTTTTTTCGCAGGTTGATTCCACGTTGAACAAGGACTCATCCGACATTAAACGAATAACATTCGAACAAAAACGAATAATAACCAACTACTATACGTTATCGCTCCAATCTTTGCAAAGATCAACGAGGAAAACCTCATAAACCAATGTTAAACTTTAAAAACAAAAAAATGATGAATCAATTAAGAAATAAAGTAAGTCTTATGGGGCGCTTAGGAAGCGCTCCAGAAATTAACAACTTCGAGTCTGGTAGAAAACTAGTCCGTTTCTCTTTAGCCACAAACGAGAGGTATAAAGATAAAACAGGAGAGTGGCAAGAAGAGGTACAATGGCATACCATTAACGTTTGGGGCAAGATTGCCGATCGGGCAGAGAAACTCGACAAAGGACAAGAACTCCTATTGGAGGGAAAGATTGCCTACCAATCCTATGAAAACGCGAAGGGGGAGAAAAAATACAGTACCGTTATAGAGGCCAGTGACTTTATGTTGTTGAACAAATCTGCATTAGAAGTAAAGTAATGAATTATGTTTCTTTAATCGGCACGATGGAAAACTTTCCTAAAATGGATGAAATGAACGGCGGAATACGCTGTTCTAGATTTAAGCTTGTTACCCAAACAAACATGCTTGATAGGCAAGGAAAGGCCAAGAAAATTCAGCAAAAGCATGATGTGTTCGCATGGGGAAAATGGCAACAAATAATCCGCCAAGTAGGTGAGCCAAATTTAAAAATTGCGGTTGAAGGAAGGTTGGTTAACCGATACATTCGATGGAATGGGCGGCCCATTAAAATTACCGAAATTGAAGTAAATGATTTGTTAGTAATGTAAAACATACGCGGGATAAGTGTTGTACTATTAGATCTTGCGCTTATCCCCTCAATTATAGATAAAAATGAATAATTATGTGACGATCGTTGGAAGTATATCGCGCTGCCCATCAGTCATTGAGTTTGAAGATGGAAGTAAAGTCGCTAGGTTTTTGGTTACGACGCCGAAGGTTTATCGAAAGAACGACGGAAAGTATAGTTCCCGTTTGGATTGGCATCGTGTTTTTGCCTGGGGGAATATGGCCTCGTTTGTTGAGAATCATGCGGAAGTTGGGAAGAAGGTGGCCATTCATGGTCGTCTAGTGAACAGGAAGTTCTTGGATCAACAAGGTAAACAAAGGAGTTCGACTGAGGTAGAACTGAGGCAAATCATAGGCCTTTGATTTTATGGAAAAGAAAGCCCGGATTACCGGGCTTTTTTAATTAAAACCGATAATCATTGAAAATAGGAGAACGAATTCCTATGGTTGGAGTAAATGTAACATGCGTAAGGTTTTTGTTTCGAGAATAAATAAGGAATAGCTCTCCAAATAATTCAGTAAAATTCAATGATTTAAACGTGAAGGATAGAGAAAATCTGGATTTTAAAAAAGTAGTTTTGTTTCCTTGAAGTAAAACCACGCCAACATCAAATGGACGGCTGGTGTATGGCAGAAAGATATTACTTCCGTAATTAATGGCAGAAGTATCTATTCCTTGACTCCCGATGGAAAATTCACCAAGAAAAGTCCAAGCGTTTTTTGCTATTTTGAATTGAGAAAACACCTCTTTGAAATTGGCGCCTAATGGATGGGCGAGTACTTGGGATGCATGTGTGTAACTTAACGCATCACCTAGATGGGCATATGTATATGGTCGAGCGGCGTTAACCTCAATTCTCCATTGATATTTTATCTTGTTTCTCAGGCCGCGGCATTTAATTCCCAATTGACCGGCATATTTATTGCCCCAATATTGGGATTTATTTAAAAGGGCGCTTAACAAGAAATCATCAAGCATAAATTGGCCATATAGCTTGATATTAGTAGACAACCTAAAGGAAGCCCCCAAACCGATCAGAACATTATCACCCGAACCTATAGCATATTCTTGGGGGCGGATCACCATAAAGGGATTTAAATACGAGGGATCAAAAGAACGGTTGGTAATCGTATCACCGCTATTGAATACCACGGATTCAAAAAACTGAAGGTCAATTTTCTTTCCAATGGAGCAATTAAAAAAATGGGTTGTTTGGAATTTGTTTTGACCGGAATTATTCCATAAATAAGCGAGCATCGCCTGATAATTCAAGGGCCCAACATTAAACCGGGTTGAAATAAAGGGGTACGGTTTTCCAAAGTCAGAAAGAAAAAGGGAGCGCGCTCCTTCCCCGTAAAAATTTCGGTCGAACCCGATTTGTGCGTTAAAATACTTGGAGGGCTTAATTCCGAGACGAACTCCAGGATCTACTTGAAACAAGGACGGTTTTAAAATATTTACTCCGTTTGCATTGAATATGGAGTGGTTGGAATAAAGGCCAATAAATGAGCTAAACCGCATAAAAAACATCGATTTTTCAAGGTCTATATGAAGCCCTCCTCGCAATTTGCCTTGCACGGGGTTTTCCGCTTGAAATCCCATGTCCATTAATGGAATAAGACGTTTAAAAGATCCGGTAATGGGGGTTGCGTGTATTGCCGGAAAGACGGGAAATCTATCGGGTTTTCTTAAACTATCGTGCGGCGAGTCTTGATTTAAGAATCCAAGGGATTGTGCGTGCACCCCCGCATTAATCCCCAAAAAACCGATCAAGAACAATAATCTAATATACATGATGATTGGGGAAGAGGGCTGTTTTAACACCAAAAGTGAATAGCGTTGTTTTTGACATGATATTTCCATAGCGGAGATCGCACAAGGAAAAAACAACGCACTGCGCAGCTGGATTAACCATAAAACCCATTTCTACTACGGCATGCGCCACTTGGTTTTCTGGCGAAAAAGTTTCTTTGAACAAGATATTTTTACCAGCACTAGCCGTATAATATTGCAGGATAAGATCGACGTATAAACGCTTGTAGCCCAACCTGCCTGTTAACAATAATTCCCTCGTACCATTGCCCATTAGGGAACCTAAAGGAAGGTTATTGTTCGTAAAACTTAAGGCATAGTTTTCGCCGTAAAACGAATCACCGACTCGTAGAAAAGCCATATTCAGCCTTAAAGTAAGGGAGTGTTTTAAAATCGGTTGAAAATTTACACCGAGTTGGTAGCTAAGGGCTTTTTTCTCAAAGCCCCGTAAAAACCCCTCACCGTAGATTACAAAATTAGTAATGGGCTCAATTCTACCGACAACCCCCCATTGTGGTAAGGAAACACGGGTTTTAGCCAACCCGTCTAGTCCAGGTAAAGGAATCCAATACCATGATGAAACAGGACGCTCCTGAATGCTATCGCCTCCTTCCCAAATCGTTTGGTAGACGATACCTGCGCTGTATTTTTTACGTGAATATATTAGAGCATTCATTGAATATCCTTTTTTGTAATAAGGACTTTCTACGTTGGCATATTTTGGTTTTCGTATGAGATCAAACAATCGGCCTTTCATGAAAAGGTACTGAAGGTGCGGTTTAATTTTAATGGAGCCTCCAATTAGGGCGACTTGATTGTGGTTAGACCAAAATAAGGACCGAAATCCGTCACCAAGTCGTAGATTTCCATTTCCTCCAATCAAGGAAATACACTTAGATATTTCCCACTGCATGCTTCCTTGAGAATACGCATAGTCGAATCCGGAGCCTTTAAAAACCTTGGTTCTTCCCCCTCCGGGAACCATTCCGTTTTGCTGATTATACGCGTTGGCGCCGGGATAAAATTCGCCGTGTGATTCAATGAAAAAGGTTTGGTATTTTGCTAAAAAGGCTTGATTTTCCATAATCATAGCGAAGCAAGAAAAGCGCTTGTACCCGCCCGTTATCAATAGGCCTCGAGAATTTTGATGTTTCCACCCATCCTGTCCGATTTCTTTTCCAGCCCAAAACGTAAAAATGGGTGTAGCACTTACCATTGCATTAAGGCTGTCTTTGTAGGAGAGAAGGTAAAGCGAATCGTACTTAAAAAAACCTTTTTTTTTCTGAGACGTATTCCATTGTTGCAGCCCTAAGTCAAGCCAACTTTTCGAGGTTTTTTGAAGGTTGTTTGGTTGATAAACGAGATTTTGTCCCAGCAATGGCCAAGAAAATAAACTCAAAAACAGCGCAACATAAACCCTAATTTTCACAACTCGAATTAAAGCACCATCTCGGGAACAGATTTCGGAATAACGAGCGCCCCTTCTGTTTTGGCTACAATTTCTTCTACAGATACACCGGGGGCTCTTTCCAAAAGATGAAAAGAACCGTTTTTGATTTCAAGAACCGCAAGTTCGGTCACTATTTTTTTGACACAAGCGACCCCTGTAAGCGGGAGAGAACAGGTTTTCAGCAATTTTGATTCACCGGCTTTGTTGCTGTGCATCATCGCCACAATGATGTTTTCTGCCGAGGCAACTAAATCCATGGCGCCGCCCATGCCCTTAACCATTTTTCCGGGAATCTTCCAGTTGGCAATGTCGCCGTTTTCAGAGACCTCCATTGCTCCAAGCACCGTAAGCTGTACGTGTTTTCCACGAATCATAGCGAACGAAGTGGCAGAATCAAAAAAGGCCGCGCCGGATTTTACCGTTATGGTTTGCTTTCCTGCATTGATTAAATCAGCATCTTCCTCTCCATCAAAGGGAAAGGGGCCCATTCCTAATACGCCGTTTTCCGACTGAAACTCAACGGATAATCCTTCGGGAACATAATTCGCCACCAAGGTGGGTATTCCAATGCCTAAGTTAACGTACCAACCGTCGCGCAATTCTTGTGCGATGCGTTTGGCTATACCAATTTTATCTAGCGCCATAATTATCGTGTTCTTACGGTTCGCTGTTCAATGCGCTTTTCAAAGACTTCTCCTTGAAAGATACGCTGAACAAAAATTCCCGGAGTGTGAATAAAATTTGGGTCCAAAGTTCCTGCAGGAACAAGCTCTTCTACTTCTGCAACGGTGATTTTTCCGGCCATGGCCATCATGGGGTTGAAGTTCATGGCGGTTGCTTTGTAGATAAGATTCCCTTCAGTATCTCCTTTCCAGGCCTTTACAATCGCAAAATCTGCAGTTAAGGCGTGTTCAAGTATATGTGGTTTGTTGTTGAACATTCTAACCTCCTTACCTTCTGCTACTTCCGTTCCAAAACCAGCAGGAGTGAAAAACGCGGGAATACCAGCTCCTCCTGCTCGGCAACGCTCCGCCAAGGATCCTTGTGGAATTAAGTCGACCTCTAATTCACCGGATAGCATCTGACGCTCGAACTCATCGTTTTCTCCTACATAAGAGCTGATCATTTTTTTAATTTGTCTCCCTTGAAGCAACAAACCAAGGCCGTAGTCATCTACCCCGGCATTATTGGAAATGCAGGTTAAATCCCGCACCCCCATTTTAACGAGTTCTTTTATAGCGTTTTCAGGGATTCCACACAACCCAAAACCGCCAAGCATTAGGGTCATCCCACTTTTGATGCCCTTTAAAGCACCTCCAACATTTGGTACAACTTTATTCATAATTAAAATCCTTCTGGTTCTCCAAAATTGTGAGGAGCATCTGTTTCATCGACATCTTCTGGGTTCAGAGCTTCGGAGCAATCATATAACTTAGGATCATAATCTGGAGGTTCTTGGAACCCTTTGTTGATTGACAAAGATAAAACAGGGTCGGCATAGGCGCCCTTCATATAATATCCATAAATAGGCAGCGCCATTCTTGCTCCTTGTCCCCAATTCATGGATTGAAAACGAACGGAGCGATCCTCTGCCCCAACCCAAACTCCGGTAACGAGGTCTTGGGTAATTCCAATAAACCACCCATCGGAGTTGTTTTGGGTCGTTCCAGTTTTACCTGCTGTAGGAGGAATAGGGCCGTATTTTCCACTTCTTAAACTAGCACCGGTACCCATGGTTATTACGCCTTGCATCATTTTTAAAACCTCATACGCAACCGTAGAATTTAGGGCCTGATCGGATTGTGGCGAGGAGGAATATATCACTTTTCCGTTCCGGTCTTCGATTCGTTCTATGGTGGTTGGTCGGGTGTAAATCCCTTTGTTGGCAAAGATGCATTGTGCAGCAACAAGTTGGAATAAGGAAAGATCCATACTTCCTAAGCACATGGAAGGAACCACATCGTTCGGATGGAGGTTAATCTCCATTTTACGAAGCAGTTTTTCAATTTCAAAGGGGCCGCCTTCTCGTAATACAGGGTTGAATCTTCCCATTCGAGCCATAACTGCTACCGTCGTTGGATTGGAAGATTGCGCTAAGCCCATTTTCACGTTTCTTGCGATGGATCCCTCGGGACAATACTTGCCGACAACCTTGTTATTTGGATCCACTAAGTCGACACAATATTCTCCAGAATTAAACGAGGTACAGGGATTAACAACTTTCAGCGCAAGCGCGGTCGCGTACACAAAGGGTTTTATGGTAGAGCCAACTTGACGTGCTCCTTGTTTGACATGATCGTACGAAAAATGCTTGAAGTTTGTACCCCCAACCCAGGCTCGCACATATCCAGTTTGAGGGTCAATGGTGATGAGACCAGCATGAAGAAAAGCTTTATAGTAGCGAATGGAGTCATTTGGAGTCATCACGGTGTCGATTTCACCTCGCCATGAGAAGACAGACATGTTCGTGGGAACTTCGAAGGTGGACAAAATTTCTGATTCCGAAAGGCCTTTTTCCGCTAAGGCTTTGTAACGCGCGGAGTTTTTTCGAGCGCCGCGCAAAATTTGGGCGACCATGTCTTTAGAAATGTCATTGGAAAAGGGGTAGTTTTTCAATCCGCGATTGTTCGAGTTGAAGGCCGGTTGTAAGGATTCTTTGATGTGTTTTTCTACCGCTGCCTCGGCATGTTTTTGCAGTCGAGTGTTAAGGGTCGTATAGATTTTCAACCCATCTCGGTAAATATCGTAAGGCTGTCCATCATCTCGAACGAATTTATAGGTGCCATCGCTGTTTTTTGAGTTCAGCAAATCAGTTACTTCTTTTCGCAAAACTTCTCTAAAGTAGGGAGCAATTCCTTCTTTATGATCGACTACTTGAAAATTAATTTTAAGCGGTTTTTTGATCAGACGTTCGTATTCTTCCCGAGACAATTTGTTTTTAATATCAGAGTTTCCGTCTGAGGAATTGCGGTACCACTGAAACAACACTTGGTTTCTTCGTTCAACTGCTTTTATTGAGTCTTTTTCTCGAGCTTGTTTTACCTCCTGTGAAGTGACCGCATCAATGGAGACTCTTTTTTTCTTGCTGATTATTTTACGATAGGGTTTAATCGTGAATGCATAAGGATTGAACAATGAAGGATTTTTACACATCCCCACGAGCATAGCGGCTTCTTCAGGAGCAAGATTTTTGGGGTGTTTGTTGAAGTAAACTTTTGAAGCATTGTATATGCCCACGGCATTGTATAAAAAATCAAATTGATTTAAATACATCGTAATGATTTCTTCTTTTGTATAACGCGCTTCGAGCCGAACGGCAATAATATTTTCTCGGGCCTTCTGATTTATTCGGGTTAAGACCCCGGCATTGGGGTTGTCGGTGAATAGTTTTTTAGCAAGTTGTTGGGTAATAGTAGAGGCGCCGCCAGAACCACCGAGAGAGCTAAAGGAACGGGCTAGAGCCCTGAAATCGACGCCGCTATGGGCATGGAATCTTTCGTCTTCCGTGGCCACCAAAGCATCAAACACAAAAGGAGAAATATCGCGATATTCTGCATTGGTTCTATTTACTTTCCAAAGGCGGCCTATGGTGTCTCCCATTTGACCTAGAATCAATGATGCCTGTAACTCTGGCGGATTGTCTAACATGGAAACTGGAGGTAATTTATCTTCCGTTTGCATGACAAGTAGTCCGAAGGTTAACAGCAGCGGCAATAAACCGATAAACCAAAGCACGAGGGTAAAACGCTTCTTGAAAACAACCGTCAACATAACTTATTTTTTATAAAAGTAGTATTTATCTTAGTACGTCCTTTCTGTGGCTATCTAGATTTAGCAAAATGAAAAACATTAACGAAAAGGATAGTAAGGAGGAGCCTCCATAGCTCATGAGAGGCAAAGGAATACCAATAACAGGCGCTAATCCAATGTTCATTCCAAGATTAATGGAGAAATGGTAGAAGAAAATGAAACCAACACAATTGGCGTATACGCGCGAAAAAACCGATCGTTGACGTTCAGCAATTTGAAAGGTCTTGAGGATAATAAAGGTATTTAATACAATAAAAACTAGAGAACCAGCAAATCCCCACTCTTCGGCAAATGAACAAAAAATAAAATCCGTTTCACTTTCCGGAACATGATTCGTTCGGGTGCCTGAAATAGATGCTTCAAAAAGGCCTTTTCCAAATCCTCCTCCAGAGCCAACAGCGGTCATGGCGCGGTTGCGATTATAGTCGGAACCATTAGGGTCCTCGTCTAAGCCAAGTAAAAGCTCAATTCTTTTCTTTTGATGAGGTGCTGCAACTTTTTCAAAAAACAGGGTGATGAAGCCAATAAAAAAGAAACAAAAAAGTGTTGAGCTTATGAGAATCGTAAAGCTTTTAACGCGCGTTCTTCGATAGCCAAAAAGCCAAATACCCCCAGAAATTAACATAAAAAGAAGGGAAATAACAACATACAGCAAACCGTATCCCGAAAGGGGTATTCCCACAACAACAAAAGAACTGCTGGACAAATACAGGGTTAAAAAGCCAAGGAGGGTTATGAAAAAGAAAAAGGGGATAAAATGTTCGCCTAGCCAAGTGGATTTTAAAGGGGTTTTAATAAACCGTCGAATAAGGGGTATGATAAGCGGATCGAAGGAAACGCCTTCTCGATATAGAACAAAGAAAAAGGAGCTGAAAACAATTAGCGTTCCAGCATCGGGCTGCAAGAAAATAAGGAAACTTGGGACCATGATAATTCCCATAAATTGAAAAACGCCTCGAATTTCTTGAAGCTTTATATTCTGTTGTTCTACCCATTTCGCCAAGAATAGCGCCGTAGAAATTTTAGCGAATTCCGCGGGCTGTATCCCGAGACCAGCAAACCCCAACCAAGCTCGAGCCCCATTTACTGGGGGCATAAATAATACTAAAACCAGTAAAAAAAGGGTAAAAAAATAGAAATATGCGGAATAACCACGAAAATACTCTGCATCAAAAAGGAGCACAAAAAAACCAATAAATAAAGAAGCTAAAAGCCAAAGGGTTTGTTTACCGTATTTTGCTCCCCAATAGGAAGTATCTACAGCGTCATTGAATGTTGCTGAATAGACCGTAAGTATACCAATAGACATTAGGAGTATTAGCGCAATTAACAGCCCTAGATCAATTTTATATACGGGGTTTTTAATTTCTCTCATAGTATTCTCAAGGCTTAATTCCCGGCAAGAATTGCGTTAATAATTGAAGCCTCTTTTGATGGGTTGCAGATTTTTTTACGCAGGTATTTTTCAAGCATTAGTCCCGCGATCGGCGCAGCCCATTCGCCTCCTGCGCCTGAATTTTCCACAAAAACAGCAAGAGCGATTTTAGGATTTTCCATTGGGGCAAAGGCAATAAATACGGAATGGTTCTTTTTTCCTTTACCGTTTTGAACCGTTCCCGTTTTGCCACACACTGTAAAGTCTTCGCTCCGAGCGTTTTTCCCCGTGCCTCCGGGTTCATAGACCACTCTTCTCATTCCTTCGATCACCGGTTCAAAGTGCTTAGGGTCAATAGGGGTCACTTGTTTTTTAAGATATTTTGCTAATGGACCTTTCGCTCCAATGGATTTTACAAAATGGGGAGTAATGAACCATCCGCGGTTGGCAATCATTGCAGCAATATTGGCCATTTGAATCGGGGTTAATTTTACTTCTCCTTGGCCGATTGATATAGACCGGATCGTCGAAAATGCCCAAGCATTTTTTCCTAGGTACTTATCGTAGTATTCAGGATTGGGAATCAAACCTCCTCGCTGACCGTTAATGTCGATATCGATATCTAATTTGTGCCCCAATCCAAAAGCACGCATGTAAGAGGACCATTTTTCCAAACCAATAGCAGCGTCTGCGTATAAATTTTTGGATTTATTGGGCTGTATGACGCGCCTTACAGCAGCATAAAAATAGGGGTTGCAGGAATATTGAATCGCTTTAATAATGGAAGAAGGTGCCGGGTGGTTATGACAACCTACCACAGATTTATTACAGCTAAAAGAACTATTGATAGATACAGCATTTTCCTGCAAACAAATCAACGATTGCAGTAATTTAAAAATAGATCCTGGTGGGTATTCCGCTTGAAGTGGTCGCGCAAAAAGAGGCAGGTTGGGGTTTTGGCTTAGTATAGGATAATTTTTACTAATGGTTTTTCTTCCAGAAAGCAAATTAGGGTCATAACACGGCGCCGAAACCATGGCTAAGATTTCTCCAGAGCTTGGTTCAATAGCAACAATACACCCTTTTTTATGGTTCATCAAAAGCTCTCCATAGGCTTGTAAGTCAATATCAATTCCCGTGATTAATTCAGGAGACTGCTCCGCTTGTATATCATATTTTTTGTTGGCATAGGGATGAAGCACATTGTTGGAGGCGTCGGTAACAACATAATGAACTCCTTTGACACCCCTTAAAATGCTTTCATAGGAACGCTCAATACCCGAGCGACCAATGTTCATTCCGGGGCTGTAAAAGCGATCTTTTTCGATTTCTTCACGGTTCACCTCGTTGAGGTACCCAAGAATGTTCGCAGCATTAGGGTATGGATAATATCGCTTACTTGACGGAGCTTCATAGAAACCAGGGAAGCGCATTAAATGAGGTGTGATTTGAGAAATTTCACTAAGACTCAAATCTTTGAGAAAGGGATACGGTTGGTCTTTTCGATAGTTTTGTTCAAGTTTTCCAGAGGACTTGTTCTTGTAGACCCCTTCGTTAGCAACAATGTCCTTGAATCGCTGAGCGACTTCTTCTTTAGTCCAACCAATAAGTTTAGCAAACGCAATGGTATCAAACGAACCCATTTTTGACTCAACCATCATTAAATTATAGGTAACATGGTTGATAACCAGGGCTTTTCCATTTCGATCTTTTATAATGCCTCTAGGAGGCACAATTTCTTTTCGCTTCTCCGCGATTTCTGTTGCCCTTTTTTCCCACGAAGAATCCAACAATTGCATGTAAACCAATTTAATGGAAAAAGAAACAGAAGTCAATAATAACAAGCCAAGGGTAAGATATTTTCGGTTTTCCAAACTCATTTTTTGGCATTAACTCCTACGTAGAAATATTGAAAAAGGAGAGTGAAAGCAAGGGAATATAAGAAGGAAGAGAAACTATTTCGTAAAATGAGGCCTATCTCAGAAATTCTAAAAATTTCAAGTAGAAAAAACCAGATAAAAAATGAAAAAGAGAGCAAAGAATAAACAGATAAAAACCAAACCCAACCCATTTCCCGAATGGAAGGGGTTTTTGTTCCATCGTATTCCTCTTTTGAACGAAACCAGTTAAATACTATTGGCCTCATAAATGAAAAGAAAACAAGCGCAGAGGCATTTAGCCCAAAAGTGTTCATGAACATATCTAAAATCATCCCGAGCGTAAAACCTATAATAAGCAAAAGGAAGGGAGGTGTATCAAAAGGGAGGAGCATAATAAACAGTGGGGCAATAACCAACTGTCCACCAAAAGGTAAATCAAGTTGATTCAACACAAAAACTTGAAAAACAACCACCAATAAGGCATACCAGAAATAACGAAGGAAATATAACATGAGTTAATTGGTATCGGTGGGTATTTTATTATTCAAATCTACAAGTTCTTGTTTTAAAGGAGAAACCACGACATAAACAGCGCTCAAATTTCGATAATCTTCCCAAAAAGACAATTCTAGATTCCAAAGGGATTGTTCTTCAATGGGGTACTTTGCACTTACTCTTCCAAGGTAAATACCTTTTGGATAAATACCATCTCCTCCTCGAGTGTACACATTGCAACCAATGGAAACTTTATAATCCCGGGACACCCCTGTGATAGTACCTTTTGTGGGGCTTTTTCCATCCCACTTTAGTATTCCAAGATATTGTTGTTTTCCAACAAGAACGTTCGTGTTATTTTCATGGGTTAATACGGTTTTCACCAAGCAAAAGTGTTCACCAACATTATAGACAACCCCAACGACCCCTCTCGGTGAAATAACCCCCATGCCCGGCTTGATGCCTTGTAAGGACCCCACATCAAGGGTAAAATAGTTATTGCGTTGGCTACAAGAACTTTGAATTACAGTTGCAGAAATATAAGTGTATTGTTGATGAAAAATGGAGTCATTGACCGAGGCTGAGTCTCGTTGAAGGGCGTATTGACTGTTTTTTAAGGCTTTTCTTAACTCTGCGTTTTCGCGCGCTAACCGTTCATTTTCAACGTCTAAATCAAAATAACTAGTGATATCATGGCTCCATTCTAATACCGTTCCGGAAAAAGAGGATGCACCGCTAATAAAAACGCTGTTGGGATATACTAAGGTTTGAAAGTATACCACAAAACATAAAATTTGTAAGAAAAGAAATAAAAAAAACAACCGAGCTCGCCTAAGAAAGGCCAATAATTGACTCATGTAGCAAAAGTAACAAAGTCAGCGTTAATTACAGGCTTAATCCTTAATGAGAAATTGATATTTATCAATGTTCTTTAAAGCAATACTTGTTCCAAGAGCTACAGCGCGCAACGGATTATCTGCGATGTGAACTGGAAGCTTCGTTTTTTCTTGAATACGCAAATTCAATCCCCGCAGCATTGAGCCCCCCCCAGCTAGGTAAATACCTGTTTTATAAATATCTGCGCTTAGTTCAGGGGGCGTTGAAGCAAGGGCACTCAAGATAGCCTCTTCAATTTTGGCAATGGTTTTATCCAAAGCAGAAGCAACTTCGTCGTGAGTAATAAGAATTTCTTTTGGTATCCCCGATAGCAAGTCTCTACCTCGAACCGCAAATGGCGGTGGTGGATCTTCTAGCACAGGAATTGCTGCGCCTACTTCTATTTTAATCTGTTCGGCAGTGCGCTCGCCAATCAAAATATTGTGCTGCCGGCGCATGTATTCTTCTATATCGTTCGTAAAGTCGTCTCCAGCAATACGAATGGATTTATCAGAAACTATACCTCCTAAGGCAATTACAGCAATTTCCGAAGTGCCTCCACCGATATCAATGATCATGTTTCCGGTAGGCTCCTCTACGTCAATTCCGATTCCAATGGCAGCAGCCATAGGCTCATGAATAAGATAAACCTCTTTTGCTCCTGCGTGCTCTGCGGAATCGCGCACGGCACGTTTTTCAACTTCTGTAATACCCGAGGGAATGCAGATGACCATCCTTAAGGTTGGCTTAAAAAAGCCGCGGCCAGGATTTATCATTTTAATCATGCCCCGGATCATTTGTTCCGCGCTTTGAAAGTCTGCAATAACCCCGTCTTTTAAGGGGCGAATGGTTTCAATAAGTTTGTGTGTTTTACCGTGCATTTGTTGGGCTTTTCTACCTATTGCTACGATTTGACCGGTTTGGATATCTCTAGCAACAATGGAAGGCTCATCCACCACCACTTTATCATTCCAAATAATTAACGTGTTTGCTGTCCCTAAATCGATAGCAATCTCTTGTGTAAGAAAACTAAATAACCCCATTCTGCTCTTGCTGTTTAATTGAGTTCGAAGTTATGGAAATTCTTTCAAAACAAAAATTAATGTTTGAAATGGCGGATTCCTGTAAAAACCATGGATATTCCTGCATTGTCACAGGCATCAATGGATAATTGATCTTTTATTGATCCCCCTGGTTGAACAATGCTGGCTATTCCTGCTTCATGCGCAAGCAAAACACAATCGGGAAAAGGGAAAAAGGCATCGCTGGCCATTACAGCGCCGTGGAGATCCAGGTTAAAATTTCGTGCTTTTTCAACGGCTTGTTTCAATGCATCTACACGAGAGGTTTGGCCCGTTCCAGAGGCCAATAATTGTTGGTTTTTTACAAGTATAATGGCATTCGATTTTGTGTGTTTTACAAGAATATTGGCAATAACCAAGTCGGAAATCTCCTCAGCGGTTGGAGTGGATTTCGTTTGAACACTGAAATCGTTTTCGGAGGGCTTGTGATCGTTGAACGATTGTACCAATTGACCCGTCAATGCAGTTCTTTTTTCCACAGAAGGAGGGTTGAAGTGCTTGGACTTCAGGATAATCCGGTTCTTTTTTTCAGCCAATAATTCCAAAACGCCGTCCTGATAATCAGGGGCAATTAATACTTCAAAAAACAAGGAATGCATCGTTTTAGCACAAGCAAGAGTAATCGGTTGGTTGGAAATTAATATGCCACCAAAAGCACTTAGCGGATCAGCCTCCAATGCACGTTGATACGAATCAAGCACCGAATGCGAAACTGCTAAGCCACAGGCGTTGGTGTGTTTTAGGATGGCAAAAACGGGTTTTTCCGCAGGAAAATCATGCATTAAACGGAAAGCAGCATCAATATCTAAAAGGTTATTATACGAGAGCTCTTTTCCATTAAGTTGAATGAAGGCCTCTTCAAGGTTTCCTTCGAAACAAGCATTTTGGTGGGGATTTTCACCGTATCGTAACGAAACACCTTCTGGGGCGATTGAGGAGGTAATGTAGTGTTGAATTTCTTGGTCGTAGATGCTAGTACGTTGAAAACCAAGTCCCGCGAAGTGGCGTCGCTCCTCCAATGTGGTATTACCTTCGTGCAATAGCAGCAGGCGTTCTAACTCTGGGTATTGATTTTTATCGGAAACAACGACAACGTCGTGATAGTTTTTGGCAGCAGCGCGAATGAGCGAAACTCCGCCAATGTCGATTTTTTCAATAATTTCTTCATGGCTTTTAGACGCTTTCAACGTTTCTTCAAAGGGGTAAAGGTCTACGATTACTAAGTCAATCGGTGGAATGGAATGTTGTTCCACGGTATTAACATCACTGCTCAATTGACGTTGGTATAGTATTCCACCAAAAACATGGGGATGGAGTGTTTTCACTCGCCCACCTAAAATTTCAGGAAAGGAGGTGATGTTCTCAACGCCAATAACCTCAACCCCGAGCGATTCAATGTGCTTTTGTGTTCCGCCAGTGGAATATAATGTTACGCCTAGGTTTGATAACAAACGAATCAAGGAGTCAATGCCGGATTTGTTAAATACGGAGATAAGCGCCGATCGAACGGTTACTAAGTGGTCCATCTATATCAAATACTATACTATCCTGAACACGCTTCGCAAGCATCCGGATTCTCCAAAGAACAGGCTATTGCAGCAAGATTTTCTTCGCTGCTAGCATTAACGGTTGGCTCCTCTACTACTTTTTTGTCAAGGGTGAACTTGATCGCATCTGTCGCGGCCTTTGTTCTCAAATAATACATTCCGGTTTTTAACCCTCTTTCCCATCCATGAAAGTGCATAGAGGTTAGCTTGCCGAAATTGGCGTTCTCCATGAAAATATTTAAGGATTGGCTCTGGCAAATAAAAGCTCCGCGGTCCGCGGCCAGATCTAGAATGGTCTTTTGGGAAATCTCCCATGCCGTTTTATAAAGATCTTTGATGTGCTGAGGTATTTCCGGAATGTTTTGTACCGATCCGTTGGCCGCCATAATTTTTTGCCGCATTTCTGGATTCCAAAGCCCCTCTTTAACTAAGTCTTTTAAAAGGTGTTTGTTAACAATGATGAACTCTCCAGAAAGAACTCGTCGAGTATAGATATTGGAGGTGTAGGGCTCAAAACACTCGTTATTTCCGAGGATTTGGGCTGTTGAAGCCGTGGGCATTGGCGCAACTAAGAGGGAGTTTCGTACGCCGTGGGCAATAACTTCTGCGCGTAATGCATCCCAATTCCAGCGAGCAGAAGGATTTTGACCCCAAAGATCGAATTGGAATTGACCTTGTGACAATGGAGATCCTTTGAACGTAGAGTAAGGACCTTCTTTAATCGCAAGATCTTTTGAAGCGGTCATCGCAGCAAAGTAGATGGTTTCAAATACGTCACGGTTCAAGGTTTTTGCTTCGGCTGACTCAAATGGATAACCTAACATAATGAAGGCGTCTGCTAGTCCCTGAACACCTAATCCGATAGGTCGGTGACGCAAGTTGGAATTTTTAGCTTCTTCTACCGGATAATAGTTCTCGTCGATTACTTTATTCAAATTCACCGCCGCTTGGTAGGTTACCTCATACAGTTTGTCGTGATCAAACGTTCCATTTTCCGTCACGAATTTAGGCAAGGCCAAGGAGGCTAGATTGCAAACAGCAATTTCATCGGGGGAAGTGTATTCGATGATTTCCGTGCACAAATTAGAGGATTTAATGGTGCCTAAGTTTTGTTGATTCGACTTCGCGTTCGCCGCATCTTTGTATAACATATATGGCGTTCCAGTCTCAATTTGCGATTCTAATATTTTAAACCATAAATCTTGAGCGTTGATGGTTTTGCGTCCCTTTCCTTCTTTCTCATATTTCATGTAAAGCTTTTCAAAGGCCTCGCTGTGAACATCTTCTAATCCAGGACACTCTTTAGGACACATTAGTGTCCATGTGCCGTTCTCTTTAACGCGCTTCATGAATAAATCGGGGATCCACAAGGCGAAAAACAAGTCTCTTGCCCGCTGCTCCTCTTTACCGTGATTTTTCTTTAGGTCTAAGAAATCAAAAATGTCTGCATGCCAAGGTTCTAAGTAGATGGCAAAGGAGCCCTTTCTTTTACCTCCCCCTTGATCTACATAGCGCGCAGTATCGTTAAATACCCGAAGCATGGGAACAATACCATTTGAAGTCCCATTGGTGCCTTTAATGTAAGAGCCTGTTGCCCTAATATTGTGAATAGATAAACCAATTCCTCCAGCGGATTGAGAGATACGTGCACAAGAGGACAACGTTTCGTAAATGCCTAAAATGCTGTCGTCTTTCATGGTAAGCAAGAAACAGGAAGACATTTGAGGCTTTGGAGTCCCTGCGTTGAAAAGGGTCGGGGTAGCGTGGGTAAACCATCCTTCTGACATCAAGTTGTAGGTAACAATTGCTGAAGGGATATCGTTTTTATGGATTCCCAAAGAAACCCGCATCAACATGTGTTGTGGGCGCTCAGCAATTTTATGGTCCAACTTCATTAGGTAAGAACGAATGAGTGTTTTAAAACCAAAGTAATCGTATTTAAAATCACGGTCGTAAATGATGCTGGAGTCTAATAATTCTCGGTTTTCTTGCACAATCTTATAGACATCTTCAGCCAACAAAGGCGCAGGCAATCCAGTTTTGGGGTCGATGTAGTGAAACAAGTCGGACATTACTTCCGAAAAAGATTTTTTAGTTTCCTTGTGCAGATTTGAAACCGCGATTCTTGAAGCAAGTAAAGCATAATCAGGGTGTTCGGTCGTTTTTGCAGCCGCAACCTCAGCGGCAAGGTTGTCCAGCTCTGGGGTTGTAACCCCATCGTACAAGCCCTCAATAACTTTCATCGCAACGGATTCCGGAGAAACAATAGGATCTAGTCCATAGCACATCTTCACAACACGCGCTGTGATTTTATCGAACTTAATAGCTTCTTTTCTTCCGTCTCTTTTAACTACGTACATTTTTTACTAGTATTTTTTTTAACAATTAACTTAAAATTCTTCGTCTAAACTAAATCTTGGTGTTTCTTTATCCGACAGGACACTGGCTTTTTGGTATTCACCAACCCTTCTCTCAAAGAAATTGGATTTACCTTGTATGGAGATCATTTCCATGAAATCAAAGGGATTGGTTGCATGGTATATTTTTTCGTTTCCAAGCTCAACCAATAAACGATCTGCAACGAATTCAATGTACTGGCTCATTAAATCGCTGTTCATGCCAATGAGCTTCACCGGTAAGGCATCGATAATAAATTCTTTTTCGATTTCTACGGCCTCTTGAATAATTTCCGCAACTTGGGAGGCAGGGAGTTTATTGACCAAATGCTGGGTGTAAAGAAGACAGGCAAAATCGCAATGAAGACCTTCATCCCTGGAAATAAGTTCGTTGGAAAACGCAAGTCCAGGCATCAAACCTCTCTTTTTTAACCAAAAAATCGAACAGAATGACCCTGAAAAAAATATGCCTTCTACGGCGGCAAATGCCACTAAACGCTCAGCAAAAGAGCCTTTTTCAATCCAACGAAGAGCCCAGTTAGCCTTTTTTTGAACACATTCTAAGGTGTCAATTGCATTAAACAACTTTGATTTTTCCGCAGAATCTTTAATGTATGTGTCGATTAATAACGAATATGTTTCAGAGTGGATATTCTCAATCGTTATTTGAAATCCGTAAAAAAACTTGGCTTCTGTATATTGAACCTCAGACAGAAAATTTTCTGCCAGATTTTCATTAACGATGCCATCTGAGGCGGCAAAAAATGCTAAGACATGTTTAACGAAATGCCTTTCATCGTCGTTTAATTGCCCCCAGTCGGTGAGGTCTTGTGATAAATCAATTTCCTCCGCCGTCCAAAAGCTCGCCTCTGCGCGCTTGTAGAAATTCCAAATATCGTCATGGACAATTGGAAATAACACGAAACGATTTTTGTTTTCTTGTAATATTGGTTCCATGGTTTATGGTTTCTTTTTAAACATTTACACTATAGCCGACAAGACTGACTCCCCACTAATTGAGGACCAAATCAAGCCATAAATACACCTTAACCTTTCTTGTTACAGAAGCAATTTACTTGCCTAAAATTCGTTTTAGAAAGGTTTACAAAGTTTCAAAAAAAAACACCTTCTAAAACCCTTCAAAAAAACCATTAACAAGAAACCTTATCTAACAACACGCCTCAAAGCCTTAACAGTGTTGGCCCCCGATGAATTATTAACAGAATTAAAAAGTTATTAAACTCTTTTAACCCTGATTTTTGATAACTGCGAGAAACCAAACAAGAGGCTCAAATCCTGTATGAAGTTCAATAAAAATACCGTACTAATTTTCTCAAAAAGAAATCGTTGTAAACAGCCTTTTGTTCAAAATCAATGAATATGAATGGTCGTAAAATATGTTGGATGAATTCTGTTTTTTCCAAGTTCATTTCTTCGGTGTTTTTAGATCGTTGTTTGCATTGCACCATCGATCTGGCACAAGGAGAATCTTTTCTTTGTTGCTTTTGCGAAGCAATGGTCGTCCGGCCATTACCTACAACTCAAGTAGAGGACTCCCTTACAGCCATAACTTCGTTTGTTGGGGCGTCGTTGAAAAAAGATGGACCAACTGAAACGTTGGTACATGCCTTGAAATATCATTCAGGGCGCGGCATAGGGCGAAAATTAGGATTGGAAATAGCATTAAACAACCCGAACATTATTTCTCCAGACGTATTGATTCCGGTGCCAATTCACCATAAAAAGCAGTTCAAAAGAGGATATAATCAAAGTTTATCCATCGCTGAAGGTTTGGGGGAGAGGCTCGGAGTTCCAGTTTGCAGTAACGCCGTGAAGAAAATATGCAATTCAAAGAGCCAAACAACACTTTCCCCAGAAGAAAGAAGACTCAACGTAGAAAAAGTTTTTTCTTGGAAAAAGGGCCTTGACCCCAGGATACGCCATGTAGGTATTGTAGACGATGTAATAACTACGGGTGCAACGGCATTAGCATTGGCAAAACTGTTAAAGACCCATTATAAAGAGCTTGATATAACTATCTTTGCTGCAGCAATGGCACAAGAATGACAGCACAAAAAGTTTTAGTGGTTGGCGGGGGCATCTCGGGTATTTCCATTGCGCACCAACTTGAAAAGAGAGGGGTGGATTATGTTGTGATGGACGATGACTTGAACCATTGTTCAAAAGTCGCCGTTGGAATGGTAAATCCCATGTCTTTTCGCAGGACACTTTTAACTTGGAGGGCCCAAGTGTGCTTTTCAGAAGCGCTAACATTCTACAGGGAGGCTGAAAATAAATCGAAATCCAGTTTTTGTCATCAGCATACGATTCGCCGTATTTTTTCCACCCAAGAAGAAAAAAACCTTTGGGAAGAGCGACTTGACAACGAGGAGTTTAAATCCTTTTTATGGCCATTAACGGTTGAAGACAACGATTACGGGGCCTTTGGTTCCGGAAGGGCTAAAGGGTTTTGGATTGATGCACAACAATTCATCAACAGCCAACGCGCCTATTTTGAGAATAAAGGAAGGTGGGTTCAAGAATCCTTTTTACAAGAAAAATTTGATCCCTTATCGGGGACCTATCAAGGCAACATCTATGATGCAGTAATTTTTTGCCTTGGATACCGCAACGATGAATTGCCTTGGTTTAAGGACGTGGCCGTTCAAAAAACGAAAGGCCAAGTCTTAACTGTGAAGTGGGATAATTCGGTACAAGCAGAATCCATCCATTCCAAGGCGTACGCGCTAGCGATTGGCAACCAAGAATTTAAGGTGGGTTCTACCTATGAGTGGAACGATGCGACAACGCATCCTACGGAGGAAGGCAAAGAGAGAATTTTAAAAAATTTTCAGTCTATTTCTAAAGATTCTGTTCGCGTGATGGCGCATGAGGCGGGTATTCGACCCACGTCCATCAACCGAAGGCCATTCGTGGGAAAGCATAGGAAATTTGAGAAGCTTTTTATGATGAATGGTATGGGCACAAAAGGATATTTGTTGGCGCCGAGATTCGCAAGAGAACTTTTGGATTTTTTGTTTTGCAACGAACCATTACCCGAGGAAGTTAACCCTTACAGAAATCTTGATTCTTCAAACTAAAGCGAAGAATTAATGCTTAATTTTGTTCATGAAAGAACCAAGTTACAAGGAAGCTTTTGAAGATTTACAACGAATTGTTGAAGAAATGGAACAAGGAGAAATCGGCATAGACGAATTGTCGATTAAAGTGCAAGAAGCAGCAAAACTTATAAAGTTTTGTCGAGCTAAATTAAAAGCAACAGAATTGGACGTAGACCAAATTTTAAAAGACCTAGAGGAAAACGAGAACACGAATCCATGACAGATCAACGGTACCAACAAAGGGGAGTTTCGGCGGGCAAGGAAGACGTACATCATGCCATTGCCAACCTCGACAAGGGTTTATTTCCTCAGGCTTTTTGTAAAATTGTTCCAGATTATCTAACACAAGACCCGTCCTATTGCGTCATAATGCATGCCGACGGGGCGGGTACAAAATCGTCCTTAGCTTATGCGTATTGGAAGGAGACAGGAGACCTAAGTGTATGGAAAGGCATTGCACAAGACGCGCTTATAATGAATATAGACGACCTGTTATGTGTGGGAGCCACAGGGCCGATTTTAGTTTCCTCTACCATTGGAAGAAATAAACATCGAATACCAGGAGAGGTTATTAAAACGATAATTGAAGGAACTGAAGAATTGCTCGCTCAACTGAGGGATTGCGGCATCGAAGTTTATTCTACCGGGGGAGAAACAGCCGATGTTGGTGATTTAGTTCAAACCATAATTGTTGACTCCACGGTGGTTTGTCGTATGAAGCGTAGTGAAGTTATTAGTAATCATACGATACAGCCCGGAAATATCATTGTTGGGCTGGCATCTTATGGCCAAGCAACCTATGAATCGTTTTATAACGGTGGCATGGGCAGTAATGGATTGACTTCAGCAAGGCATGATGTGTTTAACAAATCCTTAGCAATAAAATATCCAGAAACGTTTGACGCCGCGGTTCCGGAGGAATTAATCTATTCAGGAAGCAAGGAACTCAGGGATCCGGTGGAAGGAACGACCCGAAATACTGGACAATTGGTTTTGTCCCCTACTCGAACGTATGCTCCGATAGTGGCCGAAATTTTAAAAAATCACCGAGATAAAATTTACGGAATGGTTCATTGCTCGGGAGGGGGTCAGACAAAAGTGCTACATTTCGTCAACGATTTAAGCATTGTAAAGAACCGACTTTTTGAAACACCTCCCCTGTTTAAGATGATACAAGAAGAATCGAATACGGATTGGAAAGAAATGTATAAGGTTTTTAATATGGGTCATCGATTCGAAATCTACACCGATGAATCAACAGCCGAGCAAATAATTAATATTGCCTCGGGGTATAATGTTCCTGCAAAAGTTATTGGACATGTAGAAAAAGCAGACAAGAAACAGGTTGTTATAGACGGACAGCACGGAAAGTATATTTATTTCTAAGGCCTTTTTTGCCCTTTTTTTTTAAGATACCAAATGGATTTCCTATTTTTGCCGTCCAATCGACGAGGTGGGATGGGTGAGTGGCTGAAACCAACAGTTTGCTAAACTGTCGTACGGGTAACTGTACCGCGGGTTCGAATCCCGCTCCCACCGCAACAAAGTGGAGGATGAGAGGGATGAGAAACCGCAGGGTTCGTGCCGAAGCTTCACAACGGTGAAGCGGAGACCACCGC
>JACCDP010355176.1_pt1 | contig 29378 bp, 45 predicted proteins | sample 7445841 | NCBI WGS metagenome assembly JACCDP01 (sample SAMN15323441, study PRJNA562643) | freshwater metagenome | isolation source: river surface water | place: USA:Blue River Watershed | collected 2017-08-17 | reverse complement strand
TTGGGTCATTTTACACTTAACGGGTAATTACTCCCGTAAGCCAAGGTCCCTTTCAACGGTGCTAATCCGTCTTCAGTAAGGAACGTTTCATCTTAGTGTTGCAGACGGGGTTCGAACCACGTGGCACGGTCTTTTTCACGGACTTGCTCTACCATGGGAGTATCATATGAGTACTCCACCTGAGCTACTGCAACTTATTGTACCGAGGGTGGGACTCGAACCCACACGCCGCGAAGCACTGGTTCCTAAGACCAGCGTGGCTACCATTACACCACCTCGGCAACTATTTTCACCAACATTTCAAAGATCATTAGTTTTTCAACACCACAAAGATATAACAAAAATGATGACTATACAAATGGGTATTATAAATATTTCAAACTATTTATGAATAAAAATTACATGGCAATATCAAGACCTTTTGCTTACAACCCTGGATCCACGTTATCAGGAACTGAACAGTATGGTACTATAGCAGTTGGTACTGGTGATAATCCTTACGACCAAAATTATGGAGGACTACAATGGTGGAATGGTCCTGACGAAGAACTTGGATACTGTATCGGTACATCGGTTCCTGCCGGAGATCAACCAACACCAATCGGAAATGTTGGTACAGTTCAATTTTGGAGAACAAATTCCTTAGATGAAGAACAATTTGTTATTTTAGCGGAAACAGTCACAGGACAGAGCTTTACCGGTTCTACACAAGCTAAAGAATATCTAAACAACAATGGTTACTGGACATCTTTTTCCAAATTTATTGTATCAGCAGGTAGAACCACTACTGGTGGTTATCAAGTAGGTGGAATTATTAATAAAGACATGTCAGTAAGCACGTTTAACTATCAATCGCAAGGAACTCCAAACGGTGCCACACCGAGTCTAACAGCGTCATATTGGTCAGATTGGGGTGAAGATATATTCGATTCTTGGGGATATTTTTATTTGTTTGACCCATCATCAAGTACATATCTTGGATTACAATTCAATGATGTAAACCTTCCTGACGGACAATTTGCAACTCAAACTTTTAATTTGAACGGAAGAATTTTTTCAATAACACAAGGTTACCCAGTTCAGGGAATTTTCAAATTTGAAATCAGATGTAATGATGATCAACCATTTGTATTTGGTGAAGCGGGAAATATGGGATCCGATAGTTCTACCGCTAACGTAGATCAAAGTTATCCATACACCCTGAATGGTATCAACCTAACTCTTTGGTATAACGAAAATTATCAAACAAACGATCCAACTGAAAGATTTTATTCTTACTACATACCTTTTGTTGTAGAAGAGAACTCAACAAAAACTTACACAGACTTCATATCAGGTAGTGATAATTTATACCTATATTCAGTCGAGTGCACAAATGGTATTACGGTCTACCACTCAAAAGAATTTGACACAAAGGAGTGGGTGGTTTATGACCTCAAGTTTGGTGAATAATTTGCACGCCCACTAGGACTCGAACCTAGAACAACGGTTTTGGAGACCGTGATGTTACCATTACACTATGGACGCAATTGTTACCCCCCAGGGACTCGAACCCCAATTAAGTGGACCAAAACCACTTGTCCTGCCATTAGACGAGAGGGTAATTTGGAGGTCCCGGTCAGATTCGAACTGACGAATAACGCTTTTGCAGAGCGCCCCCTTAAACCACTTGGGTACAGGACCTTGTTGGGTGAATAATGGGGATCGAACCCACGACACTCGGAACCACAAACCGATGCTCTACCAACTGAGCTATATCCACCATATGTGCACCCTGAAGGGATCGAACCTCCGACATCTTGCATGTAAGGCAAGCGCTCTACCAGCTGAGCTAAGGGTGCTGGTGCGTATTTAGGGATATTTCTTAACCACCTCCTCAGCTCGCCAGCAGACCCGTCGGTCATTTCTCGGTGGTAAAACACTATTGTGTTTTGTAGTCAGTACAGGTACTGCCCCTGTTGCTTGGTCTTTTGCTCAACAGAGGGACATTGATGTCCCCCTGTCAAACGTCACCCACGAGTTACTTTTACTCTAACCGACTATTGTGACTCCGCCGAGATTCGAACTCGGGACCCGTACATTAAAAGTGTACTGCTCTACCAGCTGAGCTACGAAGTCTTTGTAGGCAATGTAGGACTCGAACCTACGACCCCCTCGGTATCAGCGAGGTGCTCTAACCATCTGAGCTAAATGCCTATTTGACCACAAAATTAGATATTTATAAGGAATAAACCTAATTAAATTTTTGTATTATGAACAAAGAACAAATCCAAGGAATTGTAAGACACACTCTTACTTTCATAGGTGGTATCTTGGTATTCCAAGGTGTTATTGAGGAATCACTCCTAAACGAAGTAATTGGCGCTGCTGTTACATTAGCAGGTGCTCTTTGGTCTATTTTTGCAAAGAAATAAGACCATTGTGGGGCAGACAGGTATCGAACCTGTTCCTACGGATTTTCAGTCCGCCGCAATGACCTCATCTGCCACTGCCCCGAAGGCTACCAATAAGTCAAAGAACTTATAAAACTAAAAAACCCCGATCCTCAGTTGAGTTCGGGGTTTTGTTTTATAAAGGCTACTTTAGTTTACATCAAACTCCCGAACATAATACACCATCTTGAAACCATTTTTGACAAATGACTCCAGCTTGGGGTGTGTGAATATTATAAACGAGTGTTTTCATGACTTTCCTAATAAGTAGTACAAAGATACAAAAAAAATTTTATTTGTCAATTTTATTTTTTCATTTACGAAAATTGTTTGATAAGTATTATTTAACGATGGTTTTATCAGAAGATCCCCCCTTTTTATTTGTACACGTTCCAAAGACGGCAGGGTCTTCTATTGAAGAAAGTTTATTCAACTACCAAAGTTTTGACTTCAGTCGTGTGACTCACGGTGTTTCTTTACAATACAAAAATCATCTCAATGATGATTTCTATTTTAGTTTATTTTCATTTGGTTTTGTTAGAAACCCGTGGGACCTTCAAGTATCTTGTTGGAGATATTATCTCAGGAACTGGGGTGTGGATATGACTTTTGAAGAATATATTGAATGGAAATTTTTTGGAAGTATTGTGGACATGTACGACCGAGTTCCAAATACTTATGATGGTAATGTAGAAATGTTGGTGAGTAATGCGTTCTATATTCATCGCACACCCCAAACTTTGTATTTTATCGATGAAAGTGGTAAATTTTTGGTCAATTACATCGGGGCTTTCGAAACCTTACAGAAAAATTTTACCGAAATTTGTGAATTAGCAAAAATTTCTGATGATTTTTTACCCCACACTAATTCATCCTTAAGTGAAAACGATGATAGGGATTATAGAAAATATTATAATGAAAATACAAAAAAAATTGTTGCTAGTAGATTTAATATGGATTTGATTGTTTTCGAATATGATTTTGACAGAATCTATCCCAACTTTGATAAAATTGGTCTGATAAAAGAAGGTTCGAGTATTAAGGATTATGGATATGAAATTCCGGTTGATTTTTATTTCTCACCTTATGACATAACATATGGTATGGGAGGTATAAAAAATATCTACGAAAACGAAAGTGAGGAAGTCTTGCAAGCCAGATCTGAAGAATTTATGAATGAAAAATATCAAAGAAGGATGAGATCATTAGAATTCAATATTGGAACTATAAATGAACGTATTCAAAAACTTGAAGACCATATTGTGGATGGTAACTTCAAGACAAGTGAAATGGAAAATTTGAAAAGAGAAATCTACAAGTTGCAGGATCGTAGATTAGTCTATAAGATTGAACTGAAAAAAATGAAAGATATTGGTAGCAGCTTAGGCGTTCTATAACAAGTTACTAATATTTTTCATCTCTGAATTCTAATGGTTTTTTATCCCACAAGTTAATTGCAATAGCCCTTCTCCTACCTTTGGTTACCTTGGTAACCGCATGAAGTTTAGAAGCATCAAAAATGATAAGTCTGTTGAATTTTGCTTTGATCACCTCCGGATTTTTTTCGGGGTAAACCAGCATGTGGTCAGGGGTCATTAGATCAGCACCATAGTAGTCCCAATACCAAAGATCTCCACCTTCCATCTCCTCGATCTCACGACAGGGATAAAACACTGTACCAATTTTGGGTCCTAAAACTTCTTTGGTTTTCATAAAATGTTCCTCATCCTTATCGAAATGTGGTTTAAGACTCCAAGGTAAATCAAAAATGTAATTGGGTTCGTATTCACCTCTGAAGTCACCTACCCAGTGTTCAAAACCTTGGCACGAGATTGATTCGTGAGGAGAATTTTCACCCCAAATTTCTTTGATCAATTCATGGCGTAAGTCTTCGATTGGTGATTTCCACCATCCATCCCACCAACGGTACCCATGTTCCCAAAAAGATTCATCATTAGCAATCCTATCCAATAGGTCTAAATCCTTAATGAAATTATCATAAACTATCATACTGATAAGTATTGTAATATTTTATCTTTTACACCATTTTCTTTGATTCCTTCATTGACCCGAGGTGTCAAAACAAAGTTGGTCAGTCCGGGTTTTTTATCTGAACCATTCGAGGATGAAAATTTGTCACCCAAAAAACTAACACTCATATCCAAATCGTCAATTGCTACCCAATTAGTAATTTCGGGGTGTTCATCAATCCAATGTTGGATTTCCATGTATCTCTCGAGTTCTAAGTCCGCTCTGAATCGTAAAGCAGACCATTCTCTTGGAAATAAATCCTTAAACATTCCCGTTACCGCAATTGGTTTTTTGATAATACCTTGTGAGGTGTAGTATTCACCCAATTCTTCCAAGGTGGCATGGAATCTCCAATCGGAACTTACAACAATTTCAGCACCTGTTTCTTCCAAGATCTCATTCAAAATTCTTACTGCCTTCTTGTCGAAGTTATCCAATCGAATGTCAACAGGAAGTTCTAAGGGTGGTACACTAGCCCTAAGACCTGCTTTACGTCTTTTGGTGTTTCTACTACCCCAGTTATTTGACAAACAAATAACCCCGTCATTATCTAAGAATATAATTTTCATTATGCAAATATATGCCAAACAAATTGTAAAAACAACCTAAGTCAATTATTGTTTGGCAATACATCAATCAACTTGTAGAATTTAAGATATGTGACTTTCATACTCAACCAAGGTCCATTACCTTCAGGACCTTTGTAAAAAGTACCACCATTCAACCAAACTAATTTGTTATTTGGTGTGTAACCTCTTACACTTTTCCAAATGGGGATGTTATTGAGGTAATAAATTGTTTGGTGAGGATAAAACTCACAAACAAATTTCATTTTTTGATCGAAAATGTTTTTGGGAACGTGATATTCCGAAGTCAAATCAAACTTCCATTTTTTTGATTTGTAGGAAGTACCGTAGTGTATGTTTCCCGCAAATCTTGGTTTACCACCTGTATTCCACATGAATTCAAAAATATCAAATTCAGGCATTGCCGCATTTATATCTGTAGTCCAAAAAGCGGGAAACTGTCCCTCGTATCTCGGAATATAAACCTCAGCTTCAATCCTACCGAACGCCGGTATTGAACTTGGATTCCGAGAAATTATACCACCAGTATTATACGGAGTATCCTGACTGTCATTCTTCGTGTTCCAAAATTCAATACCTTCAGATGTCATTCTGATGTTATTGACATCGAATCGACAAGTGTGATTAATATTTATCTTCTCACCCCAAGGTGGTTGAAATCTAAAATCTTTCGATAAAGTCGGGATGTCCATTTTGGTGAAATCCCATTCTTTTACCAACTCGAAATTATTGACAGTCTTATCCTTTGGTGTTATACCAAGTTTTAGAAAAAACCAAAGTCTAATTCCTCTCAAGTTGTTCAATAGTCTCTCTGTCATGTCGGTCTTCTAATATTTGATTGTACAACGATAAGGTCATGGTGTGACCTTCAAGTTTTGAATTATTAATAAACTCAAAAGACCCAACTTGTAGTATTTGATAAGTTTGTTTATCAACTCTTACCCAAGGACTTTCTTCTCTGAGGTCTTTTCTATTCCAAAGTGCTTTTGATATCATAGTAGAAATTGTTTGTGTCTTCTGTGATCCATCTGTCCGACAAATTTTCTACTGATGGTAGTTCTGTATCAACCTTGAATTGTTTCAGATCTTCAGGAAGTTTTTTTGTCACCCAATTGGAGTCCTTCCAAAATATACGATTGTTTGGTTGACATAACAAGTACCCATCGTCAGATTTTAATATGTGTCCACACTTATAGTCTGACGGCTCATCACTATATGGATTATCGAACCAATCTACGGTAAACATATATGTTGCCCAAACTTTGGTACCATCTCTAAGAACAATTTGTGCTCTGTGTGAATTCAAAAAGTCAAACTCTGTGATAGTAACATTATTGGAAAAACAATCCCACAATTGTTTGAAGTTGAATGGAATATCGTTGGTTGGTTGTTTTGTATAAATTTCAGACAAAGGGACTCGACTCCTAACCATACCATCATCGGTCATGACGTGGAATGTTAGGATCTTACCATCTGCAGATTGTAATCCGAATACATAAATGTTGATGAAGATGTCTTTGTCTTCAATATTTTTGGTAAAATGTGATTTTCTAACTAACGCTTTGAAGCTCGGGATATTTGAATTATAAAGTGCCATCTATTTCTTCTCGGTGTAGTGTTTCGGGTCTATCAACTTGTTCGTTCCAATGGAAGTGTAACACAACTTTGTCATTTTCCAAATCAATATTGAAAAACCCTTCAGACCCCGAATCAATTTCCCATCCACCAAAATTTTGTAAAATGGGGTATAACACCTCTTCCAAAGAACTTGGGATACGATCTGAACCGTAATCTCTTCCATCAACCTTTATACCGTCCAATTCACCTGAGTCACCATATCCGTTGAATTGGATTTCAACATCTTTGAACTCACCGAATCTTTTCTGCAGTTCTTTTTTTAGCTCTTCAACATTTAATTTATCGGATAATGATTCATCAATTAGTTGCTCTTCACCCAATTGAATTTCAGAAAAACCAGCTATCACAGAAATACTATTATCTTTCGGACTTATTTCTAACCACACTGAATTTAGACCTTCGTCCTCGTAAGACCTGATATCCAAATTCAAACTATCCACCCAACCGTTTATAACATCACTAGCGTCAAATGGAAATTTATAGGTTTCGCCACCTTTACAATTAAAAGATCGGTCACTGAAAAGTTCGTCGTCCCAATATTCACCCATAATATCAGCACTATCACATCCCATCTTATTGATGTATGAACTCATCATTTTGAATACCGTTTTTTCCTTTTGTGTCATAACTATAAATACTAATCTTCAATATTTAATTCCATGGTACGGATCATCCACATAGGTTTTTTTTCAGCGGTCAAACCGTCAATCCATTCTTTAGCGGTTGGGATATAGTTGTTACAATCTTCCCTTACGTGTTGTTCACCAACGTATCGGGTGTAAACGGTTTTACCGTCACTGTTTTTAAATTCAACACCAAAAACCTTTTCCATTTCGAAGATACCCTCTGAGTGATGACGGAACATTCTATGGAAGGAATGTCCAAACCAAGCTTTAGTTTCGTCTAACCAATTATGAAGGTGAATATAATCCTCAGGTTTTCCTCCGAACTTTTTTACCGAGGATTTTGCGTGTTGTAATGGGTGTGCCATAATTTTATGTAGCCCGACGGGGAATCGAACCCCGCTTTCATCCGTGAAAGGGACGTGTCCTGACCGATAGACGACCGGGCCATTTTATTTAGTACCCCCGAGAGGATTCGAACCTCCGACCATCTCATTAGAAGTGAGATGCTCTATCCAGCTGAGCTACAGGGGCAGTTTGTTTTACCTCCACAAAGATATAACAAAATTCTGAATAGACAAATCTTCCGAGGGAATATTTATAAGTATGATCACACTCACCTTAAATCCTATTCGACTGCGACTGAAAGGACGGGTGATATCATAATGCCAAAAAATTGTCCTTCAGAAATGGGGGACTTTTTTTTTATTATAATTTTTTATATCTTTGTAACGAAAATTAGAAATGATGGACCGAGTATTAGTACTGAATTCAGACTACACACCCTTGAACGTGACAACTATTCGTCGTGGTTTTATCCTTGTAATCAAAGGAAAGGCTGAGGTATTGCGTGAAGATACACAAAAGATTGTTACTACCATTGGTGAGTTTGTAAGACCTTTGGTGATCCGTCTATTGAATTATGTACGTTTTACGTCATCCCCTTTGAAACTCAACAGAAAACGTCTATACCGTCGTGACGATGGACAATGCGTTTACTGTGGAAGTAAGAAAGGATTGACGATTGACCACGTATTACCAAAATCACGTGGTGGTAAAAATACTTGGTCAAATCTTGTAACTTGTTGTTCACCTTGTAATATAAAGAAAGGTAATCGTACCCCTGAAGAAGCGGGAATGAAGTTACGTAAGAAACCATATGAACCAAGTATCTTCTCATTTGTATTATCAAGTGATGTAGAAGAACTTTGGGAAGATTTTCAAGTTGCATTTGTCTAAACCACTTATTTATCGTATCTTTACATAACCTAACCAGGTAACGTTCTTTTTTTATTGCCGCTGTGGTGTAATGGTAGCCACGAGGGACTTTGTTAGACACAAAAGTTTTTTTTCCATTGTGTGTGATATTTATTAATATGAAACATGATACTAATAAAATTTTAGAGGTTTGTTCTCACACCAAAAGTATGGCTGAAGCAGCAAGACAATTAGGTATGAATTACAAAACTTTGAAAAAACACACAGAATCCTTAGGTATCTTCAAACCAAATCCATCAGGAAAAGGAATGAAGAAAAAGGATAATGGAACAAAAATACCTCTGAATGAAATTTTAGAAGGTTTGCACCCTAATTATCAAACTAATAAATTAAGAATTAGATTGATAAAAGAAGGTGTCAAATCTGAAAAATGTGAAGTTTGTGGAATTAATGAATGGTTAGGACAAAAAATATCCTTAGAACTTGATCATATTGATGGTGATAAACACAATCATAAGTATGAAAATTTACGGATAGTATGTCCAAACTGTCATTCCCAAACATCAACTTACAGAGGTAAGAATATTGGAGCTAATCGTCAGAAATGATGATGTGCACACACTCTCAAATTCGGAGAATCCTGTAAAATGGTAACCCCGAGCCAAACCCGAAAGGGGAGGTGTAGAGACTTGACGGGAGTGGCCTAAGGTTTTAAAACTATGGTTGAGGTAAAGTCCAGACCACAAACACATTTTATGTGGCAACGAAAGTTGTTGATGGTACGAAAATCCCTTGGACAGTAATGTCCGTGCCGGTTCGAGTCCGGCCAGCGGTACTAATTTTTAAACAACCAAAACATGAACTATATCAAAAAATTCTTTCAATTCACTGACACCATCTCAGGAACCACTTACTTTCTACGAAATCTTTTGGTTTCTATACTAGCTTACATGGCAGGTGTTGGTATGGGAATTGCAATGATAAAAGACAATATCGAGATCCTATTGGTATCAGTTGTAGGATTTGTGTTTGTCTATTGGTTTAGTATGACGACTATTTATAAACGTATCAACGCGTTTTACCCAAAACAATCAAATGTTCTGACAACGGCAATGTTGTCACTTCAACTGATGGCACAAATCGTTCCACCCCCATTTCAATATATCATCGTAATCGTCTTGGTAATCGCCGCAATTTTTCTTATCTTATCTAACTCTAACATCGAAAAACACAACGGATAATTATGAACCCAAATATGAATGACTTTCAGAAGTTCGCCATGAGCGAGTATGGTTTATCAACAATGAACCTTCATTACTACGATGAACAGGTAAAGGCGTCAATGACACCCTATATTTTAGAAGAACGTGAGATGCGAGTAACCCAAATGGATATCTTCTCTCGTTTGATGAGAGAGCGTTTGTTGTGGGTGGCGGGTCCTGTGAACGATCGTATGTCAACGGTGGTTCAGGCTCAACTTATGTACCTTGATTCGGCCGATAATATGGATATTACGATGCACATTGACAGTCCTGGCGGATCTGTAAAATCGGGTTTGTCTATGGTTGACGTGATGGATTACATCAAATGTGATATCCGAACTGTAAACACAGGTATGGCAGCTTCGATGGGATCTGTTCTTCTCGGAGCAGGAACAAAAGGAAAACGTTCTTCACTTCGTTTTTCCAAAACAATGCTTCACCAAACTTCAGGTGGTGCTGGAGGTAACATTCAAGATGCCCGTATCAACTTTATCGAGTGGGAAAAAACCAACAAGATCTTGTTTGAACTTCTCGGTGGTTTTTGTGGTAAGACCCCCGAACAAGTTACTGAAGATGCCAGTCGTGATTTTTGGTTGTCTGCACAAGAGGCTGTCGACTACGGAATCATTGATGAAGTTGTAATGAAGAAGAAATAAAAAAGGGGGTCTAATGACCCCCTTTCTTAGATAAATTCACCCCCCTTCTATAAGTGATTTATATCATGGTCTGCAGTACCACAATGTTGTTAGGACATTGCTTTGTCCTTGATATCATCGGCAGTGTCTGACAATGACGATGCTACTTTACTTAGTTTTGGACACAAGAAGTCAATAATCTTGTCCTGTAGTTGTTGAATAATTCCTTCCTTATCTTCCAAGAAATATTCAGAAACCGCGTTACGTAGTGCTGATACGATAAATCCACTAGCACCTTGAGATGTTGATTGAGCTCTTTGTTGCATTTGGAACAAGTAAGCCTCGATTAGAGAATCTGCTATTTTGTTTGATGCAAATCTACAATCCGTGAACATTTTATCGTAATCAGCGATGTTTAGGTTACCAACAAGTGTTACGATAGCCGCTTCCATGAACGATCCTTGTGGGATTCCTAGTTTGTTTACAAGCCACTTAGCAATATATTCACCAAATACCGCAGGTACTGACTTAGCACTACCACCTAAAAGACTTCCCAACATAGAGAATAATCCCTCGTTGATTACTTTATTTGAGTATCCTTGTGCTACCATGTAATTCAATTCCTCGGAGATTGTTTCCACGAAATTGATTTGATCTTGTTCAGTTTCCAACACCACACCTTCAGATATGATAGAGAATCTGTTATTGATAATTTTGGTTTCAATCAAAAGATTTTCTTTTTCCTTTGTTTTTTCAGTCAGAGTTTGATTTAGTACTGACTTCATAGATTCCTTCAAAGTTGGTTTTGGATCTACGTGCGCATTTTGTTGTCTACGTGCCATTCTTTCTTCTTTTCTTTTTTCTCTTCGAGACATTCTATCAAACTTTCTTTGTTCCGCCGGTGTAAGTGGTGGGAGCTCGGTTGTTTGAACTTTTATCTCAGGTGTTGATGGTGTGAACACGTCTTGTAAACCAGGTGTCTCACGTTGTTGTTGTGATAATGGTGTAAGTGGCTCATCAGACATTCTTGGTGGTGGGATGAAAAACAACTCGTCAAATGTTAGTTTTCCTAAGATTCCATCATCCTTCAAATTCACAGATTTTTGGAAATTTTTCAAAGCGGTTTTGGTATTTCCTCCAAATTTTGAATCAGCACGACCAGGATTGAATCCTTTGTACTTCAACATCTTTTGTACTTCGGTAACAAAAGGACCCATCATCCCTGATTTTAAAACTTTTTTTCCACTTTTTACTTCTTCCTTTGTTGGAGCTGCAATCCATTCAGTAGTTGTTCTTTGTGCTCCGCCCAAAGATGATTCTTGACCATTCAGTTCAATAAAACCTTTTGAGTTACACGCCCAAGTACCATCAAATCTACCACTACCATCCTCCATCCAAGTCCTGTATTGTCCTGTTGGATAATATTTGTAGTAAGTCTTACCGAGTTTGTATAGATTTGGTTTACCCGCAACCGCATATTGTTTTATTCTTGAAAGACATCCAGTACCCATTAGTTTGATCTCCATTGATTCAAACGTACCAATATCAAACTTTTGACTTACTTTATCGTGAAACTTTTTTCTGTCCTGACGGGTTTGCATTTTTGCCTTGAATGAATCATAAGTACCAATATCAAACTTGGCACTTACTTTATCATAAAGGTTTTTTAGATTTTTTTCTATCATGATTACCAATCTATTTTTTCTTTACCACCGCTTGTCTGAGTGGTTGAAGAACTATTTTGTTTAGCATTCGAAGTAATTTCCTGACTCTTTCTTATAGCACCTCTTAGTGGTACTAATACATAATTTTTCCATTCAGTATCATCCTCCAAATCTCCATCCAAGTCATCGAATAAATCACCGTGAATTTCATAAGCCTTTATAAGTCCACATAAATCAGGTATTGTAGGTATTTGTTTTAACGAATTAGTAATCGCTTCTTCGTCGGTTCCTAATCCCTCGATTGCTGAATTTATTTCATCAGACAGTGCATCCAACTGAGAAATTGATAATGTTGGTTGTGATTTTTCGGTTTTACAAGCCTGAAACATTTTCTTTATTTGGTCCATTTTGGGGTTGTTTACCGCACCCATTACAGCACCTGCCAATCCTCCAACAATTGCCCCAGGTATTGCACCAACACCCGCGAGTGGTGCTCCAGCTGCTGCTCCTGTGACAGCTCCTCTAACCGCGCTCTTGGCGATTTGACTCAAACTTTGCTCTTCTAAGATTGCAACGTCTTCTTTGTTTTCAGAGAGAGTTTTATTGAGGTCATATTTCATAAGAAGAAGGGCTCTTTTCAACGCCTCATTTCCTTCTTGTAAATTAACTTTTTTCATGGCTTTTTATCTATAAATATCATTATCAGAATAAAGTGTTTGCCACACCCCTTTTTATGGGATAAGAATCACTCCATTTAGTATTTCCGATTTGATTGGCAACCCCTCTATTTGGTTTATAGAGGTCAAAGTGTTTTGTTGGTGATTTACCACCACCTGTAGTTTCACCACCTTCCTCTTGTTCACCCATCTCATTTTTATTTGATGATAATTCATCAAAGATATTGATAAGAGTGTCTATGTCGATTGATTTTGGACTCATATCAATAAATACAACTAAAAAAATTCCGGTTCAGGTAAATCACCCGATATCATAAAAAATTCATTCATAAATGATATTAACTCCTCTTCATCCACCTCAACATCTAAATCATCGTCAGTATCTTCATACTCGTAATCTTCTTCGTCGTCGGACCATTTTATTGACTCGAAAATATCAAAATCATCAGATATTACATTGTATCCATAATCTTCAATCTCTTCGATTATGAATTCTTTTATACGAATTACATCATCACCATCAACATCCATTCTAAAATGTACTTCTAAGACCGGTTCTCTAACGATGGTTTGAATAATTTCTCTTACTTCCATTTGTATTTATTCAAATGTTTATTTATAATACAAATATCATTTTCTTTACGAAAAGAAAGAATATTATTTAAATATGAGAGTAAATTCTTTGATTATTGACGATTTTTACACAAATCCCTATGAGGTGAGAGACTTTGCATTGAGTCAAGAATTTTCTGTTAGGGGTAATTATCCGGGTAGAAGAACCAAGTCATTTCTGAACGACAGTCTAAAAGAAACCATATCAAATCTTGTCTCACCACACGCAGGAAATATAACAGGATGGGGTGGAGATTACACAGGATCATTTCAATACACACTAGCCGAGGATAGATCTTGGATTCACGCGGATTCGTATACTGATTGGGCTGGTGTTGTTTACCTAACACCCGACGCACCGATTTCCGCTGGTACAGGTCTTTTCAGACACAAGGAAACACAACTCAGAAATTGGAATTATAGAGAAAGAACCAAAGAAGAGGATATTGTTTCTCCCCACATGACACACCCTCACGATTACACGAAATGGGATATGATTGATAGATTTGGAAATTTGTTCAATAGACTTATATTATACAGAGCCGATCTCTATCACGTATCACTGGATTATTTCGGATCAACAAAAGAAGATGGAAGATTATTCCAAGTATTTTTTTTCAACACTGATTATTAAAATGACTAACACAATTATCAACCCAAATTTAGACATATCAAGCTACGCCGAAGAATTCAAAAAGAATCGAGTTGTGGTTATAAAAGATTTCTTGAAGGAAGAAGAAATAGAACGTCTTTATAAATGGTTTTCTGAAGAAATGCCATCAAATTGGTGGGATGTGTCTTCTTTTCCATCCATGGATCATGACAGTGTAAATTTTGTTAGAAACGAAGACGAAAACAGTGAAGAAATCAAAAAAAACTATTCTTATGTTTTGAGTAAATTTGCTGAGGGTAAATTCGCATATAATTTTTTCAGAACTAGAGAAAATCATTACGAAGACTGTACATGTCACGAATGTAATCTAAGAAGATGGTTAGTTTCAGATGAAAATTTAGGCTTTATAAATCAAATCACAGACGAGAAATATACTGGTAGTGATGAGGTTTTTGCCGCTTGTTACACCGCAGGAGATTTTCTGTCACCACACGTAGACTCCCCTAATGGAACTTTAGGTTTTGTCTTACACATGACCAAAAATTGGTTACCTGAATACGGTGGTTTACTTCATTTTATGGATGATGAGAGAAAAGTTGTTGAACGAATTGAAGTTCCTGAATATAACTCACTAACACTTTTCTATTTACCCGAAAATAAGGGAAAATGGCACTTTGTTTCTCCCGTAGCACCTGGAACACCAGAGATAAGACTAACTTATACTGGGTGGTTCAAATAGTTCAGGATATAAGTCAACAACCATTTCCACCAAAGTTTCTTCACAATGACATCTACCGATTGAATGATCGATAACTTCGAAATCTTTCAATGAAATCATAAACGCTCTAAAGTGGTGTTTTGACCATATCATTTCATTTGTAAAACCTAATTCTGCTAAGTAGTCTAACTCTTCGGTTACAATTGATTCCAAAAATACAACGTCAGGATATAACTCCTCCAATTGTGATAATTTACTAGTAGCTTGCCAACTTGGCACTATATGAAAAAAATCATGGATTTTTTCTGGATGTAAAATCCAAAGCGCTTTTGGATGTTTTTCCAAAACATCTAAGATATTTTCTGAGGTAACTCTTATAAACATATTATTTGAAATGTGGACCTGAAACCCAACTAACCAAGGATTTTCTCACACCAGAATTTACCGGTGTGACTCTGTGAATCATAAATGTTGGAAATAATACTAAAGTTCCTCTCTGTTTTGATACAGATGTAATTTCAGGACCCGAGAAAAATTGAAGATCTCCACCATCATAATCCATTTCATCAGAAAGTTGTAAAACTAAAGATAATTTTCTATGACTACATGTTTCACCAATATCCGCATGCCAACTATAATGTCCACCACCCCCAAAATATTTGGTATATTGTAAGTTGTCACCAAATCCAATTAGGTCGAAGTTCCAATAATTTTCATTGGCCTCTAAAACTGCTTTAGCAAGACGATCATATATCCAAGAAGTTTCATCATCGTATCCCATAAATCCGACGATACTGTCTCTGATGTGTTTACGCTTGATATTATCTGCGCCACCTACTAAACCTTCGAACAAGTAAGCATTTTCACCAAGCTCAATTATCTCTTCACACTCTTCTTCAGTGAAAGCCTCTTCTATAATATATGGTGAAGTCACATAACGGGGTATGGAAGCATATAAATCAACAAAAGGATCTGAGTAGGTCATATATTATTTAATTATACTTAATAATATCTTATACTTACAATTAATAAAGATTGTATGAGCAAAATTATTGACATATTTTCCTATGACGGAAAAGTAACTTCATTAGAAAAAAAAATCAACTACACGAATGATTTAGTTGATTTTTATTGGATTTTTGACGTTTCAGAAGATAATAGTTTATCTGAAACAGTAAAAAACAATTTTCAATATGTTTCTGAAAAAATTTCTATAATTCCGAAAGTGAACCTGAAAATTTTTGACGATAGGTTAGTAAATTTATTTATAGAAAAAAAAGTTAGTTTTGATGATATTATTATCTTGTCAGAAATAGATGAAATTTACACTTCTGAAGTTATTGGTAGTTTGAATCTTCATTTACCATTTTCACCTCAGATTATGCCTGTCTACGAATCTGACGAAAGTTTAAAAATTGTAAGTTCTGAATCTTCCTTGGGTCCTGTTGTTCTATATAGAACCACTTACACAAGATCTTCTAATCTTACAAATAATTTATTATCCAAAAGAAGTGGTTACCTTCCCATCACGAGTAGGGAATCAGTTCTTGATCACGGATATAAAATCACCAGAACTAACTCAAATACCAACTTCCATTTTATTCTTGATTGATCAAATTTTCAACAAACTTTTTTTGATTATCTCCTGTAAAATTTTTCACTTGAGTAAACTCGCTTAAGAATTTTATTTCCAGTAATTTTGATATTTTGTTAAATTTTGTGAAATTTTCGTCATCAACACTTTGTATTTTAATTCTCGAAAAATTCATATTGGGTAATGATGATTTTATTTTAGTATAAACCACTTGGTTTTCACAATACACATAAATGAAATCGTATCCTTGGATTTTGAATATTTCATCAAGTTCTGTTTTTTCATCCACACAAATTACCACAGGATTTTTGTACGTGTTCAAATTTTGAATTAAAAATTCCAAATTTTCAGTGTATTGACTTTCCAGATCACTAAACAAAAAATCAAATAAAATTTTATATACATTTGTTACACCATAAAGTTCTAATTTCCTTAAGTTTTCCTCGTAATTTTCATTCTGCAAAATGAATGGAATTAGATCATCCTCTGAATAAAAATGTAATATGTGCGTGTTATAAAACTTGTTTTCAATTGTTTGAGATTTTAGAAATTCAATTTCAGATCTTTGAATATCTTTCAAATTCAAAAAACCATGTTTCCAACCATAGTCTTTCCACTGTGTTTCCCACCAGGGTATTTCACTACTAAAAATTTCGGCAAAGGGACTTTTATCAAGTCCTGCGATCTTGAAACGATAATTATTAACCAATGCCAATAAAAACCCTGATAAAATACCTGGTAATTCTTTTATTGGATCCCCTATACAATCGTAAACTAAAAATTTACCCTGTATGGGATTATATTCACTCAAATTCATTTTCAGGTTCAGTTAAGCTGTTACCCAACCCTTCACTTCTAGATTGACCAGTGTAGTTGGTTTTAGTTGCAATTGCAATAATATTGGAAATAAATAATTGTCTTATATCCCATCTTGGATGTGAAGATGTTACTGCGGATAAAAACTCATCAGACACTATCACATTTTTCTTTAGGATGGGCAGGTGATCTTCAACCAATTTTCTAATCCCTTCACGATTCAGAAGGTAGGAATGAGTATTATAAAAATAAGTTGGTCGGATAAAGTGGTGTTTAGATATTTTATATGGCTTGGGAACATCAAAATACAAATTATGTAATGAATTATGACTCATCAAACACAGATCCCACTCGTAACCTTCCATTTCCTCAAAAATATCCCAATCGATTGGTTCAATTATTGTAAAATCATCTTCCAAAATCATAATACGTTCATAACCATTTTGGTAAGCATCCTCCCAACATAAAGTGTGAGATATACAACCACCCGCTTCCCCATCTGTTACAGGGCGAGTCCACCAAAAATTGGAATTTCCCCGATGTGATAAATCCCATCCTGGATATAATCTATATTCAGGAACATGTTCAGTTCTCAACCTTTTACCAACAAATCCTGGCATTATTTGAATCGGAGTTCCTTCAGGTAAGGGTAAATTGAGAGCTCTCTCATATAACTCCTGATAATATTCGTCTCTGTGATCTATCGTTATAATATAGACTTTATCTATTTTCATAACACCAATAATAAAAAAATCCCCTTGTTTATAAAGGGGATTTTTCGATTAGAATTTTGACATTCTGTTCATCATTTCCATCACGAGTTTTCGTTTTTCTCTGAAGGATTCTTTCAAATCTTCGTCAACTTCCTCTTCGATGTCTTCGGATTCATTATACGGATCATCAGATCCATCCGACATAAAGTTATAACCTGAATCAACATCCGATAGATCCATATCATTTTCGGTATCCATACCTAAACCTTCATCACCTTCACGATCAACATCACCAGCATCATGTTGGAACGTATCTGTAGGTTCATCATCAAATGCCATCGCATCAGCCAAATCAGGGAACATGTTTTTCAAATCATCACTGAAGTCATAATCCATAACATCTTCCATAGAGTCATAATCATGGTGGGGATGCTCTTTATCATAATCTTTCATGGTTCCATAAACATCTTCAGGACCATGTGATTGAAATTGGTATGCTGGCTCAACAGAGGAGACATCCATATCATCCGCAGTTATCTCATCGATTTCCTCGGAACATTGCTCACACATTTCTTCTTCTTTCATATCTGAAGCAAGACCCTTCAATTTCTTTATTAGATTTGCGAGTGTCACAAACGATAATTCAGATTCTTGCATTGCATCTTCAACTGACATCTCACCGTTCATGGCTCTTCTTGCATATCCGAGGGGTGAAAAATCTCTTCTTGACTCGTTTATACCCATGTTGGTATATTGTTTTACTTCACCTTTGTTATTGACAACCATTCCCAATTTATCGTTGGCAAAGTCTTGTGTATATAATGGTTGTGTTGATTCCATAGCCGCAGGATTCAAGGTTTGATATCCGTTATAAACCTCACGATGTTGAGATAAGATATTCTCCCTTTCCTCGGGCTTCATTGATAAGAAATATGCATTCATGGCTGAAAATTTACTATAAATAGTTTTGTAAGACAAAAAAAATGTTGTATCTTCGTATAAGAAATCAAAAAAAGGAAGATCATGTCAAAAGAAATCGAGATTCGAGTACCTCTCAACAACGAATCGGTAAAACTCAAGCGTAAAGTGGCTCTTCAAGTTCGTAATGGTCTCGGTTTGAAATTCCACCCTATCTTGGTTGATTTGATTTCAACCACTCACATGACCACCGATGCAGTTCGTGTTCGTGCTAAACTCACAGAACAAAACGGAAAATGTTGCCGACTCTGTAACAAAACCCTAAAGACTGACTTGGCAATGATGGCAGGAATTGGTTCGACTTGTTCAAAGTACTTAGGAGTGAATTACCCAGTTAGCAAAGAAGAAGTTGAGGATTTCCGAATGTCAATCAACAAAAAAGTCGAAGAACTTGGTGAGTTCGAATTTTGGCTCCCAAAGACTCAAATCAAAGAGTACGTCAAAGGTCATCGACTGAAATTTTTGGCAGAAAAGTTCTACAAGTAACTTGACAACCCACGAAAGTGGGTTTATTTTTTTTAGGGTGGGAGAACAACACTTTGGATTTTTTCATTTGTGAAGTATTTGGTTATCATTTTACAAAGCCCCGAAGTGACTTTCCCACCTTTTATTTTTATAATATTATGACAAAACAACATTACATTTACACCGCACTTAGAAAGAAGTATGAGGCTGAAGTAGCCGAAGCTCGTGCCACCCTTGAAATTTATTTCAATGATTCTGTAGGTATTGGAGAACACCCTCAAATGTTAGAGGAAATGGACAAGTTTGTAGAACAACTTGCATCAGCTAATGACAAATTAGCTAACTTGGAGTTAGTTTTCGGAAAGTACGAACAAACAGCTGAAAACCTCTAATGAAAAAGTTATTCTTCTTTTTGTTTTTCTTTTCCCTCACATCCATTTTTGCTCAAGAGGCTAAAGTGGTATATCTCAGAGCCAGTCTCGGTTCAATGGGAATTAGAGACGATGAGTTCAGTGGTGTGAAAGAGTGGTTGATAGAAGGACGTGAGGTAAACATCCTTATCGAATTACATCAGACCAAAGTCATCATCCACAGTAAGGAAGAACAATCATATCATGTGATCAACCAAGTGGAAAAAATACCCACTTCGTCCAAGTGGTTATGTAAAGATAAAAAAGGTAAAAGTTGTTATATTGCCCTGAAGACCGATCCTGAATATCCAGGACTTGTGAATGTGGCAGTCGAATACAACGACATGGTTTGGTTCTACATCTGTACCCAAGACTAAATGGAAACTTACGAGATTGGAGAACTCTGTGAAGAGTGTCTCTTGTTACCGGGACATGACAATGCAATACTTGGCATCGTTTCCCAATCTATGAATAAACATGTGTTGTATCATGTTGCAACAATCATAGAAAACCTTATGAGTCAAGATGGTTTGACTTATGAAGAAGCGTTCGAACATTTTGATTACAACATCAGAGGATCATCACAAGGTGACAATTATCCGATGTATTTGGATGTGGAGCTACTACCAATTAATTCAAAAGGAAAATATATTTTTGACGTAAGAAGATGGGGGGTTATATAACTCCCCTTTTTTTATACTCTTCATAAAGGGTCTCATAAACTTCATAAGACTCTTCCACTTTTTTCTTTTTCTTGTCGTAGTCTGACTTCAAAACCCAAGTATCAACATCTGGTTCTAAAGATAATGACGAACCATTGTCCCAATCCATAATGTAGTTATAGTCAGATCTATCACCGAATGGAGTTTTTTGGATACTAATTACGGTTCCAACAGTACCTGGTTTGACCGCACTAATAGAATCACCCATATGTAATAGGACAATTCTATCTCCTGGTTCTAATTTTGGGTTGAGTTGTGACATACACAAATAAATATAGTGTAGTATTTATTATTATGGATATTTTGCTAAAAGAATCTCAAACTAAGATTTTGATCACTGAAGGTATTTCTGAAATATTAAGTGAGATCCACGAAAGTACAAAAGATTACGGTGCCGACCTCTATAAAAGATTTAAGGATAGATTCGGATTCAATCTAAAAATATTATTGACCTTTTCAGCATCAATTGGTGGATTAGCAAGACCTTTAGAGGAATTTTTAGCAGGACGTTATACCGAACTAAACGAAGAAGAAGTTCTACTATTAACTGTTAGTATTGTTTCTGTTTTACTTTTCCAAAACAAGGATTTGATCAAAGAATTAGTAGGTAAAGTAAAAGCAATGGGTCTTCATGAAGAGTTCAGAGCCGGATTGGAAAAAGGAAGACAACTCAAAGACTCATTCAACAAATTTTTGGCAAATACGATTAGGGGCGGCGCGTTTTTATCCGATGTAGTGGCTTACACCTACATGATTCCATTATTAGGATATCTTTACATGGCTCTTAATGGTCAAGACTTTTCACCTGAGCAAATCGACATGTTAGTAAGAAGACTCAGTGCCATTGGAGTATTTCACGTTTCAACCGCAATGTTGGAAATAATTGCGAAAAAAATTATAGGGAGAAATTAAACATTTGAGTCGAAGTCAAACTCAACATTTACTCCCCATTGTGAGGTAAAGTCCTCGGCGTCTATATTGAGTTTCATAAGTAGTGGACCGTTTACGATGATTTCAGTATCATCTTTCTTTCCAAATTCACCAAATTCATTAAAGACAAATTTTGGATTATTTACTACCCTGTAAATTTTATCTTCAGTTCTATTTAACTCAAATTCAATATCTTTTGGTGAATAAAAATCATCACCCGGACCTTTAATAATAATAAAAATGTGTAAATTATATAATCTACCCGTATTTCTATCCCAATCAAGATCCGTATCAATAGTGATTTTATCTTTACCACCGATAGCAGTCTCGAGAGCAAATTTCATCAATTTCTCAAACTTCTTCCAATCGAACTTATGATCCATATTCCATTATTCTTTTTGTGAGTCTGTCGATTATACGATCAGTCAAATTATATTTATCACGTCTTTTATCAAAGTAATTTCTAATAACAACCTCCAAAGGTACTTTAGATAACTTAGACTTTCTTTTGAAACCCGCTAATTGTGCTTCCAACTCGTGGGGCTGAGAATAATATGTCTCAGGACGTTTGATATTCCTTTTTGGTATTTTATCACCTCTTTCATATTGTTTCTTATGAGTGAGTTCGTGAGAAATGAAATCATTTAAATCACCAATCAAATCATAAAATAAAGAATTGTCTGACTCAGGATTAATATTCAAGAAAATTTCCATAGTGTTGGTGTCATCGTCCCAAAATCCTTCAATATCATATGGTTTCATAAACAAACCATCCTCATCAATACCTTTGTTTAGAATTAGTTCCAAATCAAACTTATTTCCGAAACCAGGATCTATTGATCTGAACTTAAATGTTTTTTGATTTCGTATATCATCTTTTATTTTGAATACGATATCACGAATTATATCCCTAACAAATTTTCTTGGGGTTCTTTGTTCCTGTATCACTTGGTTTGGATCGTCGATGAATTCAAACTTTGGTCTCGCAATATTCGAAAAACCAATATGTTTGGTAAATGTTTTCAGATTACGTTCAATATCTTTATCTACACCAAGACGTCTTCCAATCATAACCTCTAACAATTTCCATAGTACCTCAGGTTGGTCCTCAGTAATTTTTTTCAAAATAGAGATTTTAAACTTTGGTTCATAGTCACCCCAGGTGTTCATAACCATCTCCATCGGAGTCGCGTAGTACTCAAAGCACTCCTCAAAACCACTATCATCAACAACCTCAATACAGGTGTTGAATTTTTTTCCTGATAGTAATTTGGTAAGTTGATCTTTTTTTGGGAACTCCATCCCTATAAATACTACAATCTGAAGTTGTTACGATATTGAATGGGGAAAGATATTCCGAATCCCAATCGAGCAGTATTCGATAAATGTGATGATAGGGTGATATCAAACGACCACGGGTCTTTTGTCATAAGTCGGATTGGGTGAATCATCACACCGAATTCAGGATATACATTATACGATGCACCTGTTGGTTGGATTTTCACACCAGCCATACCACGGATCCCATCACTCATAAAACCCTTTGTAATACCAATTCTATTGACAGCATTGAATGGGGTATAAAAGATTGAACCACTAAACAAACCCCCATACCTTACACCCAAATAAATACCAAAGTCACGTCTATCCAATCCGTTGAATGTTGTAATCAAAGAAGTGTCACCTTGAACCAAAATGAAGTCACAGGTTCTACCATTATTGTAGGTCCCACCATAGTAACCATAATAACGAGACTGACCATTTACAAAATAGGATAAGGTCAAGAGGAGGATCAAGAGTTTAGTTTTCATAAAACAAATATATAAAATTATTTTGATTCCACCAAAAGTTTATGTATAATTTACACTATGGATCTAATCAACACACACCCAATCAAAAAATCCGATCTTGGGTTTCACGGAAACCTATTCGGCGGAAAATTAATGGCATGGATTGATGCCGCAGCCGCCGCCTACGCGATGGAAGTATGTCATAACAGACGAATGGTTACAGTTTGTATCGACAAATGTATTTTCAAAAAACCAGCAAAAGAAGGAATGCTTCTTAAAATATATGCGGGAGTCGACAAAATTGGTACAACAAGTATCAACCTTTATGTGGAAGCAAGATCCTTCAATGTTTACACCCACGACGAAGAAGTTGTTCTTTCAACAAACATCACGTTTGTTAGAATTGACGAAGACGGAAATCCCATTCCAATTAGTGATAAAGTGAGAAATGAGTTTCAAAAATAATTGACTGATAGAATTTTTATTGTACTTTTGTACTTATAAAACAAAGGAAGGATGTCAGAGTTGGTTTATTGAGGCAGTCTTGAAAACTGTTGAACTCGAGAGGGTTCCGGGGGTTCGAATCCCTCTCCTTCCACATGAAAAACCCGATATTCTCGGGTTTTTTTTTGTTCGTATCATATATTTATGATTAGAACCAAATTATGAAAGAAGAAATTATAAAATTACGGGATGAGGGAAAATCCTATTCCGAAATCCAACTAATCTTGGGTTGTTCCAAATCTACCATATCCTATTATTGTGGTAGAGACCAAAAATCCAAAGCATATGAGAGAGTAAAAAAAAGGAGGGATGATAAACTACTTGAAAAACTCGAGAGATATAAAAACAGAAATTCCAATCTAAAATTCCGTGATTTCCAACGAAGAGATGAAAACAATAAACTTTTGAACAAACAAGAAAAAAATTTTTCAGTGTTTGAAGCAAAAGAAAAAATAGGAACAAACCCAATTTGTTATCTTACAGGAGAATCTATCGACTTGACAGATTCAAAATCATATCATTTGGATCACGTCATACCGGTAACCAAGGGTGGTAAAAATACTTTAGATAATCTTGGTATTTTAAAATCGGACATCAATAAAATGAAAAGCGATCTTACAGTTGAAGAATTGATTGAGAATTGTAAGAAAATACTTATATTTGCAGGATATAAGGTGGGTTACCCAAGTTGGTGAAGGGGGCAGTTTGCTAAACTGTTAGGGTGTAACAGCCGCGTGGGTTCGAGCCCCACACCCACCGCAGATTTTTTTATCATGGATCCAAAAGAAAGAGAATTATTATTACAAATCAAGAATCTTCAACAAGAGGTTGAGGATTTAAAAGTGGTTGTAAACACCGCACAGACAGCATTACGTAGTTGTGAAACAGCACTTCGACACGATGAAAAAAAATATCAAGAAGTTTTTACCACAAGCGCTAAATGGGTTATGAACTTTAAACTGTAATGGTTTTACTTCAAAAAAATTTTATAAACAACTACGAATTAGATTTCTTTCTCAAAGAAATAAATTCTTTTATTCAGTCTGACGAAATACAGGATAATAATTTTTATCGTTGGTACAACTTGAATCCAAGTGACTTGGAAAGTTTACACCCATATTATTCTTTGGTTATAGAAAGAATAACAAAAAAGGTTGAGAGTATTACTTTGATGAAAGATTTGACTATTGATTACTTTGGATTCGCACATCAAACAAAAGGATTTCCATATCATGCTGACAATGAATGGCCAATCAAAATGGATGACAGAAATTTGGGTGACCCAACTTTTGGTGAAACTTACACACATTATCAAGGTGAGTGGGTACCTAATTACGCCTCGATAAGAAGATTTACTACTGTTTTATATTTGAATGATGATTTTGAAGGTGGTGAAACCCACTTCCCAATTCAAGATGTAACCATCGAACCAGAATCAAAAAAAATTGTGGGATTTTACTGTGATAAAGAATATGTTCACGGGGTATTCCCAACTACCGAAGGTTCTCGTAAAGCCTTTATTGTTTGGTTTAACTAACAACCTTGATCTTGATTGCCTTGTTGTTCACTGGCAACATTTTTTCTCCACCATTTTGAGAACCTTTTAGATGGGAATTTTTCGGTAATTGTCTCACCTACTATGGCGAACACCGCCAATCCAACACATATTCCAAATACAATATCTTGTTCCATAATAGAATAAATATTGTGTTGGGGTTTGTTTTATCGGTAATTGTTGTCTTATATTTGTATTATGGATGATAATTTTAGAAAAGTTTTATTCCACCTTATTGACAGTAAAACAAAAGGTGTTGACACATACCACCATAACGGTTCTATGTGGTTAATCTTTACGGATCAAAAGAAATGGGTTATTGAACTAAGCAAAGATGGTACCTTGTGGTATAACCACTATTTTTTTAAGGACTGTTTCAAATATCTGTCTTTGGATGTGGTTGAAAATCAACATTATATCACAAAGTGGGTTGAAGACATCATTCAAAATGAGGTGAGGTCCACCCTCAAGTATCGCTACCCCACACCTACAACCCTTGAAAGTATCATTCAAAATGGGGTGAAAGACACAGGCCGGCGTGGTTTGCCGCCACCACCTCTGGTTGAATATATCATTCAAAATGGAATTAAAGAAACTATTGACCAATGGAATCAGAATCGTCCTTCAGTTAAAGATGTCATTGAAAAGGGGGTGAAAGAAACAATACCTAGTGGTTATTTGGGTTCAATAGAGATGAAAGGTAAATTAGTTCATCAATTCGAATCCCCAAAACAAAATAATGAGGTTGAAGACATCATTCAGAATGGGGTGAAAGAAACCAACCCCCACTACCTCATGGGAGACCTTACTATAGAAGAGGTCATTCAAAATGGGGTAAAGAGTATTTTCGATTCTGTGGCACCTTGTACTGTGGAAATTGAAGATACGATTTAGGATTGTCTGAAAATATTATAAGACTATGAATAACAAATTAAAAAAAATTATATTTGATCTTATTGACACCAAAACAAAAGGTGTTGACACATACCACCATAACGGTTCTATGTGGTTAATCTTTACAGATCAAAAGAAATGGGTAATTGAATTTACCAAGCAGGGTACTTTGTGGTATAATTTTAATTTTTTCCAACAGTTTTTCAGATACCTGTCTTTGGATGTAATTGAAAATCAACATTATATTACTGAGTGGGTTGAAGTTATTCTTAAAAATGGTGTGGGTTACACCTCACCAACTGGAGAGTGGGAACCGGTAAGGGTTGAAGATACCATTCAAAATGGGGTGAGGTCCACCGATTCTTGGGCAGGTAAGCCGTTTGTGTCTGTTGAAAGTATCATTCAAAATGGGGTGAAAGAAACCGATTTTTACACAGGAAATCTCCTTTACGATGTAGAAGACACCATTCAAAATGGTGTGAAACATACTGAGCCAGGTGGTTACTTAGGTTCTATAGAAATGAAAGGTAAAATAGTTCATCAATTTGAATCTCCAAAACAAAATAATGAGGTTGAAGATATCATTAAAAATAGGGTAATAAACACCAATTGGTCTTGCCTTCCAAAGAAATCATCTGTTGAAGATACCATTCAAAATGGGGTAATAAACACCTTGACAATTGAAGGCGAACGAGCTGTCGTCATTGACGATACCATTCAAAATGGGGTGAAAGAGACCAAACACAACCCCTTCGATGACGGTCTTGCTATGGAAGAGGCCATTCAAATTGGGATTAAAAAAACCAAAGCTATGGATGAATGGGTTAATACAGAAAGAATAATTGAAAATACGATACAAAATGGTATAAAAGAAACCAAAACACCTGGTGAAGATGGTGACCTTATGAGTACTCTTGATTTTATGTCAGATAATAACACCGTTAGTGTTCCCAAAATGATTGACGATATTATTACAAATGGTATAAAAGAAACCAAAAAATTAGAACACGATAGAACAACTTATCACGGTTATTTTAATCGAGAGCGTGGATCACACACACCATTAGATACGGTTCAAGATGTTCTAAAAAATGGTATCAAACATACCCAACCTCACGTTTTGGAAATACTCAACCCCATTGGTTTTGAACCCACACTAAAGGAAAATAAAAGAATGAATGAGGTTAATAATGTTTTAGATAAAGGTATCAAAGAGGTAAAAGAACTTCCTGACCAAAGTGGTGATTTAAAAGGTTATGGGGATTATTATAATAGACAAGAAGATAGAACATATCCTCACAAAAAAACTGTAAATGATGTAATACGTGATGGTATCAAAGAAACCAATTGGAGAAAAGTGGATAACTTTCCCGAGTTCGAAGAACGAGTAATCCAAAATGGTATCAAAGAAACTTGGGGTTATGAAAGACAACCTCAAACGAGAGTAAACGATGTTATCCAAACAGGAAAAAAAATTTGATACCCAATAATTTATTACCTATAATTTGAAAAAATATTGACGATGAAAAACGAATTTGTAAATCAACACCCCCACACTTTGGGTATGACCCTGTATACATTCTTCAAGTATATTCTGGGAAACAAAACCAACAAATATCTTCCTCTTATCGTTAGGGAATTACATGATAGGTCAAATAGGAGATTCGAAGGAGAGTATGGTGAATATGGTGGGGATTACATACGAATGTATCAAGACTATATTGAGACATTTGGATTGGAGGACACCGTACTTAATTCATTGTCTCCCAAACACAAATTGGTTCCCGGCATTTTTTTACAAGTATTATCCGATATAATTGATATCAAAAAAATCCAAGAGTTTGATAAACTGATGGAGGATAATCTTATCGAAAATCCTGACATCACCACTTATAAACATTTTGGTGATCTTACCGAACAATTGAACATCGCTTACACCAAAAAAGCAATCAAAGAAGAACGCAAGATGGTTCAAGTGGTTATGGATACCGATGAATGGTTTTGTGTTAGACCACTGACATTCTCGGCGTCTGTGAAATACGGTGGGGGTACTAAATGGTGTACTACTATGGAGAAAGCCCCTGGTCATTTCAAACGATACTCAAAACACGGTATTCTGATTTACCTATTCAATAAAGTAAATTCAAGTAAATTTGGTATTCACATGACTAGTAGGTGGGAAGATTCTGGAAGAATTGCCATTTACAACGAATCTGATGACCGAATTGACTCGTCGATAGCAAGAATACCACTTGATGTTATGGACCACATTTTCAAGGTTGTTGGTTTTGATTTGGGTTCTGACGATGTGGAAACTAATCTACAGTATATCCAACGAGTTCATCCTGAGATTTATGAACAATATTGGGTAAAGGAATTACTTGATGAAAAACTTTCTGATGTGACTATGGACGAACCTATGGTTGGCATGGTACAAGCGGTTGAAGAAGCCATGCCTGAGGCAACTGAATTTCGTCTTACGGCTGGTCACTTCCATGGCTTGGGTGAGACCGAACACATTAATGGTATGGTTAACACCGCACAGGATAGTAATACAGATGAATATGTTGATTATATGATTGAGTCGGTTCAAGAACGTCTAAAACCCAAAACAATTTTCCAAAAGTGGTATCGTAATATATTTTATGGTGGTCACGAAAAACTTGTTTTGATCGGTGTTCCCACTCACAACCACGGTATTGAGGCTGTCAAGAGAACCTCAGAATTTTTCGGTGAAATGAAAGGATATAAAACAATTTTCTACCCAATTTATGAGGGTAAAGATTTGGTTATAACACAGTTGTAACCTTTAGACATTTCAGTCGTATTTATCGGGTATGAGAAAGTTAATTTTATTTATACTTCTTGTACCCGTTTTACTTTTTGGGCAAACAAGAGAAAGAGTTCCATTTACCACTCCAATTTACAAAGGTGAATATTCTGAGGTTTATGAACAACCTTTATGGGTTGAGTACACCATAAAATGTCCCAACGGAACCGCACCAAGAACTGGTATGGATTTTTACAAAGATCAAAAGATTTGGACTTCAGATAACAAGGACTACGAAAACAATATCTACGATAAAGGTCACATGGCACCAGCAGCAGGATTCAACTGTACCAAAGAAATGCTCTTGATTACTTTCAATTACCTGAATTGTGTACTACAAGATCAGTATTTGAATCGTGGAACTTGGAGATTACTCGAATCACATGAAAGAGAATTGGCTAAAACAGGTGAAGTCAAAGTTAGAATTGATGTCCATTTTGATCCAACAAAACCTGAACTACCCACAG
>JACCDP010741439.1_pt1 | contig 29411 bp, 24 predicted proteins | sample 7445841 | NCBI WGS metagenome assembly JACCDP01 (sample SAMN15323441, study PRJNA562643) | freshwater metagenome | isolation source: river surface water | place: USA:Blue River Watershed | collected 2017-08-17 | reverse complement strand
CAAATGGAAAAAAGAAGGAGTCAAATTGATCGGTGTGATGACAGATGGTGGCAAACAAAATTGGCTGAGTTATATCCGTGAACACAACCTGAAAGACTGGATTCACATTTATCAAACAGAAGAAACAAAAGAAAGGATTTACAAAGCCAATCAACCCGGATACAGGCAGCTTTACGATGTTTACCAAACCCCCATGGTTTATTTGCTCGACAAAGACAAAAACATCATTGCCAAAAAACTGACCTATTTACAAGTGAATGACTTTATCGAGTTCAAGAAAAAAGCTGCCAACGCACCATAATATGTTGAAAAAGCTGCTGTCGGTTATACTGCTTTTTCTCGCGCTTCAGGTTAAAGCTCAACAGCTGTTTAGCTATGGCGGCAAAGCTGTTTCTGAGAAAGAATTTCTGTACGCTTTTAACAGGAACCATACCGATTCTGGTAATCTCAAAAAGGCCATGGAAGACTACCTGGACCTTTACATCCGGTATAAACTGAAAGTTCAGGCTGCCAAAGACCTGAGGCTTGATACCCTGCCCAATCAAAAAGCAGATCTTGCTGGATTTGAAGAGCAACTCAAACCCTTGTACTTACTGGATCAGTTTACTTTGGATTCCTTGGTAAGACAGGCCTATGAAAGATCTTTCTTGGAGATCAAGGTTGCCCATATCTTTATCAGCAAAGAAAAGGTTACCGCCAAAGAAAGAGCCCAACAGGCATATGCAGCATTGCAAAACGGGAGAGATTTCACTACCATTGCTCTCAGTGAATCGGATGATCCTGCCATCAAGCAAAACAAAGCTGTCTTGGGTTATATAACCGCCTTTACCCTTCCTTACTTCTTCGAATCAGCCATTTATGCCCTTGAGGAAGGAGCCTATACAACCCCCATTGAAAGCAATACGGGATTCCATATTTTCAAACGGATCTCTTCAAGGGCCATTGACAGTAAACGTTCTTACAAACATATCCTGGTTGCTGTGCCAGAAGGACTCACTGATGCTTCGATACAACCCTATCAATCCAAGGCAGACAGCCTCTACCAAAAAATTCTTTCAGGAGTTTCGTTTGACAGCTTAGCCCTGCTTCACTCAGACGATCGAAGCACTGTTGCATTGGGTGGCTTCATGAATGAAATTCCAGCGGGCAAATATGAACTCCTTTTCGAAGAACAGGCAATGGCCTTGAAAAAAACAGGAGATGTTTCTCCCCTGTTCAGCACCGCATATGGCTTTCATGTTTTGCAATTGGCAGCGGTACAAAAAATCAACAGCGACTTCAAAACAGCCGAAGAAGAATGGAAAAATCTTGTTTTGCAAGATGAAAGAAAAGAGATCGCTGCCATAAAAATGATTGAAAAAAGTATCGGCAAACACGGGCTCACAGCCAATACACCTGAAAAAGAAGCCTATATAGCCAAGAGGCTTTCTCTGTTCAGCCCACAATACGCCGCCTTGGTCAATGATTTTAGGGATGGTAATTTGCTCTTCGAAATCATGGATAAAAATGTATGGGGAAAGGCAGCCAGTGACGCGGAGGAATTGAAAAAATTCCATGCATCCAGAAAAGAAACCTATCAGTGGAAAAATTCAGTCTTTGCCTATACATTCACTTTTCAGCAAAAAGAGGATGCGATGGCTGCTCAGAAAAACTTTCATGACAACCCGTCCATCGCTTCCTTGCTCAAAACCATCTCAGAAAACGCACTGGTGGACAGCGGAAGACATGAAGCCAATGAACTTCAGGGTGTGGGAACAGCGCAGGCAAAAGCCGGATTCGTCTCTGCAATTTTCACAAACATATCAGATGGATCATCGAGCTTCCACCTCTTGACCAAAAAATTCAATGACCCTGGCATCAAAACTTTCGAGGAAGCAAGAGGGGCAGTCATCAATGACTACCAACAACAGCTGGAAGACAACTGGATCAAGAGCCTGAAGAAAAAATACCCTGTTGTGATCCATCAGGCAAACTGGAAAAAATTACTGGACAGAACGTTTTAGAAAACTTCTTTGACGGCATTGTAAATAATCCTGGGCTTACCCAAGGTATAATAATGCAATACAGGAACCCCTGATTTCTTGAGTTCCTTGGACTGATGGATCAGCCATTCCTCTCCTACTTTCTCTGCTTCTTCATCCGTTTTTGTTCTGTTCATGGCCTCGATCAATTCATTGGGAAGGTCTACATGAAAAATTCTTGGAATGACCGTCAACTGTTTTTTGTTGGTGAGGGGTTTGAGTCCGGGTATGATGGGAACATTGATCCCGTTTTCTTTGCATTTGTCGACAAAAGCAAAAAACTTCGCATTGTCAAAGAACATCTGCGTCACAATGTATTCTGCACCGGCATCTACCTTGGCCTTTAGATGCTTCATGTCGATCTCCAGGTTAGGCGCTTCAAAGTGTTTTTCAGGATATCCTGCCACACCCATGCAAAATTTGGTGCGAAAACCATCGCGGATATCTTCTTCCAGATAGATGCCATTGTTCAGTCGGTCTACCTGCTTCAACAGATCAATGGCATAACGGTTGCCATCCGGCTCCGGCTCAAAGCTGGATTCGTTTTTGGTAGCATCCCCCCTCAATACCAGTACGTTATCAATGCCCAGAAAGTTCAGGTCGATCAATGCATCCTCTGTTTCTCTTTTGGTAAATCCACCACAAATCAAATGCGGAACTGCATCTATCTGGTAATGATTCATGATGGCAGCACAAATTCCCACGGTTCCGGGACGCTTGCGGACCTCTACTTTGTCAAAAGTTCCATCGGCTTTCTTCTTGAAAATATGTTCACTCCTGTGATAGGTAACATTGACAAAAGAGGGCTTGAATTCCATCAGGGGATCCAGATGCTGGTACAGAGAGGATATATTTTTTCCTTTCAAGGGAGGCAACACTTCAAAAGACACCAGGGTGTCTTTTGCCTGACTAAGATGGTCGATGACTTTCATATTAACAATACCAGGTTTGATTGGCATGCAAAACTACAATAATATGCTGATGAAATTCGATACTTTTGCCAAAGCCATGAGCCTGACCATTCATACCAACAACCTGATCAAACGTTACCGGAACAGAACGGTGGTCAACCAGGTATCTGTTGAACTCAAACAAGGTGAGATCGTGGGACTGCTCGGTCCCAATGGAGCTGGCAAGACCACCTCGTTCTACATGGTCGTGGGTTTGATCAAACCTGACGAAGGAGAGGTCTTTCTGAATGACCTGAACATCACGAAACTGCCAATGTACAAAAGAGCACAGATGGGGATAGGTTACCTGCCCCAGGAAGCTTCCGTTTTCAGAAAGCTATCTGTGGAAGACAATATTGCTGCCGTATTGGAAATGACCAAGCTGAGCAAGAAAGAACAAAAAGACAAACTCGAAGATCTTCTCACTGAATTCAGGCTCACCCATGTGCGAAAAAACAATGGCGATTCCCTCAGTGGCGGTGAAAGAAGGAGAACCGAGATTGCCAGGGCACTGGCAGTGGATCCCAAATTCATTCTACTGGATGAACCCTTTGCAGGCGTCGATCCGATTGCAGTGGAAGATATACAAACCGTGGTGGCCAAACTAAAGTTTAAAAACATCGGGATACTGATCACCGATCACAATGTGAACGAGACCCTCTCCATATGCGACCGTGCTTATTTGCTCATTGAAGGCAAGATTTTCAAGCATGGCTCAGCCGAAGAACTTGCGGAAGATCAACAAGTAAGAAGACTCTATCTCGGTAGGAATTTTGAACTGAAAAGAAAAGATTATCTTCACGAAGAGGCCCGTCAGGAGTCACTTTTCGGCGATCGCTGAGCCTCAACAGAACCATGAAGATCCTGAGTCCTGCCATATCAACGCTGGCAAGGTTGCGCTCTTGGCGCATCGATGCCTGGATAAAACATCCTATATCAGCACAGCGGGAAGTGTTGCAGGATCTGGTGACGGCAGCACAGTACACCGAGTTTGGGAGACAACACCAGTTTTCAAATTTATTTACCACAAAAGCATTCAAACAAGCAGTTCCCATCCATGAGTACCAGGATCTCAAACCCTATGTGGAAAGGATCATGGCAGGAGAACAAAACCTGCTTTGGAATACGCCCATCCATTGGTTTGCCAAAAGCAGTGGCACCACATCTGACAAAAGCAAGTTCATCCCTGTCAGCCACGAGAGCCTTGTAGATGGCCATTACAAGGCTGCCAAAGACATACTAACCCTGTATTACATGTACAATCCTGAATCAGATCTGCTGACCGGAAAGGGATTGGTCATTGGAGGAAGTCATACGATCAGCAACCTTCATGATGAGGCACATTTTGGAGACCTGAGTGCTGTACTCATGCAGAATACCCCCTTTTGGGGAAACTGGATCAGGACGCCGGACCTGAAGATCGCATTGATGGATGAATGGGAGGAAAAGATCGAAAAGCTGGCACAAACAACCCTGCAGGAAAATGTCACCTCGGTATCTGGAGTTCCCACCTGGACCCTGGTGCTGTTCCAAAGGATACTGGAACTGACCGGCAAAAAAAACATGAAAGAAGTTTGGCCTTCTTTGGAAATGTATTTCCATGGAGGTGTTTCTTTTCATCCCTACAAAGAACAATTCAAAAAACTGATCGGCGAAGACATCCATTACCTGGAAATGTACAATGCCAGCGAAGGGTTTTTTGCAGCACAGGATATACCGGGTTCAGAAGGCATGTTATTGTACCTCGATCATGGGATCTTTTTTGAATTCATGCCCATAGAAGAATATGGCAAAGATGATCCCCGTACCATCGGATTAAAGGATGTGGAACTCGGTCAACCATATGCCCCTGTGATCAGTACCAATGGGGGACTTTGGCGCTACCTGATCGGAGATACGATCGAATTTACCAGCGTCCAACCCTTTCGTGTGAAAGTTGTAGGCCGATTGAAGTTGTTCATCAATGCGTTCGGTGAAGAACTGATCATCGACAATGCCGAACGCGCTATGGCTGAGGCTTGCAGGGCAACAGCATCAGCAGTAGTGGATTATACAGCCGGTCCGGTTTATTTCAGCGATGAGGGCAATGGGGCACACGAATGGCTGATCGAATTTGAAAAAGAACCTGCTGACATAAACCGCTTTATCGAAATATTGGACATCAACCTCAAGACCCTGAACAGCGATTATGAAGCCAAGCGGCACAAGAACATCGCCCTGGGTATGCCGATTGTTCATTCGTTGGCGCAGGGCAGTTTCTCCCAATGGCTCAAACACAAGAACAAACTAGGCGGACAACACAAGGTCCCCCGCCTCAGCAACGATCGAATCATCCTTGAAGAGATACTCCAATCAACGCACAACCAATAACCCACAACCCACAACCGACAACCATTAACCCACAACCCACGAATTGCTTATCTTGCAGAAAATTTTTTGACCATGCAACTTCTCGAAAACAAGATCGCCATTGTGACCGGTGCAGCCAGAGGAATTGGTGAAGCCATCGCCATCAAACTCGCCGAACACGGTGCCCATATTGCCTTCACCTATGTCAGCGAAAGCAGTGCTGAAAAAGCTGCTGCACTGACGGCCAAGCTGGAAAGCATGGGGGTAAAGGCCAAGGCTTGGAGAAGCAATGCTGGTAACTTTGCCGAGTCGGAAGCTTTCGTGAATGATGTAGTCAAAGAATTTGGAACCGTCGATATCTGTGTAAACAATGCCGGGATCTCCAAAGACAACCTGCTCATGCGCATGACACCCGAGCAATGGGATGATGTGATGGAAGTGAATTTGAAAAGCGTCTTCAACATGACCAAACAAGTCATACGCCCCATGATGAAAGCGAGAAAAGGATCGATCATCAACATGAGTTCCATCATTGGCATCAGAGGGAACGCGGGGCAGTCTAGCTATGCCGCCAGCAAAGCAGGTATCATTGGTTTCACCAAATCCATCGCACAAGAGCTGGGCAGCCGCAATGTTCGTTGCAATGCCATCGCCCCCGGTTTCATTGAAACCGACATGACCCACTATCTCAAGGAAAGTGAAGGTGCACAGGCTTACTTGGCCAAAATTCCTTTGGGCAGGTTTGGTACTGCGGAGGAAATAGGCAATACCACCCTGTTTTTGGCTTCTGACCTGAGCAGCTATATCACGGGGCAGGTCCTTAGTGCCTGTGGTGGATTGAATATCTAAATTTTACAATCTTTTGATTTTAGGTTATTGTGTAATTGAAGTTGAAACTTTAGTTTTGAGGAATGTTGAATAAATGGCTGACCATATCATTTCTTGTGTTGATATCAACACAACTACTTCCCCTTATAGAGGTTGGCTCCATGTTGTATGGCAATCAAATAGTTGAAGAAGTTTTACAATCGACCGACATGGATGAAAAAAATTCGGAGGGGAATGAAGACCTAAAAAAAAACGAATTTTATTTTCACCCACGGGGCTTCCAATATACAGTGGTCGAACAGACAAACCCCAAAGTACAAGCATATTGCTTTGAATATGCGTCCCGCTTATCAGACGATACCCCTACCCGGCCACCGCTGTACGTTATTGGTTAACATGACCCTACTGACTCGATAACCAAACCCTTCAACCTTATTTATTGAATCAACACCCCTGTTGGTTCCTATACATAATAGATACCACAATGAATCCAATTGAATCAAATCAAAAAACACTGGGCGCCGATCTCTTGTCCGGCATGGTCGTCTTTCTCGTTGCCCTTCCTCTTTGTCTTGGCATAGCCGTTGCCAGCGGTGCCCCACCTTTCGCTGGTATCATTGCCGGCATGATTGGGGGTATCGTTGTGGGAGCACTTAGCAAATCCCATGTAAGCGTTTCCGGTCCAGCCGCGGGATTGATTGCCATCATACTCGTTGCTGTTACCGACCTTGGCTATGAAACATTTCTGGTGGCCGTGGTGATTGCCGGTTTGATACAATTCATATTGGGACTAGCCAAAGCCGGCGGCATTTCCAGTTATTTTCCAACCAGTGTGATCGAAGGCATGCTGGTGGCCATTGGGATCATCATCATCAAGAAAGAGCTCCCTCATGCCATTGGATACGACCTCGAACACGAAGGAGATTTCTTTTCCTATCAATTGCTGAAGGTGGATGAAGGATTCTGGGGTGAATTGATCCATGCTTTCAACTTTGCCCATACCGGCGCCATGGTGGTTGCGATCATTTCCATTGGTATCCTGATTGCTTTCAACAAGGTTCATTCTTTGAAAAAAATCAAAGCAATCCCCGGCGCATTGGTGGCCGTTGTGGTGGGCATCCTCTTGAACGAACTGTTCAAATCCATCAAACCCGATTGGGTTATTGCCAATGAACATTTGGTGGTCCTGCCAACAGCAAGTTCCGTCAGTGACTTTTTCGGTCAGTTTCAAACCCCCTCTTTTGAAGGCTGGATGAATCCACAGGTATGGATCGTAGGAACCACCATTGCAATTGTTGCCAGCATTGAAACCTTGCTTTGTCTGGAAGCCGGAGACAAGATGGATCCCATGAAAAGGTATTCCAGTGCGAATGCAGAACTCCGTGCACAGGGTATTGGCAACATGCTGTCTGGTCTGATCGGAGGTTTGCCCATGACATCGGTGATCGTTCGAACAACCGCCAATATCAATGCAGGTGCCAAATCAAAGTTGTCAGCAATTTTTCATGGTGTTTTCCTCTTGCTGGCAGTTGTACTGATACCTGGTTTGCTCAACAAAATACCCATGGCGAGCCTAGCAGCCATCCTCATCATGATCGGATTGAAGCTTGCGAGTCCAAAAGTTTTCAAACACATATGGCACTCCGGCTTGCAGCAATTCATTCCCTTTGTCATCACAGTTATTGCAGTGGTATTTACCGATTTGCTCAAAGGTGTAGGTATCGGTTTGGTAGTAAGTATTTTCTATATCCTCAAAGGGAACATGAAACTGGCATACCAGTTCAGAAAGGACCAATACCATGAGGGGGAAACCATTCATATCGACCTGGCACAGGAAGTTTCCTTTTTGAACAAGGCTGCTATCAAACAAACACTGATGGACCTACCCAAAAATTCGAAGGTGATCATTGATGCTGGTAATACAGTCTATATCGACTTTGACGTGCTGGAACTCTTGCGAGACTTCCTTCAGTTCGGAGCCAAGGAGCGAAACATCATGGTAAATCTGGTTAACTTCAAAACAGATTACAAAATGGAAGATGCACAGCATGTGCACTCAGAAAAAGATTAATTCTTAAAAAAATAATATCATGAAATCATACGAGAAACTTTTAGAGAATAACAAAACCTGGGCTGAACAGGCCGTTAACAATGATCCGGAATTTTTCAACCGACTTAAAAATACTCAGTCGCCTGAATATCTTTGGATCGGATGTAGCGACAGCAGGGTACCACCAGATTCCATCACCGGTACCAGACCCGGCGAAATATTCATTCACCGCAACATTGCCAACATGGTCGTGCATACCGATCTGAACATGCTATCGGTTCTTCAATATGCCGTTGAAGTACTGAAAGTCAAGCATGTGATAGTCTGCGGACACTATGGTTGCGGAGGTGTAAAAGCAGCCATGACCCATCAATCGCTGGGCATCATCAACAAATGGCTCAGGAACATCAAGGATGTATACCGTATGCATCAGGATGAGGTCAATTTTCTTCCCAATGACGAGGAAAGATTGAATAGGCTCATCGAACTGAATGTTCAGGAGCAGGTCATGAACCTGGCCAAAACTTCGATTATTCAAAAGGCCTGGAAAGACAACAATGCCCCTCACCTACATGGATGGGTATACGGGCTGAATGATGGATTGATCAAACCAATTTTTGAAATGGCGGCCAATACCCATATTGACCCCATTTACGAATTCGACAATCTCTGATCAGCCTTTCTTGGCATCGATCTCCTTGCAAAGTGAGGAGAAAATATCCTCAATGGAACCCAGGCCGTTCAAGGTTACAACACGGTCAAACTGCCGATAGTGATCTGCAACTGCCAGGGTTTCATTTTTATAGACGGCAATTCTTTTTTTCTGCACTTCCGGATCGGCATCGTCTGTTCTGCCGGAGGTCTTGGAACGACCGATCATCCTTTGCACCAGCTCCTCTTCCGGAACCTCCATGGCCAATACCAGATCGATCTTCTCACCATGAGAAGCAAGTAACTGATCCAGCGCTTCGGCCTGGGCCTTGGTACGGGGGAAGCCGTCAAAAAGAAAGCCGGAAACACCTGGGTTGGCCGCAATGGCTGATCCCACCATGCCAATCACCACGGCATCTGGCACCAGCTGACCGGCATCCATATAAGATTTGGCTTTCAACCCCAATTCCGTTTGGTTAACAATTTCTGAACGCAGGATATCTCCGGTCGACAGGTGTTTAAAGCCGTATTGAGCAATGAGTTTTTCAGACTGGGTGCCTTTGCCGCTGCCGGGTGGACCAAAAAGAATCAGGTTGAACATTTGTTTTGGTTTGTGGTTTAAGTATGAGCCGATATTAACATTTCGACTTCTATAACGAACGTCAAATATAATTAGATTTATGGGTATGAAAACAAGAATCGGATCGCTGCTTTTCATCAGCATTGTGCTGATCAGTTGCGGACAGGCACAAGTCAACAAAACAAAAATCGCACCAACAATGAGTGAGAACAAAAACAACCCTGCTTTCTCCAGAAAAAACGAAGAGAAAGTGGAGATGCCGGAAGAAAAATGGAAAGAAGTGCTGACACCCGAGCAATATTATATTGCGCGTCAGAAAGGAACCGAAAGACCCTGGACCAGCAAGTTTGAAAAATTCGATGAAAAAGGCACTTACTATTGTGCTGCCTGCGGCAATTCGCTGTTCCAGAGCAATACCAAATTCGACAGCGGCTGTGGATGGCCCAGCTTTTTTGAACCCATCACCAAAAAGAGCATTGTTTATTTACCCGACAACAGCCATGGCATGAAAAGAACGGAAGTGCAATGCGGTCGCTGCAAGGCCCATTTGGGTCATGTATTCGATGATGGCCCTCCCCCGACAGGGCTGCGGTATTGCATCAATGGAGTGATACTGGGGTTTGAGGGGAAAGATCAGGCCAAGGGGGATAAAAAGTAAAGAGGTTGTGGGTTGTAGGTTGTGGGTTGTAGGTTGTGGGTTGTAGGATTCATCCCACAACCCACAACTTTCACCACTACTGCTTATCCATTTCAGCAAAGATGGTGATTTCCACCTCCTTGCCTACAACAGAACCTGCTTCGATGGCTGGATTGAATTTTTGTCCAAATGCCAGACGATCGATGGTGCCCTTGGCTTTGAAGCCAGCCTTGAATCCTTTACCAGTATTTACCTGGCCACCATAGGTAACATCAAAAGTTACGGTCTTGGTCACATCGCGCATGGTAAGATCACCCGTCAGCGCATATTTGTTACCTCCCAATGGTTTCATGGACTTGCTTACAAAAGTCATCTTGGGGAATTTCTCAGCATTGAAGAAATCATCACTTTTCAAATGACCATCCCTTCTGTCATTGTCTGTATTGATAGAAGTTACATCCACACTGAAGTTTACAACGGCGTCAGAAAGATCCGCCTTGGAAGCCACGAGGCTGCCATCAAACATTTTGAAGGAACCTTCTACCTCAGAAACCACCATATGGGATACAGTGAATTTCACATTGGAGTGAACCTTGTCCAGCTTCCAGGTAGTTTGCGCAAAGGAAAAAGAAGTTACCGCCAGCAAGAGGGCGAGTCCGAAGATCTGTTTTTTCATGTTCTTGATTTTGATGTTTAAACACTAAATTAGGATGTTTTGGCATTTTGGCCAAATTCCGTCCATAAGTTAGACAGTTTTTCATTCCTTTTTGTTCGCCAAAAGAAATTTTTAAGTCAAGGGCATTATTGCATAATTTTCCAAAAATTGCAGCGCATGAAACTGGCTTTAAGCATTCTCACGCTCCTGTTGATCGTCGCTTCCGGAGCCCAATCCCAGAAAGTATCCCTCGAACAGTTCAAAAACTGGAAACCCCGGAACATCGGTCCTGCTGGCATGAGCGGCCGCATCACCACCATCGATGCCGTTGTAGCTGACCCTAACCAGATCTGGATTGGTGCCGCATCCGGCGGTGTTTGGAAAACCAAAAACGCAGGAGCCAGCTGGGAATCTGTGTTCGATGAACAACCGATCCTGAACATAGGCTCCATTGCCATACAGCAATCCAATCCTTCTGTGGTTTGGGTGGGTACCGGCGAGGGCAATCCCCGTAACTCGATCAGCCTCGGAGAAGGCATTTACAAAACCCTGGATGGAGGTGTCTCCTGGAAAAGAATGGGCCTGGAAAAGACCCGCAACATCCACCGCATCATTGTCGATCCCAGCAACCCCAATACAGTGTATGCGGGTGCCATCGGCAATCCCTATGCGGAACATCCCGAGCGGGGTGTATTCAAAACCACCGATGGTGGTGAAACCTGGAACAAGATTCTCTTCACGAACGATACTTCCGGAGTGGCCGACATGATCATGGACCCCTCCAACCCCAACAAATTGTTTGTGGCCATGTGGCAACACCGCCGCACTCCCTGGAGCCTCAGCAGTGGCGGTCCGGGCAGTGGCCTCTACATGACTTTCGATGGCGGAAAAACCTGGAAGAAACTGGGCGAAAAAGAAGGGCTGCCCGCCGGCAACCTGGGTCGCATCGGCCTGGCCATTTCCCGCAGCAATCCCAACCGGGTTTATGCACTCGTTGAAGCCACCAAGAATGGTCTCTACAAGAGTGATGATGGCGGACAAAGCTGGACACTCATGAACAGCAATCCGGAATTCGTATCCACCAGGCCCTTCTATTTCCAGGAGATCGCCTGCGATCCCGAAAATGAAAACCGCCTCTGGTTGATCTACCAGATGATCTCCAAAAGTGATGATGCCGGCAAAAATTTTGAAGTGGTCATTCCCTACAACGGTATTCACCCCGACCACCATGCCTTCTGGATCCACCCCACCAATCCTAACTTCATCATCGATGGAAACGATGGTGGCATCGGCATCACACGCGACAAAGGAAAGACCTGGTTGTTCGATGAAAAGCTGCCGGTGGGACAATTCTACCATATCAATGTGGACAATGAAATGCCCTACAACGTAATGGGGGGAATGCAGGACAACGGTACCTGGCGCGGCCCAGCTTATACCTGGATGAGTGGTGGCATCAAAAATTATTACTGGGACAATATCTGGGGCGGGGATGGATTCGATGCCATGGCAGACCCTGATGACGCCAACTGGATCTATGCCATGAGCCAAGGGGGCTCCGTAGGAAAATACAATGTAAAAACAGGAGAAAGCTGGTACATCAAACCACCAGCGCCGGATCTGAAAACCATATTGCGCTTCAACTGGAATGCAGCCATGGCGCAGGATCCGCACAATACATCCACATTGTATTATGGCAGTCAGTTTCTGCATCGCTCCACCAACAAGGGGGCTTCCTGGGAAATCATTTCTCCGGACCTCACAACCAATGACAGTGCCAAGATTGATCAACGCAACAATGGCGGAATTTCAATTGACATCACCGGTGCAGAAAACTATTGTACCATCATGACCATTGCTCCCTCTGCCAAAGACAAAAATGTGATCTGGGTGGGAACCGATGATGGCAATGTGCAGATGACGAAAGATGGAGGAAAGACCTGGACCAACTTCCGTGGCAAGATCCCCGGCTTGCCGGTAGGCGCATGGATCCCGCAAATTCAAGCTTCGCGCCACCAAGCAGGTGAGGCCTTTGTGGTAGCCAATGATTACAGAAGAGGCGACTTCAAGCCTTATATTTTCCGCACGACGGATTATGGAAAAACCTGGACACGATTGCTGGACGAGAAAAAGGTGATTGGCTATGCCCTCTGCGTTTTGCAGGATCCTACCGAACCCAACCTCATCTTTGCAGGAACTGAACAAGGTCTTTGGGTCAGCCTTGACAATGGCGTTACTTTCCAACAATGGAAGAACGGTTATCCGTCTGTATCCACCTATGACCTTGCCATCCAGGAAAGAGAAGCTGATCTGGTCATTGCCACTTTCGGTCGTGCACTCTGGGTACTCGATGACATCAGACCCCTGCGCAAGCTCGCTGCCAACAAAGGTATCATCAACCAATCCCTGACCGCTTTTGGCAACAGAACCGCCGTGCAAGCACAATTCCGCAACGCACCGGGATACGAATGGAGTACTTGGGGCATCTGGGATGCAGAAAACAGAGCAGGAGGAGCCCCTGTATCCTTCTTCATCAAAACATCTGCAGATACCAGTAAAGCGAGAAAGGATACCATAACCGTAAAGATCTATAACGATAAAAATGAAGTGATCCGCAACCTTCGTTGGAATGCAGATACCGGATTCAACCGCATCACATGGGGCATGGAAGAAAAAGGATACCGCACCCCCGGTGGCGGTGGCGGCAGACGCATGGGCGGAGGTGCTGTTGGTGGAAGAAATGCAGCGGAACCAGGAGGGCAACAAGTGCTTCCTGGAACTTACAAGGTTGTGCTTTCCTACAAAGACAGCAAAGATTCCAGCATGGTAACGGTCATAGATGATCCTCGTTTGGGCAACCGAAATGCGATCAAGCTTGCACAGGCTGCCTTGAGAAATGAACTGAAGAAGAGTGGAGACAAACTGGTAGACATCATGGACCTCATGGCAGAAGCCGATGAAGCCGTGAAAAAAGTAGATGGATACATCAGCAGCATGAAAGGAAAGGATATTGATTCATTGAAAAAGACAACCAAAAAACTGAACGATGAACTCAAAACCCTTCGTGAATTCTTGAATGGTGTTCCACAAACCAAACAAGGCTATGGACAAGTCCCACAAATCACGGTCATGAACCAGTATCAGGCTGCCAATGCAGCCATCAGCGCCAAAGCCATCGAACCGGGTGCACAGGAAAAAATGCTGGTAGAAAGAGCCGCAGGTTTGGTGGAAGAAGCTGTCAAAAAAGCAGATGCTTTCAAGAATGGTATCTGGAAACAATACCAGGAACAGGTGAGGGCTACAAAACTGGATCCCTTTGGGAAGTAGAGGTTGAGAGGAACTGGAAACTGGGACTAGGGACTAGGGGAAGACAAAGGGAGCAGAAATTGGCTTTATCCAATCTTTGCTCCCTTTAATTTTTTTACAAACACTCGTCACTTGTCCCCCGTTCCTTCTGTTAATTTCTGTTGTTCAAAAACTGAAAGGGTTTCAGCCCTCCCTGTCGCATGGCTTTTCCAATGGAGGGCTGATCATGGTAAATTTTAAAGCGATTGAGGTCGATCAATTCAAAAGCGATACAGAATGATGAAATGGTTTCAACATTTTGAAGAATACGACCAATGGATTCCACCTCACGTTCGATCGTATGGTCGTCGTAGCATCCATCCTTTCGGAGCAATAACAAATCTCTGGTCTGTTTCTTCATAATCTGCTCAATATCCCGAGAGTCCTTTTTTGGAGGGACACCCACAGTTGTTTTTATTGAGTACCCCACAGGAGCTGACAGCAAACAGCATGATAAACACCATTAGAAATAAAAAAGTTCTGTTTTGCTGCCTTTTCATGTTGTTGCTAATGTATATTTTTTAGGCTAATTTCATGAATTCTGTTTCTTTTTTTAAGTTTTTTACAACTATTTCCCTAGTCGAAACCACTCATGATAGGCCGAAAAATACTGGTTGCTCCACTGGATTGGGGATTGGGACATGCAACACGCTGCATTCCCATTATCAGAGAGCTCTTGCACAGAGGATACCAGGTTGAGATTGCAGCAAGCGGTGATACTGGCCAACTGCTCTTGCAGGAATTCCCCACTCTCACCCATTGCGTTTTGCCAGGTTACGGTATCTCCTATCCCAAGAAAGGAAATCTGTTCATGTTAAAGATGATCCTGCAGCTTCCCCGAATTTTTTCTGCCATCCAAAAGGAACACAAGTGGTTGATGGAAAAACAACAAGAACACCAATGGGACCTCATCATCAGTGACAATCGATATGGCTTATGGCTTCCTGCAACCAGAACCATCATCATCACCCACCAACTGCGGATCATGAGCGGATGGGGAAAAACGATCGATCGGTTGATCCAATACTTTCACGACCGCATGATCCTTCGGTTCAACCAATGTTGGGTACCAGACAACCAGGATGAACCATCGCTGGCAGGAGCACTTTCCCATCCCCACAAAAAGCCGCACAACGCTTTTTATATTGGGCCTCTTTCCAGGTTGGAAGCAGCAACTGACAAAGAAAAAAAGATCGTAGTGGCATTATCCGGTCCGGAACCCCAAAGAACCTTGCTGGAAAATAAACTGATCACTATCTTCTCCGATAAATCATGGCAAGGCCATGAGATCGTTTTTCTGCGCGGATTGCCCCATCTGCCTTTAGCGCCTACCACTCCCCCTCCCAACCTGGTTTTTGTTAACCACCTCAACAGCACAGCCTTTTCCAATACCATGGCAGAAGCATCCCTGGTGATCTGTCGTTCCGGTTATTCCTCTGTGATGGACCTTGTCAAACTGCAGAAAAAAGCGGTGCTGATTCCTACACCGGGGCAAACAGAGCAGGAATACCTGGCCCAATGGCTGGAAGAAAAAAATGTCTTCCACAGCTGTTTACAGAATGACCCCAAACTGGAAGTGGTGATCAAACAGGCATTTTCATTGCCGAAACACACCCTTCAGGTAAATTTCGAAGGATACAAAAAGGCGCTAAATGATTTGGGCATCCAATGAACGATACGTGCCCATCATTGTTAAATTCTTTATCTTGAAAGCTTCCAAAAATCAAAACAACATGCAAATGAGAAAGATCTGCCTGACCATCCTCCTCGGATGTTTCAGCCTTTCCCTTTTCGCACAGCCCACCTTCCCGGTGAATGGCGTAGGCGATGAAAGGGAAACCATTTATGCCTTCACCCACGCAACGATCGTCAAGAATCCCCAAAGCAGTCTGCAGGATGCAACCCTGCTGGTCCGCAATGGCAAGATTATCGGTATTGGCAACAACCTGAGCATCCCTGCCCATGCAGTGGTGATCGACTGTACCGGTAAATCCATTTATCCTTCCTTCATTGATCTCTATGCAGATTACGGCATGCCTGCTGCACAACAAACTGGCGGCTTTGGCAGGGGATTTGGACAAGCAGCCCAACTGACTTCAAACCAAAAAGGAGCCTTTGGCTGGAACCAGGCCATCAAAGCGGATGTGCAAGCATCTTCTCTGTTTGTTACAGATGATACCAAAGCAAAGTCGCTTCGCGAAATCGGATTCGGGGCAGTACTGACCCATCAAAAAGATGGCATCGCCAGAGGAACCGGTACACTGGTGTCGCTGGCCAACAAAAAAGAAAACAGTATCATTCTCAAAGAAAAAGCATCAGCCCATTATTCTTTTAACAAGGGTAGCTCAACACAATCTTATCCTTCCTCCATGATGGGTAATATCTCGCTGCTCAGGCAAACCCATATTGATGCGCAATGGTACAAAAACAATGCAGACAAGGAAGGAGTCAACCTCAGCCTGATCGCCTGGAACAACAACCAGGCATTGCCGCAGATATTTGAAGCAAACGACAAATGGAATGCACTGCGTGCCGACCGCATCGGCGATGAATTCGGTGTCCAGTACATCCTCAAGACCAGTGGCAATGAATACCAACGCGCACAGGAAATAGCAGCTACAAAAGCTACCCTCATCGTTCCTGTCAACTATCCCATGGCCATGGATGTGGAAGATCCCAACGATGCCAGATTTGTTTCCCTTGCCGATATGAAACACTGGGAACTGGCTCCCACCAATGCAGCCACCCTGGAAAAAACAGGCATCAATTTCTGTCTTACGACAGCCGATCTCCGTTCTCCTGCTGCCTTCATGAGCAACCTGAGAAAGGCTCTTGACAACGGCTTATCTGAAACCAAAGCCCTGGAAGCACTGACCATCACTCCTGCCAAAACATTGGGTGTCGATAACATGATCGGAAGCCTGGAGGAAGGCAAGGTGGCCAACTTCCTGATCACTACCGGTAATGTATTCAGCGATAAAACCTCAATCCTGGAAAACTGGGTACAGGGCAACCGCTATGCGATAAAAACAGACAAGTGGAGTGATGTGGCAGGAAAATATTCACTTGCCATCACCAACAGGCAGGGAACCAAGAGCTACAACCTCGAAGTAAAATCTGCCAACACTGCCAGCATCACTGGAACCGATACTCTCTCCGTAAAATTCACACTGGACGGAAAAGTAGTGAAGATGAATTTCGCACCGGAAAAGAAATCACGCAATACCTTCCGACTCAGTGGAATCAGCAATGGCAATGTATGGAATGGCTATGGCGAAGATGCTGAGGGCAACCAACTTACCTGGACGGCTACCCTTGCCGGCACAATTGCTGCCACTGCAAAGGCAGACACCGCCAAAAAAAGAGAGCCTTCCAAATTGGGAGCCATAACCTATCCGTTCACACCTTACGGTTGGACAGAAGCGCCCAAACAGGAAACCATTCTCTTCAGGAATGCAACCGTATGGACCAACGAACAGGAAGGTAAAATGGAAAATACCGACGTACTGATCAAAGATGGCAAGATCGCGCAGATCGGTAAAAACCTTCAGGATGCAAGCGCCAAAATAGTAGATGCCACCGGCAAACATCTTTCACCCGGTATCATCGATGAACACTCTCATATCGCTGCCTCCTCGATCAATGAAGGTGGACAATCCGTTACTTCAGAAGTGCGCATTGCCGACAACCTGAATCCCGATGATGTCAATATCTATCGCCAGCTCAGTGGTGGTGTGACCAGCTCTCATATCCTGCATGGCAGTGCCAATACCATTGGAGGACAAACACAGTTGATCAAATTGCGCTGGGGTGCCAATGACGACAAACTCAAGTTTGAAGGATCCGACGGCTTCATCAAGTTCGCTTTGGGTGAAAACGTAAAACGTTCTTCCAGCAATAGCAACAACCGATTCCCCGATACCCGCATGGGGGTGGAGCAGGTATTGGACGATGCTTTCAACAGAGCCAAGGATTATGAGGCAGCCCTGAAAGCCGCTGCCAGTCCTGCTGCTCCGATCGCTACCAAAGGGAAGAAGCTCTCAACCCCAACAACCAATACTATTAATCCGTATAGCACTGTACGCCGCGATCTTGAACTGGAAGCACTGGTGGAGATCATGAACAAAAAGCGTTTCATCACCTGTCACTCTTATGTACAAAGTGAGATCAATGCAGCCATGAAAGTGGGTGAGAAATATGGTGTTACTTTCAATACGTTCACCCATATCCTCGAAGGATACAAGGTGGCGGATAAAATGAAAGCCCACGGTGCAGCTGCTTCTACTTTCTCCGACTGGTGGAACTACAAAATGGAAGTGGTGGATGCCATTCCACAGAATGCGGCCATCATGTCCCGCGTGGGACTCAATGTGGCCATCAACTCTGATGATGCAGAAATGGCCCGTCGCCTGAACCAGGAAGCAGCCAAAAGCATAAAATATGGTGGCTTGTCTGAGGAAGAGGCACTGAAGATGGTTACGCTCAATCCTGCAAAAATGCTGCATGTAGACAACCGCGTTGGCAGTATCAAAGTAGGCAAAGATGCAGACTTGGTACTTTGGAGCGACAATCCCCTCAGCATCTATGCAAGAGCAGAGAAGACCGTTGTGGATGGAATTGTATACTTCGACAGACAGAAGGATGCCGAAATGAGAAAACTACAGACTTCAGAAAGAAACCGACTGATACAAAAAATGAACGGAGAAAAAAGAGCGGGCAATCCCATGGCTCCTGCCACTCCCAGCTATTCTGTATTGTTGAATTGCGGCGACCATGATCACAGCCATGGTATCCTCACTGTCGAAAATGATTAAGCATCCATTAAAATGAATCAAATGAAAAAGACATTATTACCTATACTGGCAGCCCTTCTGATGATATCGGCTGCTACTGCACAGGAATCGGTATATCCTGCCAAAAAACAGGAAGCCCCGATCGTCATCCTGAATGGCACCATTCACGTAGGCAACGGACAAGTGCTGAACAACAGTTCCATTGAGATCAAAGACGGCAAGATCACTGCCATCGGCAACAACATCAATGCTGCTGCCAATGCCATCAAGGTGGATGCCAAGGGCAAACATGTTTATCCGGGACTGATCCTTTCCAATTCCAACCTCGGATTGATTGAGGTAAATTCTGTACGCGCTACTGCTGATGTTCAGGAGATAGGAGAATACAATACCACCATCCGCTCACTGGTCGCCTATAACACCGATTCAAAAGTGATCAATACCTTGAAGACCAATGGCATCACCCATGCCAATGTTGTTCCACAAGGTGGCACCATCAGCGGTTCAGCATCAGTGGTACAACTCGATGCCTGGAACTGGGAGGATGCTGCCTACGCCAAGGACAATGCCATCCACCTCAATCTTCCCAGCCTGTTCAACAGGCCCAATCCTTATGCGGCCTTCTTGGGCATGCAGGCACCACAAGGAGATCCTGTCAAAAGGGGTATGGAACAGATCGAAGAGATCAAACAGTTTTTCAGGGCTGCCAAAGCCTATGGTGCAGAAACCAAGCATGCTGCAACCAACCTGAAATTGGAGGCGGTGCAAGGATTGTTCACCAAAAAACAAAAGCTTTTCATTCACTGTGATGTAGTGAGAGAGATCCTGGCAGCGATCGACTTCAAAAATGAATTCGGCTTTGATATTGTGCTCGTGGGTGCTGCAGAAAGTGTTCAGGTGGCCGATATCCTGAAACGCAACAACATCCCTGTTGTCCTCAGCCAGATGCACGCTTTACCAACGCTGGCAGACGATGGAGTGGACCTTCCCTACCAGACTCCAGCGCTCTTGCAAAAAGCTGGGGTACTTTTCGCCATCAACGATGAAGATGGTCAACACCGTGGAAAGAACCTTCCGTTCAATGCTGGTACTGCTGCGGCATACGGACTCACCAAGGAAGAAGCTTTGTCCTCCATTACCTTGAATGCCGCTAAAATACTGGGCATCGCAGACCGCACCGGATCCATTGAAACCGGTAAGGATGCCAACATTGTGATCAGCGAAGGAGATATCCTCGACATGCGCAGCAGCAATATTTCTTTGGTAATGATCGGAGGCAGGATCGTAAGCCTCACAGATAAGCACAAGCAACTCTACGAACGTTACAAATACAAGTACGATCTCAAATAATGGAAAGGGGTTCAGGAGTGATGTACCATACATCACTCCTGGACTCAATATCCTCTTACGTTTCGTTTTTCCATAAAATTGATGAAAGCCCTGTTCACCACGCGGTTTCCGCCAGGGGTGGGATAGTTTCCGGTAAAGTACCAGTCGCCCGTATTGCCCGGACAAGCATCGTGCAGGTCTTCGATGGTCTGGTAGATCACTTCGACAGGTACATTCACCTCCTCCGGTGTAATCAACTGAGCAATTTTAGCGGATATTTCCTGCGGAGTGAAAGAAGCATATACCTGACGAACCACATTTTCTGTGTGCAATGCATTGTTTTGCTGCAAGTCCTTGCACTTTTTGTAAAGCTCATCCAACAAAGAAGATTGACCCCTGTCATGCAACAAAGCGAGGGCTGCCTTGAAGGCAATGAAATCACCCAGCTTGCTCATGTCGATGCCATAACAATCCGGATAACGGATCTGCGGTGCGGAGGATACGATGATGATCTTTTTCGGACACAACCTTGACAGCATGCGCACGATGCTTTCTTTCAAGGTAGTACCCCGCACAATCGAATCATCGATCACCACCAGGGTATCAGTATCTTTCTGCACCGTACCATAGGTGATGTCGTAGACGTGTTGCACCATCTCAGAACGGTTGGCATCTTCTGTGATGAAAGTGCGCATCTTCACATCCTTGATAGCGATCTTTTCCACCCGGATCTTTCGGTTCACCATTTCAGCAAGCTTCTCCTCATCGAAATCCTTTTCCCAAGCCATGATGCGCTGTACCTTGATCTGGTTGAGAAAATCTTCCATGCCTTTCAGCAATCCATAAAAGGCAACTTCCGCTGTATTGGGAATGAAAGAGAAGATGGTATGTTTGAGATCGTTGTTGATGGCCTTTAAAACATTGTCACTAAGCCTATAACCGAGTCCAATTCTTTCGCGATAGATTTTTTCATCACTGCCTCTGGAAAAATAGATCCTTTCGAAGCTGCAGGCCCTGCGTTCTTTGGGATCCAGCACCTGTTCGATAGACCAACTGCCATCAGCTTTTACAATCAAGGCCTGACCGGGCATGAGTTCCTTCACTTCATTCTCTTCGAGGTGAAAACTGGTGCGGATGGCAGCCCGTTCGGAAGCGGCTACGATCACTTCTTCATTGATATAATAATAAGAGGGCCTGATGCCATGCGCATCGCGGATCACGAAGGAATCACCATTGCCGATGAGACCGCTTACATGGTATCCTCCGTCAAAATGAGTGAAGCTCTTTTTGAGTACGTCTACAATAGACATGTTGCCGGGATGTTCCTCATCTTCCTTGACCATGAAGTGATGCACCACTTCCATCATGGCAGCAAGATCACTCTGTTGCTGGAAATCACCGGGATCAACATTCACCAGGTTGAACAGTTCTTCGGTATTGACAAGATTGAAATTACCGGCAAGGGCTAAGTTTCTGGCAGGTATGATATCCCGCTTGACAAAAGGATGACAGAATTCAACATTGTTCTTGCCCTGCGTACCATAACGCAGATGGCCCAACAACAATTCTCCCATGAAATTCAGGTGTCCCTTCATGAGACCGGGATGCTTTCTGATCTCCGGTTGAAATTTCTCCAGCTCATTGATCTCCTTACCCACCTGACTGAAAAGATCGGCAATGGCCTGTGTGGCATTGCTTCTCAGTCGGTGCATGAAGGGGTATCCGGGTTCAGCATTGAGCTTAACAGCGGCAATGCCTGCCCCGTCTTGTCCACGGTTGTGCTGCTTCTCCATGAGGAGATACAGTTTGTTCAGGCCATACAATGCCGTACCCTTTTTTTGCTGGTAATAGGAAAAAGGCTTCAAGAGCCGGATGAATGCCAGACCGCATTCGTGTTTGATGGCATCACTCATAAAGCGGGATGAGAGGAGCTAAATTACAGCTAATATGGGAGAAAGCAGAAAATAAAAAACCTACTTGGTCACATAATTCGGGAACTGCTTTTTGAGTTCCTCACATTGCTGGAAATCAGGATCTACCATCACATAATAGGTGGGAAGTTTGGATTGAAACCATTTTTCAATGGTTTTGTCACGCTTTTCTGCCAAAGCTCTTTGGGCAATACGATCGTAATCATCCCTCATGTTTTCCCTGTGCGGTTCCGTGCGTTTTTGGAGGTAAACGAGGCGAACGGCTTGCTTGTCCTGCTCATCCTTGTATACCATCGGCTGAGAAAACTCACCGATTTTCAATTTATCTAGATAGGGAACAAGGTTCTTGTCCAGTTCGTCGATCGTTACAAAATTTCCGCCCTGTCCTGATATGATACCAGCCGTGAACTTGCTGTTCTGGTCATCACTGAATTTATCGACTGCCTCGCCAAACTGCAAGGTACCTGCAATCAGTTTGGAGCGTATGCTGTCGAGCTTGCTTTTGGCCGCTTCAATATCTTCATCCTGCAATTGGGGGATGCGAAGGATATGCCTGATCACGGCGTCATCTCCATTACGGCTGACCATCTGAATGATATGATAACCGAATTTTGATTTGGTCACCGGTGAAACCTGTCCTTCTTTCAACCTGAACGCTGCATTCTTGAAATCCGGATCCCAGTCCTTCTGGTTTTTATTGATTTCATAACGACCCCCATTCTGTTTGCTACCGGGATCTTCAGAGTACAACCTGGCAAGGGTTTCAAAAGACTTCAATCCTGCTTCCACCTGCCTGCGGTAATCAGCCAGTTCATCTTGTGCAAATTTTTCCAATTCTCTGCCCGCCTTGGGATGGAGCACAATCTGTCCGATCACCAATTCTGTTTCGTAAAAGGGAAGACTATCCTTGGGGATCTTGTTGTAATATTCCCGCACTTCATTGGGGGTGATCTTCACATATTCTACAATCTTCTCACGCATGGCCTTGGCCAGCTTTCCATCTCTGATGCTTTTTCTAAAGTCCTCTTTGATCTGATAGGTCGTTCTACCGGCGATCTGTTCCAACGCTTCCTTTCCACCATATTGCATGATGAAGCTGCGAATCCTTTGATCCAATTCGGCTTCCACTTCTTCATCGGTAACCGGAAGAGAATCCTTTTCAGCCTGGAGAATCAGGGCTTTGTCCTGCATCATTTTCTCCAGCAACATGCAATCGATGCCTGGAGGCACATCATTGCCCTGACGCTTCATGTCATCGATGTAGTTGGTGATATCGCTCTTGAGCACGATTTTATCTCCAACAATGGCAATGATCTTATCCGCCAAAAGCTTTGCCTGCTGGGCTTTAGAGCCAAATGACAGGAAAGCGCAAAACAAGAAAATCAAAATTCTTTTCATACGTTTTATCCAACCCTCAAATTAAAGCCTATTAGGTTAAGGTTATCTTAAAGTCGTTTCTGCTGTCAGTTGTAGGTTGCCAGGTCGATTACAAAGTACGCTTCACTTCTGTCTCTTCAAATGCTTCGATCACGTCACCCACCCGAATATCATTGTAATTCCTGACGGTGAGACCACATTCCATGCCCGCACTGACTTCCTTGGCGTCATCCTTGTAACGCTTCAGGCTGCCCAGCTCTGCACTTTGTCCCTCTCCTTTTGGATATTCCACGATACCATCACGAATAACCCTGATCTTGTTGTTGCGACTGATCTTTCCGTCCAGTACATAACAACCGGCAACAGTGGCTTTGTCAAACTTGTACACTTCCCTGATCTCCACATTGGCCACAATCTTCTCTTCTACCTTGGGTTCCAACAAACCTTCCATGGCACTCTTGATCTCTTCAATCGCATTGTAAATGATGGAGTAAAGTTTGATCTGAACGCCTTCCTTCTCTGCGATCTTGTTCGCCTGCAAAGAAGGACGAACATTGAAGCCCACGATGATGGCATCAGAAGCTGTTGCCAGCAATACATCGCTCTCGGTGATTTGTCCCACGGCCTTGTGCACCACCTTGATGGCCACCTCTTCCGTAGAAAGTTTTTGCAGCGAGTCGCTCAACGCTTCTACCGAACCGTCCACGTCACCTTTGATGATGATGTTCAGCTCCTTGAAGTTTCCAAGAGCCAACCTTCTTCCGATCTCGTCGAGTGTAATATGTTTCTTCGTGCGGATGCCTTGCTCACGCATGATCTGCGCGCGCCTGTTGGCCACATCCTTGGCTTCCGATTCGTCTTCGTACACCTTGAATTTCTCACCTGCCTGTGGAGCACCGTTCAATCCAAGAATCAACACGGGTGATGCAGGAGGGATGGCATCCACTCTTTTGTTCCTTTCGTTCATCATGGCCTTGACCCTACCATAGTATTGTCCACTTACCACCAGGTCTCCCTGGTGCAGGGTTCCGTTCTGAACGAGGATGGTAGCCACATAACCACGGCCCTTGTCCAATGTTGCTTCAATAACGGTACCAGTGGCTTCCCTTTCAGGGTTGGCTTTCAGTTCCAGCAATTCAGATTCCAACAATATCTTTTCAAGAAGCTTGTCTACATTCAAACCCGATTTAGCCGCGATCTCTTGGCTTTGGAATTTGCCTCCCCATTCTTCTACCAGAATGTTCATTTGCGACAATTGCTCATAAATCTTTTGGGGGTTGGCACCGTCCTTATCGATCTTGTTGATGGCGAAGATCATCGGAACACCTGCTGCCTGTGCATGGCTGATGGCCTCTTTTGTTTGGGGCATCACCGCATCATCGGCAGCAACCACAATAACGGCAAGGTCCGTAACCTTGGCACCACGGGCACGCATGGCGGTAAAAGCTTCGTGACCAGGTGTATCCAAGAAGGTGATCGACTTACCACTGGGAAGATCCACATGATAGGCGCCAATGTGCTGGGTGATACCTCCGGCCTCACCGGCAACCACGTTGGCATTGCGGATATAGTCAAGCAGGGATGTCTTTCCATGATCAACGTGACCCATGATGGTGACAATAGGAGCACGGGGAGAGAGGTCTTCAGCTTCATCTTCTTCCTCTTCTTCCTCCATCTCCATCTGCTTTTCCATGTCTATGAACTCCACTTCATATCCGAACTCAGCCGCTACCAGTTCAATGACTTCTGCATCCAGGCGCTGGTTGATGGAAACCATGATGCCCAGGCTCATGCACTTGCCGATGATCTCTGCAAAGTTCACATCCAGCAGGCTGGCCAATTCACTCACACTGATGAATTCAGTGAGCTGTATCTTGTTGTCTTCTCCTTCACCTTCAGCACCTGCTTCCATTTCTTCGCGTTTGAGTCGGCGAAGTTTGGATTTGGTGATCTTGGCCTTGGAACCACCGCCACCGGAAAGCTTGGCCTGTGTTTCCTTGATCTTGTTCTGTATCTCTTTTTCGTCTATCTCTTTTACTTCCCCTTTTCGCACAGCACGCATACCGCTTCCGGATCGTTGACCGGCAGGACGCTGTTGCTGTGGTTGTCCTCCTTTTTGGATAGAGGGTTTCTGACGCTCTGGTTCTTTCTTCTCAATGGGGATGCGCTTGCGCTTCCTTTTTTCATCAGCGGCTCTCCCGCCTTCCGCTTCAGGCTTCAATTCTATTTTACCAATGATCTTAGGACCTTCCAGTTCCGGTGCTTCAATCTTCACCCTCTCAATTTCTGGTTCGACAGGTTTAACAGGTTCTGTCTGCTCAGGTTCTGGAACAAGCGCCTGAACGGACTCTTCTGCCACCGGCTTTTCCACCCCTTTCTTCGCTGCACCGCGCTTGGGTCGGGTAGAGGCATCCAATGCATCAAGGTCTATCTTGTCAAGAATCTTGGGGCCGGTAATCTCAGGTGCTTCGATCTTGACCTTCTCCACTTCTGTTTCTACCGGTTGCACTTCTTCAACAGGCGCAGGAGCGGGAACTGGTTCGGGTGCAGGGGCAGGCTCAGCCTTTTTCTTGGAGTCCTTTTTAAATACGATTTCCTCTTCGTCCTTCTTTTTCTTGGCTTCTCCAACAGATCCTTTGGGGATCTCGATGGCATCGCTCTTGGCTTTCGCTGCCTTGTCTGACGAGAATTCCTGCTGCAGGGAAAAATACATTTCCTCTGTCAGCTTGGATGTTGGTTTAAGATCATCCTTGCTGAATCCCTTGCTGACCAGGAAATCCACCAACGTATCTTTTCCGATGTTGAATTCCTTGGCCGCAGCCATTAACCTGGGTGTATTTGATTCTGACATTTATCCTCCTTAAGCTTTTTGCTTGTTTCTTTTACTTTTTATTCATTTGATGCTTAATCCTTCTCGAATTCAGCTCTCAGGATATCCCTCACCTCATCAATGGTTTCCTTCTCAAGATCAGTTCTGCGCTCCAGCTCTGTTGCCGTAAGGTCAAGTACACTGCGGGCAGTATCACAACCGATGCGCTTGAGTTCTTCAATGATCCATCCTTCGATTTCATCGCTGAATTCATCCAGATCAATATCATACTCTGCCATCTCTCCTTCATTGTCGCGGTAAACATCAATGTCAAATCCGGTCAAATCTTCTGCCAGTTTGATGTTGACACCACGCTTACCAATGGCCAGGGAAACCTGGTCAGGAGATACATAGACTTCAGCACGCTTGCCTTCGTTATCGATGTTCATCCGGGTGATCTTGGCAGGTGTTAAGGAACGCTGGATCAACAATTGGATATTGTTGGTAAAGTTGATGACGTCAATGTTCTCGTTTTTCAACTCCCTCACAATGCCATGAATACGGCTGCCTTTCATGCCCACACAAGCTCCCACCGGATCAATCCTGTCGTCGTAGCTCTCCACTGCCACTTTTGCACGCTCGCCTGGCTCACGCACAATCTTCCTGATCACGATCAAACCGTCAAAGATCTCTGGTACTTCGATCTCCAGCAGTTTGGCCAGGAAGGAAGGATGGGTTCTGGAAAGGATGATAACGGGACTGTTATTCTTCAGTTCCACTTTCTTGATAACAGAACGGATGCTTTCGCCTTTTTTGAAATAATCGGAAGGAATCTGCTCAGACTTGGGGAGGATCAGTTCATTGCCATCTTCATCGATCAGCAAAACTTCTTTCTTCCATACCTGATAGACTTCTGCATTGATGATGTCTCCTACGCGATCCCCATACTTCTTCACCAGGGCATTTTTCTTCAGATCACCAATTCTACTGGCGAGGGTTTGTTTGGCAGCCAGGATGGCCCGACGACCAAAGTCCATGATGTCCACTTCTTCGTAAAGTTCTTCCCCCACTTCAAAGTCGGGCTCTATTTTAATGGCTTCACTGTATTCGATTTCCATCAGGGGATTTTCCACTTTGCCATCTTCCACAATCATGCGGTGACGGACAATCTCGAGGTCTCCTTTTTCGGTATTGACGATTACGTCGAAACTTTCATCCGATCCGTATTTCTTGCGCAACAGGGTTTTGAATACATCCTCAAGCACTTTCATGAGCGTGGGACGATCGATGTTCTCTGCTTCTTTGAAATCCTGGAACGATTCGATCAAGTTGATACTAGCCATAACTTATCCTTTTATTGTTCTTACTTTTTATGATGATTAAAATACGATCTTGACTGTGGCTGCTTGAATGTCTTCAAACAGCAGAAAATGCTTCAGCACTTCCAACTTTTTCCCTTTGCCTTTCTTCTCCTCTACTTCAATTCCTTTTTCATCTGCCTGAAGCAATAATCCTTCTATGTGTTTCCCTTCTTTGGTTTCCACTTCCAATGTCCGGCCAATGTTTTTAATATACTGTCTGACCAATTGAAGCGGTTCATCAACCCCCGGCGAAGAAACTTCAAGGGCAAATTCACCATCCTTGCAGACACCCTCTTCTACAATCTGCTTGTAAAGTGCCCTGTTGAGCTGAACACATTTCTCAATGGTAACCCCTGCATCTCCGTCTACATATACATTGATATTGTTGATGGGACGAATATGGGTCCTCACCAGAAAGTACTGGGGATCAGCGGCCAACAAGGCCTCCACCAACTGCTCAATCTGATGTTTTTTTTCTTCTGTTGCCATGGTCATTGAAACAAAGAAGGGAACGAACCCGTTCCCTTCCTCTTTGCTATCCGGTGCAAATATACGATAGACCCCGGAATTGGCCAAATTGTTTGACAGGGGCGATCCACCTGGTTCTGGAAGGGAGAATCACGACCGGAAATGACCAGGATCATATTTTTTTTTCATGAATACCCTACCTTCAACCCTGAACCTACCTTTCTGCCATGGCACAGGATAACCTGAACGATTTTTACACAGAAAACAGAAAACTGCTGACCGAATACCTGGATGTCAGGCTGCAGTTGCTGCGACTGGGCTCCATCCGAACCCTTTCCAGAACGCTGGCCATGCTGATCCTGCTTTCGGTCATCAGCCTAATGGCCCTGCTTTTTCTCGTTTTCCTGGTCATTGCCTTTTCCATCTTCATGAGCGATGTGCTTGACAGTAGCGTCTGGGGATTTGTTTGCGGAGGATTGGTATTCCTTTTTATCCTCCTGCTGACAATTGCCTTCAGAAAACCCTTATTTCTTAACCCCCTCATCCGTCTCTTTATCATTACATCTGCCCGGGAAGACGAAGAGGATGAAGAATTTTGATTTATGAGAAGGAGAATCCATAACATCCAAAGTCTTAACCGATCCATCTTTGAACTGAAAGAAAAAAGGAAGGATATCGAGGCAAAACTCGATGCCAATTTTTCTAATCTGAAGGGCAATTATTTTAACATGACCCTGAATACACTGTTCGGCAATCGAAAATCCCCCGGTCATTTCTGGGCGGACATTGTCAGTCGCGTCATGGAAAGTGAAAAACTGCAGCATGGCATAGGAGACCTGGTTACAAAAGCGGCCGACAAGATCGGAGAAGCACTCAGGAGCAAGGGCTAAAACCGGGGGAACCGATTTTACAATAACTTTGCAGCCATGTTCAAGTATATATTGCTGGGCTTCACCCTTTATTTTGCCTATCGATTCCTTTTTGACTTTTTATTGCCCGTCATCCGCACAACGAGACAGGTAAAAAAGCAATTTGATGCGGTGAGAGAACAGCAGCAGGGATATCAGCAACCCTCACAAAACGGAAATACTTCCTCTACTGCTAACAAGGCACCAGCGCCAAAGGCGGATGATTACATTGAGTTTGAGGAGATTCGATGACCCTTGTTATGGGGTATTGCCATGTATTTTCACAGAAGCATTCAGGTGAATACCAACTCCTTTTTCTTTTTTCATTGAATAAGATCCGCCATAGTGCTCACAGCGGTTGACAAGGTT
>JACCDP011423664.1_pt1 | contig 29428 bp, 21 predicted proteins | sample 7445841 | NCBI WGS metagenome assembly JACCDP01 (sample SAMN15323441, study PRJNA562643) | freshwater metagenome | isolation source: river surface water | place: USA:Blue River Watershed | collected 2017-08-17 | reverse complement strand
GCCGGGAAGAGCTGCCGGGAAGAGCTGCCGGGAAGAGCTGCCGGGAAGAGCTGCCGGGAAGAGCTGCCCTGGAAAAGTGCGTGACGCGGTGCGTCCCCTTGACCCTGCCGCCGTCCGTTGTTAGTTACGCGCGCCTCAAGTCGACCCCGGCGACCCGTGTCGCTTCTGAAACGCCGACAACACAGAGGTTTTCTCTCGTGAGTGCCACCAGCGTCGCCCGTCGATATGCCCGCGCCCTCTTCTCGATCGGCCTCGAGGATGGCCAGTTTCAGGCCTACGCCGAGCAGCTGGTCCGCATCTCCGCCGCCTTTGCCGGCAGCGCCGAGCTGCAGGATGCCTGGCTGAACCCGGCCCACCCGGGCGCGACGCGCCTCGCCGTGGCCGAGCAGCTGGCGCAGGCTTACGGCCTCGCCCCGGCTACGACGAACCTGCTCAAGCTGCTGGTCGAGCGCGGCCGCACCGGCGAACTTGCCGCCATCGCCCGCTCCTACGGGGAGATGGTCGACGAGAAGAATGGCCGCCTGCGCGCCGTCGTCACCAGCGCGACGCCGCTGTCGGGCGAGCAGCAGGGTGCGCTCCAGAAGGCGCTCTGCGGCTTCACCGGCAAGGACGTGGTGCTGGAGGCGAAGAGCGACCCCGCCCTCATCGGCGGCCTCACCACACAGATCGGCTCCACGGTGGTGGACGGCAGCGTCCGCACGCAGCTGGAGCGGCTGCGCACCGCCCTGAGCGCATAAGCGATTCAACCTTCCTTCGGCCCCGGGCGATGCAGGGGCTTCATTCCGGGCGCGACCGACGCGCCCCAGAAACACCAGAGGACTCCATGGACATCCGCGCCGACGAGATCAGCCGCATCCTGCGGGACCAGATCCGCGACTACGGCAAGAAGGTCGAGGTCACCGAGGTGGGCACCGTGCTCACCACCGGCGACGGCATCGCCCGCGTCTACGGCCTTTCGGGCGCCATGGCGGGCGAGCTGGTCGAGTTCGCCGGCGGCGTGAAGGGCATCGTGCTCAACCTCGAAGAGGACAACGTCGGCGTCGCCGTCATGGGCCACCCCGAGTCCGTCCGCGAGGGCGACCAGGTCAAGCGCACCGGCCGCATCGCCGAGGTGCCGGTCGGCGAGGAGCTGGTCGGCCGCGTCGTGAACGCCCTGGGCGAGCCGATCGACGGCAAGGGTCCGCTCAACGCCAAGGAGTCGCGCCGCATCGAGATCAAGGCGCCGGGCATCATCGCCCGCAAGAGCGTCCACGAGCCGCTCCAGACGGGCCTCAAGGCCATCGACGCCATGGTCCCGATCGGCCGCGGACAGCGCGAGCTGATCATCGGCGACCGCCAGACCGGCAAGACCGCCGTGGCCATCGACACCATCATCAACCAGAAGGGGCAGGGCGTTTACTGCTTCTACGTCGCCATCGGCCAGAAGCAGTCGACGGTGGCGCAGGTCGTCGAGAAGCTGACCCGCTATGGCGCCATGGAGTACACGACGGTGGTCGTTGCCGGCGCCTCCGAGTCGGCCCCGCTGCAGTTCCTGGCGCCCTACTCGGGCGTCACGATGGCCGAGTTCTTCCGCGACACCAAGCGCCACTCGCTCATCGTCTACGACGACCTCTCGAAGCAGGCCGTGGCCTACCGCCAGCTGTCGCTGCTGCTCCGCCGTCCGCCGGGCCGCGAGGCGTACCCCGGCGACGTCTTCTACCTGCACTCCCGCCTGCTGGAGCGCGCCGCGAAGCTGTCGGACGAGCAGGGCGCGGGTTCGCTGACGGCGCTGCCGATCATCGAGACGCAGGCCGGTGACGTGTCGGCCTACATCCCGACGAACGTCATCTCCATCACCGACGGCCAGATCTTCCTGGAATCGGACCTGTTCTTCTCGGGCGTCCGCCCGGCCATCAACGTCGGCATCTCGGTGTCGCGCGTCGGCGGCGCGGCCCAGACGAAGATGATGAAGAAGATCGCCGGCACCATGCGCCTCGACCTCGCGCAGTACCGCGAGCTGGCGGCCTTCGCGCAGTTCGGCAGCGACCTGGACAAGGCGACGCAGGACACGCTGGCCCGCGGCGAACGCCTGGTCGAGGTCCTGAAGCAGGGCCAGTACGCCCCGCAGAGCGTCGAGAAGCAGGTGCTGCAGATCTACGCGGCGACGCAGAAGGACAAGAGCGGCACGCCCTGGGTCCGCAACATCGCGGTCAAGGACATGATCCGCTACTGCTCCGAGCTCGTGTCGTTCGTCGAGGGCCGCTACCCCGCGCTGCTCAAGGAGATGGCCGACAAGAAGGACCTGACCGACGCCATCCGCAAGCAGCTGGACGAGGCCCTCACGGCGTTCAACGCGTCGTTCCAGGCCTCGAAGTAGCCGCTCTCCCCGCAGGAACCAGGAGCCACCGATGGCGTCGCTACGGGCAATCCGCTCGCGCATCAAGAGCGTCAAGGGCACCCAGAAAATCACCAAGGCCATGAAGATGGTGGCCGCGGCGAAGCTGCGGCGCGCCCAGGACGCGGCCCTGCGCGCGCGTCCCTACGCCGAGGCGCTGGACGCGATGCTGTCGCGCCTGACGGCGGGCGAGGCTGATGCCAGCCACCCGCTGCTCGCGTCGCGGCCGGTGAAGAAGGTCGAGGTGCTCGTCATGACGAGCGATCGCGGCCTCTGCGGCGGTTTCAACTCGAACATCATCCGCCGGCTGCAGCGGTTCATCGTCGACCACGGCGACCAGTACGAGGTCATCCGGGTGTCGACCATCGGCCGCCGCGGGCGCGACTTCGCAAAGAAGCGCGGGCTGGCGGTTCGGGCCGAATTCTCCGGCAAGGCCGACTACAACAACGCGGCGGCGGTTTCCCAGGACCTGGTCGCGCAGTTCACGGGCGGCGAGGCCGACGCGGTCTTCCTGCTCTACAACCGCTTCCAGTCGGCGCTGGTCCAGAAGGTGACCCTGACGCAGCTGCTGCCGATTCAGCCCGAGTCGTCGGAGAGCGGTGGGCAGGGTGCGGCGGCGGACTTTGCCTACGAGCCGTCGCGCGACGCGGTGCTGGAACAGCTGCTGCCGAAGCACCTGACCATGCAGCTGTGGCGCGCCATGCTGGAGTCCGAGGCCTCCGAGCACGGCGCCCGCATGACCGCCATGGACAGCGCCACCAAGAACGCCAAGGAGATGGTGGCCCGACTGACCCTCATGTACAACCGCGCGCGTCAGGCGGCGATCACCAAGGAACTGATGGAGATCGTCTCGGGCGCCGAAGCGCTCAAGTAGTCCCTCGAAACCGATCCGATTTTTTTCCGCCGGCCGCAGCACGGCCGCCGAACACGCAAGTCCGGGAGAGACGTCAAGATGTCTGCCACCGCCACCGAAACCAAGCCGGGCAAGATCGTCCAGGTCATCGGACCCGTCGTCGACGTCGAGTTCCCGCCGGGCGCGCTGCCCGAGATCTACACGGCGCTCACCGTCACCAACCCGGCCATCGGCACCACCGCCGACAACCTGACGCTCGAGGTCGCGCAGCACCTGGGCGAGAACACCGTCCGCACCATCGCCATGGACTCGACCGACGGTCTGGTCCGCGGCTCGGCCGTGAAGAACACCGGCGCGAACATCTCGGTGCCGGTCGGCAAGGCGACGCTGGGCCGCATCCTGAACGTCGTCGGCGAGCCGGTGGACGAGAAGGGCGCCATCAGCACCAAGGAGCGGATGGGCATTCACCGCGCCCCGCCGTCGTTCACCGACCAGTCGGGCAAGGTCGAGGCGTTCGAGACGGGCATCAAGGTCATCGACCTGCTTGCGCCCTATTCGCGCGGCGGCAAGATCGGCCTGTTCGCGGGCGCGGGCGTCGGCAAGACCGTGCTCATCATGGAGCTCATCAACAACATCGCGGTCAAGGGCGGCGGCTTCTCGGTCTTCGCCGGCGTCGGCGAGCGCACGCGCGAAGGCAACGACCTTTACTACGAGATGATCGAGGCCGACGTCATCAAGCCGGACAACCTCGAGGAGTCGAAGCTGGCGCTGGTCTACGGCCAGATGAACGAGCCGCCGGGCGCCCGCGCGCGCGTCGCCCTGTCTGCGCTGACCATCGCCGAGTACTTCCGCGACGTCGAAGGCAAGGACATGCTGCTCTTCGTCGACAACATCTTCCGCTTCACGCAGGCCGGCGCCGAGGTCTCGGCACTGCTGGGCCGCATTCCGTCGGCCGTCGGTTACCAGCCGACGCTGTCGACCGAAATGGGCGAGCTGCAGGAGCGCATCACCTCGACGAAGAAGGGCTCCATCACCTCGGTGCAGGCGATTTACGTGCCCGCCGACGACCTGACGGACCCGGCGCCCGCGACGGCGTTCGCCCACCTCGACGCGACGACGGTCATGAGCCGCGCCATCTCGGAGAAGGGCATCTACCCGGCCGTCGACCCGCTCGACTCGACGAGCCGCATCCTTGACCCGCAGGTCATCGGCGACGAGCACTACGGCGTCGCCCGCCGCGTGCAGGGCATCCTCCAGCGCTACAAGGAGCTGCAGGACATCATCGCGATTCTCGGCATGGACGAGCTGTCCGAGGACGACAAGCTGGTGGTGGCCCGCGCCCGCAAGATCGAGCGCTTCCTGTCGCAGCCGTTCTTCGTCGCCGAGAAGTTCACCGGCAACAAGGGCCGCTACGTCGAGCTCAAGGAGACCATCCGCGGCTTCAAGGAGATCTGCGACGGCAAGCACGACGACCTGCCGGAGCAGGCGTTCTACATGGTCGGCACCATCGACGAGGCGCGCGAGAAGGCCGAGTCGCTGGCCGCCCGCTAACCGCCGAACGGTTCCGCGCGAAGCCCCTCGAGGAGAGGCCGATGGCAGACGGAAAGATCCAGCTGGAAGTGGTGACGCCGTCCCGGCGCGTGCTGTCGCAGACGGTGTCCGAGGTGCGGGCGCCCGGCGCAAACGGCTCGTTCGGCGTGCGGCCCGGCCACATGCCGTTCGTTGCGCAGATGAAGGCCGGCGCACTGGTCGGCACGGGCGGTGACGGCGACGTCTCGTTCGCCGTGGGCGAGGGCTTCGTGCAGGTGGCTCAGGACCGCGTCCTGGTGCTGGCCGAGACGGCCGACCGCGCCGAAGACCTGGAGCTTTCTGCGGTGACCGCCGAGCTCGAGGCCGAATCGAAGAAGCTGCGCGGCATGAAGGCGTCGGACGCAGGCTTCGAGCTACAGCAGGCCAAGGTCGAGCGAGCGGCGGCGAAGGTGCTGGTCGCGTCGAAGCGGTAGCGAATCGCCTTGAAATCCAGCGTTCCGAGGGCCCCTTGCCAAGTCAGCGGCAGGGGGCTTCGGCTTTCTCCGGCGAGCTGCATCGTCGGGTTCGCGCGGCGGAGGCGGTGTAAAGTGGCCGAGTAGAGTGCCCGACGCTTCCGGTGCCCGACTCGGCCGGTTTCCCATGGCGAGGTCGAAGTGCAGCGCAGGTTCGCGGGGCTGGAACTCCTGAGGTTCGTCGCGGCGCTCGTGGTGCTGTTCTGGCACTACAAGCACTTCTTCTATGCGGTTCCCGAGTGGGACCCCGCGCGGTTCGACCTGGAGGCGCTGCCGGGGGCGTCGCTGTTCGGTCTGGCGTATCGGCAGGGCCACTTCGCCGTGCAGCTCTTCTGGGCGATCTCGGGCTTCATCTTCTTCCACCGCTATGCCGAGGCCATTCGGGAGCGGCGCGTGACGCTGCGCGAGTACCTCGTCAACCGGGTGTCGCGGCTCTATCCGCTGCACCTCGTGACGCTGTGCCTCGTGGGGCTTCTCCAGGACGCCTTTCAGCGGTCGGGCCACGCGATCTCGTTCGTCTACCCGTTCAACGACCTGCGCCACTTCGGCCTGCAGCTGCTGATGCTGTCGCACTGGGGGCTGCAGCGGGGCTTCTCGTTCAACGGCCCGGTCTGGACCATCTCGGTGGAGGAGTTCTGCTACCTCGTCTTCTTCTTCCTCGCGAGCGGCATGGCGTTCCATCGTCGGACGTTTCCGGTGCTGCTGGCGGCGGCGTGGGGGCTGCTCGCGCTGCGGGTGATTCATCCCGACTTTGCGGAGTGCCTGGCGCTGTTCTTCGTGGGCGGTGCGGTCTGGGGGCTGTACGCGTGGGCGACGGCCGACGCGGGGCGGCGTTGGGTGCCGTGGGCGGGGCTCGTCGGGGGGGCGGCGCTGGTGGCGCTGGGCGTGCCCGTCTACGAGGGCCTGTCGCCGCTGATGCAGAAGACCGCGACGCACTTCGTGCTGGTCCCGACGCTGCTGCTGGGCTTCCTGACGCTGTCGCCGCGCGATGGGTCGTTCGGGGCGCGTGTCGCGGGCGAGCTGGGAAAGCTGACCTACGCCACCTACATGGTTCACTTCCCGCTGCAGCTGGCGGCGGTGATGGTCGTCGAGGCGCTGGGCGTGTCGCGGGCCGTCTTCTATTCGCCCCTCGCGCTGCTGCTCTTCATCGCGTCGGTGATGGCGGTGGGGCAGGTGGTCTTCACCCGCTTCGAGCGGCCGATGCAGGCCTGGATGCGGCGGCGGCTGTTGCTGAAGAGGGAGGGCATCGAGGCGACCGCAGAGGCCGAGAACGTGCCGCTCGCGGGTGGCTGAAACGCGTCTCTTTGCCTGTCGCCGGGTGTGATGTTAGGTGTGAAGGCTGCTCAAGGGTGCTGGCCGTCGGGCCTCGCTTGGCGGCGTCGTCGTGTTGAAGACGGAGGCCGCCTCGATCGGCCGTGACCGATCGTCCCGGGCCGGCCGGTCGGCCTCAGGGCGGCAGAAGGCTCTCGAACCAGGTGCGGCACGCGTCGGCGTGGTTCGCGTGGCAGGTGAGGTGGCCGTCCGAGCCGAGGCTGGTGAAGTCGCAGGTGTGTGTCTCCTCGGCGTCGAGGCGCTGGCAGAGGGCCTGTATCGGAGCCCCCGCCACGATGTCGCCGATGCAGGGCCGCAGCGCGCTGCCGCACTCGAACAGCTTGAAGGCGCGGATCGAGAAGTTCTCCGGCGTGACGCCGCTGATGCTGTCCTCCCGGGCCTTCTGGTTCGTGCCGAGGTCGCAGGTGGTGCTCGTCGCGCCCGGGCCGCAATACCGTTCGAGCCAGCGCGCATGTGAGACGGGCACGGTGCAGGGCCCCCCGCCGATGGCGCCGTTCGAGAGCAGGTCGGCCGTGGCGGCCTGATCGTAGGAGCCGTCGAAGAAGCAGCCCGCCGTCAGGCGGGTGCCGTGCCAGTGCGGCTGTTCGTCGAGGGGGGTGCGGGCCATCAGGATGACCGGGGCCGTGGCACCGTGGCTGATGCCTTGAAGCAGGAGCGCCTCGCCCGTCCAGTAGGCCTGCGCCCAGTCGCCCGTCGTGGCCTCTTTCACGGCAAGGTCGATGCGCGCGGCCTCGTCGATGTAAGGGGCCGCGCCGGAGCCCGCCGCTGTCTCGAAGAGGTTGATGCAGACGGCCGCGTACCCCTTTGCCGCATAGCCGAGGAGGACGCTCTCGTAGCCCGCCCCGGAGCTGCAGCCCATCTCGCCGCCCGAGAAGACGACCACGAGGCGGGAACATTTGGATGACGTGCAGGCCGAGGCGTTCGTGACCAGCGTGCAGCGCTCGTCGACGCCCGTCTGGCCGCGGCAGGCTTCGAGCCGGATTTCTCCGCTCGCTGGCGCCGATGGTGCGCCGCCGTCGGCGTCGATCTTCGAGGACGGCGCAACGCCGCAGCCGTTCATCGCGCTCCACGCGAACGCCAGCAGCCCGATCCTGACCCAGAAACGCATGGGGTACTCCTGCGGGGAACTCTCCGTCGCGGGCGCGACGCGGGGCTGCCGGACCCTACCAGTCGACGCTGCGCCGCGTGACGTGCAGCCGAAACCGCCGAGCAGGCTCGTCCGGGGTAATCGAGGGGGCGAATATCCCGTAACTTCGGGAGGTGAAGTTAAAAATATGAATAAAATCATTGGCTTATGAATATCAGCGCCGAAATTGCCCACCTCCGCTCGACGCCCCTGCGGCCGCCGTTTCCCATTCCCCGCTTGATCTTCCCTTGATGGCGCGGCAGACGGGGCGCGTGCCGAACGATGCGACATCCGCCCCCGTGAGGGAGCTGTGCCTACGGTGCCGGCGTCCGCGGCGCGTCTGCTGGTGCGGCCAGCTGGGCAGCGAGGCGACTCAGGCGCGCGTGGTGCTGCTGCAGCATCCGCGGGAGGCGAGGGTGGCGGTCGGGACGGCGCGCATGGCGCACCTCGCGCTGCCGAACTCCGAGCTGCACATCGGCGTCGACTTCGAGGCGGTGCCCCAGGTGCGGACGCTGTGCGAGGAGCCCGGGACCTTCCTGCTCTTTCCGGGGGAGGGCGCGGCGTCACCGGAGCGGATCGATCCGGCGCAGGTGAAGCGGCTCGTCGTCATCGACGGCACCTGGCCGCAGGCGCGAAAGGTTTTGAAGTCGAACCCAATGCTGCAGCGGCTGCCGCGGATGGGACTCGTGCCCCGCCGGCCCGGGAACTACCGGATCCGGCGCGAGCCCGCGGCCGACTGCCTCGCCACCATCGAGGCGGTCGTGGAGCTGCTGGGCGTGCTCGAGCGCTCGCCCGAGCGGTTCGATGCGCTGCTGCAGGCGTTCACGTGGATGGTCGATCGTCAGCTGGAGCTGGCGGCGGCCCGAACGACGCCGCACCGGTTCAAGCGTCCGAGGCAGCACCCGGAGCTGCCCGAGAAACGGCTGCTGGAGGCCTTGGAGCGCGTCGTCGCGGTGCATGTGGAGGTGAACGCCCACGCGCGCGGCAGCGACGTTCCCGGCGAGCCGGAGATCCTTCACATTGTCGCTGAGCGGCTGGGCGAGCGGCTGGGCAGGGCAGGGGAGCGGTTCGAGGCGGTGCTGGCGCCGCGACGGCCGCTGGCGCCGAGCGCCGCGCATCACCTCGGGCTGCCGGAAGAGACGATTCTGGCGGGCGAGAGCGTGGCCGAGGCACAGGCCCGGTTCGCGGCGTTTCTTCGCGAGGACGATCGGCTGTGCGCCTGGGGCGACTATCCGCGGGAGCGGCTGACGCGCGAAGGGTTCACGACGGGCGAGTGGTTCGATCTGCGCGGCATCGTGGCGAGGCGTCTGCAGGGCCGTCCCGGCTCGCCCGAAGCGGCGGCGGCGCGGCTCGGCGGGCTTGCCCAGAAGGCCGCGGGCGGCAGAGCGGAGCGCACCGTCACCCACATCGGGGCGATCGTCCGCGGGCTGGCCTCCGATCGCGCCGAGGCCTGATGGGACGCTGTCCCGCGCGATTCGCTCAGCCGGCGGCGAGGCGGCGCGAGGCGACGGTTGCCACCGCCATGATGCCGTGCTGCGGGTTGACGCCGGTGTTCGACGGCATCACCGAGGCGTCCATCACGTAGAGCCCGTCGACCCCGTGGACCTTCAGGTTCGCGTCGACCACCGCGTGCTTCGGATCGCTGCCCGCGCGGCAGGTGCCGAACAGGTGCGTCGCGACGAGGCTGTAGGAGCGCGGGTCGAGCGGCGCGTTGTCGAAGTGCTTCAGGTCGTCGAGGCCGGTGAGTACCTCGGGGACGCCGTAGACGTTCGGCAGCACCTCGGTGGCGCCGGCGAGGAAGTGCATCTCGGCGAGGCGCTTCATGGCGGCCCGGAGCTTCTGCAGGTCTCCTTGCGTCACCTCGTAGTGCACCATGTCGCCGCCGAAAATGCGGCTGGGGCGCACGGTGCCCTCGGCCTCGGCCTTCAGCGCGACGCTCCACGCGGCGGCGTGACGCAGCTTCTCGAGGTAGCGGCCGAAGCGCCGGCCCGCGCCCGGGAAGCGGCTCGCGGCCACCTCGGGCGGCACGTTGATGCTCTCGAACTTCGCGCCCAGCGTGTCGCGCAGGCCGTAGGCCTCGTAGCCCTGCGCGGCGCCCGACCACATGTCGATGCGGTCCGGGTAGATGCCCGTCAGCGCGGTTCCCGGGTGTGCCATGAAGTGGTTGCCCAGCGCGCTGCTGTCCGTGCCAATGCCGCTTCGGCGCAGCAGGTTCGGCGACTGCACCACGCTGGCCGCGACGATGACGGCCTGGCGCGCGCGCACTTGGAAGCGCTTGCCGGCGTGAGGGCCGCTGCCGCCGATGCGGCCGGAGACGGCGACGATGCGTCCGCCCTCGCGTTCGAGCTTCTTTGCCTCGGCGTGCGCGAAGACGTGGGCGCCGTCGTCCACGGCCCGCATCAGGTAGTTGAGCGCGGTCGACTGCTTGGCGCGGTTGGGGCAGCCGAAGAGGCAGCGCGCGCTCCCGAGACAGCCCTTCTCGCTCCGGTGGATGGGGCGGTGCTCGATGCCGGCCTTCTCGGCGCCGACGGCCATCTTCACGTCGGAGCCGCTGCGGTTCTCGGGGGTGACGGGGCGGACGAACAGCTCCTCCTCGATGGTGCGGTAGGCGCCGTCCATCGCCGCGTCGTTCCACGCCTCTGCGATGCCCTTGTCGCCATGCCAGCGGTGGATCACCTTCTCCGGGATGCGCCAGATGATGGCGCTGTTGACGAAGGTGGTGCCGCCGACGACGCGGCCCTGGAGCATGGGCACCGCGGCCTTGCCGAAGGCGGCGGACTGTCCGGAGTGGCGCAGCACCTGGGCCATGCCCTCGGCGGCGGTCGCCTTCACGTCGGCGCTGGTGAGGTACGGGCCCTCCTCCAGCACGACGACGTTGCGTCCGCTGGCGGCGAGGCTGCGCGCCGCCGCACCGCCGCCCGCGCCCGAGCCGACGATGACGAAGTCGGCCTCGACCGAGGTCAAGCCGCTCGCGGAGGCGTCGTGGATGCGGCCCTTCGGCTCGCCGTGGAGCGCGCTCATGACCCCGCCTCCTCGCTCTTGTGCGGTGCGATGGTCGTCAGTCGGTAGGCCTCCATCGCCGTCAGCACGCGCAGGTCGCCGATGGCGCCGATGCAGGTCGCGAGCTTGAGCAGCGTCATCAGCTCGCGCACCGCGTAGAGGCGTGACGCCATCAGCCGCTCGAGCAGCGCCTCACGTTCGTCCTCGGCGAGGCCTCCGAAGGTCCTCAGGCGGGGCAGAGGCGCCAGCCAGACCATCCAGACGGAGAGCCGCATGACGATGGCGCTCCACCAGGGCGCGAGGGCGAGCTGCGCCGCGAAGGCGTCGCCCAGGTCGCGCTCGTCCGAGGGCGGCGGGAGTGCTCCCGAGGGGATCAGCGCGCGACCGACGACGCGGGCCCAGCGACGCTCGAAGGCGAAGATGCGCATGCATCGTTGCTAGGCGAAATCGGTGCCGGGCGCAAATGATCCCGCGGCGTTCGACCTAGAAGCAGGCTCGGACGCCGGTGGCGATGCTGCGGCAGCTGGTGCCCAACGGGCACTGGACGCCGGAGGTGCAGCGCACGACGCAGCTCTTCGGAAGGGCGTAGAAGCTGGGCTCGACGCAGCTGCCGCCGGAGGGGCAGTCGGCATCGGAGACGCAGTCGAGGCTGCAGTAGCCGTTGCCAAGGGCCAGGCATTCGCCGTTGCACCCGGCGCACGAGGGGCCGAGGGTGATCGTCCTGCCGGTGGGACAGACGTTGGGCAGCTGCTCGCCGCAGGTGGCGCCGACGCAGGTGCCGCAGTCGACGCTGCGGGCGTTGAAGCAGTTGTCGTAGGCGGTGACGCTGCCGCAGCTCTTTCCGAGCCGGGCGCAGAAGCGGTAGTTCGTCTCGGGGGTGCAGGCGATGGTGCCGCACTGGTTGGCGACGGTGGCGCCGCAGGTCTGTCCGGACGCGCAGCTGCCGCAGGAGGGGCTGCGACGGGCGCCGCAGCGATCCAGCACGGTGATGCGGCCGCAGTTGGCGCCGTCGGCCTGGCACAGCTCGGGGTCGGTCTCGGCGTCGCACAGCGGGTCGCCGCAGCGGTTCGCCGTGTAGAGCCCGCAGGTCTCACCGGCGCCGCAGGTGCCGCAGGTGCGCGTCCGAAGCTGTCGGCAGTTGTCCAGGGCCGTCAGGTCTCCACAGGCCGCGCCGTGCCGCTCGCAGAAGGTGGCGTCGTCCTCAGGGAGGCAGGCGCCCGAGCCGCAGACGTTTGCGGTCGCTGCGCCGCAGGTGTCGGTCCCGCTGCACTGGCCGCAATCGACCGAGCGCGACCGGCCGCAGTTGTCGGTGCCGGTCACCGTGCCGCAGTTCTTCCCGAGCCGTGCGCAGAGCGCCGCGTCCGACTCCGCGCGGCAGCCCGTCGGCGCGCAGATGTTCGCGACCAGAAGTCCGCAGGTCTCTCCGTCGGGGCAGGTGCCGCACTCGACCTGACGTGTGGTGCCGCAGTTGTCCACGGCGACGAGGGCGCCGCAGGTCTTGCCGAGCCGCGCGCACAGCGCCTCGCCCGATTCGGGGGCACAGCCGCCGCCGGGGCGGTCGGAGCAGCTGGCGTAGGGCGTCTCGCAGCCGTTGGCCATGCTCGCGTCGCAGTCGCTGAAGCCGGCGTCACACCGAAGCTCGCAGCGGCCGGTGGCGCAGTTGCCGGCCGCATTCGTGGCGCCGCAAAGGACGCCGCAGGCGCCGCAGTCGGCGGTGGTGTTGAGTGCCGTCTCACAGCCGCTGCGCTTCTCGCCGTCGCAATCGCCGAAGCCCGCCTCGCAGCTGCATGTGCCCTCTGTGCAGGCCTGAAACGGTCCGCAGCCGCCGGTGCAGGCGCCGGGTGTGGGTGGCAACGTCAACTCGGGCGCGGCCGAGCTGCAGGCCCAGCCGGTGAAGACGAGCCCGACGAGGAGCCCGACGAGGAGCCCGGACAGGAGCATCGCGGAGAGCTGTGTCCGACGCATGGTGCGCCTCCGTGCCGATCGCGTCAGAGGGAGGAGGTCAGTAGATGAAGACGGCGCCGGTACCCGCCTCGAACGAGAACGAGTCGCGCCGCGTGTTCAGTGTCTCCGAGGGGGCGTCGTGGCTCGTGTCGTGGATGCCCGTCACCGCGAAGGTGTCGCCCAGCGCCATGACGCGCGAACGGCCTCGGACGATCTTCAAGGCGGGCAGGTCGACCGTGATGGCGCTCGACTCCTCGATCACGCCCACGGTCGCCGGGTCGTCCGGGATCTGCTTGATGGAGCGGATGGTGCCCTCGAAGCGGTCGGCGGTGGTGCGCAGGTCGCCGTCGACGTCGATCAGCAGGGCATCGCCCCGCATCAGGTCCTGGGCGGGCTGGGCCGCCGGAGGCAGGTTCGTCGGGAGCGTCAGCAGCGCCCCGGCGGCGCCGTCGACGTCCTGAACGAGCGCCAGTTCGCGCCGAGGCCGCAGCCCGTACTCCGGCGCCGCCTGCAGCGGGATCAGGATCGAGTCCATCGAGTGCGACGCCGAGATCGTCTCGGAGAGCCGCATGCGCAGCGTCTCGGTGTTGACGTGCGTGATGGTGCGCACGTCGGCCAGCGCGACGCCCCCGTTGGTGTCGGCCGGCTTGAAGACCAGCACCCGTTCGCCCCGGTAGAAGATTCCCGGGTCGGTGACGGCGATGTCGACCGCGTTCGCGCCGTTCTCGGTGCGGTTCTGGAACGACAGGATCGACTGCACGTGGTCGGCGCCCGCCGAGACGAAGCAGGCGAGCGTGCCGGCGGACAGCGACACCTCGAGGCCCGCGTTGAGCGTCACGAGGTTCGCCGCGGTGTCGACCGACGCGATGCCCGCGGCCTCGGTGACGTAGCCGAACGAGGAGGTGAGGAAGACGATGCGGCGGGCGTCACCCGCGGTGAAGATTGCCGCGTCGCGCACGAACAGCTGCTTGTCGCCGCGCGCGATGTTGACGCTCGCCGGAACGCCCGCGCGATCCAGCGTCAGCGCGGTGCAGGGGCCTCGGGCGCGCAGGTTCACGGGCAGGTAGACCTCGGTCGCGTGGGCCGGCGTCGTGTCCGGGTGCGAGGCGCTCCAGATGGGCGTGCCGGCCGAGGTGAGCGACATGTTGCCGCTCTTGACGGCGAGCTGCGGCGGGAACGCCGGGTTGACCGGCTCCGAGAACTGCATCCGAATGACCCGCTTGAAGCCCGCGCCCTGCTCGAGGCTTTTCGCGAGCAGCCCGGCACCGGCGAAGTCGGCGTCGACGCTGGTCAGCATCGGCCGGGCCGTGTCGGACAAGGTCAGCGTCTTTCCCCCGTCGATCGGCGACTCGACGCCCTGCGCGTTCACCGAGGTGACGGCGAGCTCGAGCGTCGCCTGATCAAGCAGCGGGTAGGGCACGCCCTGCCACTCGAGGCCGAATCGTCCGAAATCGCCTCGCAGCACGCCCGAAGCGATGATCGTCGAGGCTGCGTAGAGGTCGTTGCCGAGTGGGCGCCAGCCGTCGACTCGCACCGGCTTCCACTCGCGCCGGTCGTCCGGACCCGTCGCGAGGCTGCTGCGCGCATAGACGCGATAGTCGTTGGCGCCCGGGACGTGGGCCCATGAGAGCGCGATGCCCGTCGCGTTCGTCCAGTGGTTCGCCGGGATCGAATCGCCGACGAAGTCGCCGTTGGCGTCCAGGAGCCAGCCTCCCGCCGCGTCGAACGCGACGGCGGTGGCCGTCTGGAGGCCGGTGGTGCGATCGGCCACGTAGGGCGCGGGCTGCGGTGAGGCCAGCACCGTCGGCAGCTTCCACGGATCGAACGTGATGCTGCCCGGCAACTGCTCCTCGGGGGAAATCAGCACGGTGCCGTCGCGCAGGCGCAGCGAGGTGATGAGCAGGCGGAAGCGCGATGCGACGTCCGAGTCCTCGAAGAGCGACCGGCCCGGCGTCAGCTCGACGATCACGCGGTTCGACTGCCAGGTCGCGGTCACGGGCACCACGGGGCCGAGGTCGCCGCTGGTGTCCAGGTAGTGCAGCTCGAAGACCGCCGTGTCGGCGTCGACCTCGGCGCCCCAGTGCAGGAACAGCTTCTGGTCGTGCGGGAGCACGGCGGCGATGCCCGATTGAAGCTCCGTGATGGAGACGGGGTAGCCGGAGGGCCGCGAAGGGCTGCGCGTCGAGAGAGAGACGAAGCCGCCGCCCTGGAGGTCGGGCGAGGTCTCCTGCAGGTTGACGGTGAGGTTCGTCAGGTTCTGCTCGGTCTGCGCCGTCGCGTCCAGCTGGCCCAGGTTGCGCGCGTGCAGGCGGAAGTCTGCGATCCCGTTGCCGTCTCGGTCGTACGGCCAGACGCGCAGCTCGTACCGGCTCACCTTCACGCTGGGCAGCACGAAGCGGCCCTGGTCGTCGCAGGTGGTCTGGTAGGCGTATCGCTCCTTGAGCGGAGTGGTGTCATACAGCGCGACGAGGGCGCCCTTGGCCGGCTGGCCCGCGCCGTAGACCCAGCCCGCCACGGGCAGCACGAAGCCGTCGGTCACCGCCGGCACCAGCGGCTCCAGGGCGAGGCTCGCATCGACCAGCACCGTGCCCGACGCGTCGGTCCCGAAGGCCCGCGACAGGTCGAGGCGCACCCGTACCGACCGCGCCTGAAAGCCGTCCTTGCTCGCCTGCACGATGCCCTCGTGGGCGGTCGAGACGTCGGCGAAGCGGAAGTAGCCGTCGGCCGTGGTGGCCACCGACAGCGGCTCGGTCCCGAAGAAGCTGACCCGCGCGCCCTCCAGCAGTTCGCCTGTCTTCGCGTCGGTCACGACGCCGTGAACGACGTATCGCGTCGTTGGCGCAGACGCCTGGTTGCCCTGACAGGCGGCGAGGTTGAGGGCGACCGCGAGCGCGAGGACCGGGCGGAGGAATCGGAGGGGCGAGGACATTGAGGGGCTCCTTCGAGAGTCGAACCATACGCGACCCATGGTCTCCCACGGCTCCGTACGGGGCACCAGCGCGCTACCACGCCCCCGGTGGGACGGCAAATTGCCGTGCGCGGCCCGGCCCATGGCCGAATGGCCGTCCGGAACGATTCTTCAGCGTCTGGCGCGTGCCCGGCGGTACTCGCCGGCGAGGCGCCGCAGGACACCGGCGCCGGTGGGCAGGTGGGTCGCCGCGCGCCGGACGAGCGACGCTTCGCTGCCGGCCGGTGCGCCTTCGACCGTCGGAAACTCGGCCACGGAGAGCCGCTCTTCGAGGGCGCGGGCCGTCATCTGGAAGTCGATGCTGCCGTCGGTTGCGTCCAAGGCCAGTCGTTCGGCGGCGCCCCTCGTCAGGGCACGAAAGCCGCTGCCCGCATCGGAAATGAACGGCATGTCGCGTCCGAAGAGCCGGTTGGCGGCGAGGCTCAAGCCGTTGTGGACGAGCGAGCGGGCGGCGCCCGTCGCCCCCGAGCGGTGCAGCAGCGCGCCCTCCGAGAGGCGCGACGCGATGACGAGCTCGCTGCCCCGCAGGAGGATGGGCCGAAAGCGCGGCAGGTCCGCCACGGCGTCGCTGCCGTCCGGCGTGAAGAAGATCCAGGCGTCGGCATCGACGCGCTCAAAAGCCTCCAGGTAGGCCTCTCCACGCCCCGCGAGCCGGCTCGCGACGATGGGGATCGCGTGCCGTTCGAGCACCTCCCGGCTGGCCTCTGCGGAGCCGATGGCCAGCGCGGCGCAGAGGTCGTGGGGGGCTGCCGAACCGGGAGCCGGAAGGGCGGCGAGCAGGCTCTCCCGAACCGGGGTCGTGTCGCTGACGACGAGGACGAGGGCAAGACGCATGGCGCGCGAAAGCTACCAGCTGGACCCCGCGAAACAAGACGGAGCAGTGCAGGCCGGAGCGGCGCGAAACCGACCGTCGCTTCAGTCGCCGCGCGCGCCGGCCGTGAGCGTCGGCGACCACCAGCGCTCGCCGCCGTAGAGCGCGTCGATCGCCTGCACGATCGGCTGGAGGGGTGGATGGACCGGCTCTTCCGATCCTCTGCCGACACGCTCGACCGACAGCGTCTCGCCGGAGCGGTCCCAGCGCCAGAGGCCGGTCGCACCGCTGGGATGGGCCGGGTCGAGCGAGGTCACGTCGATGCTCTGCGGGCCGACGCGAGCGGCGAGCGTCGAGTAGAGGTCGTGGACGAAGACCGGCAGGTCACGGCCGCCGTCGGCCCAGGTCCAACCCAGCGAGTGGCCCATGCCGTGGTGCGGCCCGCGAAGCCCCGTCAGGTCGAGCACGGTGGGCATCAGGTCGTTTTGCGAGGCGACCCGATCGATGGTGCCCTTCGGAAAGAGGCCCTGCGGCGCCACGACGAGCAGCGGCACGTTCGCCCGCGTCAGCAGCTGCCGCACCGTCGCCTCGCCGACGTCGTCGTTGAGGTTCGAGCGCGTCAGGCCATGGTCGCCGAAGACGAAGAGGACGGTCGAGTCGAGCAGCCCGCGCTGGCGCAGGGCCTCAATGAACCGGCCCGCCTCGCGGTCGGCGTAGCGGATGGTGTTGCGCGGCAGCAGCGCCTCGTCGTGATCCAGCTCGAGGGAAGGGTCGGGCACGTGGAACGGGTGGTGGTTCGAGATCGACAGGACGGTCAGGAAGAACGGCCGCGACGCTTCGCGCCGGTCGATCCAGCCGAGGGCGCGCCGATAGGTCTCCTCGTCCGTGGTGCCCCAGCCGCCGTTCGAGCGCGGCAGGTTCGCGCCGAACTGCTCGAGGAACAGCGTGTCGCGAAAGCCGATGTGTCCCAGGAACTCGAACCGGTTTTCGAAGTCGCCGAGGCCGCCATGCACGAACGCGGTCGACCAGCCGGCGTTGCGCAGCTGGGTCGGAAGGCACGCGAGCGGGAGCGTCGGCTGTGCCCGTGAGACCGGCGCGCCGACGAGTCGCGGCGCAAGGCCGCACAGCGCGGCCTCCAGCGCGCGCGGCGTGTGGGCGCCGTTCGCGAAGAAGCGCGTGAAGAAAGTGTGACGGGCAGCGAGGCCGTCGAGCGCGGGCGTGAGCCCTGCGGTGCCTCCCCCGGCGGCGAGGGCGTCGGCCTGAAGGCCCTCCATCATCAGGAAAACGACGTTCCACGGGCGCGCGGCGGGAAAGGCGCCGGCCGGAGCCGCGCCGCCCTCGTGGGCCAGCGGGAGTGCGTCGGAGAGAAAGCGTTTCGAGCCGAACGGGTCGCTGAAGCGGCGCAGCGGCGCGAAGTCGACGGCCCCGCCGGAGCCCTCCCGCCGTGCGGCGGGGGCCGACAGGGCCTGCGTGAGTTCGACGACGCTCGAGCGCCAGGCCATCGCGCCGAACCAGCTCTGCGCATGGTACGGCGAGGTCGCGTGAAGGCTCCCCAGACAGACCGCGAAACCTGCGAGCGCCGCCGCCCGCCGTGCGCTCGCCCGCCGCCCGCCGCCGCGCAGCAGCCACACGCTGACGAGCGTCGCCACGATCGCAAGGCCCAACTGGAGAGCCATCCAGCCGCGGGACATCTCGCTCGCGACCGAGCCGCCGAGCGTCCCCAGCTCCTGCGCGTAGACCACGAAGGTGCGGTCGAACCGGTTGCGTGAGAAGGCGAAGTACTCGGTCTCGACGGCGCTCAGGCCGGCGAGCAGGAGCAGCAAGACGCCGAAGGCGACGTTGCCGGCGACGCGGCTGCGCAGGCGCTCCACCACGGTGGCGAGGCCCGCGACGAACGCTGCAAGGCAGGCGTCGAACATCGCCCCGTAGACGAAGGCCCGCGCGAGGTCCCCTCCGTCGTGCCAGAGGTCCGGACGGCGCAGCACGAAGACGAGCCGCAGCCCCAGCAGCAGAAGCCCTGCCGAGACCAGACGAACCCGCCCCGGAGACGTGTGGAACAGACGACCGACGGGAGGAACCGGTGGAAGCACGAAGAGGCCCGGAGCGGGCGGCTGCCGCTTGTTGCGAGGGAAGAGGTGCCGCAAAGGTTGAATCGATGTCGTCACTTGTGTCAAGCAGCGCCGTGGGCGTTGCGGACCGCTCCCCGACGAAGCGGCGGTGATAGCCTCCGCACCGATGCGTGCGCTGCGGACGTCGTTGTGGGTCATGGCTCTTCTCTCGGTCGCGTGCCGCTGCGGCGGGCCGGAGAAGGCTCCCGACGGCCCCGACGATTTCCGCGCATTCCACGACTGCGGGCAGGGCTGGGCGCACGGCTGCATGTTCCGCATGCCGGGCGGAACGTTCCTCATGGGCGCGCAGGCCAAGGATCCCGCCGCGCCGCGCTACGACCCCGCAGCACAGGAAGACGAGACGCCGCACGAGGTGACGCTGAAGCCGTTCTGGGTCCGGCAGACCGAGGTCGAGACGCGCGTCTACGAGGCCTGCGTCGACGAAGGCGGCTGCGACCCGGCCGACGTGAAGGCCGGCGGCGGCTTCTTCAACTACCGGAACGAGACGCGCTGGAACCACCCCATCAACGGCATCACCTGGAAGGGCGCATCGGACTTCTGCCGCTGGCTCGGTGGGCGGCTGCCGACCGAGGCCGAGTGGGAGTACGTGGCACGCGGGGCCGGCACCGACCGTCGCTTCCCGTGGGGCGACGAGCCCCCTCGCTGCCCCTTCGCGGTCATGACGAACGGCTGCGGCGACGGCAGCACCACGGCCGGCGAGACCCGCAAGGGCACCGAGGTCTACGTCATTCGCAACCTGGCCGGGAACGTCTGGGAGTGGACCGCCGACTGGTATGACCCCGGCTACTACGCGTCGTCACCAAAGGAGAACCCGCGCGGCCCCGAGGCGCAGCTGCCCGGCTTCGGCCGCGTGCAGCGCGGCGGCGGCTGGTCCAACACCGACCCGAACGACCTCCGCTCGGCCTTTCGCGCGCAGATGGAGCCCGACGCGCAGCTCTCCGACGTCGGCTTCCGATGCGTCATCGACGACCCGCCGCCGAGGCGGTGATCGGCGTCGCCCGTCCATTCGCAGCGGTGTCCGGCTGGGCGACGGGGAGGGGGCCCGGCCGTTGGTGTCGAGGAAGCGGCGGGGCTCCTTGAAAACCGCCCGAAACCGTTTGTGCACTATATTGCTTGGTTTGGCGAGTTGGTTCCAGCGGTGCACTTTATTGCATAAATCGACGACGGCATTGTTTCAGGGGATCCGGCGCCCGTTCGGTGAGCGCCCGCTGCGATTGAACCGCCTCGGCCCCGTTCCTGCCCGCCGTCGCCCAGCCGAACACCGTCCCGTACAGCGGCTACCGCTGCTCGATGCAGTAGAGCGCCTGCGACGTCCGCACGTACATGCGGCGCCCGGAGAAGACGGGCGTCGCGAGCAGCGGCTCGAAGCTGTTCTTCGCGATCAGCGTCGGCTTCGGGCCTCGCCGGAAGACGAACATCTGCCCCGAGTGGTCGAAGGAGACGTAGAGGTTGTCGCCCGCGATGACGGGGCTCGCGAAGACGGTTCCGAGGGCATCGATCTTCTCGCGATGCCCAAGGCGGCCCGTCGCGGCGTCCAGGACCATCAGCTCGCCGCCTTCGGAGACGAGGTAGACGAGGTCGCGATCGAAGACGGGCGTCGCGTAGAAGCGGTCCGTGGGAAGGGTGCTCTCCCACAGGGGCGTCGGCGTGCCGTCGGGGCTCAACCGGAACGCACCGATGGGCTGCGTCAGTCCGGGAGAGAAGTCCGGGGTCTCGGCGCCGGCGAAGTAGAGCGCATCCTTCTCGACGATCGGGCCGATGTACCAGAGCAGGTGCGGCACCTTGGTGATGGTGCGCCCGTCCTTTGCGCGGAGCAGCTCTCCGCCGGGCGTCGCGACGACTGCGCCGGAGGCCAGGTGCGCGACGGCCGGAGTGCCGAAGTGAACGTACTCCGGGCCACGCCACAGCTCCTTCCCCGTGGCGGGGTCGATGCCTGTGAGCGCGCGGTACGGGACCACGAGGACCCCGTCGGCCAGCAGCAGCGAGGCGGCGCTGCCCCGGTCATAGCCCTTCATGTTCGTCGGCGTTTCGCCCAGCCAGCGAATCCAGCGCCGGTTGCCTTCCAAATCGAAGCTGGCGAGGACGCCGTCACCGAACAGAATGAACAGCGCCTTGCCGTCGGTAACAGGTGTGCTGGAGGCCCATCCGATGACGTACTCGACCGGCGGCGGACGCAGCACGCGGTCCTCCGCCAGCTTCACCGCGAGGGCGTTCGTGCGTTCGGAGAGCGCCGTGATGCGGGCCTTCATCTCGGGCGGCGCACCCTTCTTGCGCGCCGTCTTCTTGAGCGCCTCGAGCTCCTTCAATCCCTCGGACAGTTCGGCGTCGAGCTTCTCCAGCTCGACCAGCCGGGTCACGGCGCGCTGCTGCTCGGCGCCCGACAGCGTGTCGACGTACCGGCTCTCCCTGCGCCACAGCTCGCGGCCCGTCTCGGCGTCGACGCAGAGCAGCAGGTTCGGCTCTGCGGTGACGAAGAGCTTCTTGCCCACGAGGACGGGCGAGGCGTTGCCCCGGGCCGGCAGGGGCGTGCGCCAGCGGACGTTCTTCGTGAGCGACCAGTGGGTCGGCGGCGTGGCGTTCGGGAAGCGCCCGGTGCCGTCGTGGCGGAATCCGAGCGTCGCCGGGGGGAGCGTCGGGGCGGCGACGCCGATCGAGGCGATCAGCAGCGACACTCCGAGCGTCAAGCCGGGCACAAGGCCCACGCGCATTCGCTCCCGGTGAGGACGGAACATGGCGCATCGTATGCCGCTGCCAAGCGAGCCTGCAACGCGGACGCTCATTCGTCCCGAAGCGTCTCGGCCGGCGCGCCCCGATGTGCCGCAACGGCTGCGGCGAGGGTGGCGATGAGGCCGCCCGCGAAGATCGTCCCGGCGCGAAGCGCGAGAGCCACCAGTGGCATCCCTTCCGCTCCTGCCCGCGGAGGCAGGGCGACGGCAGCGGAGAGTACGCCTCCGACGAGCCCCAGGACGAGCAGCGACGCATGCTCCAAAACGCTCATGGCGACGAGACGCGCGCGAGAGAAGCCCAGCGCACGCAGCACGGCCAGTTCTCTCCGACGCTCGTGCGCCTGACGCAGCGCCAGCACCGCCACGCCGAGCAGCCCCAGCGCGAGGCCCATGCCGCCCAGCGCCCCGAAGATTGCGAGGTGCGTCCGTTCGACCGCATGGTAGCGGCGCACCCGATCGGCGGGACGTTCGGCCACGGCGCCGAGATCCTCCCATGCTTCGTGAATGGTGCGGGTCCTCGATTCGACCTCCGATTCCGGAACGTCGACGAGGCGCAGGCGTACGCCGCTCGTCACGGGGAAGCGCTGCGAAAGGCGCTCGTTCGAGACGAAGAGACGGCCCTGCAGCAGCGAATCGGCCACCAGGCCGACGATGCGAAGGCGGTAGGTCCGTCCCTGATCGTCCACGTCGACGAGCTCGTCGCCGAGCCCGAGGTGAAGCATCCAGCGCACCGTCGTCTCGTCGCCGATGGCCGGCAGGACGTCGTCCTCGGCTGACGACTCGAGTGAGGACCATGATTCGCCATGCGTGAACATGAGGCGTCCGTCGAAGGCTCCGCGAGGAATCCCGACGAGCTCCGGGCGGCGCGCCTGACCGGGGCTGAGACAGCTCGCGTCGTCGCCGGGACGCACACGCAGGTCGACCGCCGGCAGCCCCTCGAGCGGGTTGGTGCCGGCCTCATGGGCGGCGGGGAAGGGCAGCGTGGTGCGCACCATCAGGCCGAAGCCGCCCGTCGCCGAACGGCGCTGCGTCAGGTCCGGAGGCTCGGGGCTGCTCGCGGCGATGGCGAAGACGAGGAAGCAGGCCGCCGCCGAGAAGCCGACGGCTGCGAGGCTGCGCGACGGATGACGGGCGAGGTTTCGCAACGCCAGCTGCCACCAGCGTCGCGCCGGCGGGCCGCCTTGGGGGCGGTCGAGCGCGACGCGGAGCAGCAGCATCCACGCGACGAGGGCGGACAGGCCTGCGGCGAAGAAGGCTCCCGCCTTCGCCAAGCCCTCGAGGCGCGGTGCTGCGATCGCCACGGCGAGGCAAAGCGCCATCGCGAGCGCAGGGCCGAAAAACGTGCGTGACCGCGACCTCCTCTTCTCTCCGGTGGCTGGGCGGCGCAGCGCGATCCAGACGGTGCAGAGGCCAACGACGCAGCCCGAGAACGCTCCGATGGCAAACGCACCGGGGGAAGGGGAGAGAACAAGCCCGCCCAAACCCACCGCCTCTCTCCAGCGGCCCTCGAGTTGCCGCAGCGTGAAGGCAGCGAAGAGGAGACCGAGAGGGGGTCCGGCGATGCTGCCCGCAAGCGCCACCACGGCGCCCTCCACGAAGTGCAGCCGTCTCACGGTCTCGGGCGCGAAGCCCAGCGCATGCAGCACCGTGCGTTCGTCCTCGCGCGCCTCGAGTCCGAGACGGAAGAGCAGGACCGTCAGCAGCATCGCCGCGCCGATGAGGAAGAGTCCGAAGCCCAGGAAAAGCCCTCCGAAGTCGGTGGCCGGCTCCGCGGTGGCGCGCAGACGCTCCTTCAGCGCCTCCACGCGGTAGCCCATCGGCGCCGGATCGATCGCGCGCATCAGCGCCGTCTCGACCTCCGCGGCCGCACGTCCCGGCCACCGAATAACCGTGCGATCTCCGTACCGGTTGCCCCAGAGACGCCGGCCCGCCGCGAGGGTGATGAACGCCTTGGGCGTGCCGCCGAACCGCTGCCAGAAGGCCTCGTCTTCGGGGCCGATGCGCGTCGTGTCGAGCGGAATGCCCGGCGTCCAGTCGCGGCAGTGCGTCGTCTCGTCGATGCCCGGGATCTTCGGCAAGAGGGAGCGATCCACGAAGGAGGGATCCGTCGCACCGCGAACCCGGAAGGTCGCGGTGCGCTCCTCGAGGCCGCCAGTGGCGGTGACCGCGAAGAAGCGCATCTGCAGCGCATCGCCGGGCTTCGCGGCAAGGCCGGTGAGCGCGCCGTGCAGAAGCACCTCGTCGTCGCCGAGATCGTCCGGGACGGGCAGCCGGCCGTCGGGCGTCACGCCGGCGACGATGGCGTAAGGGACCGTTCGTGGACCGATCGCCAGCTCGTTCGCGAGGTAACCGAGATGCCCAAGACCGCCCGGAACGCTGTCCGCTGCGGCGACCACCGGCGGCGGCAGGAACAGCTGAAGGCTTCTCAGCTCGGCGCCATGAGGTGTGTCCGAAAGCTCGAGGCCGAGGTCGTCCGGACGCAGCGCCGCGCGCAGCGTCGACGGGTCGATCGCGTGCGAAGAGAGCAGGGCGTTCGCGCGCGCGCCCAGTCCCAATGCGCCCTGCAGCGATTCGAGCCGGACGAACAGGTTCAGCGGCGTCGTGGAAGAACCGGTCCATGCGAAGTCGCCCGGGCCGCCTCCGGGAACGATTGAACGCACGACGAGCCGCAGCGAGATCCGGTCTCGCGCAGGGTCGCCCAAGGGCAACTCTTCCGGCGCCGCATCGGGCCTGCGCGTGCGCACGGTGACGGCGTCGCCAACCTTCAGCGCAAGCGCCTCCGCCAACGCCGCATTGACCGCGACGCCGTCGTCGTCTGCCGGGAGAGCCTCGAGGGGGAAGGTGCGATCGACGCCGAACAGCGTCACGCCGCCCTGCATCCGGAGCCCGTCCGAACGGCTTGCGACGGCCTCCATCGAGACGAGCGGAGAGGCCGCGACCCGGGCGGCGAGCGCGGTGTGGAACGTGCGGCCATTCAGCAGCAGCGCATGCGTGAAGCCCGCCAGACGGGCCTCGGCGCGATTCTGCAGCGTCGCGCGTATCGACTCGCCGACGAGCAGCGCGCCGACGATGGTGGCCGTGGCGACCGCCGTTCCGACGGACGCCAGCAGGTGCGCCCGGCGGTGGTGCGCGAGCGATCGGAGCACGAGCCGCAGACGCGTCACGGCGCCTTCCGGGGAACGAGGCGGCCCTCATCGAGCAGCAGCGTCTGTCCGAGGCCCGCCGCAAGCTCCTCCGAGTGGGTCACGACGAGCATGGCGAGCCGGCGCTCACGCTGAAGCTTCGCGAGCAGCGTGGCGACATCGGCGGCGGTCCGGCGATCGAGCGCGCCGGTCGGTTCGTCGGCGAGCAGCAGCTTCGGGTCGTGAATGAGCGCTCGGGCAATCGCCACGCGCTGACGCTCACCCATCGACATCGCGCTCGGACGGTGGGCGCGGCGGTGCGAGAGGCCGACCGCCTCCAGCAGCTCCGCGGCGCGCCGCTCCTGCGCCGCCGTGGTCGATGCGCCCGTGGCGAGCAGCGGCACCAGCACGTTCTCGAGCGCGTCACATTGAGGCAGCAGCAGGTGCTGCTGAAAGATGAAGCCGATGTCGCGCCGCCGCAGCGCCGTTCGGGCCTCCTCATCGGCCTGTGTGACGTCGGCGCCGCACAGGTTCACCCTGCCCGACGTCGGCCGCTCGAGGAGCCCCGCAATGGAAAGCAGCGTGCTCTTGCCGGCGCCCGAGGGACCCACGACGGCGAACGACTCTCCGGCGAGAACCGTCAGGTCCGCGCCGTTCAGCACGGGCGGCTCGCTCTCGAGCGCATCGCGGTGGCGATGCATCACGGCCTGAAGCCGCAGGATCTCAGGCGAGGCCATCGAGCTTCCGGGCAAGCGCCGCCGGGATGGGAATCGCCTTCAGCGGCGCACCCGCAGACGCGTCGATGCACGCGGCCGTGACGGTGCCCCGCGCGATTTTCCGGTCACCGATGTCGAACGCGAAGTCGTAGGTGACCGACTTCTCTCCGCGGCGGCGCACCGAAAGCGTGATCTCGACGTTGTCGGCGAATCTCAGCGGAGAGCTGTAGTCGCACGACGCAGAAACCCGTGGCCATGCGACGACGCTGCCGTCCGCGCCCTCGCGATGCGACGGGTGGCCGATCGACTCGAGGAACAGGTGCTCTGCGGCCTCCATGTACTTGAAGTAGTTCGGGAAGTGGACGATGCCGCCCATGTCGGTGTCGCCGAACTCGACGCGGCGAACCGTTCGAAAGGTCACGGGCATGAAGACTCCTTCGTGTCGCGGCGCTTCGCGATGGCCGCGTTGTAAACCCGGGCCACCGCACCCGCCATCTGACCCGCGCCGTAGGCTTCGTGGACGCGCGCGCGCCCGTGTGCGGCGAGGGCCTTGCGGCGCGGCTCGTCATCCAGCAGCGACCCGATCGCGTCGGCCAGCGCACCCGCATCGTTCGGCGGAACGAGGAGCCCGCCCCCCGTCGCCTCGATCAGCTCGGGGAGGCCTCCGCGCGCCGTGGTCACCACCGGCACACCCGAGGCCAGCGCCTCCAGCACGTACAGGCCGAACGACTCCTCGTAGGTGACCGGCACGGTGAGCAGCGACAGGGTGGACAGGAACCGCTGCTTCTCGGCCAGCGTCACGTTGGGATGAAACGCCGTTCGCGCCGTCAGACCGGCCTCGGCGAGCTTCGTCTTCTGCGCGTCGACGTAGGCGACGTCGCCCTTCGTCATGGCCCCGGCCACCTCGAATCGCAGCGCGGGTAACTTCGGTGCCAACGCCACGAACGCGTCGACGGCGAGGTGCAGGCCCTTGTCCGGATGCATCCGCGCGAGGTAGCCGAGTGTCGGCGCTGTCGGTGCGGCCTCGCGCCAGCCCTGGAGCGGGATGCCGTTGGGGACCGCGCTGATCCGCGACGCCTCGAGGCCCAGGCGGGACGCCATCGTCTGACCGTACCAGCCGCTCACCGCGATGAGAGCGTCGACCTCGGCCGCGCGCTTCGCGGTCTCCGCCCACGACTGCGAGCGATACGGCTCCGGGAGCGCATCGAGAAAAGCGTCTTCACCCTGCAGCGTGCAGACGACCGCCACGCCGAGCTCGCTCCGGATGCGCCTCGCGAGGCCGATGAGCAGCACGTTCGACAGCACCACCAGATCCCACGGCCCGTGTTCCTGCAGCCACCCGACGAGGCGCGCCAGCTCCTTCTTCTGGTCGCCCTCTTCGCCGCGCAGCATCGACAGCGTCAAGGGTCCCAAGTCCTGCGGCTGCGTCATTCCGGCCTGGCTCGCGGCGAGGCTCAGCACCGGCGTCGTGTCGAGGAGGCGATCGAGAAATGCGGGCGTGTGACGGAACAGCGCCGACGCGCTCTGCAGGTAGACGTTCACGCCGCCGAACAGCACCGGCGTCTCTCCGCAGGCCGACGGACCATCGGTGACGGTTGGCAGATACAGCGGCACCATCGTCACGTCGTGCCCCAGCGCACGCAGCGCCTTCACGAGGGCATCGTCGCGCAGGCAGCTGCCGCAGTGGAACGAACCGGTACCGGCGGTGAGGTGCGCGATCCTCACGGTGCGCGGTACTCCGGCTGGTAGAAGGCCGGCAGCAGCGCATCGACGCGCAAGAGCGCCTCACGCGTGAGCTCGACGCCGTTCTCATCGACGCGTGCGAGGCCGGCCGAGGCCAGCGCCGCCAGCGGCTCGGCGAATCTCGTCCGGAGATCCACGCCGAATTTGTCTTGAAAATAGGCGCTTTCGAGACGGCCGCGCTTGAGCTGGAGCACCGTCTCGCGCACCAGCCGCTCCTCCCGGCCGCAGACGAGGCCACGCGCGAGCGGCAGCTCTCCGGCATGCACGCGCTGCTGGTAGGTCTCGATCTCCTTCTCGTTCTGCAGGTGCGCGCCGCCGAGGTGTCCGAACGCCGAGACGCCGAGGCCCAGCATGTCGGCGCCGCGCCACAGTCGGCCCGTGTAGAGGAACTTCGTGCCGGGCTTCACCATCGTGTAGCCGCTCCACGGCTGGTAGCCCGCGGTCTCGAGGGCTGCGAACGCCTCACCGACCCAGCGGCGCTTCGTGGACCAGTCGGGCACCGGCGCGCTGGGCAGCCCCTGTGCCTTCATTTCGGCCGCGATCTGCGTGTTCCACGGCACCTCCAGCTGGTAGATGGTGACGCTGTCCGGCGCGAGCGCGACGGTCTTCTCGACGTTCGACGCCCACAGCTCGTCGTTCGAGCCCAGCATGCCCGCGATGAGATCGATGTTGATCTGCGGGAAGCCCACGGCGCGGGCCAGTTCATAGATGTCGAAGATGTGCTTCGAACGGTGCGCGCGCCCGTTCTCTTCGAGCACCGTGTCGTGGAAGTCCTCGACGCCGAGCGAGAGCCGCGTCACCCCGATCTCGCGCAGCGCCCGCAGCTTCGCCTCGGTGACGGTGCCCGGCTCGCACTCGAAGGTGAACTCCTCGGCCGCGTCCCACGGAATCTCCGCGCGCAGACCATCGGCGAGGCGGCGAATCTGGTCGGGCGACAGGTACGACGGCGTGCCGCCCCCGAAGTAGATGAAGTTCGGCTTGCGTCCCGCGATGCGCGGCAGCGACTTCCACAGGCGCGCCTCGGCCAGCACCGCGTCGACGTACTCGGCGACCTCCTTCGAGTTCTGCCCCGTGTAGACCTTGAAGTAACAGAAGCGGCAGCGCTTCCGGCAGAACGGGATGTGGACGTAGAGACCCAACGGCGTCTCGGCCTCGGGCGGCGTCTCGAGCAGCGTGCGTGCGGCCGGGAGCTCGCCGGGCGACCAGCGCGGAAAGGGCGGATAGTTCGCGACGAAGTAGCCGCCGCCGCGCGTGGCGCCCTCGTCGACCTTCGGCAATTGGGGCAGCGCGGTGGTTGTCATCGAGGACTCCCGAAGGCATGGACGCGACCGTCGGTCGCTCCCACGAAGATGCGCCCGTCGGCTTGTGCGGGGCCGCCGACGATCGCAGCGCCGAGATCGTAACCCGCGAGCTTGCGGCCGTCGCGTGCGCGGAGGAGGTACAGGCGCCCGTCTGCCGAGGCTGCGGCGACGTTCTCCCCGACGACGAGGAGGCCGGCATCGACCTTGCCCTTGGTCTCGAAGCGCCACAGCTCCTTGCCCGAGTCCTTGTCCAAGGCCCGCACGAAGCGGTCGCGGCCGCCGATGAACACCCGCTCACCCAGGAGTGCCGCCGTCGCAAAGAAGGGGAAGGCGCGGTCGGTGAAGCGCCAGTCGATGGTCTTCTCCTCCAGGTCCAGCGAGACGAAGGCGTTGCCGTAATGGCCCACCCAGGCGTAGGGCCACTCGACGGCGAGCGACGCGGCGATGGGCGAACCGAGCGTGAGGCTGCCTTCGGGCTTGCCCGTCTCGGCTGAGAGAATGTGGACCTTCCCGTCGCAGCCGCCGAAGAGCACCCGGCCTTGCACCACCGCCGGCGTCGCGTGGACGTAGTTGTCGGTGAGGTGGCTCCAGAGCACCTTGCCGGTGGCCCGGTCGAACGCGTAGAGCCTGTGGTCGTAGCTGCCGACGAAGACGCGCCCGTCGGCCACCGTCGCGCCTCCCAGCACCTTGTCGCCGGTCTTGTGGCTCCAGAGCGGTGTGCCGTCGTTCGTGCGGAAGGCGTGGAACGTGCCATCCGACGAGCCGACGAAGACCGCGTCACCATCGACCCGCGGCGTCGCCTCGATTGCCCCGCCGGTGGCCGCAGACCAGCGCACGCGCCCTGTCGCGGCCTCCAGCGCCGACAACTTCCCGTCGTCCGCGCCGATGTAGACGGTGCCCTGCGCAATGGCGGCGCCCGACTTCACCGGAGCGCCCAGCTTCACGCTCCACACGGGCGCCCAGGCGAGCAGCACCGCGCCCATGGCGAGGACCCACGACATACCTCGAATCTAACCGAGCGCCGCCCGATAGATCGACTCGAACGCCGCGGCATCCACCGGCCTCGGGTTGAACCGCGCCGTCCACTGCGTCGCGGCCTCGGCGGCCAGCTGGGGAACGTCGGCCTCGCGCACGCCGAAGTGTGAGAGCCGGCGGGGAATCGCGGTGATCGTCAGCAGCCGATCAATCTGCTCCGCGAGCGCCTCGAACGAGCTCCATCCCGCGGCCTTCGCGAGCAAGAG
>JACCDP010483080.1_pt1 | contig 29433 bp, 31 predicted proteins | sample 7445841 | NCBI WGS metagenome assembly JACCDP01 (sample SAMN15323441, study PRJNA562643) | freshwater metagenome | isolation source: river surface water | place: USA:Blue River Watershed | collected 2017-08-17 | reverse complement strand
GTGTACCCATACCAAAGCACTTATGAGTACACGGTAGAGGAGTTCAATCAGTTGAATATGCAAGAGCTTCGTGAGCAGCAGGAGCTTGAGTATTCTGATTGGTTTGCCACGATGCAGTCAATGGAGCAGGGTCAGTAATGGCTACTTTGTACTGGTTTGGCGGGAATGGGACTTGGAATACTTTTTCAGTAACCAACTGGTCTACTGCCGCCCCAACCACCTTTAATGGGACGATGACGGGAACCACCACCCTTACCGTTTCCAGCGTTGCTGGCACCGCCTTGGCTATTGGAAAAAATATAGTTAGGCAAAGTGACGGAGTTTTTCTTGGAACAATAACGGGGGGCAGCGGTACAACTTGGACTGTAGATTTTACTGGGACTTATACCAACGAGCCAATGGGCGCTGGAACAATCGCAGCCGCAGCGCCAACATCTACTGATGATGTGATTTTTGATCCAAATGCCGGATCTGTAAATTTTAGTGTTTTCGCAGCAGACGGAATATGCCAAGACTTTACGGTGACCATGGCAACCGCCGGGAGGTTAACATTTGCTGGGTATGGCGTTTCTTGTTATAGAAATACTGCTATAAATGCAGCCACGACAATTGATACAACATTTAATTTTTATCTGCTTCTTTATGCACTTTCTGGCGCAATAAGTGTTGGATTAAATAACGTCAAATTTTTTGAGGTAAGGGTTGGTTATTCTTCTACCTCAACTGCAACTTTTACATTGGGTTCTGGTTTAACTGCTTGTTTTTTATATTTGTATTCTGGAACGCTTAATACAAATGGTCAAACTGTAACGTTGACAACAAGCGGAGTAAATTCATCTCAATGCTTACTACAAGTTATTGATGGGGGAACATCTGCGCTTACGCTTGGCGCGTCTGCAATAAATATTGGAACATCTGCTTCAGAGGTTGTTAATAGCTCTGCGATTTTTAGAATAAATTCTACTACCCATACATTTACTGCTGGCACTTCAGTAATTACGATTGGGTCAACAAACACCACAAATTGGAATAGCTCAGTACTTGAGTGTGGTCAGTCTTATACATTTGCAACTGTTGTTCTAAATGGACATTACTCAGCTATATTCGGAGCAAACACATTTGCAACCCGCCTTACAAGAAATGCGGTTTTTAATAATTCAAATCTAGTTTTGTATGCTACTCAAACACTTCCCAACAGTGGGCATACGCTTCAACTATTGGGGACGGCCTCAACTAGATTACTGGTGCTTTCACCAATTGCCGGAACGCCAGCGGTAATTACGGGGAATGCAACTGGAACTCGCACATTAAGTTATGTGAGTTTCATGGATATTCAACTGTCGTTTGGCTCCAACGTCAGTGGTACGTCTGTTGGAGATATGCTGGGCAATGTCGGCATTAATTTTGATGCCCCAAGAACTTTGTATCTGGTGCTTGGGTCGTTGACAAAAAATTTTAGTGATTCAAGCGGTACGAGTCCTTGGTCGTTAAATCCAAGTGGCATTCCAACGGGTGCCTCTCAACCATTGCCTCAAGACACGGTTATTTTTAATGCAAATTCTGGATCGGGGACGGTTGTCTTAGACACTGTCCATCTTGGGATAATTAACACAACTGGATTTGTTGGCTCGGCAACCTATCAAAGCTCTAATCAAAATAATTATGAGCCAATGTATGTTATGCAGCAGCCCACAGATCCTGCTGGGGTTTTAAATAGTTATGGATCGGCTGTTGTTTATGCATTTAGTGGGTCAAATATAAATCTTCCCGCCCTTCCCGGAGTTTCTGTTTATATAAATGGGCGTGGCGTAACTGCAAATTTAACTTCAAACCTTACAAACAACTCTATTACTGTTCAGAATGGAGGATTTGACACAAACTCTTTTAATGTAACCTCAGCGGTTTTAACAACCTTTACTGCCGCATTTAACAATTACCAAGGGTCATCGATTGGCACAAAAACAATAACTTTGGGGTCTTCTTACATCACGTTAACAAGCAGCAATCCATTAAACTTGGATTCGACTACTTTTAACGCTGGCACATCTACCATAGAGGTTATAAATAGCAGCGGAGCTACTTGCACGTTTTCAAACATAGCCACTAAAACTTTTAATAACTTAAAGCTCACAAAAACCAGCACTGCCACTGTTTTTACTTATGTTGGTCTAGGGTCGGCTACCTTCAGCAATATAACCGTCAGCCCTCATACGTCTTTAATAAGAATTAATTTGGCTGCGGGAGGCACGACCACGGTCAATTCATTGACAACGGGCGCGACTAAGGGCAACGGAATAATTATTGGCGTTGACTTAACCTCTATTGGTTCGGTAACCACAAACGCAACACTTGCAATTGGGTCAAATATTGTCACTGAGTATGTGGCGTTCCTTGGCATTACAAAGTCCGGTGCATCAGCGTTATCGGCTCGCGGCGCTGCTGATCTTGGGGCAAATCAAAACATAAATTTTGATCCCCATTCGGTAATTGCTTTCTCTGGGTCTGGCGCAACATCTTTTACCGTTCCAGACAACTTTACTGGGTCAAGTTATTTACTTGTGCTTGGTGCTGGTGGGGGTGCCGCAAGGAGAAGCTCTGCAACTGTTCCTTCTGGTGGAGGTGGGGGCGGCGCTATTGCCTTGGCTTCTAACCTGAATGTTTCTCGGGGTCAGACAATTTACTTAAATGCGCCAACAGGAGGTGCGGGGGCTACAGTTTCTGGTGCCGCCGGGGGCTCTCCTGCAAATGCGTGGGTAAACATTGCAGCAAACTCTCAACCAACATTAAATACAAACGGTGCATACGCCGAATCTGGGAACGGCAGCACTGCTGGTGGCGGCGCGACCGCTGGCCTTGCGTCCTTGTCTTTAGGTCAACTGGTGTTTAGCGGGGGCAATGGCGGCACTGGATTTGTAAGCGGCGGCGGTGGTGGCTCAGGCGCAAGCTTAATATTTCGCTTAGGAAGGAGCGGGGGAAGCTCCAGTTTTTCTGGGGGTCTAGGTGGCTTTAGTGGCGCAAGTATTCAAAATGCTGGCAGCACTACTGGTACCTCTACTGGCGCAACTGGCGGCGCTGTTTCTCCAAATGCTGGTGGCGCTGGCGGTGTCGGCGGAGCCTCTCCGCAGCCCGGAGGTAGCGGGGTTGCTGGGTCAAGCGTTGGCGGGGGTGGTGGCGGCGGAACAAGCACCTCTGGCGTAAATGCTGCCGCTGGCGGCGACGGTGCCGCAGGTTCACAGTGGACATACAGATCGCTAAATGGCGTTCTTTCCTCGGGAACGATTGGCTACGGTGGAGGCGCTGGTGGCGGTGGCGGCTCTAACGCAACAACGAATGGCGCTGGTGGTCGTGGTGGTAACGGAGGCAATGGTGCTGGCGGTGGTGGCGGTGGTCGCGGATCTACAAGCGGGGGCGCAACGGGCAACGGTGGTAACGGCGGTGACGCCTTAGTTCTTTTTGTTTACGTTGAAAGCAGAGGTTTCACTTACGGAGCAATCATAGGTTAATCATGGAGCCACAATTTTTAATCAATATTGGATTTACTTGCGCTGGTTTTTTTGGCGGCTGGATTCTTAACAACATCACTCGTACTGTGACCCGTCTTGAAGACAAGGTGGCTGATCTTCCTATGATGTATGTCCACAAGGAAGACTATCGCCGAGACATTGACGAGGTGAAGGATATGCTTCGCCAAATATTTGGCAAGCTAGACAATAAGGCAGACAAATAATTGGGGGTGGTTATGTTTGATGACAAAGAATTTAGCAAGGCAAAACTCGACGTTAAGGCGGAAATGCTTCGCCTTGAAGCTGCGTCTACCGCTAAAGAAGTGGCGGGGAAGGCTATTGGCAAATGGGGGTTGCTCGCTATTACTGTCATTGTTTTGATTGGCGTGATTGCCAGCATCATGCTTGAGGAAGGGAAAATTGCTGCGGTGATCGGCTTGGTATCGGCTGCATTGACCGCCTTGATACAAATGATCAATGGAATTGCTGGCGCTAATCCAAAACAAGAAAAGCCTGAGTTTGAGGTAATGAAGCAGTTGATTGAGCGTCTAGACAGAATGGCGGACAGAGACCCAATGTCTGTTGAGGTGCAAGATGGCAAGGTCATCGTTAAAAAGGGCGATGAGCAATTTACAAGCGCAAGGGGGTGACATGGTGCCAATCGTTGGGGCGTTGTTAGGTACGCTTGCAGAGAGCGGGTTAAACCTGCTATCGAGCGCAATACAGGCAAAGGGGAAAGAGGTTGTGGAGAAGACGCTTGGCGTCAAGATCTCGGACAACCCGACGCCGGAGGAGGTCGAGAAGCTGCGCCAGCTTCAGTACGACCATGAGGAGCGCCTTCTTGAGCTTGGGATCGAGAAAGCCAAGATGGAGCTTGAAGAACTCAAGGCGTTGCTTCAGGCTCAGGCAAATCAAGAGGACAACGTCTCTGATCGCTGGAAGGCTGACATGGCCTCCGACTCTTGGCTGTCAAAGAACGTGCGTCCCGGCACCTTGGTATATCTCCTGACCGCCTATCTCATGTTTGCCCTGCTGGATGGCGCTGGGTACAAGATCAGCGAGGCTTACGTCTCCCTGCTGGGGCAGTGGGGGATGTTGGTCATGACTGCCTACTTTGGCGGCAGAACGGTCGAGAAGGTCATGGAACTGCGCAACAAAGGGGGTGACAAATGAGCCTCGTAACTGAACAGGCGGCTTTCCTGTTAGACGCTTGTAAGCTCATCCAGTACGCCAGCGACCTTGGCTTTGTTGTTACTGGTGGTGAGTTGGCTAGAACCCCGGAGCAGCAAGCCCTGCACTTCAAGGCTGGGCGGTCGAAGACCATGAACTCGATCCACCTGAAGCGGTGCGCAATTGACTTGAATTTTTTTAAGGACGGGAAGATTATCTGGGATAAGCAAAAGCTTGCCCCTGTGGGCAAATACTGGGAAAGCCTCCACCCCAAGAACCGTTGGGGCGGCAACTTCCGGTCTCTGGTGGATTGCCCGCATTTTGAGAGGAATGTGTAATGCCACAGGCAATGACATTTAACAGCTTGCGTGATGACGTTCGTAACTATCTGGAGCGCGGCGCTTCTTTGGCGACCGACCCGATTGTCTACGAGCAAATCCCCAAGCTGATCAATCTGGCGGAGCGCCGGATCGCCCGCGACATTAAGATTCAGGGCTTCCAGAACGTCGTTACCACAACGATGCAGACAGGCGTTCCTGTCATGCAGAAGCCAGATCGTTGGCGCGAGACAATCTCAATCAATATTGGCACAGGCGTCACAAACGACTACCGCAAGACCTTGTTTACTCGCAGCTATGAGTATTGCCGGACGTACTGGCCTGATCAGGCGGAGGTTGGTGAACCTGTGTTCTATGCTGACTACGACTATCGACACTGGTTATTTGCGGCGACGCCTGATGAGAATTACCCAGTAGAAATTGTTTATTACGAGTTGCCACCGCTGCTTGATGAAGAGCAGCAGCAGAATTGGCTGACTAACTATGCGCCAAATGCGTTGCTGTACGGTACGCTTTTGGAAGCGACTCCGTTCTTAAAGAACGATGAGCGCATCCCTACTTGGCAGAGCTTTTACGATATGTCTATTTCTTCTTTGAATACTGAGGATATGAAGAAGATCATAGATAGATCAACACAGAGGACTGAGGCGTAACCATGACAGTTTTTACACAAATTTTTGGCGGGACAAATATTGCTGCGTCTGAGGTTTCATACGCATCAGTAACGCTGTCTGTTGCGTCTACGCAGTTTTCTTGGCCTGTGGAAACATCGGCCTCCGGCAATTTGATTGCAAATATTATGGATGTGTCCAGCAATAGTGCTGGCTACATTCTAAAGTTGCCTCCAGCAAATGAGGTGTCAACGGGTCAAACAATACTGTTCAACAACACTGGAGCCAACTCTTTTATTGTCCAAGACAATGCTGGCGTTCAGGTGTTGAATGCGGCTCCGGGGCAGACTTGGCAGATTTATCTGACCAACAATACGACGGTTGCTGGAACTTGGAGAGCATTCCAATATGGCGCAGCCGTATCTGCAATAAATGCAGCGTCCCTTGCTGGCACCGGCATTATCGCGCTTGGCTCTCTGCTGTCGCAGTCGATGCCGACGCTATCGTATTCGTCCAGCCATACGTTGACCGTTCCTGATCGAGCAAACACATTTATTTGGACTGGTGGCACAGGCACGTTTACGCTGCCATTGGCTTCTTCTGCTGCCGCGATTAATAACTGGTTTGTTCAATTCAAAAACGCTGGTACAGGTGTTCTTAACCTTGCCGCAAGCAGCTTGATCGATGGCTCTGCAACAATAACTTTGCAGCCGCTTGACTCTTGCATAGTGGTGAGCGATGGTTCAACTTACTACACTTTAGGTCTAGGTCAGTCTGCGGTTTTTGCGTTTGACTATACCGTGATTAATGTTGCAGGTCTTGGTGACTATGTTCTAAGTGGCCCCGAGCTTAATCGTGTTGCTTACGAATTTACAGGGGTGTTGACCGGCCCGAGAAATATTATTGTTCCCAATACCATTCAGCAGTATTGGGTGACAAACTCGACAACTGGCCCATACGCGCTGACCGTAAAAACTGCGACAACATCTGGCGTGGCTGTCACGCAAACCGCCTCCACCATTCTTTATTGCAACGGTAATCAGGTAGTACCTGCGGAAAGCGGTGGCATTAGCCTCCCACTGCCAATCGCTCTTGGCGGCACTGGGGCAACAAATGCTGCACAGGCGATTATTAACCTTGGCCTTGACCCAATTGATGGCGGAGTATTCTGATGCCAATCAAGACAGTCCCAATCGCTTCCAAGCCCGGAATTAAGCGGGACGGTACGAAGTTTGAGGGTGACTATTACGTTGATGGTCAGTGGGTTCGTTTCCAGCGAGGTCTGCCAAGAAAAATAGCTGGCTACAAAACCATCAGCAATTACCTGACGGAAATTAGCCGTGGGATGAAGACGTTCACTGAGAACGGCTCGACCTTCGTCCACTCTGGTAGTGATGAGTACCTTGAGCGGTTTTCGCTCGACCAGAACGGCAACGCCAGTGCGGTTATAGATCGGACGCCGGTCACGTTGGAGTTCAGTGCCAACAATATGTGGCAGTTCGATGTGCTGTACGACTCGATCAGTCTGGTGCCGTCGAACAAGATCATTGCTCAAGTCGCGCCGAACGCAAACACCCTGTACAACTCTTTTGGCGGTCAGGTGTTCTATGGCGATATGCAAGCGCAGACTCGATTGACGGAGATTGCCATCCCGTCGGGTGTCTCGGCTACCGGCGGGGTTTGCGTTTTGCACCCCTACCTGACGATATTTGGCACTGATGGCTCGATTGGCTGGTCGGTGCCGGGAGATCCGTCTAATTTGGTTGGCGAGGGATCTGGCAACGCTCGCGTGGCTGCGCAAAAGATCGTCCGGGGATTGCCACTTCGAGGTGGCCCCGGCAACGCTCCTGCGGGCTTGTACTGGTCTGCTGATGCGGTTGTCCGAGCCTCTTTTGTCGGTGGAAACCAGACCTTCCAGTTCGACACAATTAGCTCGCAAAGCTCGATCCTGTCGCCAGCTTCGGTGATTGAGTACGACGGGGTGTACTTCTGGTGCGGCGTTGACCGCTTCCTGATGTTCAACGGCGTAGTCCGGGACGTAGAGAACACCCTGAACATCAACTACTTCTTTGACGGCTTGAACCGTGCTTATTCTCAGCGGGTGTTCGCCTTCAAGGTTCCCCGATTTGGCGAGATCTGGTGGTGTTACCCAAGAGGAAACGCAACAGAATGCACCCATGCGGTCATCTACAACGTCCGCGAGCAGACTTGGTACGACACCGAGCTACCTAATGGCGGACGCTCTGCGGGCGAATTTGCTACCCAGTTTGCCACCCCGCTGCTGACCGGGGTGACCTTTAACCAGAACAAGGCTCCGCCGGTCATCCGGCAGACTGAGGCTGGCGACATCCGGGTCACCGAGAATGGCGACATCCGAATCATTTACACAAATGACAACTACAAGTTCTGGCAGCATGAGGTAGGTGTTAACGAAATTGATATAAACAACGTCAACGCAATCCAGAGCTATTTTGAGACGGCGGACATCAGCGCGGTCGTGCTGGAGAACACCAATCGGTCGCTTCGCTGCGAACTGATCGAACCTGACTTTGTGCAGACGGGTGACATGACGGTGCAGATCGCCGGTCGGTCAAATGCTCGGGCGAAGGAGGTTGTCAGCGATCCGAGGACGATTGTGGCGAACCCCCAGACGCCCTACGAGCAGGTGGTCTTCTTCAAGGACATCCGGCGCGAGATGCGGTTCCGGTTTGAGTCCAATACGATTGACGGGGACTACCAGATGGGTCAGGTTATCGCCCATATTGAAACCGCTGACGGCACCCTGCTGGGAGCGACAAATTGATAACTTTGCCAGTTATAATCGGTTTAAGGGATTGGGCAGATCAGATCGTACTCGACCTAGATGCATACGGCCCCATCCCTAGGCTGGTTGACGAGGATAAGTGGCAGGAGTGGGCTGTCGCCTTTTGCGTCATCTCTGGGATCAGCCAGAAGAACCCTCCGAACCCACTTTATTTCTCAGACTGGCGTGAATGGGCTAGTCGCTTTGCACAGGTGATGGCATGACTGAGCAAGACTTTATGACGCTGCTGAACGCAGTAGCGAAGATAGCAAAACCCTTTAACGGCGAATACAAGGATGTTACCTCAATGTCAGACAAGCTTGCTGACTCGGGGCTAGATAGCTTGGATATGCTGCTGACGAGTGTTTATTTGTGTGATGTCTTTGATATTGATGAGGAGACCGGAAAGACTCTAAGTGCAACAACTGTTCAAGAGTTATTTGATTGGCTCATGCTGCATAAACGACGTATGCCTGAATCCGTTGAAGCCGCATTGAAAGACATCAAATGAAGATCTACTTGACGGATTACCGCATAGCAAGCACTAGAGAGGTTGAACTTTTTGACGATGTTCTTTATCCGCAAAGGGTTCACTGGTTCCCAGAAACTTACAAGAACGCACACACGGGGTTGATTTATGCCCCACATAAGTTGGCGGACAAGGTTTTAGACAGGGCGCTTTTTGATTCACTCAAAAGCTCCAAGGTAGGGAAGACGGCTTTTATTCTGGCTTCTGGGAACGCCCACTTTGCCGGGATCAACCCAAGGGTTACAAAGTCGTCGAGGTTGACGTACCAGTACAAGTTTTTGCCGCTGAGTCTGACTCAGGTATATGCGGGCAGGGTGGCACAGGCTTGTGGCGCGAACGACTTGATTACCACTGACGCAACGGCCTGTGTGTCGTCGCTGAAGGTGTTGATGGATGTCGTTACGTTCATCAAGTTTTATGGGTTTTCGCGGGTGGTTGTACTTGGCGTCGAAGATGCCGTTAGCCACTCTGTGCTGGACTTCTTTGGTGAGTCTGGAGCCTGTTTGACACAGGCAAAAGAGGAAAGCCAAGGGGTAAAGCCTAGTGCATTTGATGAACGTAATGAAGGGTTCTATGTGGGGCAGGGCGCTGTACTCGCTGTCTTTGAGGCTGAGAACGCTGTTACACAAGAACCGAAGTTTGAATTGAAGGGCGCTTGGTCTGCAAGCGAGGAAGTGGCAAATGCCATAGGACAACGCGAGGATGGGCAGGGTTACGTTAACGCAATCAACGGCGCACTGTTTCATTCAGGAGTGGTCAATGATGAAATCTCAATCATCAAAACGCATGGCACTGGCACGAAATCGAATAACCAAGCTGAGAAGGCTGCGATCCTTTCGACGTTTACTGATTTTGTTGCTACGTCATACAAGCAAAAGATCGGTCATACGATGGGCGCAAGTGGCCTTCTTGAGACGATCCTTCTTTGGGAAGATCTCTGCGCTGGTCAAGTACCGAGCATAGAGAATCGAACCGAGCATGATGATGTGTTTTTATCTGAGCCTGTTGATACACCAGACGGCTTATGTCTAAGTTTAGCAGCGGGCATGGGTAATGTTTACTCGGCTGCAATTTTTAATATGAGGGTATAACTATGATAGTTGACAGCAAACAGCAGATGCTCACTGTCAATGAGATCTTGCAGACAGCAGCCGAGCAAAGTCAAACTCAATATCCATTAGAGATCGTCTACGCTACGTTCTTTAAAGAAATTCAGTTGCCGAACTCAAAGTTCTATCGGTACGGCAACACCATCTTTGTGATTCATGGCGACATGACAAAGCCGGGGATCGGCTCTTTCCGCGCCTTAAACGCAGACACCGCAGAAAACTTTCTGCAATCCAGCTACCAGTTTGTGATAGATGCGTACCGCGCAGGGTTCTATCAACTGGTCACCAAGTTTAAAGACCAGTCTCTGCTGAACATCTTCCGAATAATCAGCAACAACCCGCCAAACCCCGGCATGGGCTATGAGGTAAGGCAGGAGCCTGACGGTCAGTATCTCGTCACGTTACAGCTTGGCGACCCTCAGAACGCAATGGAGGGCGCAGAGGTGCCAAACATTGGTGGCGACTTAGGTCAGTCAACGCCGCCAATAGCGCCCACACAGGGCATGGCTCCGATGGGTGGTGGCATGACTCCTCCCGGCGGCGGAATGCCTCCGATGGGTGGCGGGATGCCCGCTGGCGGTAATCAACCAATGGGTGCGCTTGGATCAATGGCTCCCAGAACACAAGGTGAGGTGTAATCATGAGTGCAGTCGTTGAAGCTATTGAGGGTATCGTTGACTTTGCTGGTGATGTTGTTCAGGGAGTTCTTGATGATCCGTTAACCGCGATTGCAACAGCAGCGGCGTTTTCTATGGGTATGCCATTCCTTGGCCTAAAAGCTGGCGCACTGGCTGCTGGCGTTGCTAATACTGCCGCAGGTCTTGTGCAGGGTGAGGACTTTGATGAGGCAATTAAGGGTGGTGTTATGGCTGGCGCTACTTCTTGGGCTGGCGGCAAGATTTTTGGATCAGCGGCTGATGACGCCGCTGCCGCAGCCGCAAAAAGTAACTCAATGAATGCAAGCAGCAGTTATGGGGCAGAAGCCATAAAAAGCTCTGGACAGCTTGCTGATGACGCAATCGCCGCAACGGGCAAGACTTATTACACCCCGCAAAGTGGTTATGGCTCTGGCACAGTTCAGCAGGGATTGAGTGGAAGCCTTGATGATGTTGCTACAGGCGGGCTTGATAGCTCACTTGCCAGCAAGGTCGCTGTTAAAGGCGCTGATCTTGGCGATGATTTTTTTACTGCCGGTCAAAAAAATTATCTTGATGCATCTATGGCTGGCGGTCAAGGTGCGCCAGTAAAAATTCTTGATGCTGAAAAATTTGCTAATACTGGCAGCAATGCAGCTAATAGCTATGCCGGAAACAATTTGAGCCAATATGTTGATGATGCTGGAAAGCCACTCCTTGAAGCAAAGGGTAATGTGACTGGCAGCAGTTATGGAACTACGTCAGCACCAAGCAGCTATCAAGACATTGGCGCAACAAATTTAGGCAAAACCGTAGGCGCTGAACCTAATTTGTATACGGACGCTGCCGCCCAATCAGCAGGTTCTGGGTACAACATAATTGATGCAGCCGGTAAAGAGTTGACTGGCTATTGGGATGATGTTGCTGGTTACGGCGGAAAAGCTATCGACTGGGCAGCGGCGCATCCAATTGCCGCAACTACGGGCGTTGTGGGAACTGGTGCTGCTCTTAAATACCTCAGCGACAAAAAAGATGAGGGTGAGGACGAGGCAGAAAGGCAAAGACAAGAAGCAATGCGCAGAGAGATGGCGCAAACCGATGAGACTTACTACTCACCTCTTCCGACTTACACATTAAAACGCAACACATATACGCCATATACAGAAGAGCAGTTATACAGTTATGGCGAAGATCCGTATGGCGAAGGCAAATTCTTCTCTCAGGGGATTTACGAACCATATTACGGCTATGCAGATGGTGGCGCAGTTATGCCTCAGCAGATGCCGCAGCAACCAAAGGCTCCGTCTCGCGTGAACCCAGCGTTTGCTTTCTATCGTTATGGCAACGTGCCTGAGTCTGTTCGCCGCTATGAGGGCGGTGGTTATGCTCAAGGTGGATCTCGCGGCGACGGTCGCTCTGATCACATCGAGGCGCTGCTGTCTCCGGGCGAATTCGTAATGGATGCAGAGACCGTATCTATGCTTGGCAATGGATCATCCGAAGCTGGCGCTCGACGCCTTGAAGAGATGCGTCAAGCTGTTCGTAAGCAAAAGGGTGGCGCTCTTGCCAAAGGGAAGTTCTCGCCAGATGCCAAGTCGCCGTTGGCTTACCTAAGCAAAAAGAGGTAACACATGGGAATGCCAGACTTTTTATTTGAAGGTCAAGCACCGGCAAACGTCTCCACGACGACGAAAACCGTCAACGATCTTCCTGATTGGTATCAGGAATATACGAGGGGTTTGATCGGCAAGGCAAACGCTATTGCTGCTGAGGGATACCAAAAATACCCTCTTGGCCCGAGGATTGCCCAATTCCAGCCAAATCAGCAAAAAGCGTTTGCAATGACGGAGAATGTTGCGAGCGCTTATAAGCCTTATATGCAACAGGCGCAAGGCGCGTTGCAGTCTGCGGCAAGCGGAAGCTCTTTGGATGCTGCAAATCCTTACTTCCAGCAAGCCTCGATGCGTGTGCCGCAGGGCATATCAAGCTACATGAATCCGTACACCAATGAGGTGGTTGATCGGATTGGTGCGCTCTCTCAGAGGCAGTTAAAAGAAAACATCATGCCCGCCATCCAAAACCAGTTTATTGCTGGCGGCACCTTTGGTGGCAGTCGTAGTGGCGAGGCTCTTGGTCGCGCAACCAGAGACCTTGGCGAGTCCACGATGGCGCAGCAAACTCAGGCGCTCCAGCAAGGCTACGCTCAGGCTGCGCAGCAGATGCAAGCTGATCAGGCTCGCCTTGCGCAACTTGGTCAGACCGCTGGCGCATTGACTCAAGCAGACCTTGCTAGACGCCTACAGGCTGGTGAGCAGTTTGGTCGTCTTGGCGCTCTTGAGCAGAGCCTTGGTCTTAGCGGCGCTGCGGCTCTTGAGTCTGTTGGCGCAACTCAGCAGCAACAAATCCAGAGAAATCTTGATCTTGCGCAGCAAGACTGGCTGCAACAGAAAGATTACGAACGAGATCAGATTGCCTTCTTGAACAACGTCATTCGAGGCATTCAGTTGCCGACAAGACAGTACCAAGAGCGGTTCGGCCCCGCCGATGTGTATCAGCCATCTCCTCTATCGCAGATCGCTCAGGGTGCAGCAACAGTGCTTGGCATTAGCAGCTTGGGCGGAAAAAGGTAGCAAGCAAAGGAATAAATTATGGATGAGCAACAAGTTGGCACTGAGTATGATATTGATCAGCCTGACGAAGACGGTGATGTCACGGCAGAGTCTCGTCCTGCGGTTGATGGCGTTGGCAAAAATCCTTATGCAAACCTCTCTGCCGCAGCCTTTCTTGATTACAAAGCCAAAAGACAAAAAGAGATCTCTGACACAAGCAAGATCTTAAAAGATGCTCAGGAGCTTCTTCTTGCTCGCGCCAATCCTCAGAACAGCCCGGAGATGTATTTCCGCCTAGCGGCTGCGCTAGGGAAGCCCACCCGCACTGGTGCCTTTGGTGAGTCGCTTGGTTACGCAAACGAGGCGCTTGCTGATGAAGCTGCAAGGCGTGAGAAGTACCGACAGGCTTACGAAGATACAAAGCTGAAGTACCAGCTACAACAGGCTGGCCTACCCGCAGAATCGGCAAAAGAGAATGTTGAGTATCTGACTAAGATGGCTCGCATTCCGATGCCGCGCCAAGGTACGCAGAAGTTTGATGTTAAGGCAAAGGCTTATCAAATTCTCGATGAGAATAAGCAAGACATTGCTGCTGGCAAAAAGCCTCGTCATCCTGATTCAGATGTAAAAGATGCCCGCATTTTGCTTGGCCTAGAGAAGCCACCAAAAGACACGCCTCCAACGCAAGCTTTTAATGAAAAGAAGTGGTCGCTTGATACGTTATTTGATCCAAACATTCCAAATGACGACGAAAGAAAAACTACCGCTCGCAGCATCCTTGGCATCAACAAACCCGGAAGCATCAAGCAACAGGCGTTCACGCTCATAGAAAAGCACCGCGCAGACCCTAACTCCGTCACAGAAGACGAGTTGAAGGACGCTCGTAGCATACTTGGTTTGGATAAACCTGCTGCTGGCACAACAAAGCCTCGTCAGTACCAAGGGTTGTATTACGAAGCTGCCATGAAGTTATTTGGCAGCGCAAATGAGGTGACAGATCCAGAGCAAACCAAAAGGCTAAACCAAGAGGTTGACAGGCTTCGTAAAGAACAAAGTCAATCTCGGGTTAGTGAGGCTATAGCAAAGCGTCCGCCACCAAAAGCGAAAGCGGAAAAAGAACCGGCAATCGACCTTGCTGGAGGGCAGGTTGTTGCTGAACGTCTTGGTGTTCCGTTTAATGACGCCCCATATCGCGGCGTGAGCGACAAGATTGCTGGTCAGCTTTTAATCAGCAACACCAAGTCTGCCCAAAAGACTTTGAGTAAATTAGAGGCTGATGCTTCAAAAACATTGAAACTTGACAGTGATGTCAATCGTTTTTTGGTGTCAAACAAAAAAGCACCGACCGGCAAAGAGCGAAGCCTCATGCCATCGTTTGGTTCCGACTACCAAATCATGGAGGCTATCCAAGCTTCGATGGCTCCTGAAAACAGGAAGGAAGGCACTGGCGCTGTTTCTGATTTTGATGCGAAGCAGCTTATCAAGATGTCGCTTTCCATTGAGAACAACTACGAGACAAACAAAGTGGTTGGGCTTGCCATCAAAGCGGCAAACCAGATGGCTCGCGACAAGGCAAAGTTTATTTCTGATTACTTCCAAGCCAACCGCCACACTGATGGCGCAAATGAAGCTTGGATGCGGTACGCTGCTGCCAACCCTATTTTTGACAAAACAAATCCAAGTAGGCTCAACCAAAACCGGATGACCTACAAGCAGTATTTCTACCCTCAACAGCAACGTGCTACGGGTGGATACATAGGCTATTCCGATCTGGCAACCCTGAGAGACAAGTACGCTCACGGTGGCGCAGTCAAGATGCAACAGGGTGGCGACCCAGTTGATAGCGTTATCAGGCTTCGTCCAGAAGCAAGGGCTTCTGACACTGGCAACCGCGCTCGCGCCTTCTTTGGTCAGGGCATGGGGATGTCGTTCGGCGACGAGGCTGAGGCTTTGTACCGCTCGATGGGGCAGACCAACAAAAGCTATGACCAGATCCTGAACGAGATCCGCGCTGACTACCGTCGTTGGTCGGAAGAGAACCCCGGTCAGGCTTTAGGCTTTGAGTTTGCCGGTGGGGTTGCGCCAACAGTGGGGGCGATGTTTATCCCCGGCGGTCAGGCAAAGACAGCGTCTGATCTGTCTCGCGCACCGGGAATTGTCCGCAAGGCGATTGAGTATTCAACCAAGACACCTACCCGTCGGATGGTGACCTCTGGGGCTGGCTACGGGGCGATCTCAGGGTTTGGCGCTGGCGAGGGTGGTATTGGTGACCGTCTGCTCGAATCTGGCGAGAGCGGCTTAATTGGCGGCGTCGCTGGGCCAATTATTGGCAAGGGCGGCGAGTTGCTTTACCAAGGCGGCAAAGGGATCTACAAGCGCCTACTAAAGCCGGGAACCAATCGCATCGAAGAGGCTGCCTTGGACAAGGTGTTGGCTAAGATGGCTCAGGATGGCATTACGCCTGAACAGGCAATCCGTCAGGTTGCTCTGGAGCGTGGTTATATGCCCGACCCAAGACCAGCAGGAACTCGTCCAAAGACTAAACTTCGTGATGTATCTCCCGGCCTGACTGATCTGGCTGAGACTGTTGCGCAGCGTCCCGGAGCCGGTCGCAAGATGATGATTGAAAGCACCGTCAAGACTGGTCGCGATACCAAGGGTCGGGTGATGGATGTCGTTGGCGAGCGAATGGGCAAGGGCAAGACGATGTACCAGACCGAACTGGATCTAACTGACGCCCTCAAGGACAATGCCAAAACGCTGTACGACGATGCTTACAAGTTTGGCACCGTAACAGATCAGCGCATCTTGGCGATGATGGATCAGCCGCAGTTCAAGGAAGCATATCGTCAGGTCATGGAGACCAACAAAATTCGCAGGGCGAACGCTATTGCGAAGGGCGAAGATCCATCCAAGTACGATATGAAGGAGATCTACAAGATCACTGAGACGCAGCCGGGGATCTACCAGATGGATTTGGTTGATGCTCCTGATGTCCGCACCTTGGATCAGGTGAAGCGTGGCTTGGATTACATCATTCGTTCCGGTCGCCGCAGCGAGAATGCAGCCGCTCAGGATGCCGCCCATGCCTTGGGCGAGTACAAGAACACCTTCTTGGGCGTCTTGGATGAGGTTGTTCCTGCCTATAAGATTGCCCGCAACCAATACAAGGGCGACTTAGAGGTTCTTGATGCGCTCGACATTGGTCGCAACCAGTACGGCAAGATGTCGCCTGAAGAGGCTACTGCCTACATTCGCGGTCTGACTCCGTCAGAGCGTGATGCGGTTCGCATTGGCTATGCGCAACAGTTTAAGGACAAGATTGGTAACGCGAAGAACTCGATCAATGCAGCAGAAGAGCTTCTCGGCGCTGAGAACAACGCGACACGGCTTCGTGCGCTGTTTGACACAAATGAAGAATACGAGGTCTTCCGTGGCATCCTGAAAGCTGAATCGAGGAACGTGAAGTCTGCGCAGCAGATCGGTCAGGGTGCTGCCACAGGCCGACGCGCTCAACTCCAGAAGGAATTTGAGGGGGACGATGTCGCCTCTCAGATTCTAGACTTGGCTGGCAGCAGTCCGTTCCAAGTTTGGAGACGAATTGCTTCAAAGGCTCCAGAGCTATTCAAGAATCAGCAGGTAGCTGCAAGCGTCGCGAAGATCTTGAACACTGGCAGACCGGCTGAGTTGAATAAGCTTCTCCGCCAGCTTGAGTCCCGCGCTGACAAGTTCGCCCTAGAGCAAGCCAAGCGTCAGGCTATTGGTCGCACTGGTAGCGCAGCTACAGGCAGGATGGCTGGCGAGACGCCGATTGCTGCTGATTACGTTGAGCCAGAGGTAAACATCCCGTCGTCCGTTGAAGGCGAGAATGCTGGCGTTATCATCCCCGGAGATTACACGCCGGAGGCTGAGGGGTCAGAGGGTGAAGATACTGTCATCTACGAAGAGTCGCCTCAGCCATCTTCTGATGAGCCAATGTTCAGAGAGGAGCCGGAGGAAGAGCAGCAGATGCGGCGTGGCGGAAGGGTTCGCAAATACGCTGTAGGTGGTTTAATACCAAAATTAAAAGAGGCTATTTTAGAAGCCACGGGCGCTGCGGAGGCGAAGCGGTTAGCTTTAGAAGCTGAACGGATAGCCTTGGAAGCCCCAAAGCCAGTCGAAGACTTCTCTAATGAGGGTCTTTTGGCAAAACCGCTCCCAAGGTTGGTGAACAAATACTCGCCAGCCTTTGCCATGTCTGAAAAAGAACTGAGCAATTACGGAGTTGGGTCAAATAATCAGGTAAGTTACAAGCCAAATTATCAGGCAAGCACCGTTCCAAAGATTTATTTGCCGTCGGCAAACCTTGAAAGGTATGGCGAGCAAGGTCGGTCGCAAGCTGATTACGGCGAAGCGATGAAGCGTGGCGGCAAGGTGTACAAGGGTAGTCAAAAAGCCTTGCTCAAGGTCAAGATGAAAATGAAACGATAGTAGGGGCGGACATGGCTGAATTGTCAGATCTTCAAAGAAAATACGGGGCTGGCAATCTGACGCCAGAACAGATGCTCTACCTAGATCAAATCCGCCCGCAGTCCGGGGCGGAGATTGGTCAGAGAATCATCCGGGAGAGTTCCCCAGAACTTAAACCCAATCTCAACGTCCTACAGCGAACCGCTGAGGGCGCTCGCATTGCTGGCGACTTGCTCAACAAGTATGCCCCCAAAGCTTACGAAAAGATCCCCAAGAGGGTTACCTCCCTTGCTCCGTTCGGGTTTGTGGGAACGACTCCCGGATTTGAGAACCTACTAGGCCAATCCCGCAAGGACGTTGTTAATACTGAGGTTCCTGCCAGTTTCAAGTTCATCCCGTCGGTTGACACAATGACCGGCGAGATGCAGCCCGCTGGCTTTGGCGACAAGCGCGTCAAGGTTGGTAAGGTTGTGGAGGCGATCAAACCTGCTGACCTCGTTGGACTGACTAGCGCCCAGAAGGTTTACTCAAACCTCGGCTACGGACAGGCTCCAGAGCCGCTAGACGTACTCGATACCCTTGGGCTGCAAGCAGGTATGGCTCAGATTGGCAAGGCTGGCTTCAAGGGTGCCTCAAGGGTGGCTCGCGCTGGCGCTCCCTACGTCGCTGAGGGGTTGACTGACTTGGTCTCGAAGTACGGGGTAGACCCACGCTCCCGGATCATTCCAGAGGCTCCCTCTACTGGCGACGCCATCCCGGAAGGTCTGAAGATGAATCAGGAGGGCGACAAGTTCGTCCTGTACGACGCCAGCGGCAAGGTGTACGCCTCCGGTGCCGACGCCAAGTCCGCCATCTTCCGAGCCAACAAGCGCCGCGAGAACGAGGCTGCAAATGCTGCCCGCACTGCCCGCCGCGAAGCTCGTCAGGCGGAAGAGCCAAAGGTTGAAGCGAAGCCAGAGGTCAAGATTGATACCGACCGAAATGCGCCGCTGTTTTTCAATCCGCTTTTAAAGGCGGCTGTAAACCTCGATGATAAGTTTGAGCTATTGCCCGCACAGGCCGCAAACAGTGAAGAGATCTTAAATTACCTGAAGGGTTACGAAGGCGTAACGGATGACCATATCCTGTTTTCTGGGATTGAGGATTACATCAAAGCAAGAGAGGCAAATGGAGACCCCGTATCAAAACATGAGGTAATCAGGTATTTAGATCAAAACCGGATCAGGTTGTACGAAGACTATAAGCAGGACATACCCGGAACCTCAAACTTAGATCTAGATGATTTTTTAATCGGGGAAAGGGATTTGAATGTAGAAGACCCAGACTCTTCACATATTGATGATCTTGCGACGAATGAAGAGGAGTGGATTAGAGACAACGATTACGACAGCATTCTTGAAAGTGTCACCAATAGATACCCGGAATTAGACGAAGAAAGAATACAAGACAAAGTTGACGAAATAATTGCGGATCGTGCGCGTGATTACGCATACGATATGTATTACGAAGACCCCTACTACACCGCAGAGCGCGGAGGGTATACGCTATCCGGCAATCGTAATTCTGGTTTTTACTTGAGAGCGCCAGATGGTGATCGCCTCCGATACAGCAACGGTCGAGAGTATTTTAATGACTTAGATGAGGTTAATGATGCTATACAAGAACATCTTAGAGAAAGCGGATCTCTTGGAGAATACAATACAAAGTTCAACGAACGTGAATACCCGCAATACCTCATGCCCGGAGGTAGGAATTACCGCGAACTAAACATTGGGCTTGAGAGAGGTTCCCTTGATAAGCTGAGTGGCAAGCGGGAGATTATCAGAGATCAAGTAATGGAGTTGGACAATGAGCTTCTTGCTCTCATAAACAAACACCCCATTATTTCTGAACGGTCGCCAGAGCTTCAAGCAAAAATTGAAAACTTGCGTGAAAGAAGAGACACAAAAGCAGAATTTCTGTCTCAGATGGAAAATGAACCGTATGGATGGACTGGTAATCACTTTGACGAGCCAGACCTCATTGCTCAACTCCGTCTGCAAGACTATGACGATGTTGATGGTAAAAGCGGAACGCTTATTGATGAGTCTCAGTCCGACCTTCACCAGAAAGGTCGCGAAAAAGGCTATCGCGGCACTAGGCAAGAAATAAAGGATGCTGACCAAGTTTATCTTTCTGAAAAAGAAAAATTAGATTACATCATTCAATCAATGCCAATCGTTCAAAAAGTGTACGCATACAACGCTGATGTGTACAGAGACGTAGTCAGGGGCAACTTCCGCGAAATACTAAAAAACAGAATTCAAAAACACAATGACGTTTTAAACGAAAGAATTGCTGTTCAGTTAAAAGATTACTCAAACGCTGACAGGTTTCCTGACACCCAAAGAGTGAAAGAAGCCGTTCGTCGTGAAATGGATAATCTTGAAAGTCAAAAAATTAATATTGATTTTAACGATGAGGCGACCATTGCGGGTTTAAAAGAAATTGAGGATCAGGCAAGGTCTCTTGATCGGGCTAACGAGGTAATAGATAAGTTAAAAAGCAATGTGCCTGATACGCCATTTAAAAATAACTGGTATCACATTGCCATGCGCAGGGCGATAAAAGACGCTATCGACAATGGCAAGGATCGAGTCTATATCCCCACTGGCGCAACAATTGCCGACCGCTACAACTATGCGGCTGCGGTTGATGAGGTTGCGTACAAAATTAAAGAAAATGGAAATTACAACGTAACTATTAAAGACTTTAATGGTAGCTGGCATCAAAACATTGGCAATCAAGACTTTAGCAACATAGAGCCAAAAGAGCTTGACTCTATTTTTGGTAAGGCGGTTGCCGACAAGATGCGCGAGAGGTATGGCGACACAAGTCAAAAAGATCAACTAAATCCAGAAGATGTTACTTACGTCATTAACAACCAAAGCATTGGTGAGGCTATTGATGTTGGCGGCAAGGGCTTTAAGGTTTGGTACGACGAGCGGTATCCAAACTTCATGAAGAAAGAGGCAAAAGATTTTGGCGCAAAAACAGGCTTCACAAAAATCCCAACCCCTGTCACTAATGAAAGGGTGATAGATAAGGTCATAAGGAGCGAGGCTCGCAAGAGAAGAATATCTGTCCGCGCAATGGAGGAAAAAGTTCGCTACATGAGTAGCGATGAGCGCAGAAAGTTTTTCCAAGATCGCCAAGAGCCTGTCTTCTACATTGAAATCAATGACGCTATGCGCAAAGCGTATGGCAAGGGTCGCCCATACGCTCGCGGTGGTCTAGTGACTGATGCGCTGGATGCCGTCGATGATCACTTCATGGCGATGAAGAAGGGTGGCTCTGTCCCGGCAAAAACCGCAGACAGTGAGGCCAAGAACATCGAGCCTGTGCCGATCCTTGGTCAACTGGCTCACCTCCTGAACACCGGCAGCGAGTTCCTCAAGAGCCGTCCGCTCAAGGAAGAGGGCGACTTCAAGACTCGCGGTGCTGCCAGCGCCGTCAACAGCGCCCTTGAGCTTGTAGACCAGTTCTTCGTCAACGACCTAGCCAAGACCGCTGACCGCATGGCCTACGGCTTCCCGGTGACCTCTGGTAAGGGTGAGACCTTAAAGCCGTTGCCGGAGACCACTGGCGCTGCCCTGACGCTGGCTCCGCCCGCTGCTAAGGTCGCCTCCAAGGTTGCCAAGGTAGCGCCCAAGGTGGTGAAGTCAGGGATGTCACTGATGGATCAGGCCGCAAAGCAAGGCGCTGAGACCGTGTTCGATATGCTTGAACGGTACGCCCCGCAGCCGATGTATGTCGTGCCTCCGGGCAAGCGTATGTCTCGCGCTGAGGCTGAGGCTGCTGGCCTGTGGCATCCAATTAGCGATCTAAAGCTGCGCCGCCCGTACTCAGAGATGACGGCGACAACGATTGACAACCCTGCGGTGGTGATGCCGCAGACCAAGATCCTGACGCCGGAAGACTTGTACAAGAAGGCTGGCTTCCCCAAGATTGGCGACCGCGCTGCGACGGGCAAGATCCTGACGCACATCAATGATCAGCCGTTGTCGTGGCCTGTGAACCTTACTGGTGGCCCCAAATACTCGATGGCGAACCTGTCGCCCAAGGCTGGGGAGAGTGCCGCTTGGGAATCCGGTCAGGGGAAGGTGACGACCCTGCAAAACAGGATTAAGGAGGCTGCCAAGTCCGCCGACGATGTCCTTGGCATCTACAGTTCTGGCTCGCTCCAGCAGGTGGACTTCAACACCATGATGTCTGACGCCTTGGCTGCTCAGTTGGGCGGCTCCAAGTTGACCAAGAAGGCGAAGGCGGCGTTTGACAAAGAGATGCGTGGCTTTATCCCGGACTTTGTTGGCATCGACAGTCCTAAGCTGCGGGAGCAATTGCTGGATGTCAGCAACGGCGTTCTGCGCACCAAGTTTGTTGAGCGCATGGGGAACAAGAAGTTCCAAGAGATGGGCTTCCCAGACATCGCTGCGACCCGCAAAGCGATCAGTGACGTTGACATCCTTGACGATCCATTGGGTACGACCGGATTCACAATTGCTCGAATGGATAAAAACCGCAGAGTCGTGACGCCTACGCACCCATCCGGCTATCCAGTTTCGATGGCTGGCGAGTACATGGGCGGCTTGGAGCAGCGCATTCCCTACAACATCATGTTCAGCACTAAGGCGAAGCAGCGTCGGTTACTGGGCGCTGATCCTGCTGGCGATTACCGCTCTTACGAGCTTGCGCAGCCGGTGCAGATATTTGATCAAGAGTGGCTCGACACTGTCCGCAAGTACATGGAGCAACAGAAAAAGCTGACCGGCAAAGCAGAGGGTGGTACCGTCGAAGCTGAAGCTGTTTACTCCCCCAAAGAAAACTTGGTTTTTGTTGGTCAGGAGCATGGCAAGTCCGCCAACCTTCCAAAAAACATCCGGGATATTGCAGAGAAGTATGGCGCGTATTACGAGGGCAGTGGTGGCGATAAGATGCCACAGATCGGCTACAGAGGATCTTGGGACGACGCCGCAGCAAAAAGCGTTGATGGTTACCCGGAAGAGTTCCTGTATACCTTGTTCACCAATACGGATGTTAACCGGCAGCAAGATGCGCTGAAGGGCAAAGGGTCTATCTTTGAAAACATCCTGAAGAACCAGAAGAAGTTCGGTTACTTTAAAAATAAGGATTTTGATGAAGGAACTCTGCGTTCATTCTTAAAGAGGATGGGCGACGATGTCCTGAGCCATAGCCAGATGGATGCATCCGAAGAGAACGTCCGCGACTTCCTGAGCATGGGCGAAAGCATGATGTGGGATCGTGACGACACCGAAGCACGACGTATGGCTGATCGCGCAAACAGCTTCCGTCAGGATTGGTTGTTGTCGCAGCCGTCTGGGGTATTCTTTGTCGGCTCTGATCACATTCAAGATTTGAAGCAGAAGGCAAATCCGGTTAAGAAAAACCGTGGTGGGAAGGTGAGGGGCATCAAGATCACAGAGAGGTATTCCATTGCGCCAGAGGCTAAAAAGCCGAAGCTCTCAAGGGCTGAGGAGGAAGCGTTTCAACGTGGAATCAGGGGGACTAAATGGTTCCAGCAGTTCCGGGACAAGTACGGTGAGCCACCAAACCTGAACGACTCAAGCTACAACTACCGCGCTGCGTGGAAGGCTGGCGTCCGCCCGCAGGACTACGCCCATGATCCAGAGATGCAGCACTGGGCAAGCGTGACACCGTCCGGGGAGAGCCTGAAGTCCAAAAGCCATCCTACCGCTTGGATGGAGGACTATATGCAGGTCACGGGGAGAGATCCTCATGACCCTGCCAAGATGTCACCAGAGCAGGTTAAGGCGATGGAGAAGTCATTGATGTACCGCTACGGTAATAAATAACCCTCCCCATCTCCTCGGGGAGTTGCCCCCTAGAACGTACTAGGGGGTTTTTTTATGGGCGCTCCCGAACCTCGCGGAGCTTCTCGGCTACTGTGGGATTCAGCGCTTGCACGACCTTGATGCACTCTTCAAGCTCTGCCTTGGCGATACGGGGGCCAACCATCCCGATCAAGTTCTCAGCAAACTCTGTCAGGTGAACTTCATCGGCGATCAGCGGATCTGCGTGATCTTCTTTGCAGTTCATGTAGGCGTTTTTCGCATCGTCCTCAGTGACGTACTTGCGGGCTTCTTCGATAAGTTTTTCAACCGGATTCACGTTAAACCTCCAACCGCATAATTTCAACGACATTGTTGTTTTTGTCTCTCCTGCTCGTATGCCCACCAGTGCCAAATAAGTCATGGGCGAGTGTTGCGCCAATCGCAGATACCGCCCTCAAATCAAAATCCCCAGCAGGTATTTGCGCCACATCCCCAACCTTGAGGTTTTGAATGTATGGTTTCACATAATTCAAAACAACGCCTCGTCCGTATTTCTTTGAATACGACACGCCCTTTGTGGGGGCGCGTTGGGGGACTATCTCTAAGCTTCCATATTTTTCACCGTTCGCCAGAATTGCGTACTCAACCCCAATGGAATTGAGTAAGTTTATGGCTTTGCGCAAAGTTACTTTTTGTATCTCTAACATAGTTATCCTCTTCAATCGTGTTGGTTTTTTAACTGCCAGAAGTTAAGAAGGGCGCAGAACATCAGCCAACCGCGCTGCATATCTTCCTCAGCCCACTGGTGGACAATCACAAGCTCTGGATTTGTCCGGGATGAAAAGATGTTGGCGCAGCGGGCATTAGGAACCCCGAGACCAACACGGTAGGCAGCAAGCTGCATCATGTGTTCGTCGTAGGGTTTGATCTTGCTCATGGAGTCGTCGTTAAAGTCTTTTGTCTTGATGTCAACCACGAGTCCATCCCCCACTGGGCTAAAAAGGTCGCACTTCCCACCGAATCCCATCTCATGGGCAAATGACCTTTCGCAGATCCAATCCACTTCCCCGAAGGTGTGTTCAAGCGCCTTGGCACAAGCCGCAACATGGTACGGGAAGGCGGACTCTTTTCTGCCCTCAAAGAAGCCTTGGATCGCCGCATGGATGTCAGTCCCAAGGTCGGCTGCATCGCGACCCTGCGCTTTAGAGTCTTCCATGATCCGCTTAATGTAAACAGACTCTGGCTCATCTTCTCTCCTCGGTAGCGTCAGCGCAGCCAGCAGAACCTGCTCCTGAAGCCAGTTGGTCAGGGCTGGCTTGGCTGCAATATTTAGGATGGTGGTAACGGACGGGACAAGATCCATCTCTCTGGCGTCTCGTAGCGTCGTGTTCCGCAGTTTCCCTGTGGTCTTGCCTACAACCGTATACATCGGCTCACCGCTTCTGGTGTACCAATGCCCTGCTTCTGATGCGTGGTCTTTTGCGATCATGTGATCCTCTTAAATGTGTCAACCGGGATGAGGACTACAGGCTCAATGTCCTGAGAGTCCTCCCTATCCATGCGACCGCCGAATCCATGTTTAACGCTTGCGTTTCCTGCCGTGTGATAAAAAATGCCGTCAGTCCACTTCACAACAACAATGAATGGGATGCCGAGTTCCTTCGATAGCTCCTTCCCCCGCATCCACTTATTCAATGACAGAAGCAGCGTTGGGTATCGTGCGCTTTCGTTCTTTCTGCACTTCAACTCAACAAGTGCTTCTGGCTCATCACGCATCACAATCCAGTCAACGTGATATGCCATTGGAAGTTTTTTAAACGTGCATTTCCACTTATCGGACAAGAAATTCGCTACTTGTTTTTCATTCGCAAGGTCTTGGTTGGATTCGTATAGCGGTCTCATGTCAGTCTTTTTTGTAAACCCAGCCTGTTGTGTCATACACCTTGCGGGTGCCGTCGTTGTATCGGACATGAACCCTATCGTTGATGTATGCCCAACAGCCATACACAACGCTTTGGTTTGACTTCACAACGTACATGAGATACAGGCTGTCTTCGCAGATGCTCGCCTTTTGCAAGGTAAGAACAATCTCACCGCCGCCCTCTGTCGGTGTAACGAAATACTCGCCAGCGTGAGCATTCGCGCACAACAGAAGCGCCAAGAAAAGCTTCTTCATGTTTCCTCCGGGAAGTGCCGCTTCTTGATCTCCCTGCGCATAGCCTCCCGGACTGCTAGTCCTGCATCCATCAATCCTGCCTCGTAGCAGTCCTTTGGCGTCATGCTGTCGTAGTCTCTGTCAGGAACTTCAATCACCACTTCCATTGAGAGAATCTCAAGCATCTCTGACGCAGAAAGCATTTTTTCGATGTTGTCCATGATCATTGAAACCAAAGCCACCAACCATGCAGGATGCCGATGGGGAACATGATCGCGCCAGCAATCAGGAACCCCCACAAGCCTTCAGCGAAGCAGGTGAAGATATGAGTCAACCACCCGCCGAAAGCGAGCAAACCAATAATTACGCCAGCGTTCATTGTGTTTTCTCCAGCATTCTGTCAATTGTCTCAACGCTGAGGCCAGTCAGCCGGTGTATGCGAAGGATGAGTTCAGCCGATACTCTGGCTTTGCGGTTCCTTATCTTGCTTACAGTCGGCGCTGGGATTTTTAGCGCCCTAGCTAGTCCTGCGTCGTTTTCAATGTCCGACTCCCTCATCAGGAAGTCGAACAGGTCGTGTGGCCTTGGTTGATTCATGATTCTCCTCAGAAGGGTATGTCGTCCGAGCCAAAGTCGTCTAGCGCCTTCTTGCCCCCGCCAAACAAGACCGCCCACTCTGGGCTTTCTTTGACCTTGTCTTGGTGGTACTTACTCAGCGTCTCAAACGTATGCATCTCTGGCTGCTCGTCCTCCATCGAGAAGTAGCCAAGATCATTGAAACCATCTGGCAACCCGGAGTCTTTGATCATCCGGGGTACAGGCATCAGGGCGCTGATGTTATGGTAGGTCTTGCCGTTCTTCTGGCTGACAGAGGCGGTTACGTTGACCATTGCCCAAGCGCCGAGAATTTTCCTGATGTCGAAGCCGCCCTCGCGCTCTGCGTCAGAGAACTTCGATCCGCGCCATCCCTCAAGGTGCTTAGACAGGGTGGAGTTCTCATTCAGGGTCAGGTTGTAGTCCTGAGAGATTGACATTGGCTCGCCGCGAGAGGTAGTCATTGGCTTACCGTCGGGGCCATCGCCATGCACCTCGAAGCTAATCATGACGGTGCGCTGCAACTTAGGGCCGTACTGGGTTACTTTGGTTTGGGTTCCAAGATCCGCGATTCGGTAGCACCGAGCAAGATGCATCCCGACTGGCACTGGGATAAATTCGCCGACTTCGCCTTGTGATTTAGATTTCGCAATTAGACTCATAATATTCACCTATGGGTTTTTGGGCTGGAAGACCGCACTCATAACGGATGATCGCCCAATCATCTTCCGTCGCGGAATGGTTTATAGCTCGTCTCAGAGCTTGCTCAAGCGCCTCTTGACGCTCAAGCTGCATTTGGTTGTATTCGGCTTCGCTCATAAGACCATAACAACAACTACAACGAAGACCATCGCTATCATCACGGTCAGCACATCAATGATTCTTTCTCTGCGGTACTCCCCGTTATCTGCAATTAAAGCCGACTGGATCATGTAGCTGTCGCTCAGGTCAAGGATGTCATCCCCGCTGCCATAGATCTTTGGTGGCTTATACCGTTTGCCAATCTGTAAGCCGGACTCTGTGCGGTACGGGGTGATCTCGTTAAATTCGCTATCTGTGTTCATGATGTAATGTCTCCTTAAAACACAATCCTAATCGATGTAATGCCAGATTACAACACTTGCGACAATTTTTTTTCTGTGATGTAATCCTCAATTACAACAACGAGGGAATCAAATGACACTGCAAGAATACTTCTCTACCAAGGATCGAGGCGCAAAGGCGGATATGGCTTTTGCGCTTGGTATTAGCCGCACTTGGCTGTCGCTTGTAATAACAGAACGGCAACTGCCTTCCGCAGAGCTTGCTGTTGCAATCGAAAAGTACACCAAGGGCAAAGTCAAGCGCAAAGTATTGCGTCCTGACATTTTCGCGGTATGATGGCTCCACTGCGCTTGGCGGCGCATTTTCAGGTAAGCCCTAGCCGGGACTCTGCTGGTACCTGCCAGTCCGCCAACACCTGAAACGGTGAGAGTCTCGCCTAGGGCTTTTTTTGTTGGAGAAAAGCTATGGAATTGAAAGCTGCAAAATCTGCCCACGTTGATTTCAACAAGCAGGGCAAAATCGTCATCGAGCAATGGTCTGATGACTTTGATCAGCCTGTGACCATTTACCTGACGCTCAATCAGGTCGAGCAAATCGAGAACTGGGTTTTCAGGAACAAGGACGAAATCGAAGAGGCATGGAACGGCGGGGTGGAAGATGAACCTCAAGCCTAAAAACTGGGAGAAATTCCAGCACTACAAGGATCGGTGTCCGCCGTGGATCAAGCTGCATCGTGATCTGCTAAACGACCGTGAATTTATGCGCTTGCCACTTGCTAGCAAGGCGCTTGCTCCTCTGCTTTGGTTGCTAGCATCTGAGTCAAAAGACGGGTGCTTTCAGGCTGATAGCGAGGAGCTAGAGTTCCGCTTGCGTGTTGCTAGCAAAGATATTGACGCTGGCCTCAAACCATTGATTGATAAAGGTTTCTTTGTGGTTGCTAGCGGTGTGCTAGCAGATGGCTTGCAGGTTGCTACCCCAGAGACAGAGGCAGAGGGAGAGGGAGAGACAGAGCAGAGGCAAAAGAAGCAGTCTCGCGGGACTCGACTGCCTACAGACTGGAAGCCTTCTGACGAGCAGATCGACTTTTGCAAAAAAGAGCGCCCAGACCTGCATCCGATGGTGATAGCTGACGGCTTCCGGGATTACTGGATCGCTCAAGCTGGTACAAGGGGCGTAAAGCTGGACTGGGATGCGACATGGCGCAACTGGGTTAGAAACCAAAAAACCGTCTACGCCAAAGCTGCTGGCGGTAATAGCAGCGCCTCACCAGACTGGCTCAGAGGCCGCAAATGAGCGAAGTGGTATGCGACTACTGCCAGAAGCCCGCGCAGCTTGTGAGCGGCTCTGTGGTCTATCCCTACCGCCCGGAGAATGCTGACAAGCAATACTGGTGCTGTCACGACTGCAAGGCATGGATTCTCTGCAAACCGAACGGGCGACCTGCTGGCAGGTTGGCGAACGGGGAGTTGCGGCGGCTGAAGATGGAATTGCACAAGCTGTTCGACCCTTGGTGGCGCGGCGAGAAGATGCCGAGGCGCACTGCTTACCGCTGGCTGTCGAAGCGGATTGGTGCGCGAAAGGATGCGCACATCGGGGAGTATTCACTGGAGGAGTGCCAGAGGGCAATTGATTTGCTGAGGGGGCGTCATGAAGGGTCATGACAAGCTCGTCGAGCATCGCAAGCTGGGTAAGCAGGTTGCTGGCGTCTGGATCTGCCACGGTGAGGACAACAGCAAAAGCTGGATGCATTGGGATAGGTATCGTGGGTTCGATTTGTACCCAGAGGTGCAGATCTCGCAGACGGAGTCTCCGGGTTTGCTTGACCTCCGATTTGCGGTAGGGTTGGTGGTTCACGTTTCGGGTTGTAAAAATTACGAGAAGGCAAAGCGTCTGCATGAGGCGCTAGTAGAAGCGAAGGCAAAGAGGGTTCTGACCGTATGCGGCGGGACGTTACTTGATAGCGAATTAGGGGAGTTTGACGATTATGTTCCTGAATGAAGAAAACATTGATTTCTCTTCCTACATGGAGGAG
>JACCDP010911048.1_pt1 | contig 29441 bp, 29 predicted proteins | sample 7445841 | NCBI WGS metagenome assembly JACCDP01 (sample SAMN15323441, study PRJNA562643) | freshwater metagenome | isolation source: river surface water | place: USA:Blue River Watershed | collected 2017-08-17 | reverse complement strand
CGCTCGATAAGGCTTTTCACCAAAGGTTTCGATAAAAGAAACGAGGTGCTCGTAGTCCAAATCGAGCAAGTTAGTCATTTAAAAATTAACCGAAGAAGTATTTGATTTCGATTTTTGCGTTGTCGAGTGAATCAGAACCATGAACTGCATTGGCATCAATACTCTCCGCAAAATCAGCACGAATGGTACCTGGGGCTGCTTCTTTAGGATTAGTGGCCCCCATGAGATCACGATGTTTTAAAACAGCATTCTCACCTTCTAAAGCCTGGATCATGACAGGGCCTGAAATCATAAACTTCACCAAATCGTTAAAGAAAGGACGGTCCTTGTGCACTGCATAAAAGCCTTCAGCCTCAGCTTGCGTTAAATGTGTCATTTTAGCTTTGATAATTTTTAAGCCTGCATTCTCAAAACGTGAATAGATTTGACCAATCACATTCTTTTTAACAGCATCAGGTTTAATAATAGATAAGGTTTGTTCAATTGCCATTGTGTAGACTCCGGTAAGATTTAAAAAACGTTGAAAAGACTGATAAAATAACATTTTTGAGAGCATTAATAAATAACAATTAGCAATGCAACACACTTATCTCACCACTGCGATGTATCATTTTGTGAGTCTGCCTCACTTTGAAAGTTTACGTGAACCCTTGTTACAGTTTTGTGTATCACGTGATATCAAGGGCACCCTTCTTTTAGCAAGTGAAGGCATTAATGGCACCGTTGCAGGTCCTGAAAAGTCCATTCTTGAACTACTTGAATATTTAAAAACAGATCCACTTTTTGAAGGTAACTTTAAAGGTCTGGGTCATAAAGAATCTTGGTCGGACAAACATCCTTTCTACCGCATGAAAGTAAAGCTTAAGAAAGAAATTGTGACCTTGGGTGTGCCTGGTGTATCACCCACCAAAATGGTGGGCAAGTATGTCAAACCCAAAGATTGGAATGCCATTATTTCGGATCCTGAAGTGGTGTTAATCGATACGCGTAACGACTACGAATACGCCATTGGTACTTTTAAAAATGCAGTGAATCCAAAAACCAATACCTTCCGTGAATTCCCTGAATACGTAAAAACGCATTTTGATCCGAAGAAGCATAAAAAGGTCGCCATGTTTTGTACCGGCGGTATTCGTTGTGAAAAAGCTTCTTCTTATATGATGAGTGAAGGCTTTGATGAGGTATATCACTTAGAGGGCGGAATCCTTAAATACCTAGAAGAAGTTGAGCCAGAGAAAAGTCTATGGCAAGGCGAATGCTTTGTATTTGATCAAAGGGTTGCGATTAAGCATGGATTAGAAGTTGGTGACTACGATCAATGTTACGCTTGTCGCTATCCTTTGTCAGCAGACGATATGCAAAGCGACAAATACACACCTGGCATCTCCTGCCCTCATTGCTTCAATACACATACCCCAGAAAAATTAAAGAGCTTAACCGAACGTCAAAAGCAAATAATATTAGCAAAAAAAAGAGGTAACAATCATATTGGGGTTACTATTAAAAAATGAATAAAAAAATTATGGAAAATAAAAAAAATATAAATAACGAATTTTTAGATTTATTTAATTTAATTAATAAATCCAAAAAGAAATTTTTGCTAATATCAATTATTTTGTTTTTACTAAACTCAATCTTTATCTCAAAAATTAAACCAGAACAAATTGGATCACTTTCACTTGTTCCGGCCACAGTTGCAAATAACGCATTATATAAAACTACCGCGCATACTTTTAAAGAATTAGATTTGAATAATTTAAACACAGAAACCATCTCACCAAAATGCAATTCGGGCAACTTTAAAGCCTCTGCTAATGAAAATTTTATTGAGATATCTTATAAATCTAGAGAAAAAGAAGAAATTTATGAATGTCTAACCAATATTAAAAAATATATTCAAAATAAAGAAAATGAAAAATTTAATTATGCGATCCAATTGATTAATGAAAAAATAGATCTATACAAGAAACATAGCGTGCCTCTCAAAAATGAAAAAGATGTGTTGGAATTAGAGATTCTTAAAAAATCCGAAATTGAAACTCATCCCACTCAGCAAATAGGCTCAATTCAAATTACCAATAATCAACACTATCCTAGATTAGTAATAATTATTATAGTTCTACTATTGTCATTAATACTCAGTTTGATTGTAGAGCTTTTTGAAATTTATAAAGAATCGCAATCCAAATTAAGGTAATTAAATTGCAAAAATACCTAAAAAACTTTTTTAGCTTACTAAAAAAAATGCATTCTGATGAAAAATTATTCTTTTATGAATTTATTTTCTTAGCATTGTTGATTGCCTCGCTTCCAAGTTTAGAAGCACCTAAAAATATTTTTTTGGTTTTTTTTGTTTCAATTGCAACATTTAGGCAATTTAAAAATATTAAATTGAATTTATGGGGTATTTGGGATTACTTTTTTTTATTCTTTCTAGCTGCTGCATTTTTAAGCTCAGCATTCGCAGGCTATGCACCAGGTGGAGAATGGGGCGGCTTCAGAGTCGTTCTTACCTACATAACTGTTGGATGGCTTATTTCAAGATCAACTTATACAAATCAACAAATTTTATGGCTGTTTTGGATAGTGATTTTAGGAGCCATACCCCCTTTAATTTGGGGGTTAATCCAATATCTATTCTTATACACAAAACCTGATTTACAGCTTCATTCAGTTGGCCACGTCAATCATTCAGCAATCTATTTAACAATGATATTTGGCACAACCTTTGGCGCCTTAATCACATTGATCAGAAAAAACAAATTTAACTACAAAATATTATTTTTATTTGCTTATTGTTTCCTTTTATATATTTCTCTAGTGCTCAGCCAAAGTAGAGCGGCTTTTGGTATGGCAACAATTTTAGGATTTTTATTTTTAATGATTATGCCCTTTAAAAATAAAATTAAAATTTTATCCATTGTGGTATTTTCAATAATCATAATAATTACACTCTCATTTAATCCTGCTATCTTTATGAAGCAAAAAGAGCTCCAACGGACGAATGATTTACTTTCAAGAAGAGATTTGGTTTGGAATGTACCTATTGAAGCGTCGAGATTTTATCCTATATTTGGTATAGGAATGAATAATTGGAAACATATCACAATGACAGATTTAAAAAATTCTGTCGAAAAGAGAGGCGAGATCTTTGACGAAAAAAAATATTGCCTTATAGTTGGTCATTCGCATAATGTTTACTTGCAGGCACTTCTAGAACGAGGTTTGCTTGGACTTTCAAGCATCATAATTTTTATGATTTTATGGGCAAAAGAAATAATTTTAGGCTTTAAGCAAAAAAAGAATACTGGCTTGAATAGTATGATACTTTATGCATCTATAAGCGCTTGGCTAGCAATTTTTGGTATCGGACTAGTAAACTCAACCCTGCATCATGAGAATGCTATCTTGGCTCTTTTAATTCTTGCTTTTCATATAATTCAAAAACGCCCTAAGACAACCTAAATATTTCTGACTAAACCATAAATAATATTATCGGTTCCTTTAGCTCTAAAATTTTTCCAGTCCATCCATCCGAGCTTTTGTAAGTCACTTTTTAACGATGAATTATTTCCGTCGAAAATTAAAACTAATTTAATCTCAGGGGCTGAATTAATAAGATCTGCATTAAAAGACGTCCAATCAGAGTTAGTAAGATTATTATCTAAAATTTTTATTATGTCTTTAATCTCTTTGACAGAATAACCTGCGAGAATTTGTGGCATGACGCCATTCGTAACTCCCGCTATCAATGTATAAGAAGCCAACCCCTCGCGTTTAGCTTCAATAAGCGCTAAATTATAATCATAAATTTCTTCCGTTTCTCTGGAAAATTTTTTATTACTTACGATATCAGGTATATATTTGGGGTAATTATTTGCATATAAATTTAGAAGTTCTACCCTTAAGAATTTAATTTATTCAGTATAAAAAACCTCGGAAGACTTCTTTCGATTTTTAAATTCATAATCGATTGTTTTTTTAATAGCCTTTGATAAGGGAACTGGGGGGCTAAATCCAGAATTACTCACACAAGAAGTATATGCTGAGTTTGAGCAAAATTTCTTAATTCGAATTGAACTTATAGTTAATTTCTTGCGCAAGATAAAAGCGAAAAAATCAAACACATACCCAATGACTAATCCAAAAAAATAGGGTATTTTCACTTTAAATTGACGTGATTTTCCTAAAATAGCCTCTATTAGATCAACTAAGGACTCCATCGTTAAATCTGGCTTATCAACATAATTATAAATAAAAATTCCAGGTTTTGATTTAAGTGAAAATTCAATAAAAGATGCTACATTTTCAACATAAGCCATTGACTTACGATTTTGCCCATTACCAATCATAGCAAACTTGCCCGAAGCAACTTGCTTGAATAAGTTAAAAACATTTCCACGATTTTTTTCTCCAAAAACCACAGTTGGTCTAATAATAACAAGCGATCTTTGGCTTGGATTTTCTGATTGCCATTTTTTGTAAGCTAATTCAGCCAAATGCTTTGTTTTACCATAATGATTAAAAGGGTTGATTTTGCCTTTTTCATCAACCATAAGCTTCGGAAAGCCATAAACAGCCACAGAACTTGTAAAAACAATTTTTGAAATATTGCTACGTCGAGCAATTTCACAAACGTTTTCGGCCCCAGCAACATTGGTCTCGTAATATAATGAAGTTGGCTTAACATCGTCACGATGCTCAGCTGCTAAATTGACAATAATATCTTGATCTGAGAAGTGAGGCATCTTACCCTCTTCTCTTACATCAAAATATACTGATTTATTAGGGAATGTTTTACTTCTGTTTTTATCTAAGATTAAAAATCTTTTTTTAATCTTAGATAATCTGGAACATAATCTGGTTCCTATAAACCCACTTCCACCAAATATTAGAATAGTCATAAAGATTTATGCTGATGCTTTAAATAAAGTCCGTAAGTGTACCCATAATTAGTAAAATTAGATTTTTTATAATAAAAATCGAAAAATCTACAAAAGATAAAAAGTTTATTAGCAAATAAGCTTCTATAAATAAAATTGGGACTGCTAATGGAATCACACAAAAACGGTTCAAAACTAATCACTTTACTGGAATTTCTATTTTTAGAAACTAATTGTATTTTTTTCAAAAAATCATTGGGCTTTGAGGTTAAAGGATATTTAGAACCTTCTAATCTAACAACTTGATAAGGCCTCAAAACCACTGAGTTTTCCTTAAAAAAACTAAAGAAATAGTGTTCTAGATTTTTTTTAATTTTTACATAGTTATAATAATTATATGTATTATCCAATTCGACGACAGCGGAACTTAAATATATTATTTTATTAAAAAAAAAGGACTTTTTGATGTTGTCAAAAAGAATTAAATTACTCTCAATCTTTTTCGAAAAAGATCCAATAATAACGATATCAAAACGTGTGTGTGTTTTTACTATTTCCTTATGAGAGATTGCAGATAAAGTAAATTGTGAGGACAAATCTTTCTTAATTTCAGCAAAGATTTTAGAATTTTTTCCGATAAATAATAAAGAGCTCATAAGGTAATGAATGGATTCTTTATAGAGCTCTGATATTGATTTATATAGATACTACATTTTTTTGAAAAATCAGAACGCCATTTTTTATCGAAAAGTTTTGGAAGAAATTTTTGCAAATGATCAAAATCTTCAAATTCAACACAAGGTAAATTGCCAGGAAAAGCAGACTTTACATCTAAACTTACTAATGCAGGAATGCCATAAGAAATGTAGTCGAGTACTTTGTTTTGCAATCCAGTTCCGTTCTCAATAATTGCTACTCCTGCAATTGCATTTGAAATAATGTGAGACACATCATCAAGATAACCTTCCAATGAAACATTTTTAAATTGAGATAAAAATTTTTCGTTCCTTTTCGAACATCTTCCTATAATTCTAAATTTAAGATTAAAATCTAATCTATTTAAAATATATGCAAAATTAACAATAGCTTTAAAATTTGGCTCATAATCAACATGTCCAATAAACACAAAATAATTTTCAAAAGCTGTTGAATTTTTAATGTAATTATTTAGGTTTAAATTAGGCAAGACAGACGCTAAAGAGCATTTTAAAAACAGCTTATCTTTTTTGGTAATAAAGATAAAATTTAGATCTCTTTTTTTGATTATTTTATTTTCTAGTTTCTCCAGTCTTTTCGCCTCAAAAATATAAAAAAATCTTTTAAAAGAATAGCGAGACAGCAAACTTGCCCTTTTTTTGAAGTTTTCAGATAACGACTCACAGATATCTACATAAATTTTTCCTTTAGCTGGAATTTTATAGCGCTTATCATAAGTTCTTATTAAATGAAAAATAGTGATATCAGATTTACTTAACTCAATTTGCATTTTATTTCTAAAGAAAATAGCCTGTGAAATCGGCGATCCTTCTAAAATCTTTAAAAAACAATTCCACAAATCTGTAAAAGTAATGTTGTAAAAGAAATAATTTATACCATCTACAGCACATGGATTTTTTTTAAAAAATGTTGGAACAAGAACGGATAAAGAGCCAATTTTCCTATTCAGCAAAACAAGTGTATCTAGTCTATTTCGACCACCTCTAGACTCATTTAAATTTCCAAATGTAGAAACTATTGTGATTTTAGGATTATTCAACGATGGACTCTATAATAGAGTTATAAGCATTTTTCATTAGATAATAAGTAAAATGGTAAGGCCCTGGGTTAAAATCATATCCTGAAGTAAACAAAAAAATCTTACCTTCTCGACTTGATTTTCTAACTATAACATCTGAGTCAACTCTTGATAATGAATTATAGAAATGGATGCCAGATAGAAGTGAGCCTGATTGAATATTTTCTCCTGCTGAATTTAAAGTATTTTCGATTAATTTATCATTAACGATGAATTTATTTTGACTCTTTACATAGCAATTAGGGACATTAATTTGATAAAATTTTCTGTAAGAAATGGGTTTTGACAATCGTATCCCATACCTTAAACTTATAGCTTCTTTTATAAGAGCAATTGATGCGTTACTAAAAATATTTTTCATTATTTCAAAGCTAGAGCCAGAATAAATTAATTTATTTTTTGGATTTAGGTGTCTTTCTGAAAAAATCGGTCTATATGTAGATTTAAAATTACTTTGTAATTCATATTTTCTTGCAAATGCCCATTTCATTCTATCGCTTACAATATAAGAATCACTAATATTATAAAAAAGATCCTCAGAATATCCAATTATATGATCAGAAAGAGTATCAGAAGATTTTGCAAGACCACTTTTAACCAATAAATCTTGGTTTGATAATGCTCCTGTACATATAAATACTTTTTTAAAAAGTATATTTTCGCCATCTTTAAAATATACCCGAACTCCATTTTTAGAGGAAACAATTCGCTGACTGGCTTTAAATATTTGCAATGGGGTAAATTTTTTAAATAAAGACTTTGGTCTAAAAGGTTTTAAGGGAATCACCTCAGAATTCATATCTGCAATACGCTCTATACCAAATAAATTAAGAAGATTAAGATCTGCTTCTGTTTTATCTCTATCAAACCAATGGCTATCAATCACCGAATGCCAGTAATTTGCTAAACCACCAAATCCACAAAAGTAAATATACGTAGAGGCGTTGAAAAGTTCTTGCCTTTGAAGATAGTTTTCATTTTCAACACTTACTGAGAAACCAATTCCTCTTTTTGTAAGAGCTGCCATTGCTGCCATTGCAATAGCTCCACTACCTACAACTAAATACTCTCCATATTTTTTCATTACCTTAACGATTCCAAGCAGGTATCTATGAACATCTCACTTCCATTTTTCCAATTATATTTTTGCAAATAATTAATGGCTTTTTTATGCTCTTTAGTGGTCTTAATTTTTAAATTGGAAACATGCGAAAGCATCTTATTAATTTCATATCTCTTTTTAGGATTGAAAAAGAATGCATGATTCTCTAAAACCTCAGGAAGAGCCCCTAGGGATGATGCTAATACATGACAACCAGATGCAAGAGATTCAATTGACGGCACACCAAATGATTCATAGACGGAAGGAATAAATAAAAAATTAGATTTCTTATAATAATTAGGAAGTTCTGAGGAAGAAATGTAACCTAAATAAGAAATTTTATTTGAGTAATTGACGTTAATTTCATTATGATTTGAGATGCCAATAATAAAAATATGGTCTATAAATTGTAAAAATGCCGCATGCTTTAATAAGGCTTTAATAAAAAAATTACAATTTTTTTGCGGATCAGACCCGGTAACTAGTAAGGCATAATTTTTCTTATTTTTAAGTAAAGCTGACTTTAGTATAAATTGCTTATTTAAACCGTTAGGAATCACAGCAATTTTTTTCTTTAAATGTTTTCCATAAGTCCTTAAAATATCTTTAGCCGCAAAATTTGAAACCGTAATAATTTTTGCGACTGAATTAATTGCAAGGCCAATTGTAAAAGATCTATATAACCTCCCAAGGTTTCTTTTGACGCTATTAGCTGCTGGATATTTACTTGATTTTTTTGTAAATGCCACATCGTGAAGAATTAAAATTCGTCTGCATTTTGGATTCCAAAGTATAGATGATGTATCTCCAGAATGAACAAAACAATCCATCTTTTTAACAAAAGAAATTGATGGAAGATAAATTTGCTCAAATATAACTTCGTTTGATTCAAATAAGAAAAAATGAAAATTTTTTTTATCTTTAAAGATAGCTATTAAATAATTTAAATTTCTATAATTATTTGTGAATAAAAAAATTTTAGCCGTTGTATCAATATTTTTTAAAATATTGTAAAGATATAGTCCCATACCGCGCATCTCATTTGGACTTATTAATCTTGCATCAATTCCAATTCTCATTTTTTCTTTTTTTCTACCAGAAGTGATTGTAACGGCCAAACCATAACAGGGCCTCCAAATATTAAAAAAGGCAAACTTAGAATAAGGTATTTAGAATTTTTATCCATCACAATATAAGCTAAAAGAAAAATTAAAGGTATTAAAAAACTATGGCCTAAATAACTAAAAACTGCAAAAGGACTGTAACCGGTTATGTAATCTGAAATAAAAAATTTAAATGAACTTAAAACATTTACGATTCTTTGCGACCCAAAATTTTCTTCTGCAGAAACTAAGCTTCCAGATGAAAATAGTAATTTAATAAACTCATAGGGTCGATTAATAAAAATTAATAAATCTTTAGTGAAAAAAATAAATGAAAACACTAAGAATGTAAGTAGGTAATACTTATATTTTATATGTATTTTATAATCGCTACTTAACATAACTAGCGAAGTATATATAAAATAAATAATTCCAGTAATTGAGCGAAATAAATATATCTCAAATATGATTAACAAATATATAGATTTGGTTAGTCTGTGATTTAAAAATAGAACTAACATCAGACCAACAATTAAGGAAGCGCCATAAGCCGGCTCAGGAGAAAAGCCAGTGACAGCTCCATTCCTATCTATATAGAAAGATGAAAGAGCACTTCTTGAAGAAAAAATTTTCAATATAAAGTCATGAAATTGGGGATTAAGTTTTTGAATTAACATTACCATAAAAGTTAAAATAATAAATATAACAAAAACATCACATAAATTTCTTTTTTCTTCATTATTTAACGAACTGTATGAGTAAACACCAATAAATAAAGATATCAAAGATAAAGAATCAATTAATGTCCTAGACTCCGCATAAAATAAATAATTTATAAAGCCTAAAGATAAAATAACTAAGCAAAATATAAATACTTGAACATTTGTAAGTAGCAAAGGGAATAACAGAATCCAGTATGGATATATTTCATTATTTAGATGAAAAGGATTAAAAAATATTAAGCATGTAGCTACGCCTAGGTAAGTACCCTTCCAATTGCTTATTTTATAATTGAACATATTCTCAATAATTAATTTATATTAAAAAATATTATGGGCAATAGGTAAAGATTTTATTTTGGAACTGGCATTTTTGCATATGCAATTAAAATAACCCCTATTAATCTTTGAAAAAATTACTTAATTATCAAAACGTCAAATAACCAACTAAATTAAATTTTAAATCTTATAGTCCAGCAATACTCATAAATCCTTCAAATAATTTATCTAGCAATTACATTATAAAAAAAATTAATCATTAATTTTAAAAAGAAAATCTGCTTGAATTATGCGTCCATTTTCATCACGAATAATATCGTGAAGATTCACCAAGTCATGAGTTTTATATAATAAATTTAATATATCTATAATTTCTTTAGCAAAAGAGTCTGCTCTTACAGATGAAATCTCAATTAAAATAAATTTAATTCTGGGAAGGCTTGGCAATAAACCTTTCAGGCAATTTATCTCAAAACCTTCAACATCAATCTTAACAAGAAATATATTTTTGTCATTAAACACCTCTTTAATTACTTCACTGCCCTTCCTAACATCCACAACACTTGTTTTGATCAAGTTTAAATGTGGATTTGATTTTGAATGCTTTGCATGCTGATTTTTAAAAGAAGAAGCTCCAGATTCAGACAAAATATTTAATTTTTTCTTATAATTAGCCTCTCCGAAACCGCATTGCCTTACAACTAGTCTATCACCTTGAAAATTACTCGAAAGATTTCTAGCTAAGTTAACTTGAGGCTCGATTGCTAATATTTTTGCATTTGGATATGAAATTAATAATTTTTCACAAAACTGCCCTTTATTAGCACCAACATCAACAATATATAAATATTCTTTACTTATTGGCAACCCCTCCACAAATTCATACGGCATATGAATTTTTTTCTTAATCAAACGTAGTAATCTACCAAAGATACTTGGCACGAATTCAGCAGGACTAATGTGGCCCCGCGATAAAAATTTTATAAAGTTCATTTAGTAAGCTCTCGAGAAATCCTTGATAAAGAAAAATCAAAGGGGTTTATATTTGTTAAACTCAAAATTTTTGTACTAACTAATAATGATTTATTTTTAATATTAAAATGCTCTAAAGCCATATAAATATTTATTAGAACTGCAATTAAATTCAGATACATAGCTATATTGAATTTTATACCGTATAAAAAGTTATATTTTATTCATATATTTCAAGTGAGGTCGCAAAATAGTGAACTGCATCCATAGATACATTATGAATAATATAACTAATAAAAAAATATAATTTGAGCCTAATATTTTTCTAAAAAAATAATTAAAAATTTCTAAAAAAATTCCAAATAAAAAGCATTTTCTTATTAACTTTTGAGAAATTAGGAAAGTAAAGTTTTTTCTAACAGCAACGAATGTTAGAAAGCAAAAAACTGCACCAGAAAAAGCCAAAGAAGGTCCTAGACTATTAATTCCCCAATATGGTAAGGCAAAAACAGTTGATAAAATTAAAATAAAAGAACCAATAATACTCGGAAAAATTAATAGTCTAGTTTCCATTTTTGCATGAGCAACCATGCCATAAACATAACTAATTACTCTCAAAGTCTCTACTACAATTCCCCAAACTAAAAAATTAGATGAGTTCTTATAAGCCTCCCCCAAAAATATTCTAGTAAGCTCTGGAGCAGCCACAGAGCTATAAAAGCCCACCAAAATAAGCGTTGGAAACATTGCAGAAGCATAAAGCCCCCATGCTTTTTCTTGCTCTTTTATTTGATTACTAGTGGTCTTCTTATAAAAGCTCGGTAAAAAATATGCTGAAAGTATTGACTCAACTGCTGAGACAATTCCAGCACTTATGCTATATCCTGCAAAAAACAAACCAAGATTAGTTAATCCGGCCGTCTCAGCAATAACGAGACGATAACCCTGTGTTTGAATCCACATAAAACTTGAACCAATTAAAACTGGCCATACAAACTTGACCATTTCACGCCAATGTTTTTTTGTTAACAAATTTTTAGGGGTTGAATCTTTGAGTTTATTAATCTTTCTATAGAAAAATTTCCAGCCAATGATGGTTATAAGAAACTGTCCAATTAAAATACCGGATAACCAATATTCAGCTTTTGGATAAGCGTATGTTCCTATTAAATAAGCAATTATTAAACTTGCTGCAGTTGTAGCTAATGTTAAACCTAAATATAAAGTACGAGCGCCTAATATATTCAAATTAGGAATCACAACTTGATTAGCGGTTGTTATTAAAAGTGAGCAAGAAACTAATAATAATAAGCATGTTAAGTTTCCATTTAGTACCAATAAGTCAACACTCGCCAAAATGAACGTTGTGATGGCAGAAAAAAAACTCAACAAAATCAGGTAGATCCAAAAATATCTCATATAGTATTTAACCTTTCCCGCTAAATCCCATGAATGAAATCTGCGATTCATGAACATACCAACAGGGTTAATGAAAACTAAAATATACAAAGAAACGATTGAATATATAAGAGATAACCTGCCCATTTCAGAGGGCGACAATAAAATTGTTGCAATTTTAATTGTCAAAATCGTCAAGAAGATCTGAATTGCACGAACAAATCCAAAAATTAACATAAGGAGATTCTAAATTAGAGGGTTTTGAAAAAAGATACTCTTGAATAATGATTTGATTTTTTTGAGTTGCAAAACAGAAAAAATCTTTAATTCAAGAAGGAAAACCGTGAAAATGTTAAAAAAATTACTTTCCTTTTTTGCATACCAATCATTACATCCTGTTCTTTTAAAACGAATAAATGAATTAGCTTTCATGAAGTTTTTTATTTCCTTAGATTTTCCAAATGTTGCATCTTCAATTATTAAAATTTTAATATTGATCTTTTTAAAATCTAACCCTCGCAGAGCACTCATTTCATGACCTTCAACGTCAAGTGTAAGAAAATCAATGTCACGATATCCGTAATTTTTAAGTATTTTTGTTAATAGGCCAGTTTTAACTTTTATTTGCTCAATACCGCTTCCTCCATCTTTATGAATCCTATCAAAATGTTTTTTATCGGTTTCAATAGTGGAAAGAGTTTCAACTCCCTTTGCGATATAAAAATCTGAAATGCCCTCTTTATCGCTAGCAGCAATCTGAAGAATATTGCAATTACGATTTAATTTAATCTTTTTACAGAATTCAGGAATCGGCTCTAAAATCAAACATTCCCAGCCAATTTTTTCAAAAAAATATGTATTGCTACCTGTAATTCCATCATATCCGCCAACCTCAACACATACTCCTACATTTTTTTCACCAAAAAGTTCATAAAGGACTTTATCTTCCCCAAATTGAGCGTAAAAATTATCTTTTAACATCGCCGACCTTGTCCTTCTTTATAATGTTTATATTAAAAGTAAGCAATCTAAGTAAAAGCCCTATTCAACAAAAGTACTTTTATGTCAAAAAAATCGCTGCGCTCTTCAATAATTCAATTCATTAATTTAAAGCTATAGTGACATCATAATCCTGAGTTAGATTAATTTAATTAAAGTAGTTAAATTTAAAGTTTTTTTAGTTAGTTTAAATTACCTAGTTACTTATTTAGATTTAATTATTCTTGAATTTTTTTTATATCCTATAAATTTCCTTAAAAGAAAAAATCTAAATCCTGGTATAAATACAAATCTATATATCATTCCATATACTAGAAATCTAAATACAAGCTTTTGGTTGGCGCTCCATTGAAAAAAGTTATTTCCTTTTTTAACTTTAACTTTGAACCAGTTTAACATTATGCTAAAACGAAAATCTTGCAAAGCTTGAGATTTTTTCTCAAGCATATGTCGCCTTAAATATCTAAGTAAACCAACCTTGCTAGAAATCGAAACGGTGCCATTATCATTTGACTCATGCAAACGATAATTCATCAATACTTCTGTTGTCCATATTAACCAGCCCCGCTGAGCTACTTCAAACAAAAATGCTACATCTGCATGCTTATCTCCATTCTTTTTTTTAGGAAAGATTCCTTTGATTTTATTGATGTTATACATGTATCCAGGAAATGGTGCTATGCCCTGATTGCCATATAAATAATATCTATCTACCAATTTATCTGGCTTATCAATGATAATTAATGAATTAGTTTGCTTTAAAAAAGACTCTTTTCTTTCCATTCCATTAATTAAATAATTTGCATTACAACTTACCGCGGAGGCTTGCGCATTAATAGTTAATAACTGATACAAGTGAGGCAAAAAATTAATCTTCATAATGTCGTCATCATGAAAAAGTACAAGGTAATCAGAAAAAGTTTCTTTAAGTATTTTTGTGACGTGATCATGTGGCTCAAGATTCGGGCGTCTTGAAACAACCTGAATTTTTGGATATATTTTTTTAACAAGCTCAACGCATTCTTCATTTTCAGAGTTGTCCGAAACTTGAATATCATATTTAACACCGGATGGCAGAGTATTTGCTGAATCGATTACGGACGCCAAACATTCCTTTAAAAAAGCTTTCCTATTTCTTGACTGAATTACAACTTTTAATGTTGGCATACAATTTTCAGCTAGATTTAACAATACATTTCACCTCTATGATTTTATTGAGAAAAAGATATCATTTTGTCTGAAATGCGGCGCAATATCCTTCCTGTTAAATGAAGTACTATTTTTATTGAAAGATAAGGTTTAAATTTTTGACTGGCAAACAAACTAATGGGTTGCTTTACTCTGTTAGGAAATAAATCTTCATTGGTTTTGGCTATTTCAGCAATTCTATTAAAAACATTGTAATCACTTAGAACTCTCATTTTACTTTCAATTAGCAAAGGAAGCTTGCTTTCCCAAACATCGTCTTTCAATAACAATTCAATTTTCTCGATAGCCCCATTTAAGTCCATCATATCAATTTGAGTAAGTGAATCAGATTTAAAATAATCACCTACATTTTGGGCGCCACAATAGATAGGATAAGCAAGAGCAAGAAAGCTATCGTAAAGCTTCTCGGTAATAATATTGTTTCTTGATTGGTTCTCAAGAACAATATGGTATTTATAAGGTGCAATTCCATCCCACTTTTCAGTCAATGACTTTACCCCATTACCGTACCAATCCAATCTGTCTCCAAAATGCTCCTTAAGTGCTTTAACAAATTTAAAACGCAATTTATGATCAGGCGATAGCTGCTTAGCAGAACAAAATACTGATAACATTTTTGTTTTATCAATATGATGATTTTTTTTAAACCAATTAATATCCCGGTCATGTTTTGCAAAAATACTAGGTCCATGGTTTGCATTAACCATCCACCCCAAAAATGGCAAACTGAATTTTGTATTATTTTTAAAGATATCATGGCAAGTAAAAATGGTTTGAAATTGATCTAAAAATTTTTGAAGATGTGGATAATCATAATGCCCTTTTTCATAAGCCACCTCAGCAGATAAAAAAAACACATTTTCTCTGTTAATAGAGACATGCTCTTCTTTTTGTTGAAGATCATCAATTACAAACCAATAGTCAGCTTCTTCAAGAGTGTGATCATTTATATAAAATTGACATCCGAACCCAATATTTTGATCATTTCCAATAAACTGAGAAATATTTAAGTTGTCTTGAAAGCCTGGAACTGAGAGTTTGATCTTTAGCATTCTTGACCTTTCTATATTCTTGCTTTTTATAAGGGACTAAAAATTACAAGCTTTATTATAAAGCTTTGATAATATCATTAGTTAAAGCAAATAATTCTAAGGATAAATTCAAAGATCCTCAAAAAAAGAATACGAAACTTCATGCCTAAATTTTTAAAACCCCCACCAAAATTTAATATCAATCTATTCTTTAATTGATTGTCAGCAATGTCGACTGAGCCTCTAAAAAATGTAATAATGAGTTAATAAAAATTTCGTAAATTTAGGGGGTAATTTTTATGAAAACAATAGAAATTAAGGAAATTAAGGCAAAAAAAGAGGTTGTTTGGCCATCGAATATATCTAAACCATGGGTTACCGAAAGGGAGAGGTTAGATAGAGAAAAATTAAAGCTAGAAAAGCCGTTAGTTTTCGAAAAAGTTCAAAATTACATAAAAAAAGCAAAGAATGGCGAAGCTATCCCACAAATTGTCCTTAATTATGACTACTTATGTAACTTTCAATGCGAACACTGTTGTGCAGACCTTTTTATGAATAAGACAGCAAAAGCTGAAAAAGCTGATACAAGACGTAAATTAACACCTGCAGACGTTAAAGTTTTAGCTGATAAAGCTCATGAAATTGGTATCGGAAATTTTGTCATTTCTGGCGGCGAACCTCTTACCTACAAAGCATTTGATGATGTTATTAAAGCTATTGGGCCAAATAGATTCTATATTGCGTTTGATACTAACGCTTGGTTTATTGATGAAGAAAAAGCGATTCATCTTAAAAAAATTGGGGTTGATAAAGTTCAAATCAGTCTTGATAGTTTTATAGAGAGCGAACATGATGAATTTAGAAAGAAAAAAGGATCTTATAAGCGAATAATGAAAGCAGTTGAACATATTAAAAAAGCAGGCTTAAAAGTCATCATCATGACATGCCTCACAAAAGACAGAACATACTCTGATGAGTTTAAAGGGCTGCTCAATTGGGGAAAAACTAACAATGTTGGTATATATGTAACTCTAGCTAAACCTGTAGGAGCATGGCAAGGCAACACCTCGGAAATGTGTGGCGATGCTGAAATTGAACAAATAAAAAAATATGCTAATGAATACGATGTTTTTACGAGGAGCTCTGGAGGTCATGGTCTTGATATAGGCTGTCCAGCGGTAAAGAGAAGTATAACAATAACAAAATATGGGGATGTAATGCCGTGTCCATACATTCACCTATCAATAGGAAATATTTTCGTAGAGGATCTACGGGCAATTCTTTCACGTGGACTAAGAATAAAACATTTTTCTTACGAAGAGGTGAGGACTTGCTTAGCAGGAAACAAAGATCACTATTTTGTTAAAGAATACATGCCTAGAATTAGAGGGACGGTAACAAAAAAAGGGTTTTTTCAAGGCACAATCCCTTACCAAAAAGTTTTTGATACTGAAGACTTTGTTGATGGAATTGTTGGTTAAAATTATTAAAAAATTAAATAAATGAATCCAAAAAACACAAATTTAAAAAAACTTGATGATCTTTTAGATTGGTCAAAAAAAGGGATGGTAAATCAAGCTCACCATTTTTTAAATTTAGTTTCAAAAAAAGAAGTTATTATTTACGGGTATGGGGCAGGCTATATACCTTTAAAAAATTCAGTTCTTTCTAGATTTCAATTAACACCAAAATTTATAATTGATAAAAAATTTAATTCATCAAAAAAAAAGAAAAATAAAATATTTTTAGGTACAAATGAAATTTCAGAAATAAAAAATAAAGAAAAGTTCTTAGTTATAGTCTCCATTGGAAACAAAGCAGTTTCAAAAACAATAAAAGAAGAATTAAGAAAAAAAAATTTTACTAGCGTTATTTGGGCTCCTGAAATCTTCGAGTATAATATTCACCATTATGGTGATGAGTACGACACGAATCCAAATCTTATTCATAAATCAAAAAAAGATATATATTCTGCTTTCAGATTGCTTCAAGACATTAAAAGCAAGGAAATATTTTTATCAATACTTGAAATTTACGCAACTCATACGCCAAGAAATGTTAAAAATGACCCCATTGAAAATCAATATTTTGACTTAGAACTTTTTAATAAACGTGACTATTTGCATTACATAAACTGTGGTGCATATACTGGCGACTCAATAAAGAATCTATTGATTACAGTTGGAAAAATAGATACATTGATCTGTATTGAGCCTGATAGACAGAACTTCAAACTATTAAGTATCTATTGCAAAAAAAATTCTTCAAAAATTGCAAAAAATATTCACTTATACCCTCTTGCACTTGCAGAAGAAAATTCTCAAGTTACATTCTCTTCCAGTCTTGGACTTTGTAGCGAAATTGATATTAAAAATAAATCTGAAGACTTAATTCAAACTGCGAAACTGGATGACCTCATAATTTATAATTATCCCAGTTTTCTTAGTATGGATTTAGAAGGATATGAAAAAAATGCTATTTCAGGAATGATAAAAATAATAAAAGAAGGAAAAACAAATTTAGCTATAAGCATTTATCACAGAATTCCTGATCTATGGCAAATCTTGCTCAAAATTCATTCTTTAAATAAAAAATATATATTTTTTATTAGAAACTATACAGGCTTTACGTATGAGACTGTCTTATATTGTAAGTTAAGATAAATGCCAAAAAATTACTGTAGGCTTTGCGGAAGCCCATTAAATAATGATTATATAAAAATAAAAAATACCCCTTCGATTGTTCAAAACCTTTCAAGAAGCAAGTTTGACTCAAAAAAACAAAAACTAACACTAAAAATAACAAAATGTGTAAATTGTGATCTAACTCAATTATCCAATCAACCGGTAAAATATTTTAGGTCTGTGATACGAGCATCAGGACTCTCTGAGGAAATGGGGCAGCTTAAAAAAACTCAAATTGAAGAGTTTGCAAAAAAATTTAATCTAAACAAAAAAACAAAAGCTGTGGAAATTGGTTGTGGTGGTGGTGAATACCTATCAATATTAAATAAATATTTTGATAGTCCTCTTGGCGTAGAATTTGACAAAAAGCAGATTGAGCTTTGCCAAAAAAAAGGCCTGCGAACAAGCAGAGACTTTATTAGTAGACAAAATTACAATCTAAAAAAAGAAAAAATGGAGGCTTTTTTTATTTTTAACTTTTTGGAGCACATACCAAATCCTTTAATTTTTCTGAAGGGGCTGATTAACAATCTTGCACCTAAGTCTTTTGGTATTATTGAAGTACCAAACTACGATTATATGCTCAAGAATAAAATTACTTACGATTACACTCCAGAGCATCTTTCTTACTTTACAAAAAAAACACTGAAAACAGCTCTTACAATGGCCGGATTAAATGTTCTTTCGGTTCGAGAGATATGGCATCATCATATTCTCGAAGCTATAGTTTCTTACGAAAAAATTCAGGAATATGGACTTAATAGTGAATTTGATAAAAAAACCGGAAGTATTTACTCTTGTATTGACGATTTAATTAATAAATCACACAAAAGTGGATTTGTTGTATGGGGCGCCTGTCATCACTCCTTTTTTATTCTTTCACAAATTAAAAATTATAAAAAAATTAGCTGCATTGTAGATTCTGCAGTCTACAAAGAAAATAAATACAGTCCGGTAACCTCTATAAAGATTTTATCACCTAAATTTTTACATAAATTGAAGCCAGATTCGCTTTTAATAATGGCTAGTAGTTATTCATTAGAAATTTTGAAGATTATTAAGCGCGACTATAGTTTTATAAAAAATATATACTTACTACAAGAAACAATACTCAAAAAAATTGAATAAAAAGCCTTACAAAATACTCATAACTGGCGGAACTGGCTTTCTTGGTAAGTCATTAATCCAAAAATTTTTAAGTGAAAATACTCATAAAAGTAACCCTCTGGTAATAGATCTTATTTCGCGACAGTCAATAGTGAATGTAGCTAAAAAATTTTACATTCCAGAAAAAAAGAACATCATTATTAATTTTCATAAAATAAATTTAAATGAACTAAACTCTTTACCATCAAAAAGTTATGACTATGTAATTCATGCCGCCTCTCCCAGCTCTCAAGAGAGATTTCATAAAAATACTCCAAAAATAGAACGATTTAAAACTGTCGCAATAGGTACATATAATCTTCTGAATCTTTCAAATCATTATAAATTTAAAAAATTTTTACTTTTTAGCACAGGAGCAATTTACAGCAATACTAGCAAGGCTGCACATTCAGAAAATTCAAATCTTTTCTCAAAAACAAACGACGATTTATCATTCTATACAGAGGCCAAAAGAACTTCTGAAACCATGACAATTTTATTTTCGGAAATGAATAAATTCAAATTCAATATAGCTAGAATTTTTGCGATCGTCGGTCCAGGTATGTATTTAGAACCAAACTCTGGGTATATTTTTTCACAATTTATTAGGTCTTCTTATGAAAATAAACCATTTATAATAAATGGCAATAAAGATTCAGTTCGATCATTTCTTGATATAGACGATGCTACAAATTTTTTTATAGGCTTGATAAATAGTGATGTTTCGAACGAAATATTAAATGTTGGATCTAATGAGGCTGTATCTTTATACAATTTAGCAAAAAAGTTCAACTCAACATTGAATAAGAATAATGAAATTATTTTTAACAATACAAGTGAAAAAACATTTTTAATTCCTGATATTAAAAAAAATCAAAAATTATTAAATTGGCATCCAAAAGTTGATCTCAACAAATCGATCAATAAACTTTTTAAGTTTTATGCCGATATGAATCAATAAATTTTTGATAACACCTCTGCTCCTCAATTAAATTTTTCGGGCAAGAAGTATGCCACATACCCCTTTTGTCTATTTTAATTTTCTTGTCTTTGTTTAAGTAAACTCTAAATTTTTTTTCGTCTAATTCGTATAATTTGCACTCATACAATAGAGATATCCCATGACCCCTAACTCTCCTAACCGCTAAATATTCATTCAGCGCTAACAATTTTGAAATTTCTTTAATTTTTGTAATTTTCAACTCATTTTGTGCTACTTTTACAATTCTACTAGAAATTAATTCTTTATATCGAATGACTCCGCCGGGTATATGCCAGCCAGGGCCAAAAAAATTATCTTCCCTCCATGTTAATAACGTTTGATTGAATTTATTCTTAATCAAAAGATCAACATTCACTATAGGCGTTATAGCACTAACTAATTGAAAAATATCTTCTCCAAGCTCTATTGCTAGGTTATTTTTATTTTTTATGAGATTATTCATTGTTAACATTTAATTCAATAATATAAATTATTAGATAATCTAAAATGAAAGCCCAGATCGAACTAACCTCTTATCAATCGCTAAGTTATCTCAGCAATTTACTTTCAGAAAAAAATTCAATTTTTTTCAAAACTAATCCATTAATGAAGATAATACTAGCTTTTTGTTTATTGCGAAATGCTAAATTCGAAGACTTAAATGACTTCAGGAGGAATAGATACTTTTTAGACGCACTAAATCTATCTTCAATACCTGAAAAAAATGAGTTTTTAAATTTTATCTCTACATTCGATAATGAGATTTTAAAACAAATCTCAACTAATAATTTGCAAAAAAAAACAGCTAGTGAAATTTTCTATACAAAAAAAATTACTAGTTTTTTTATTCAGGCTGGGCTTAAAGATCGTGAAATACCCTCTTCCACTCTAGATTCAATAAGTCAATTTGCATCAGAATGTATTGTTGAATTAAAAAATAGGAATTTATGTCCAGAGCTGCTAACCTCTTCATTGATCAATGAGAAATTTTTAACCAATTTCATTGAGGAAGGATATGTAATATTACATGATGCTATTGATGTAAATTTAATTAAGGAAGCAAAAAAAGAATTAAATAAAATAAGAAGCGATGAAATTAAATCTAATAATGCGCATTATTACGGCGAAGACATGAAATTACAAAGAGTTTATAATTTACTAGACAAGTCTAGGTTGTTTTTAGATATTCTAAATACGCCTTGTCTATCTGAAGCAATGGAGTTGTTTTTTGATAGAAACACTCTTCACGATAAATTTTATCTCAGCAGTTTCCAATCAAATACACTCCTTCCTGGCGCTCTTGAACAAATTTGGCATATCGATGCAAATGTACCTCCGCCAATTCCAAATTGGGTCATGAGAGTTCAAAGTGCTATTTTAATTGATGCCTTTACTTATAAAAATGGTAGTACAGAAATTCTTCCAAAGAGCCATAAACTTCTAAAAATACCTGGTATAAAAGATAAAATAGATAAAAATAAAGTCGTTAAAATCATCGCGGAGCCTGGAGCAATAGTCTTTTGGAACGGAAATACTTGGCATAGAAGTACTGCAAATAAAGATGCAAATGATAGAACCGCTTTGCTAGCCTGCTTTTCAACTTCTTTTTTCAGGGAAGTCAGTCAAGAAGAAAATCATTTTATGATTATAGAAGGGAAAAAATTAGCTGCATTTCCAGAAAATGTAAAAAGATTTTTAGGTTATCACCATGGTATTAAGCGCGGCGTTAAGAAATATATTTAAAAGTTACTTTTTTAGTATTTTCCAGCGGCTGTCAAGCATCTCAATTCTTTTGTCATCTTCTTTCGTAATAACTGAGTAAAAATTTCTTTTATTTAAGAGCCATAACAATTCAAAATGCACTGCCTTTATGAGTCCATTTTTTAAATCTTCATTAGCTAACGATGTCGTATCAAAAATTACTTTTCGCGTTTCAAATCTAGATAAAAATTCTTCCTTAATCATATTTAGGGAATTTATTGCGTTCGATGATACCCCGCCTCCAACAACAAAATCTAAGTTATTAGATTTGCATTCCTTTGCGACATCTATGCATGCGGATGTAATTATATTATCGTCAACCATATTCAGTGGCAAATTCAAGGATCCAGCATAATCAACCCTTCCAAAAACTATACCGTCCAACCCATTGTCTGAAGAAGCAATTTGACAAATTTTTTCATAATGGTTATAACCAGTTTCAGTTTCAATATTTACAAGAAAATTGACATCTTTACTCTCTTCTAAATTAAAAACCTTATTTTTTGCCTCAATAAATTTTGCCAGCGCATAAGGTGTTTCTACCATTGGAGCGATAATAAAATCTACGCCAAATTGCTTTGCTTCAATTAAATCACGAATTGCTTCACATCCACCAATTTTCAATGCAATCTTCATATTTGCTCTTCTAGCTATATCTAGCAATCGAAGAAGCTCTTCTGTTCTTGTACCTTCTGCTTCAAATTCTGCTTTTACAGAAATTGCTCCATAATTTATTTTGAGGTCAATTAAAATTTCGAGCATCTGTTTCTCTATAATATTCATTCTAGCTTCCTTAATAAATCTCTATAGTTATTAAATTTCAAGCTGACTTTTTTTTTATCGACGCCATCATCGTAACCACCCTCAAAGAAAATAAATCTAATTTTCGCATTATAAGCGGCATCTTGATCGGCTAAACTATCTCCTATCATTAATGTCTTTTCTTTTTCAGTGAGAGTTTGCTGCATGATTTTATAAATACCTTCTGGATTAGGTTTTTTATTTTTTACATCTGATCCCGCAATAATTATTTGAAAACTATTATGCAGTTTATGGTGATGCAAAACTTTTTCAATTAAGTCTCTCGGTTTATTGCTGCATAGTGCTATTTTTTTATTTTTTTTTATCAACTGATGAATGAAATCTACTGCTCCATCAAATATTTTGTCACTCTCCAAATTATCCTGACTATAAATCGATCTAAAGTAGTCCAAATAATAATCCGCATTCAAATTATTACCAATAACTTTCGAAATCATTTCAACCCCCCCCTGACTCAGAACTGGCAGAGCATCTTTATATTGAATTTCTTCTATTTTTAACTCTCTCTGAATTAAATTAAGTATCTTTAATACCGTTTTGGATGAGTCGACTATAGTTCCATCTAGATCGAAAATAAAAAGGTCTGCTGATTTTATGATCATTTTAATAAGTTTGAGTCTAGCTCCTCCCTAGAAAGGAAAGGTGCCATATCTTCTAATGAAGGTGAAATCATTGTGCCATCATCCAGCTTTCTTGATGAAAGCTTTGGAGAAAATGATTGATTTGGATCTACAACTATATCAATAATTGAATAAATATTTTCACTCATAATTTTTTTTACTTCTTCTGATTGCCATTCCTTTACAGACTGAACTCTAACTGAACTAATGCCTAAGGCTTCTCCTAATTTAATAAAATCAGGTAAATAAACACCATTATTCTGATTTATTCCAATAAGATTGTCTGGAAAATAAGTCTCTTGAGTTTGACGTATTGATAGATAACCATCATTATTTAAAATAATGACCTTGATCGGCAGTTTATATCCTACAACTGTGGCTAGCTCTTGAATATTCATCATTAAACTTCCGTCACCAGCGATGCATACAATCCTTTTCCCTCCTAGAGCTATCGAAGCTCCTATTGCCGCAGGGAGATCATATCCCATAGAGGCTGACCCTGAGTTTGTATAAAGTCGTTGATCTTGCTTCAATTTAGCAGCTTGAAAGGTGATAACACATGCGGAACCGTTGCCCGTAACAACTACATCATCATCATCTAGAGTTTTATATAATTCCTCAATAAAATGATAAGGATTAATTAAAACTGAATTTTTATAATCTGGCAGAAGTACCGGATACTTAATAATCATTTTCTTGCACCACTCAACATATTCTTTATGAGAATTTGTGGTTTTATAGCCAATCAAAGCCCTGCCAAGCATCGGAATAAACTGTCTTAAATCTGCATGCACTTTTAAATTAATATCGAGCGTTGGTTTTTCTAATTCGGCTAAATCAATATCAACCATAACTTTCCATGCTTTTTTAGCAAAAGATTTCCAGTTGTAACTTATCTGTCTAATATTAAGTCTGCTACCCAAAATCATTACAAAGTCTGCATTTTGCACAGCAAAATTACCAGGCCTGTCTCCAACGCTGCCAGGTCTTCCGGCATAATAATAATTATCATTTGAAACGGTATCATGCGCATTCCATCCAGTTACAACAGGAATCTTTAATTGATCAATTAAGGTCAATAGAGGTTTATGCATACCAGAGATCCGAATACCGGAGCCCACAAATAAAAGTGGTCTTTTTGAATTTTTTAATTGGCTTATAATTTTTTCTACTGTTGAATTTGAAATATTTTTATGAAAATTTAATAGCTCATACTTTGTATTTTCCGAAACATCCAAATCTTCTGCTAGAAGATTTGGATCGTCATTAAATCGACTTAATTGCTCTGGGTCTATTAGGGTTGATTGAATGTCAACAGGAACATCAATCCATACGGGCCCTGGTCTGCCGTAATTAGTTAAAAAAATCGCTTTATCCATCACTTCACCGACTAAGAGTGGGTTTTGCAAGACGGTTGCATACTTTACAATAGGTCTTACCATAGATACAATATCAACTTCTTGATCTCCCAATTGCCTGAGAGGCATCACGTAATTTCTAGAATAAGTTTCATTTTTTACCTGTCCAGAAACAACCAACATAGCAAGTGAATCAGTATAAGCACCATAAACACCATTTAAAGCATTAACACCTCCAGGCCCAGTTGTAACATTTAATAAAGCCAATCTATTTGACGCACGAAAATAACTTTCAGCAGCCATTGCAGCAGCTTGCTCGTGATGAAAACATATAGGCGTTAATTTTTTATTTCTTCCAATTGCATCATTAAGATGCATTGCACCACCTCCTGTTACAAGAAAAGCATGTTTAATTCCGGCCTCGACAGCTCTCTCTATAATGTAATCAGCAACACGAATTTTTTTCATATTAAAAATTAATACCTAAAAAATTTTCTATTTTAGTAACTGTAAAATCTAACATTTCTTCAGTTAATCCAGGATGAAGTCCCACCCAAAAACTATCATGCATAACAATGTCCGTATTGGTTAAACTGCCACTGACTTTATAATTACGGCCTTTCATATATGGCTGTCGAATTAGATTGCCTGCAAACAATAAACGTGTGCCAATTTTTTCTTGATCAAGATAAGATAGTAAATCTACGCGACGAATATTTGCTTGTGGTTTAATCGTCATCAAAAATCCAAACCAAGAAGGATCTGAATTAGAAGTTGCCTCAGGCAATATCAAGAAATCTTGACATGACTGAAGCCGATCATGCAAATACTTAAAATTATTCTTACGAATTTCAATAAATTTTTCTAATTTATCGATTTGAGCTAAACCACAAGCTGCCTGCATATCGGTAATTTTTAAGTTATATCCTAAATGAGCATAAGTATATTTATGATCGTACCCTTCAGGCAAATCACCCAATTTCCAACAAAATCTTTTACCGCAAGTATTATCTTTACCAGGTAGACAATAACAATCTCTCCCCCAATCGCGAAAAGATTCAATAATCATTTTTAGCTCTGTATTGTTAGTAAATACAGCACCGCCCTCCCCCATAGTAATGTGGTGAGCCGGATAAAAACTCAAAGTACCGATATCACCAAAAGTGCCTGTTAATTGATCATTGTATTTAGATCCTAATGCATCACAATTATCTTCAATAAGCCATAAATGATGCTTCTTACAAATCTCTAAAATTACTTTTAAATTAAAAGGGTTTCCCAGAGAATGGGCTAACATGATGGCTTTAGTTTTTGAGCTTAAAGCTTCTTCAATTTTAAGAATATCAATATTGTGTGTTGCAATATCAATATCAACAAATACTGGAATAGCGCCAAATTGTAAAACTGGATTTACTGTAGTTGGAAATCCAGCTGCGACTGTAATTACTTCGTCGCCAGGCTTTAAAGCGCGATCTTTTAATCTTGGTGATGTGAGAGCCGAAAAAGCAAGCAAGTTAGCAGATGAGCCTGAGTTTGTTGTCAGTAAGTAACGAACCCCTAAATAATTAGCAAGTTTCTTTTCGAAAGCTTCGTTAAAACGCCCAGTGGTAAGCCAGCCATCAAGGGATGCATCCACCATTGCCTTGAGCTCATTACCATCCAGCACCTTGCCTGATGGCGGAATCACGGTTGAGCCTGGCTCAAACGCCTTCGGTGTGTACTTAATCGCCGCGTATTCCTCAATTAACGCTGCGATTTGATTACGAATTTGTTCTAACTTATCCAAAGTAAATTTCCTCTTAATCTTAAACTTTTAACGCACTTGCCTGGTACTGCTCAATTTCAGCTATTGTATACGCCTTCATATCCTGACCATTCAAGTGAGCCTTATGCCATGTACATATTCTTTTGATGGTTTCGGTCGCATCCCACTGAGCCTTCCAACCTAAATTCATTCTTGCCTTACTACTGTCAAGCTTTAAAAAGTGAGCCTCGTGTATGTTGGCTGCGCCAGTATCAAACTTAAAGCTTGCACTATCACCCCAATAGGTCACGAGCTGATTAATAATCCATTCAACCGACTTCGCATCACCATCGATCGGACCAAAATTCCAAGCCTCAGCAAACACATTACCTTGCAAGTAAAGCTTTTCTGCAAGAATTAAGTAACCACTTAGCGGCTCTAGAACATGCTGCCATGGACGAATCGCATTAGGGTTCCTGATCACAACCGTCTCACCGGCCGCAATTGCACGAATAAAATCTGGAATGAGTCGATCATTCGCCCAGTCTCCACCGCCGATAACATTACCCGCGCGAGCTGATGCAATTGCAACACCATGTTCTTGATAACGAACTGGATTAAAGTATGAAGAACGATAAGCTGCTGTTACGAGCTCTGCGCAAGCCTTGCTATTACTGTAAGGATCATATCCGCCCATAGCTTCATTCTCACGATAACTCCAAATCCATTCACGATTTTCATAACATTTATCACTAGTCACATTAATTACAGCTTTTACACCATCAGTATTACGAACCGCTTCCAGAATATTCACGGACCCCATCACGTTGGTAGTATATGTCTCAATTGGATTTGCATATGAATAGCGCACTAAAGGCTGGGCTGCCATATGTATAACAATTTCAGGTTTAGCATCACGCATTACTCTTTGTAATAAATTTAGATCACGAATATCTCCAATTACAGATTTCATTCCTGATGCAACGTTAGCAAGACCGAATAAGTTTGGCTTAGTTTGTGGGTTAAGGGCATAGCCAGTAACTTCTGCACCGAGAGACTGAAGCCATAGTGAAAGCCAACCTCCCTTAAAGCCAGTATGTCCTGTAATGAGTACTCGCCTATCCTGCCAAAATGCTAAATTCATTCCCAAACCTTCCAGGGTGCGTCTCCAGATGCCCATAGCTCTTCTAAGTGTGTTTTATCTCGAATCGTATCCATCGGTTGCCAGAACCCCTGATGCCTAAACACTGATAAATCACCATCTCTAGCCAAAGTTTCCATGGGTCGTTGCTCCCATGTTGTTTTGTCCCCTTCAATAAGATCTAAAACTTTAGGTGAAAGAACAAAAAATCCCCCATTAATCATTGCGCCATCACCTTTAGGTTTCTCCTTAAACCCAATAACCTTATCTCCATTTATTTCGAGTGCTCCAAAACGTCCTGGCGGAAGGGTCGCAGTTACTGTTGCAGATCCGCCATGACTCTTATGGAAGGCGACGAGTTCTGTAATATTTAAGTCGCTCACCCCATCACCATATGTCATACAGAAAGCATCTTCATCTTTAATATATGGCAAAACACGTTTTAAGCGCCCTCCTGTCATGGTCTCTTCACCCGTATCAACTAGAGTGACTCGCCATGGCTCGGCCTTACCCGAATGAACCTGCATTGAATTGTTGGTCATATCAAACGTGACGTCTGACATGTGAAGAAAGTAATTAGCGAAGTATTCTTTAATAAGATAGCCCTTGTAACCACAGCAGACGATGAAATCATTGACGCCATAATGGGAATATAACTTCATGATGTGCCATAAAATTGGGCGCCCCCCGATTTCAATCATAGGCTTTGGTTTTAAATGGGTTTCTTCTGAAATTCGCGTCCCCAAACCGCCTGCAAGAATAACTACTTTCATTTTTACTCCTGACTTAAACCAAATGAATAACCATTAGATTTTAGCAATGCACAAGATTTAGCTTTTTTTAAATCATGTTTGACCATCTCACAACACATTTCTTGTGCTGTGATTTTAGGCTCCCATCCCAATTTACTTTTTGCTTTAGAAGGGTCGCCAAGCAAGGTTTCTACCTCTGCCGGTCGAAAATAGCGCGGATCAATTTGCATGATAATATCCCCGGCTCTTAAAGCTGGAGCTTTGTCGCCAACAATTGACTCAACTATAGCTTTTTCGTTTATGCCTTTTCCTTCAAAATGCAAATGGATGCCAAGCTCTTCTGCAGTCCACTGAATAAATTGTCGAACACTAAACTGATGTCCAGTTGCAATTACATAATCTTCTGGCTTATCTTGCTGAAGCATCATCCATTGCATCCGAACATAATCTTTTGCATGCCCCCAATCACGAAGCGCATCCAAGTTACCCATATAGAGACAAGACTCTAAACCCTGAGCAATGTTTGCTAAACCTCTCGTGATCTTCCGTGTTACAAAAGTTTCCCCGCGACGCGGACTTTCGTGATTAAAAAGTATTCCATTGCAAGCAAAAATTCCGTATGCCTCTCTGTAATTAATAGTAATCCAATATGCATAAAGCTTAGCAACTGCGTAAGGGCTTCTTGGATAAAATGGGGTTGTTTCTGTTTGCGGAATTTCTTGGACCAAGCCATATAGCTCAGAAGAAGATGCTTGATAAAAGCGTGTCTTTTTTTCTAAGCCTAAAATTCGAATGGCTTCAAGCAAACGTAATGCGCCCATAGCATCTACATCCGCTGTATATTCTGGACTTTCAAAAGATACTGCTACGTGGCTTTGTGCGCCTAAATTATAAATTTCATCAGGTTGTGTTTCTTGAATAATACGAATTAAATTACTGCT
>JACCDP010632114.1_pt1 | contig 29443 bp, 21 predicted proteins | sample 7445841 | NCBI WGS metagenome assembly JACCDP01 (sample SAMN15323441, study PRJNA562643) | freshwater metagenome | isolation source: river surface water | place: USA:Blue River Watershed | collected 2017-08-17 | reverse complement strand
GTGGGCACAGGCGCCGAGGTGGGGATTCATCCCCGCAGTGAGTGGAACAACCCGGAGCCCGAGATCGTATTGGCCATCAACAGCCGCGGCGAGGTGGTGGGCGCCACGCTGGGCAATGATGTCAACCTGCGTGACTTTGAAGGGCGCAGTGCCTTGCTGCTGGGCAAGGCCAAGGACAACAATGGCTCTTGCGCCATCGGCCCCTTCATTCGACTGTTTGACCCACACTTCAGCATCGACCAGGTTCGGCAATGCAACCTGGCCATGGAAGTCAGGGGTGCAGACGGTTTTGTCATGCAGGGTTCGAGTTCGCTCACCATGATCAGCCGTGACCCACTCGACCTGGCCTCGCAAGCCATCGGTAGCACGCACCAATACCCGGACGGGCTGATGCTGTTTTTGGGCACCATGTTCGCTCCCACACAAGACCGCCCGATTCCGGGACGGCCTGTGGGCCAGGGTTTCACGCATGCGGTGGGCGATGTCGTGCGCATTGCTACCCCGCTGTTGGGCACCCTGGTCAACCGTGTGAACACCAGCGACCGCATTCCGCCCTGGACCTATGGGGTGCGCGCACTCCTGCAGGACCTCAAGCGCAGGGCTTGAGATCGTGGCGCCACGCGCCATGAGTACTTAAGAGGTCTTTTTTTGAGGGTGATCGACCCTTGAAAAGCCCACCATGCCCATTTTTTTGACGCTCCGGACTTGAATCAGGGGTTTTGACCCCAAGGTGGATTGCCAAGCGTTCACTTTATCGACCACCATGTCCGACCAACCTTCCACCGAACCCAGCTCGACCCCCGAGCATCCCACCGGTTCCGGCCAACCCAGCGCTCCCTCCCCGGCGCCCGACTCCGCAGAAGCCCCCAGCGAGGCACCCCTCTCGGCCGATCCCCTCACCCAAGCCCAGGCCGAAGTGGCTATCCTCCAGGCCAAGGTCACCGAGCTCCAAGACCAATACATCCGTGGCCAAGCCGAGGTACAAAACGCACGCCGTCGCGCTGACGAGGAAGTTTCCAAGGCCCGCAAATTCGCGGTCGAGTCCTTTGCCGACAGCATGCTGCCCGTGGTGGACAGCCTCGAGGCGGGCTTGGCCACCCAAGAAGCCACGCCGCAGCAAATTCGTGAAGGTGCCGAAGCCACCTTGCGCCAACTCAAGAGTGCGCTTGAGCGCAACAAGGTGCTGGCTATCGATCCAGCCGTGGGCAGCAAATTCGACCCGCACCAGCACCAGGCCATCAGCATGGTGCCGGCCGAGCAAGAGGCCAACACCATCGTCAGCGTGCTACAAAAAGGTTACTTGATCGCCGACCGCGTGTTGCGTCCAGCACTGGTCACGGTGGCCGCACCCCAATAAACCGACATGTGTTCAAGCGAATAGCCACTTCCCCTCAAGGCGCGACACTTGAACTCCACCGACCTATCCACAGATTCATCACAGTTTGATTGAAACCGGCGAGCGAAACCCCCTCTCGCCACAACGGAGAACACCATGGGAAAAATCATTGGCATCGACCTCGGCACCACCAATTCGTGTGTGGCCATCATGGAAGGCAACACCACGCGCGTGATTGAAAACGCCGAGGGAGCTCGCACCACACCGTCCATCATCGCGTACCAGGAAGATGGCGAAATTTTGGTGGGGGCCTCCGCCAAACGTCAGGCTGTGACCAACCCCAAGAACACGCTCTATGCGGTCAAGCGTCTCATCGGACGCCGCTTCGAAGAGAAAGAAGTCCAAAAGGACATCGACCTGATGCCCTACACCATCGCCAAGGCTGACAACGGTGACGCCTGGGTGGAAGTGCGCGGCAAGAAACTTGCGCCCCCACAGGTCAGCGCCGAGGTGCTGCGCAAGATGAAGAAGACCGCCGAAGACTACCTCGGTGAGGAAGTGACCGAGGCCGTGATCACCGTGCCGGCCTACTTCAATGACGCCCAGCGCCAGGCCACCAAGGATGCAGGTCGCATTGCCGGCCTGGAAGTCAAACGCATCATCAACGAACCCACCGCGGCGGCCCTGGCCTTCGGTCTGGACAAGCAAGAACGTGGTGACCGCAAGATCGCGGTGTACGACCTGGGTGGCGGCACGTTTGACGTGTCCATCATCGAGATTGCCGATGTCGACGGCGAAAAGCAGTTTGAAGTACTCTCCACCAACGGAGACACTTTCCTCGGCGGCGAAGACTTTGACCAACGCATCATCGATCACATCATTGCCGAGTTCAAGAAAGAGCAAGGCGTGGACCTGTCCAAGGACGTGCTGGCCCTCCAACGCCTGAAAGAAGCCGCGGAGAAGGCCAAGATCGAGTTGTCGTCCTCGGCTGCGACCGACATCAACCTGCCCTACATCACGGCCGATGCGTCGGGCCCCAAACACCTGAACATCAAACTCTCCCGCGCCAAGCTGGAGTCCCTGGTGGAAGAGTTGATCGAGCGCACCATCGCCCCCTGCCGCACCGCCATCAAGGATGCGGGGGTGAGCGTCGGTGACATCCACGATGTCATCCTGGTGGGTGGCATGAGCCGCATGCCCAAGGTGCAGGACAAGGTCAAGGAGTTCTTTGGCAAAGAGCCGCGCAAAGACGTCAACCCCGATGAGGCGGTGGCCGTGGGCGCGGCCATCCAGGGTCAGGTGCTTTCAGGTGACCGCACAGACGTGCTGTTGCTCGACGTGACTCCGCTCTCCTTGGGTATTGAAACCCTGGGTGGCGTGATGACGAAGATGATCACCAAGAACACCACCATCCCGACTAAATTCGCGCAGACCTTCTCCACCGCCGACGACAACCAGCCGGCCGTGACCATCAAGGTCTTCCAGGGCGAGCGCGAGATGGCCAGCGGCAACAAATTGCTGGGCGAATTCAACCTCGAGGGCATTGCCCCTGCGGCGCGCGGCACACCGCAAATCGAAGTGTCTTTCGACATTGATGCCAACGGTATCTTGCATGTGGGTGCCAAGGACAAAGGCACGGGCAAGGAAAACAAGATCACCATCAAGGCCAACTCGGGGCTGTCCGAGGATGAAATCCAGAAGATGGTGAAAGACGCCGAACTCAATGCCGAGGAAGACAAGAAAAAGGTCGCACTCGTGCAAGCCCGCAACCAGGGCGAAGCTGCGGTGCACAGTGTGCGCAAGAGCCTGAGCGAGCATGGCGACAAACTCGATGCCGGCGAAAAAGAGAAAATCGAGGCCGCTGCCAAGGATCTCGAAGAAGCCCTCAAAGGGGAAGACCAGGCAGCCATCGACGCCAAAACGGACGCACTCATGACGGCCAGCCAAAAACTGGGCGAAAAAGTCTACGCAGACATGCAGGCCCAGCAAGCGGCAGCCGGGGCCAGCACTGGCGCCGCCGATGCAGGTGGGGCAGCCAAGCCGGCAGACGACAATGTCGTCGACGCCGAAGTCAAGGAAGTGAAGAAGAAAGGCTGAGCCCCTTGACCCACGCGTTCGCCGCGTCCGGGCTTGTCCGCAAGCCGGCGCGGCGACGTCGTTTCAACAGGATCCATCATCATGGCCAAACGTGACTTTTACGAAGTCCTGGGCGTTCCCAAAAACGCCGGCGAGGACGAAATCAAGAAGGCGTACCGCAAGCTCGCCATGAAGTACCACCCGGACCGCAACCAGGGTGAGTCGGGCAAAGAAGCCGAGGTCAAATTCAAGGAGGCCAAAGAGGCCTACGAGATGCTGTCCGACGCCGAGAAACGGGCGGCCTACGATCAGTTCGGCCACGCGGGCGTGGACCCCAACATGCGTGGCGGTCCTGGTGGCCAGCAAGGCTTTGGTGGATTTGCCGATGCATTTGGCGACATCTTCGGCGACATTTTCGGCCAGGGCCGACGCCCGGGTGGCGGCGGCGGTCGTCAGGTCTACCGCGGCAACGATCTGAGTTATGCCATGGATATCACGCTGGAGGAAGCAGCACTGGGCAAGGACGCCCAGATCCGCATTCCCAGCTGGGATGCGTGCGACACCTGCCACGGCACGGGTGCCAAGCCTGGCACTTCGGCCAAGACCTGCGGCACCTGCCAGGGCAGCGGCACGGTGCAGATGCGCCAGGGATTCTTCAGCGTGCAACAAACCTGTCCGCACTGCCGCGGGACGGGCAAAATCATTCCCGACCCCTGTGGCACTTGCCATGGCCAGGGCAAGGTCAAGCACCAGAAAACCCTGGAAGTCAAAATCCCGGCTGGCATTGACAGTGGCATGCGTATTCGCAGCACCGGCAACGGAGAGCCTGGGACCAACGGTGGCCCGCCGGGCGATCTCTACATCGAGATCCGCATCAAGCAGCACGAAATTTTCGAGCGCGATGGTGACGATCTGCACTGTGCGGTGCCCGTGAGCTTCACCACGGCTGCGCTGGGTGGCGAAATCCAGGTGCCCACTTTGCAAGGTGAAGCGGCCATCGATTTGCCCGAGGGCACGCAAACCGGCAAGCAATTCCGTTTGCGCGGCAAAGGCATCAAGGGCGTGCGCTCCAGCTACCCGGGCGACCTGTACTGCCATGTAACGGTTGAAACCCCTGTCAAACTCACCGAGCACCAGCGCAAGCTGTTGCGCGAACTTGACGAGTCGCTGCGCAAAGGGGGCCACAAGCATTCGCCCACCGAGGGTGGCTGGACCGAGAAACTGAAAAACTTTTTCAGCTGACCAACACGGCCAGCGACTCGCGTGCTCAGGCACCAGAGCGCGCCAGGCCAGTTCCCGCTGGATGCGCTGGCACGGGCAAGTTTTCGCTTCAATCGGTCACCCTGATGGTGGACAATTCATCACCATGACCTCCCCACACCGATCTCCGTTGTCCGTTGTACTGGCCGGCAGTGCCTGGCTGGCTGTGGTGGGCAATCTGGCATTGTGGCAAGCCCTGTGGCAACTGCCCGATCTGCATGATGGTCGTGGTGTGGTCATGGGCCTGGTGCTGGCGGGCATGGTATTTTGCCTGTGCGTGTCAATCCTGTCGCTCGTAACCTGGCGTGGGTTGCTGCGGCCGAGCTTGGTGATACTGGCGGTGATCTCTGCGCTGAGCACCCATTACATGCTGAGCTACGGCATCTTGATCGACACACCCATGGTCATCAATGTGTTGCAAACCGATGTGGGAGAGGCGCGGGATCAACTGAGTCTGTCAGTCTTGCTCAGCGTGAGCCTGATTGTCTTGCCCATGGTGGGGTGGATGTGGCGCCGACCCCTGGAGTGGCCTCGCTGGCCGGTGCAAGGGGTGCACAACCTGGGCATGCTGTTGGGCGGGGTGGTTGGCACCTTGCTGTTGACCTATTTGAGCTTTCAGGACTTCTCAACCCTGATGCGCAACCATACGCAAATGCGCTATTTGATCAATCCGCTCAACACCGTTTATGCGCTGGCGGAAGTGGTCTTGATTCCCACCCAGGTGGATCAACAAATACGCCCCCTGGGTGAAGACGCCCAGATCCTGCCCCTGCCCTCCCGTCTTGTCAAAGGCACCCCTTCTCAACCCGAGCCACCCTGGGGCAAGCAACCACCGCTGTTGGTCATCGTTCTCGGTGAGACCGCACGCAGCAGCAATTTCTCGCTCAACGGGTATGCGCGCAACACCAACCCCGGGTTACAGCGCCTGGATGTCTTGAGCTACCGGCACGTCACCTCCTGCGGCACCAGCACCGCTGCGTCACTGCCCTGCATGTTCTCCCATCTGGGTCGCGAGGGCCACGAAGCACGCACGGCGGAATACGAAAACTTGCTGGATGTGCTGAAGCGGGCCGGGTACCAGGTGATGTGGATTGACAACCAGTCGGGCTGCAAGGGATTGTGCGACCGCATCACCTCGGTGCGTACCACCCAGTTAGAGCTCAAAACACCGGAATGCCACAAAGGCGAATGCATGGATGCGGTTTTGCTGCCGGTGCTCCAGGAGCAACTCCGTCATGCTCATGCACAGACGACCGATTCGCGCCAGCCAAGCGCTGGGACCGTGGTGGTGCTGCACATGATGGGCAGCCACGGTCCCGCGTATTTCAAACGCAGCCGCGCGCCACACAAACCCTTCCAGCCCGAATGCACCAGCATCGTCCTGTCCGACTGCTCCAAAGAAGCCATCGTCAACGCCTATGACAACTCCTTGGTGTACACCGACCACATCCTCACCGAACTGATCCAGTGGTTGCGCCAACAAGCCGTGCAACGACCCACGGGCATGATCTATATCTCAGACCACGGCGAATCGTTGGGGGAAAACAATTTGTACCTGCACGGCATGCCCTTTGCCATTGCACCCCGCGTCCAAACGCATGTACCGCTGATCACCTGGTGGTCTGAGCAGTTCCAACAGGTGCGTGGCCTACGTCACGAGTGCCTGAAACAGGACCTTGATCGGCCCTTGTCGCACGACCATCTGTATCACTCGGTACTGGGTCTGATGCGGGTGCAAACGCAGAGCTACAACGCTGAACTCGATCTGTTCAGGCGCTGCGACCCCTACGCTGCACGCTGACGCGTCACACGACACTCACAGAAAACGGTCAAGCAATTTGCGGCTGTGCCGGTCCATCCCCGCCAGATGGCGGATCAGGTATTGAACACCATGGGCGTCCGACACGATCAAGGTGTTGGCGGTCAGGCGACGGATATCCTCTTCGCCTTTGAGCACCAACTCGGTGTCCCCACGGCTGGTTTTGACGCGCCACACACTGGGGGTGGCAAAGCTGCTCACGCCCAACAGGCAGAGAATCTCGGGCAAAAACTCTCGGCCCTGCAAAGCCAACTCTACGCTCGAACGCTGGGGTTCGGGGACGGTGTCAAGCTGGTCAATCCACAGAATTTCTCGCCCCTCGCGGCTCATGATGGCAATGCCTTCGCGGGGCGACGCAATGGGAAACGCGCGCACGGGCACCACACGTTCGTGCACCGTGCCATCGTGCAAGCGCAACACCCACTGGCCCATGGCATCTTGCTGCAACTCAAACGGCTCCCGGCCAGGCTGCTCGCCGCCGGCCAACGGCCCCCCCTTCAGCGCCGAAGCGGTGACATCAGTGGCATGACTCATGCGTCCTCCTTGCTGGTTCGTCCCACGCCCAGCATGGCTTCCTGGTCGGCCTGGGCCTGTCGGGCCTGGGCTTCGTACAAACGCCAGTAAGCACCCTGTCGCGCCATCAATTCATCGTGCTGCCCCTCCTCCACCATGCGGCCTTGTTCGAGCACCACCAGACGGTCCGCACGATGCAAGGTAGACAGGCGGTGGGCAATGGCAATCGTGGTGCGCCCTTGCACCAGGTTGTCCAATGCTCGCTGAATTTCCTGTTCGGTCTCGGTGTCCACCGAGGAAGTGGCTTCGTCCAAAATCAGAATGCGCGGGTTGATCAAGAGCGCACGCGCAATCGAGATACGCTGGCGCTCGCCACCGGACAGCCCTTGCCCCCGCTCGCCCACCAAGGAATCGTAGCCCTGGGGCAGGCGCAGGATGAAATCATGGGCATGCGCCGCTCGCGCAGCCGCGACAATTTCCTCACGCGTCGCCTGGGGTTTGCCGTAAGCGATGTTGTCGGCGATGGTGCCAAAAAAGAGATACGGCTCCTGCAGCACCAGACCGATATGCCGGCGGTACTCGCCAAGCGGCAAATGCCGGATGTCCACGCCGTCGACCTGGATCGAGCCTTCGGTCAGGTCGTAGAAGCGGCAGATCAGGTTCACCAAGGTGCTCTTGCCCGACCCGCTCTGCCCCACCAGACCAACCATCTCGCCGGGGCGAATGTCCAGGTCGAGTCCGCGGATGACGGCACGGTTGCCGTACCGAAAGCCCGCATCCTTGAGCACGATGCGCCCTTCCACCCGCTCCAGGTGCACCGGGTGGGTGGGCTCGGGCACGCTGGAGACATGGTCCAGGATTTCAAAAATACGCTTGGCACCCGCCGCCGCCTTCTGGGTGTGCGAGACGATGCGGCTCATCGAATCCAGCCGTATGTAAAAGCGGCCGATGTACGCCAAAAACGCGGTGAGCACACCCACCGTCACCCGCTGGTTGGCCACCTGCCAGATGCCAAAGGCCCACACCACCAAGAGCCCGATTTCGGTCATGAGCGTCACGGTGGGCGAGAACAAGCCCCAGAGGAAGTTGATCCGGTCATTCACCGCCAGGTTGTGCCGATTGGCTTCCTGGAAGCGGGCCGATTCTCGACCCTCCTGCGCAAAGGCTTTGACCACGCGAATGCCCGGTATGGTGTCGGCCAGCACGTTGGTCAGTTCAGACCAGACCCGGTCGATCTTTTCAAAACCCAGGCGCAGGCGGTCGCGTACCGTGTGAATCAGCCAGGCAATGAAGGGCAGTGGCAACAACGTGGCCAGCGCCAATCCCGGGTCGATGGTGAAAAGGATGATGGCCGTCATGACGATCATGATGACGTCGGTGGCGAACTCCATCAGGTGCAGCGAGAGGAACAGGCACAGGCGATCGGTTTCGGCGCCGATGCGGGTCATCAAATCGCCGGTCCGCCGCCCGCCGAAATACTCGAGCGACAAGCGCATCAGGTGGTCAAACGCGGTGCTGCGCAAATCCGCTCCGATGCGCTCGGACACCAGGGCCAGGATGTAGGTCTTCATCCACCCCAGCCCCCAGGCAACCAGGGAGGCCACCAACAACCCCCCGAGGTACCAGCTGACCAAGGTGGTGTCGATCGGCCGACCGTTCTGAAAAGGAATCAGCACTTCGTCCATCAGCGGCATGGTGAGGTACGGAGGCACCAGGGTGGCTGCCGTGGAAGCCAGGGTCAGCACAAAACCCAGCAAGAGACGCGATTGGTACGGTTTGGCAAAGCGCCAGAGGCGAAACAGCCCCCAAGTGGACGGAGGGGTGTGCAAGTCGCCGTCGCAGGCCAAGCACACGGCGCCGGGGTTGTCCAGGGGGCGCTTGCAGGTGGGGCAGCGCAGGGCGAGCTGCGGCGCAGTGCCCTCACCCTGATCGAGATGCTCACACCGCTGGTTGAGCACCTCTTGCAAGCGCATGGCTGCCACGTTGCGGCTCAGGGTGAAGCGCCAGTGTGCCAGGCGCTGTCCCGGCACGGTCAGGCTCAGGGTACCCACACCGGCATGGTCATGGTGCTGCAACTGCAAGCCTGACACCAGGTCCCAGGACCGCCAGGCACGAGCGATCGAGCCCCCGTTGGCCGGGACTTCGGGCTGACAGGCGAGCAAGCGCCGGTCTGTCACAATCAGGAGTCCGCGCGCGAAGGTCAGGCGCTCGTCGAGGTCAACCTCGAGGCAGGCCCGAACGTTCTCACCGGACAACAGCTGTTGCTGCACATCGGATTGCCAGCCAGGGGGCATTTCAGCCCAGGCGGTATCCGGCAGATTGGAAGAACTCATGGTTGGAATCAACCCGTGCCCATTCAACATACGCACCGGTCAGAAAAAAGAGAGGAACCTGACTTGACGCTCGGTTCCTTAACGCGCCAGATTGTAGCCGCGGTGACACGCAGGGTCTGTCTGCTTTCTGCCGGCTCCCCCCAGCCTTTGTGCGGTGCCCGCCATGGCTGATCAAACCTTCCCTGACATCAAGATCCTGCGCATCAACTACCTGCGCGGCCCCTCGATCTGGACCTATCGCCCCATCATCGAGGCCTTGGTCGATCTGGGCGAACTGGAGGATCATCCCTCCAACACCATTCCCGGCTTCAACGACCGCATCAACGCCTGGCTGCCAGGCCTGGTGGAGCACCACTGCGGCGTGGGTCACCGGGGAGGCTTTCTGACGCGCCTGGTCGGTGGTACCTGGATGGGCCACATCATGGAGCACGTCAGCATCGAGTTGCAAATCCTGGCGGGCGCTCGAGCCGAATTTGGCAAGGCACGCGAGATCAGCCGCCGTGGTGTCTACAAGGTCGTGGTCCGCACCGAACACGAAGAACTGGGGCGGCGCAGTTTCTTGACCGCCCATGCGCTGGTCATGGCCGCCATCAATGACCGCCCGTTTGACGTCAGCGCGGCGGTCGAGGCGTTGAAAAAAATCGTGGACAAGTATTGCCTGGGACCCAGCACCGCCTGCATTGTGGACGCTGCGGCCGAACGCAAAATTCCCTTCATCCGCCTCACCGAAGGCAACCTGGTGCAACTGGGCTATGGCTCGCGCCAGCGCCGCATCTGGACGGCCGAGACCGACCGTACCAGCGCCATCGCCGAGAGCATTTCCAGCGACAAGGACCTGACCAAGCAACTGCTCTCTCAGTGTGGCGTACCGGTGCCCGAAGGCCAGTTGGTCGACAGCCCGGAAGCGGCCTGGGTGGCTGCCCAGGAAATTGGCCTGCCCGTGGTGGTCAAACCCTACGACGGCAACCGCGGCCGGGGCGTCTCGCTCGATTTGCAAACCCAATCCTCGGTTGAAGCAGCCTGGCACGCTGCGCGGCTCGAGAGCAAATACGTGCTGGTCGAGCGCTATGTGCGGGGCGAGGAACATCGCCTCTTGGTGGTGGGCGACCGTGTGGTGGCCGCCACCCGGGGCGAAACCGTGTCGATCACGGGCGACGGTGTCTCGACCATCGAACAACTGGTCAACACCCAGGTCAACAACGACCCGCGTCGGGGCGATATCGAAATCTACCCCCTGGCGGCTGTCCGTTTCCACGGCCCGGACCACCTCATTCACTTGCTGGAAATCCAGCGTCAGGGCCTGGAGCCCACCAGCGTCCCCACGCTCGGACAGCGCGTGATCGTGCAACGCAACGGCAATCTCAACATCGACGTCACCGACGAGATCCACCCCGATGTGGCCGCCATTGCCACCCTGGCCACCCGGGTGGTCGGACTCGATATCGCGGGCATCGACATCGTGGCGCAGGACATCACCCGCCCCCTGCTGGAGCAAGGCGGCGCTGTCATCGAAGTGAATGCCGGCCCGGGTCTCTTGATGCACCGCAAACCCGCCGTGGGCAAACCCCGTCCGGTGGGCGAGGCCATCATGCAGCACCTGTTTGGCTCGCAAGAGCATGCGCGTATTCCCATCGTCGGCGTGATCGGCAGCCAGCAAACCCCGCAAATCGCCCAACTCACGGCCTGGTTGCTGCACCTGTCTGGGCGACGCACCGGACTGGCCAACCAGCAAGGCTTGTTCATGGCTCAGCGACAAGTCGAGTCGCGCGACGCGCGGGGCTTTGATTTTGCCGAGCGCCTGTTGATCAACCGCGCCCTCGATGCAGCGGTCATTGAAACCTCGCCTCGACACATCCTGGAAGATGGTCTGCCCTACGACCGATGCGCCATTGCCATCGTGACCGACATGCCTGTCACAGACGATGTGCTGCGTGACGAGCATGACATCATCAACGAGGAAAAAATGCGCAACGTGGTGCGCACCCAGGTGGATGTGGTGTTGGCCACCGGCGCTGCCGTGCTCAATGCCGACGAACCGGCGATCGTGTCGCTGGCCGAGTTGTGCGATGGCGAGGTGGTGTACTACGCCCGCAACTTCAACCAACCCTTGCTCAAGGAACACCGACAGCAAGGTCACCGGGTGGTATCCTGCCGCGACGGTCAGGTCATTCTGGCGCGAGGCGAGCAGGAAACCGCCCTCTTTCATCTCGACGTGACCTTGTTCTCTCGTCTGCTCAATGAGGGCCTCGAGCTCCCCACCCTCCTGGCCAGCGTGGCCGCCGCGTGGGCGCTGGACATCACGCCGCAACTCATTCGTGCCGGCCTCAAGAACTTCGGTCAAACGCCGTCGGCCACTTCACCCAACCCAACGGTCAGCGCCTGATGGACGTTTCTCGCATTCGCCCCTTGCGGGGCCCCAATCTCTGGACCCGTCACACGGCCATCGAGGCACTCGTGCGCTGTCAGCCCGAGGACCAGTTGTCGGCACACCCGAGGTTCGAAAGCCGTTTGCGGCACCTGTTTCCCGGCATCGGCGCTCTGCGCCCCAGTGAACGCAATACACCGCTGACCCTGGCCCATGCGCTGGAGGCGGCCACGCTGCACCTGCAGATCCAGGCGGGATGTCCTGTCACCTTCAGTCGCACCACGCCCACCCCCGAGGACGGCCTGTTTCAGGTGGTTGTCGAGTACACCGAGGAGCCAGTAGGACTTCGCGCCTTGGAGCTTGCCAATCAACTGTGTCAGGCAGCTCTTCAAGACCAGCCCTTCGAGCTGGATCAATCGGTCGCCTTGCTGCGCGAGCTCGATGAAGACATTCGCCTGGGCCCGTCCACCGGCTCCATCGTGGATGCTGCCGTGGCACGTGGCATTCCCTACCGCCGCCTCACAGAGGGCAGCCTGGTTCAGTTGGGCTGGGGCAGCAAGCAACGCCGCATCCAGGCCGCCGAGATTGACAGCACCAGTGCCATCGCTGAGTTCATCGCCCAGGACAAAGACCTGGCCAAAAAGCTCTTGCATGCCGCTGGCGTTCCCGTGCCCCTGGGCCGCCCGGTCCACAGTGCCGAGGACGCCTGGCTGGCCGCACAGGAAATTGGTGGTCCGGTGGTGGTCAAGCCACGCGATGGCAATCAGGGGCGCGGCGTGACGGTGAACATCACCACGGAAGCCGAGGTGCGCGCTGCTTTTGAGAATGCACACCTCCACCGACCCGAAGTGATGGTGGAACGCTACCTGCCCGGCAGCGACTACCGCTTGCTGGTGGTGGGTGACAAACTGGTCGCCGCCGCTCGCCGCGAGCCCCCGCTCGTCACCGGCGATGGCAAGCACACCGTCAAGCAGCTGGTGGAGATTGTCAATGCAGACCCGCGTCGTGGTGAAGGCCATGCGACGTCGCTCACCAAGATTCGCTTTGACGAGGTGGCACTGGCCCGCCTCAAAGAGCAAGGCTATGACGCTGACAGCGTGCCCACCAAGGGCACCCGCGTCATCCTGCGGAACAACGCCAACTTGTCCACCGGCGGCACCGCCACCGATGTGACAGATGACGTCCATCCGGAAGTGGCCGCCAGCGCCGTCGCCGCTGCCCAAATGGTCGGCCTCGATATCTGTGGCGTGGACGTGGTGTGTGAGACGGTGTTGCGTCCCCTCGAAGTCCAAAATGGCGGTATCGTTGAAGTGAACGCCGCACCGGGCTTGCGCATGCACCTAAGCCCCTCGTTCGGCAAAGGGCGTGATGTCGGCGAGGCCGTCATGAAAACGCTGTTCCCTCCCGGAGACGACGGACGCATCCCGGTGGTCGCCGTGACGGGCACCAACGGCAAGACCACCACGGTTCGTCTCACCTCTCATCTGCTCAACACCAGCGGCTTGCGCGTGGGCATGACCAACACCGATGGTGTGTTTGTGAACGGACGGCAGATGGATTCCGGCGACTGCAGCGGACCGCGCAGCGCACGCAATGTCTTGCTACACCCGGATGTCGACGCCGCTGTGCTGGAAACCGCCCGCGGCGGCATGCTGCGCGAAGGCCTGGCCTTTGACCGCTGCCAGGTGGCCGTGGTGACCAACATCGGCATGGGAGACCATCTGGGACTGAACTACATCACCACGGTGGAAGACCTGGCGGTGCTCAAGCGCGTCATTGTGCAAAACGTGGCGTCCGACGGCATGGCCGTGCTCAACGCTGCCGATCCGATCGTGGCGGCCATGGCGGGCAACTGCCCGGGACAAGTGACCTTCTTCGCACTCGATGCGCACCACCCCGTCATGGCCACACACCGCGCCCAAGGCAAGCGGGTGCTGTTCGTGGAAGACGGCCAAGTGGTGGCCATGGAAGGCGCGCGCCAGACCCGCATTCCCTTGAGCGAAATTCCTCTCACCCGCAAGGGCGCAATCAATTTCCAGATCGAGAATGCCATGGCCTCGATCGGCGCCGCCTGGGCGTTGAACATCGGGTGGGACAGCATCTGCAAGGGGCTGGCCACTTTTGTCAGCGACAGCCACGCCGTGCCGGGCCGTTTCAACGAGTTCAACTTCCGCGGTGCCACCGTGATTGCCGACTACGGCCACAACCCGGACGCCATCAAAGCCCTGGTGCAGGCCGTGATGGCCATGCCTGGCAAACGCCGCAGCGTGGTCATCAGCGGGGCGGGCGATCGACGCGATGAAGATATTCGTGAACAAACTCGCATCATCGGCGAAGCCTTTGACCAGGTGGTGCTGTTCCAGGACGCCTGTCAACGCGGACGCGTGGATGGCGAGGTGCTCAAGTTGTTGCGCGAAGGCCTCAGCAACGCCAGTCGCACCCAGCACGTCGATGAAATTTATGGTGAATTCAAGGCCATCGACACGGCCATGGATCGACTACAGGAGGGCGATCTGTGCCTGATCCTGATCGACCAGGTGCAAGAGGCCTTGGCGCACATCACCCAACGGGTCAAGCAAGCCCCCTGAACGTCCAGCGACGGACAGCAGCTCAGACCGGTGCCCTCCCCTTGAGCTGCCTGCCCCGGAAAGCCTCTGACTCAGCACATCCGTCATGGGGCTGTCCCAGGCGTCGTCACATCGTCATGTGATGCCAGTAGCGACGCCGCTTGTCCCGCTCGCAGATCATCTGGTCGGGTTGGGCACTGGACCACTGGATGGCGCCGCAGCGCGCCGTCTCCAGCACCCGGATATTGCGCGCCGCGTAACGCGCCATCACCTCTGCCGCCGGATGACCGAATCGATTGCGATAACCCGCCTGCACCCAAGCCACCCGGGGCTTCACCGCATCCAGCCACAGCGCTGTGGACGAGGTACGACTGCCATGGTGCGGCACCAGCATGACCTCCGTCTGCAACGACGCGCCCAGGCGCTGAACCAGCTCTGCCTCCTCTCGGGCCTCGATATCCCCCGTGAGCAACAAACTGCTGCTGGCCGTGCCCACGCGCAGCACACAGCTCCAGGCATTGGACGTCGCTCGTGACGGGCCCGCTGACGTCGGGTGCAGCACCTCAAACAGCACCCCATCCCAGACCCAGGACTGGCCGGCCTCGCAGTCGCGGTAGCCCTTGCGCTGGGCCAGCGCAGCGCGTGACGGTAACGATCCCAGCACGTCCGCATGGGGGTGCTGGGCCAGCACGGACTGCGCACCACCGGCGTGATCCGCATCACGGTGGCTCAGCACCAGTCGGTCCAGTCGCGCATCGAACGATTGCAACAACGGCACCACCACCCGCTGACCGGCGTCCATGTCGTGCGAATAGCGAGGACCGGCGTCGTACAGCAAGACATGATGCGCGGTTCGCACCACCACCGCCTGGCCCTGGCCCACATCGGCAACCACCACCTCCACGTCTCCCTCGGGTGGGGGGGTGGCTTGCCAACCGAGGGCCGGTACCAGCAAAGGCAAGCCCCAAACACGTAACCACAGCGGGGCAGGCAGACAGCACAAGCCCGCCCCCAGCACACCCGCCACGGCCACCCAGACGGGGAATGCGGCCACGGACCAAGTCGGTAGCCCCCACGCCAGCATGCCCGTCAGAACCCATCGCAGGAGATCCAGGGCCCACGCGGCCAGATGCCAGGCCGCAGGCGCCAACACGCCCAACAGGGCCAGGGGCGTGACGCACAAGGTGACCCAGGGGATGGCCAACAAATTGGCCAGACCGCCGACCCACGACACTTCACCAAACAACAGCAACGTCAACGGCGCCAGTCCCAGGGTGATGCGCCACTGCTCCCGCCACAGGTTTGCCCATGCCTGCACAGCCCGGGTGACAAGACGTGTCCAAGGTTTCCCCTCCTGCCCGAAGGCGACGTCTTCGTCGCGGTGCGCGGGTCGCCGCTCCTCCCACGCCATCAACAAGCCCACCGCCACAAAGCTCAACCAGAACCCGGCTTGCAACCAGGCCCAGGGGTCCCAGGCCAGCACCACCGCGCACGCCCCCCACCAGGTGGCCCACCAGGGCCAGCGCAGCCCTCCGGAACGCAGCAACAGCGACACCCCGAGCATCAACACCGTGCGCTGGGCCGGCAGCCCCCAGCCACTGAACACGGCGTACCCCGTGGCCACCAGCAGACCGCCCCAGCGGCCGGCGACGGTAGCCGGCCACAGCAGACACCAGGGGCGTCGCCGCCATCCCCCCCGTCGCCAAACGCAGGTGATGACAGCACCCATGACCGCAGCCAGCAGGGTGATGTGCAAGCCTGAAATGCTCATCAGGTGGGCGACTCCGGTGCGTCGAAAGATGTCCCAATCCAGCGGGTCCAACGCTACCTGATCCCCCAGCAGCAAGGCCGCAATGATGCCGCTCAAACGAGGGTCCAACCCTTGCTGCCAGATCCGATCGCGACACGCTTGTCGCCACCGTTCGATCGGGTAACCCACGTCCGTCGCCAGCCGTTGTGCTTGCTCCCCAGAGGGGGTCGAGGTTCGTACCTGCCCGACCGCCATGACACCGTGGGACCACAGCCAGGCCTCATGATCGGGCCCATGCGGGTTGAGTGCCCCATGCGGGGATTTGAGCCGAACCGGCAGTCGCCAGCGATCCCCTGCACGTACCGCTGGAAGCGCTGCAGAGGCACCTGCCTCGGACATGACCGACCAACTCAACACCAGCAAAGGCGGCACAGCCACCGATGGATCGGTCGTATCGGTGCGTTGCGCACGCTCCACCTCCAGCCAGAACCGAATACCCTCGGGGTGCAACGCCGGCAGACGGGCCACGATGCCCTCAAGCACCAGTTCCACGCCCTCCAGGGCCGGGGATAGTCGCTGACTGGCTTGCTGCGCAGCGCGCCAGCCGGCCACGCCCATCGCCAGCGATGCAGCGAGGGCCAGCCAACTCACTTGCCGCAGCGGGGCATGAAACCGGATGTGACGAGCGCTCCACCTGACCGAGGACAGCCCGCGCATCCAGCCCCACCCGACCAGACCGGTGCCGACAACCCAGGCGGCATAGACCACCGAGTGCTGCAATGTCACCCACTCCAGATGCCAGGCGGTTCCCACCACCCACCCCACACCCACCGCGGTCAGCGGCCAGGTTGTCTCCCGACTCACCAGAAACCTCCCCCCAGACCCTCCCCGGCCCAGGGGCCGGCAGGCGGATCAAATCAACGAGGTGGAAACTCTAGGCGCTCTGGCGTCAGGTGTTGGAATCGCAGAGTTCTTTTTTGAGCAGTGCCAGGTACGAACCGGGACGAATCGGGGCTTCGCGGGTGCGCCATTCCTGCACGTCTTCCGCATTCACTTCACGCCCCTTGCCCTGGGGCTTTTCGAAATAACTGACCGACAGGCGCACAAACATGTCGGTCTTGCAGTGCACACGCCAGCGTGTCATGGTGGACTGGTAATTTTCACCCGTCGGCCCCTTGACCGCCTTGGGCAGGTCGGTCAGGGTCCAGACATAGCGGGAGACGTGGACGCGACGCACCGAGTCCTTGTCCCACGAGTGCACGATGTCATCATCTTTCTCAATTTCAGCCCATTGCGCTTGCGCCACCGGTGCCGCGACCAGGCACAGGCAAAGCACCAGACGCCTCAGGAGCCAGCGGCGAGCAGCGTCACGAGATAACAAAGTTAGGAAGCTGTATGTCATAGCCACTGGGGTATCGACACGACCCCCCGGGTTCTTGAGTGGTGAGGACCGAGCAGGCACCGTAGAATTCCCGGAGAACTTCCTTGCGCCGTTGACGTTCTGGTGCAAGGGCCCTCGTCGACCCCTTTCACTTGTCCTACCCACCTGCGCCATGAGCATTGAACAACGCCTACAAGCCCTGAACATCACGCTGCCCCCCCTGGCCAAACCCGCTGCTGCCTACGTGCCCTTTGTGCAAACCGGCTCACTCGTCTTCATCAGCGGGCACATTGCGCGTCGCGACGGCAAGCCCTGGGTGGGCCAACTTGGTCGCACCATGACCACCCCCGAAGGCCAGCAGGCGGCGCGCGCCATTGCCATCGACCTGATGGGCACCCTGAGTGCTGCCTGTCAGGCCCGGGGAGGCACGCTCGAGAACGTCCAGCGCATCGTCAAGGTGGTGAGTCTGGTGAATTCAGCCCCGGATTTCACCGAGCACCACCTGGTGACGAACGGGTGCAGCGAACTCCTGGGCGAGATCTTTGGCGAGCGTGGCGCACACGCCCGCAGCGCGTTTGGTGTGGCCCAACTCCCCATGGGAGCCTGTGTGGAAATTGAACTGGTGGCCGAGCTCGGTTGAGCCGCCCCCTCCTGGCTCACTCCACTCGAACGATATCGCTGGGTTTGAAGCCCAGGTCGGCCGCCTTGCCCTTGCGTCCCCGGGCCGCCCGGGCGTTGTTGAGGCTGCGAATCTCGAGCGTCTCCTCACGCTCCTTACCGCCCCGTCCCACGCCACTGATGCGAACGCTGCGGGTGTAGGCGGCTGCGCCGGCGAGTTGGTCCTTCGCCTCCAGATCGAGCAGCATCAGGCCGCGACCGCCTTTTTCCATCAACTTGAGTTCATCCAGGGCGAAGGTCAGGATGCGACCGGCTTGCGAGGCGCAGGCCACATGGGTGGCCGCGGGCAGGGTCGCCCCAGCGCCCAGCGACACCAGGGAGGGTCGGCACACGGTTTCGCCCGCGCCGAGCGACACAAATGATTTGCCGCTGCGGTTGCGCGACACCAGGTGCTCGACCTGCGCCACGAACCCGTAGCCCCCGCTGCCTGACAACAACAGCGTGGCACCGCTGGGTCCGGCAAAGTAATGCGTGGGTTGGGTGCCTGATTCCAGGTCAATCAAGGTGGTCACCGGCTGGCCATCGCCCCGTGCACCCGGCAAGGAGGACACGACGGTGGAATACACACGGCCGTTGCTGCCCAGGACAATCAGGACATCGACAGTGCGGCACTCAAAGGTGCCGTACAAGGTATCTCCGGCCTTGAAACCAAAGCTGGCTGCATCGTGCCCATGGCCACTGCGCGCGCGCACCCAGCCTTTCTGGGACACCACCACGGTGACCGGCTCGTCCACAATGCGCACCTCGGCCACGGCGCGGCGCTCCTCCTGAATCAGGGTGCGACGCGCATCGGCAAACAACTTGGCATCCGCCTCGATTTCCTTGACCATGAGCCGGCGCAAGGCCGAGGCGCTGCCCAGGATCTCTTCCAGCTTGGACTGCTCTTCACGCAGTTGCGAGAGCTCCTGTTCGATCTTGATCGCCTCCAACCGCGCCAGTTGCCGCAGCCGGATTTCCAAAATATCCTCGGCCTGTCGCTCGGTGAGCTTGAAGCGCGCCATCAGGTCTTGCCTGGGCTCATCGCTTTGGCGGATGAGGGCAATCACCTCGTCGATGTTGAGCAGCACCAACTGCCGCCCCTCAAGGATGTGGATGCGATCGAGCACCTTGTCCAGGCGGTGCTGCGAGCGACGCTGCACCGTGGTCTGGCGAAAGCTGATCCACTCCTCGAACAAGTCGCGCAACGACTTCTGCACCGGTTTGCCATCGAGCCCCACCGCGGTGAGGTTGATCGGCGCGGAGGATTCCAGGCTGGTGTGGGCCAGCAAGGTCTGGATCAACTCGGCTTGCTCGATGGTGCGCGTCTTGGGCTCGAACACCAGGCGCACCGGCGCGTCCTTGGACGACTCGTCACGCACCACGTCGAGCACACCGAGCACCGTAGCCTTGAGCTGGGTCTGGTCTTGGGTCAGGCTTTTCTTCCCGGCCTTGACCTTGGGGTTGGTGAGCTCTTCAATTTCCTCGAGCACTTTTTGCGAACTCACGCCCGGGGGCAATTCGTGTACCACCAGTTGCCACTGACCGCGGGCCAGGTCTTCGATGGTCCAACGGGCGCGTACCTTCAGTGAGCCCCGGCCGCTGCGGTAAGCGTCGGCGATGTCGGTGGTTGAACTGATGATGTGGCCGCCGCCCGGGTAATCCGGCCCAGGTATCAGGGTGTACAGGTCCTGATCACTCAGCTTGGGGTTCTTGATGAGGGCCACGCAGGCATCAGCCACCTCGCGCAGGTTGTGGCTGGGTATTTCGGTGGCCAGGCCCACAGCAATGCCACTCGCGCCGTTGAGCAAGGCAAAGGGCAGTCGCGCGGGCAGTTGACGGGGCTCTTCGGTCGAGCCGTCATAGTTGGGCTGAAAATCGACCGTGCCTTCGTCGATTTCATCGAGCAACAGACTGGTGATGCGCGCCAGGCGCGCTTCGGTGTAACGCATGGCGGCAGCGCCATCGCCATCGCGGCTGCCGAAGTTACCTTGACCGTCGATCAGCGGGTAGCGTTGTGCAAAATTTTGCGCCATGCGCACCAGCGCATCGTAGGCGGCCTGGTCGCCATGCGGGTGAAAGCGACCCAGCACATCGCCCACCACCCGCGCGCTTTTGACTGGCTTGGCCGCCACCGTGGCGTTGGTGCCGCCATAGCCCAGCCCCATGCGCGCCATGGAATACAGGATGCGGCGCTGCACCGGCTTTTGGCCGTCACACACGTCGGGCAGCGCGCGCCCTTTGACGACGCTCAGCGCGTATTCCAGATACGCCTGACGGGCATACGCCCCCAGGCCCGGGTTGTCGCCCGATTCGGACGCCAGTTCCAGCACATTCTGATCAGACATGGTCACACATCAATTTCAATGGAGTCTCCGTGCAGCTCCATGAGCTCACGGCGCGCGGCAGCCTCGCCCTTGCCCATCAACTGGGTCATCAGGGCCTCGGTGCCGGCAAAGTCGAGATCGCCCAACTGCACCGGCAGCAAGCGACGGGTGTCGGGGTTGAGCGTGGTTTCCCACAACTGCTCGGGACTCATCTCACCCAGGCCCTTGAAGCGGCTGATGCTCCATGCGCCCTCGCGCACGCCATCCTTGCGCAGCTTGTCGAGGATGGCGGTGAGTTCTCCCTCGTCCAGGGCGTACATCTTGCTCGCGGGCTTCTTGCCCCGCGCGGGGGCATCCACCCGAAACAACGGCGGGCGCGCCACATACACATGGCCTGCCTCGATGAGCTTGGGGAAATGGCGGAAGAACAGGGTCAGCAAGAGCACCTGGATGTGCGAGCCGTCCACGTCCGCATCGCTCAGGATGCAGACCTTGCCGTAGCGCAGTCCGCTCAGGTCAGGCTCGTCGGCCGCGCCATGCGGATCCACGCCGATGGCCACGGAAATGTCATGAATCTCGTTGTTGGCGAACAAGCGGTCACGCTCCACTTCCCAGGTGTTGAGCACCTTGCCGCGCAGCGGCAGGATGGCTTGCGACTCCTTGTCGCGTCCCATCTTGGCACTCCCCCCTGCGCTGTCGCCCTCGACCAGAAACACCTCGTTGTGCGCGGTATCGCGGCTTTCGCAATCGGTGAGCTTGCCGGGCAGCACGGCCACACCAGAGCCCTTGCGTTTTTCGACTTTCTGGCCCGCGCGCTGACGGGTCTGGGCGGTCCGGATGGCCAGTTCGGCGAGCTTCTTGCCGTAGTCCACATGCTGGTTGAGCCACAGCTCCAGCGCGGGGCGCACATAGCTCGACACCAGACGCACCGCGTCGCGCGAGTTGAGCCGCTCCTTGATCTGGCCCTGGAACTGCGGGTCGAGCACCTTGGCACTGAGCACATAACTGGCCCGGGCGAACACATCTTCGGGCAGCAGCTTGACCCCTTTGGGCAACAGGGCATGCAGCTCAATGAAACTCTTGACCGCCTGGAACAGTCCATCGCGCAAGCCGCTTTCGTGCGTGCCGCCGGCGCTGGTGGGAATCAGGTTGACGTAGCTTTCGCGAACGGGCTGGCCGTCCTCGGTGAAGGCCACGCACCAGGCCGCGCCCTCGCCTTCGGCAAAGCTCTCATGTCCGTTGTCTGCGTAGCCCTCGCCTTCAAACAAAGGGATGACCGGGTCGCCCGTCAGTGTTTGCTGCAGGTAGTCGCGCAAGCCCGCCTTGAATTGCCAGGTCTGGGTGTCACGGGTTTTTTCATTGAACAGGGTCACGCTCACCCCGGGCATCAACACCGCCTTGCTGCGCAGCAAGTGGGTCAACTCGCTCATGGGCAAGGCCGCCGATTCGAAGTAGCGGGCATCGGGCCACACCCGCACCGTCGTGCCTTGGCGGCGGTCGTCAGCGCCCCCCGCCTGGACTTTCAGGGGCTCGGTCACGTCTCCGCCTTCAAAAACCAGCCGGGCCACCTGCCCTTCGCGGTAGGACACCACTTCCATGCGACGCGACAAGGCGTTGGTGACGCTCACCCCCACGCCGTGCAGGCCACCGGAGAAGCTGTAGGCGCCGCCCTGTCCTTTGTCAAACTTGCCACCGGCGTGCAAACGGGTAAAAACCAGCTCGATGACCGGCGCTTTTTCCTCCGGATGCATCCCAAACGGAATGCCTCGGCCGTCGTCCTCCACACTCACCGAGCCGTCGGTGTGCAGGTTGACGCGGATTTTCTTGCCATGACCGGCCAGAGCCTCATCAGCAGCGTTGTCAATCACCTCCTGCAAAATGTGCAGGGGGTTGTCGGTGCGGGTGTACATGCCCGGTCGTTGCTTGACCGGCTCCAGGCCCTTGAGGACCCGGATGGAGCCTTCGGAATACGCAGGGGGTTGCTTGGTTGCCATGGGGGGCGATTGTAGTCAGCTTTATGCGGCATACTGGATGAAACCACAGTTTTTCTGGACAAGTTGGCCTCCATGCGGACATGAGACCCCTGCAGCACCCGCCGGGCCCACTCCTGGGACAATCAGGGCTGTTTGACTTGCAAAGACCGCCATGTCTGTGTCCGCCACGCGCCCCGCCACCATCCCCTTGTTTCGCCTGCTGCTGTGCAGCGCACTGATCGTCACCGTCTCGATGGGGGTGCGTCACGGCTTTGGCCTGTGGTTGCAGCCCATCACGCAGGCCCAGGACTGGTCGCGGGAAACATTTGCCATGGCCCTGGCCATCCAGAACATCACCTGGGGGCTGGTGGGCATTTTTTCGGGCATGTTGGCCGACCGCTTCGGGGCCTTTCGGGTGCTGATTGGGTGCGGTACCCTCTATGCGCTGGGCTTGCTCGGCATGGCCTTCGCGGACTCGCCGCTCAGTTTTGCGCTGACCACGGGGGTCCTGATTGGCATGGCCCAGGCCGGCACCACCTACCCGGTCATTTATGGCGTGATTGGCCGCAACATCAGCGCTGATCGGCGCTCCTGGGCCATGGGCGTGGCGGCGGCGGCCGGCTCGTTCGGACAATTTCTGATGGTTCCGGTGGAAGGCCAGTTGATCCTGGCGTTGGGCTGGCAACAGGCGCTGGTGGTGCTGGGCCTGGGCTCGCTGCTGATCCTGCCCTTGGCTTGGGGCCTGCGTGAATCGGCGATGGGTCATGTCACAAGCTTGCGACAACAGACCATCGCCCAAGCGGTGCGTGAAGCCTTTGCGTATCGCAGCTTCCAGTGGCTCATGGCGGGTTATTTCGTTTGCGGCTTTCAAGTGGTGTTCATTGGCGTGCACATGCCCAGCTATCTGAAAGACCAGGGCCTGTCTCCCGAGGTCGCCAGCTATGCGCTGGCCTTGATTGGTCTGTTCAACGTGGTGGGCACCTATGCCGCCGGCGCCTTGGGCGAGCGCATGTCCAAGCCCCGCATTCTCTCGGCCATCTACTTCTTGCGAGCCGTGGCCATCACCGTTTTTCTGCTGGTGCCCCTGAGCCCCGTCAGCGTGTATGTGTTCTCGGCGTTCATGGGCCTCTTGTGGCTCTCCACCGTCCCCCCCACCAGCGCTGTGATTGCCCAGATTTTCGGCGTGACGCACCTCTCGATGCTGGCCGGATTTGCCTTCTTCAGCCACCAGATCGGCAGTTTCATGGGCGTATGGCTCGGCGGTCTGCTGTACGACCGCACCGGCAGTTACGACGTGGTCTGGTGGTGGTGTATCGCACTGGGTATCTTTGCCGGTCTGGCCAATCTGCCGGTTCGTGAAGCGCCCATCAAGCGCCAACCCCTGGCTGCGTGAGAGTCCTGATATGAACCGCACTTATCGCGCGTTGATGGCGGTCGCTACCCTGGCGGCCTTGCTGGGGGTGTTTGCCCTTTACTTGCAGCCGAGTTTTCTGTTCACCCTGGCCCAGCAGGTCTGGAGTTGTTTTTGATGGCGCACGACAACATGACCCCCAGTGATTGGGTGCGCCGCTGGACGCCCCTGATTCCCCGCGACGGTCAGGTGCTGGACCTGGCTTGTGGGCACGGTCGCCACCTGCGCTGGCTGGCCTCGTGCGGGCTGTCGGTGCTGGGCGTGGACCGGGACTCAGCAGCGCTGGCCTCGGCAGCGGCCTGGGGCAACACCTTTCCAGCCGATCTGGAGCAAGGGCCCTGGCCCCTGGCAGGTCGCACCTTTGCCGGGGTGGTGGTCACCCATTACCTGTGGCGCCCGACCTGGTCCCTGTTGCTGGATTGCCTGGCCCCAGGCGGGGTGCTGATCTACGAAACCTTCTCGCGTCAGCAGGCCCAGATTGGCAAGCCCTCCCGCGATGATTTTTTGCTGCAACCGGGCGAATTGCTGCAGCGCTGCAGCGGCCTGCGGGTGGTGGCCTATGAAGACGGATTTTTGTCCCACCCAGACCGCTTTATCCAGCGCATCGTGGCGGTTCGCGAAATTTCCCCCCCAGGGTCAACGACGCGCTACCCGCTCTCGTTAGAATGAGTATTTCGCCTTCATCCTGCAGCACATGACACCCATCACAGGCAGCATCGTGGCCCTGGCCACCCCCATGCACACCGACGGCAGCGTGGACTACCCTCAGTTGCGCAAGCTGATCGACTGGCATATCCAGGAAGGTACCGACTGCATTTGCGTGGTCGGCACCACTGGCGAATCTCCCACGGTCAATGTGGAAGAGCACTGCGAAATCATCCGCGTGAGCGTTGAGCAGGCCCGTGGACGCGTGCCCATCATGGCCGGTTGCGGGGCCAACTCCACCTCAGAGGCCATCGAACTCGCCCGCTTTGCCAAAGGTGTGGGCGCACAGTGTCAATTGCAGGTGGTGCCCTACTACAACCGCCCCACCCAGGAAGGCCTGTACCAACATTTCAAGACCATCGCCGAGGCGGTCGATCTGCCCGTGGTGCTGTACAACGTGCCGGGGCGAACCGTGGCGGACATGCAGCACGACACGGTGCTGCGTCTGGCTCAAGTGCCCGGCATCATCGGCATCAAGGAAGCCACCGGCAACATCGAGCGCGCTCAGTGGTTGATTCGCGATGTGCCGGCCCATTTCTCCGTGTACTCGGGCGACGACCCGACGGCCGTCGCCCTGATGCTGTGCGGCGGCAAAGGCAATGTCAGCGTGACCGCCAACATTGCGCCTCGCCTCATGCATGAACTGTGCGTGGCGGCGCTCGCCGGCAATATCCAGCGTGCCATGCAAATCCAGTTTCAGCTCATGCCGGTGCACAAGCACCTGTTCGTGGAAGCCAACCCGATCCCCCTCAAATGGGCCATGGCCCGCATGGGGCTGTGCGGTCCCACCCTGCGTCTACCCCTCACCCCGCTGTCAGCCCAACACCAACCCACGGTTGAAGCAGCGCTCAAAGCCAGCCAGTTGATCTGATGCAAGGACCTCTTGTGACCGTTTTTTCTGCTCGTCTGCCACGCGCCCTGACGATCTCTGCTCTGGCCATCGTCTTGGTTGTCGTGAGCGCCTGTTCTTCCGTGGGTCTTGACTCTGAGAAAGTCAATTACAAAACTGAGAGCAAGGCCAAACCCGTGGCCCTGGACGTCCCCCCTGACCTCAGCCAGTTGTCGCGCGATTCACGCTACGCCATGCCCGGCGGCACCGTCAGTGCGGCCACCTTGGAGCAGCAAGGCCGCACAGCCACAGGCCTCACGGCACCCGCCAAGATCGCCGATGTGCGTGTCGAGCGCAGCGGTACCCAGCGCTGGCTGGTGGTTCAGCGTCCGGCGGACAAGGTGTGGCCCCTGGTGCGCGAGTTCTGGATAGAAAACGGGTTCACCTACACCACCGAACAAGCCGCTATTGGTTTGCTAGAAACCGAATGGGCCGAGAACCGCGCCAAGCTGCCCCAGGACTTTTTGCGCCGAACCCTGGGTAAGCTCGTGGATAGCCTGTTCTCCACCGGCGAGCGCGACAAATACCGCACCCGGGTCGAATCCCTGTCTGCGGACAGCACCGAAATCAGCATCTCCCACCGCGGCATGGTTGAGGAATACAAAGACAGCTCCAAAACCTCCACGATCTGGCAACCACGTCCCAGCGACCCGAGCCTGGAAGCCGAGTTTTTGCGTCGTCTGATGATCAAATTGGGCAGCAGTTCCGAGCAGGCCAAACAGATGGTGGATGCCCCGCAAGCGCCGCCCGCCACCCTGGTGTCGGTCAATGACAAGCAGCAAGCCATTCTGTATGTGGAGTCGTTTGAGGTGGCCTGGCGTCGCCTGGGGGTGGCACTGGACCGAACCGGCTTCACGGTGGAAGACCGTGATCGCAACCAAGGCCTGTATTTCGTTCGCTATGTTGAGAAACCGGACCCGAACAAGCAAAGCTTCATGAACCGACTGTTCAACCGCACGTCTGAAGCAGAAGGTCCCCTCCGTTACCGTATTGTGCTGGCGCGTGAAGGCACGGGTAGCCGCATCAGTGTGCTCGATGGCAATGGCGTCGCAGACACCAGTCCCGCCTCTCAGCGTATCCTGAAACTGCTGATCGACGAGTTGAAGTGATCGGGTCAGCCTGATGACTCTGCGCTTGCGCAATCTCGCCAGCGGGAGCGCGGGCAACGCGACCCTGGTGGAGGCGCGAAGCTCGCACCACACCACCCGGCTGCTCATTGATTGTGGACTGCGCCCCGCCGAACTCGAGCGGCGACTGCAACGCTGCGATCTGGCCCTGGCCGATCTTGATGCTGTGTTCATTACGCACGAACACAGCGACCATGTGGGACACGCCCGCACACTGGCCGAACGTTACCCGATCCCGCTGTGGATGAGCGAGGGAACACGCCGCGCCTGCGAGGTGCACACCTGGTCCTTGCAGCCCGATCAACTCCAGTTGGCACGCGATGGCGAACCGGTGGTCATCCAAGACCTCTGCCTGCATCCCTTCACCGTGCCGCACGATGCCCGCGAGCCCTTGCAACTGCGCTGCACCGATGGCGACCGCGTGCTGGGCGTGGTGACCGACCTGGGACACGTCAGTCGCCACGTGGTCGAGTCGCTGCAAGCGTGTCATGCCCTGTTTTTGGAGACCAACCATGAACCGGACAGGGTGTGGCAATCGAACTACCCGGATTTTTTGAAGCGTCGGATCCTGGGGGACCTGGGTCACCTCTCCAACGCGCAGGCGGCCGAGTTGTTGGCGCAGGTGCTGCATGACAACTTGCGCACGGTCATTGCAGCGCACTTGAGTGAGCGCAACAACGCGCCCGAGCAGGCACAGGCCGCACTGAGCCGCGTGCTCGGTTGCTCACCCCACGAGGTTGCGGTGGCCCACCAGGCCGAGGGGTCTGACTGGTTCGACGTCTAAAACCCTTGTTGCCATGAAAAAAGCCACCCGAAGGTGGCTTTCATCGCACGCTGTAACGAATTACTTGCCAGCGGCCGGGGCAGCAGCAGGCGCGGCAGCCGGGGCAGCAGCCGGGGCAGCAGCAGGGGCGGCAGCCGGGGCAGCAGAAGCGTCAGCAGCAGGTGCAGGGGCAGGCGCAGGAGCAGCAGCGGGAGCGGCAGCAGGTGCCGGAGCCGGGGCTTCTTTTTTGCCACAAGCGACCAGAGCAGCAGCCAGCAGGGTGGCCAGCAGGAGCGATTTTTTCATTTTCATTTCCTTGAGGATTAACAATTTCCGGAGATTGTCACAACGCAACGCCGTGACCGAGCCGAGGAATTCTCGAGTACCTTCGACTCAACCCTTGATTATAGGGTAAATACCCATTTGCATTGCTTTGTATTGTCAGCGCTGTGTCAACCTCGTGGATATGGCCACACGCTGCAACCAGCCCGCTGACAACCAGTCCGACAGCAGGTGTCGAACCGCATCGGACGTCTGGCTCAACTCTGCCGCCGACAGCGCTCGAGCATCCGCCAAGCGGCGCATCCAGCGGGCATCCTCTCCCGCGGCCCGCCAGCTCTCACCGTTGAGGTAGATGTGCGAGCGGTCGTACAGCATCTGGCTGCGCCGGTCCAACCTCACGCCGTCGCTGGGCTTCAAGCGCTGAGCAGAAGCCGGCGCATCGAACCAGACCTGGGGCTTGGGTTCGGTGAGGTACTCGCCCAAGCACTGGTCCAAGAGCTTCGGCTGATGCAGCAGGGCCTCAACGGCCGAGCGCGCAAAGGATTGCAGGTTGGCAGGCATCTTGGCGGGTTGGGTCGTGGCCACTTGCCCGGCGTCCTGGTAGATCGTGGGGGGCAATTCATCCGCAGCGCGGTCGGCCAACCGGGCCAGCAACTCGTGAGAGAGTTCGTCTTGGCGCGGGGCCCGAAACCCCATCGACCAGGTCATGCATTCCCCGATGGCGATGCCGTCGTGGGCATAACGGGGGGGAAGGTACAGCAAATCACCCGGCTCCAGCACCCACTCCACTTCAGGCTTGAAATGCGAGAGGATTTTGAGAGGCAAGTCTTCGCGCAGACGCAGATCGCGTTGCGGCCCGATTCGCCAGCGCCGCTGACCCTGCGCCTGAAGCAAGAACACATCGTAGCTGTCAAAGTGCGGCCCCACCCCGCCACCCTCGGTCGCATAGCTGATCATGACGTCATCCAACCGCGCCGAGGGAATGAAGTGGAGCGCCTGCTTGAGTGCGGCCACCTCATCGTGCAGGGTGTCCACGCCCTGCACCAGCAAGCTCCAGCCGGGTTGTCGCACCGAGGGCAGAGAACGTTTGCCAAAGGGACCACGGCGCAAAGTCCAGGCTTGCCCCTTTGCGCGCTCGGACACCACACAACGCGACTCCACGTCTTCACGGGCGGCCAAGGTGAACAGATCGTCCCGGCTCACCGAGGGCACAAAGCCTGGGATGGCCTGTCGCACCAGCAAGGGCTTGCGTTGCCAGTATTCGGCCATGAATTGCCGAGGGGACAGACCGCCCAGCAAGTCGATGGGCAGCTGCACAACAGGCTGCTTCACAGCCTTGCCCATGGCCTTGCCAGAGGTGCCAGCGACAGAGGATCGGGCGCGTTGAATCATGTGGTTTCTCCAAACTGAGACAATTCTGCCCCATGAACATCACTTCACATTGCGTGGTCGGACTGACCTGGACCCTCAAAGACAGCCTGGGCGACACCCTGGACATCCTGGATGAACCGGTGGAATTCATGGTGGGCGGGCAGGACCTGCTGGCGGTGATCGAACAGGCGCTGCAAGGGCACGAGCCCGGTGCGCGGGTCGACCTGAACATCGAACCCGAGGACGGCTTTGGGGACTACGACGAGCAACAGGTGTTTCTGGAAAGCCGCCAGAACTTCCCGCCAGAGTTGGAAGAAGGCATGACGTTCGACGGCCATGCGATGCCGGCCGGTTGCTCCCCCGACATTCCGTTGCAGGGCTTGTACACCGTCACCGAGATCTACCCCGAGCATGTGGTGCTGGATGGCAATCACCCGCTGGCGGGCATTGGCTTGCGGTTGTCGCTCCAGGTGGCATCGGTGCGCGAGGCGTCCGAGGAAGAAACCGCCCGTGGCTCTACCGGTTCGGGCTTTTTCCAGAT